>Ga0209180_10000996_pt1 | contig 13807 bp, 13 predicted proteins | sample CZO8metaG_3_FD_188355 | JGI IMG/M metagenome (GOLD analysis project Ga0209180, IMG submission 188355) | Vadose zone soil microbial communities from the Eel River Critical Zone Observatory, Northern California, USA - CZOApr15con2H2.8 metaG... | ecosystem: Environmental > Terrestrial > Soil >...
CCGTGGAGCGGGCCATGAAGGTGCAGCAGGTCATCATGCAAGCACTGAGTGGGGCGATCAGCTGGGTGCAAGCCGCAGAGATCCTCGGCCTCGAGCCGCGCAGTGTGCGGCGCTGGCGGGCCCGGTTCGAGGCTGGCGGCCCGGTGGCCCTCTATGATCGTCGGCGCCAGCGGCCCTCGCGGCGCACGGCGCCGACGCTCGAGGTGCAGCGGATCCTGCGCCGGTATCGGGAGCGCTTCGCCGGCTGGAACGTCCGCCACTTCCACCGCTTCGCCCGGCGGGATCACGCCGTGCGGCTCTCCTATCGCTTCGTCAAGCTGGCCCTGCAGGAGGCCGGCCTGGTGCGCAAGAGCCGGGCCCGGGGGCGCCACCGCCGGCGCCGAGAGCCCCGGGCCTGTGTCGGCGAGCTGCTGCACCTCGACGGCAGCCCGCATGTCTGGCTGCGCCGCTGTCCCGACGAACGCCAGACCCTCATCGATGATGCCACCAAGCGCCGGCTCTACGCCCAGCTCTGACCGGCGGAAACGACCGCCGCGGTCTTCACGGCCCTGCATGCCGTCTGCACGGCGTGGGGCCTGCCCATCGCGCGGTACACCGATCGCGCCGGCTGGGCTTTTCACACCCCGACCGCCGCCGGCCCCGTCGATCGCACGCACCCCACGCAGGTCGGCCGGGCGCTCGCGCACCTGGGCATCGAGCACATCGGCGCCTACTCGCCCCAGGCGCGCGGCCGCGGCGAGCGCCTCAACCGCACGGTGCAGGGCCGCCTCGTCAACGAACTGCATCTGGCGGGTCTCACCACGCGCGCGGCGGCCAATGCCTACCTGACGGCTCGGTTCATCCCCGACTACAACGACGAGTTCACGCACCCGCCGGCGGACCCGACCAGCGCCTTCGTGCCGCTCCACGGCGTCGATCTCGACACGATCCTCTGCGAGCACGAGGAGCGGACCGTCGGCCAGGACAACGTGGTCACCTTCGCCGAGCTGGCGTTGCCGGTCGCCAAGCAGCCGGGCCGGCGGACCTGCGCCGGGCTGCGCGTCACCGTGCGCCGCGACGTCCACGGTCCGCTCTCGGTCTGGCACGGCGCGCGGTGTTTCGGTCGCGATGACGGGCACGGCCGGCTCCTCCCGCTCGACCGACCCCCAAACGCCCGCGCCCATTCGGCCCAGGATCGACGATCGCCCCCGCCCCCGATGCCCAGCCTCCCCCGGCTGACGCGCCGGACCGGCCCCCGCCTGCCGACCGGGCCTCGGGGCTGAGCGGACAGATCACGTGTCAAAACCCAGCGGACATTTCACTTGTCAGCAACACATCGCGTGACCGCAGTTGACTGGCCCCCGTGCTTGTGTCATCTTCGCGGCCCCGGTGCCGCAACACGGGCCGGACGACGGACAGGTAGCAGGAGGCCAGGTTGGGTAGTGGAGGGTCCAGTCATGCGGGACTTCTCCCCATGCAAGGCTCGCGTTGTCAACCCTAACTCACAGATTCCGTTCGATTTCGGCGCCTGGTACGGGCCTTGCCCCTCTTCGAGCCCGCGGGGCAACTCTCGCCTAGAGGAGAACAACCAGTGACGAAATCGAAATTCATCATCCAGAGCTCGGTGGCCCTCCTGATGCTCCTGGTCGCGGCAAGCCTCTGCCCGGCCGCGGAGGAGATGGGCCTCATCACGGGCGGCGACAAGGGCACGTACTACCAGTTCGGCCTCGATCTGCAGAAGCTGACGAAGCCGACGGGCGTCAACCTCACGGTGCACACGTCGAAGGGCTCCATCGAGAACGTCTTCGCGGTGTACCAGCGCCCGGGCGTGCAGATGGGCATCGTGCAGTCCGACGTGCTCGCGTTCGTGGCCCGCGTGCAGTCGGACCCCGTCCTGAGCCGCATCGCCAAGAAGACGCGGATGGTGTTCCCGCTCTACAACGAGGAAGTCCACCTGCTGGGCCGCCGCGGCATCCGCGATTTCGACGACCTGACCGGCAAGCGCGTGGCCATCGGCCGTGACGGCAGCGGCACCTATCTCACCGCGCGCCTGCTCTTCAAGCTTTCCGAGGTCGTGCCCGCCGAGATGGTGCCGATCGACACCAGCGAGGCGCTGACCGAGCTCAAGGCCGGCCGCATCGACGCGATGTTCTACGTGGCCGGGTACCCGGTGAGGCTGCTCAAGGAGGACGTCGCCGAGAAGGACGGCCTCGAGCTGATCCCGATCACGAACAAGAGCATCACCGAGTTCTATCCGCGCGCGGAGATCCCCGCCAACGTTTACGAGTGGCAGCGGACGCCGGTCAACAGCGTGGCGGTCAAGGCGGTGCTGGTCTCGTTCGATTTTCGCAGGAAGGATTGCGACAACGTCGGCCGCTTCGCCCAGACGATGTCGCGGCAGATGAGCTGGCTGCTCCAGAACGGCCACCCGAAGTGGAAGGCGGTCGACCTCAACTACCCGCTGAAGGGCTGGGAGCAGTACGACTGCGTGCGGAAGTACATCGGCACCGCGGCCGCCGGGGCGCCCGCGACCCCGACCCGGGCCGCGAACGAGAATCCGGTCTTCAACGCGATCAAGGGACTTCTTGACGAGTAGACACGGAGCCTTTGGCGGCAACCGGTTTCTCACCATCGGCGCCGCGGCCGGGAGCTTGGCGCTCCTGGCCGCGGTGGTGCTGATGCTCTGGCCGCCGGATCCCACCGACTACACGTTCACGTCGGGGCGGGAGCAGGCCGACGGCGAGACGGTGGGCTGGGTGTCGAAGGTGGAATCCAACACCATCCACGTCAACTCCGGCCCGTTCGGTGGCGGCGTGGTGCCCTTGGTGGTGACCAAGGCCACCCGGATCACCGTCGGCGGCGCCAAGGAGGGCTGGTTCGAGGACATCCGACCCGGCGGCCAGGTCAAGGTCGCGTACGAGCTCTACCACGGGCGGCGGTTCGCCCGGAGCGTCGAGCTCCTCGTGGACGAGGGCGCGAAGCGGCCCTTGCGCACCACGCCGCAGCTCAAGAGCACCGCAGGCACCCCAGCGCCCGACGCGCGCCCGGCGCGGGCGCCCAAGGCCGCCGAGCCGGCGCCCGCCGCGCCGGTCGTCGTCGCCCCGGCGCCGGTGCCCAGGCCGGCCACCGCCACCGCCAAGCCCGCGCCCCTGCCCGAGATCCGACCGGCTCCGCGGCCCGAGGCGGCGCCCGCGCCCGCTCCGGTGAGGCCCCAGACGGTGGAGATCGTTCCACCGCCGCAGCGCGCGTCGACCACGACCCCCACGCGCAACGTGTCGGCCCCGGAGAACGGCTCGCGCACGCCCGAGCCGGCGCGCGGGGTCGAGTCGGTCCGCTCATCCGCGCCGGCGGCTCCCCGCCCCGCGGAGCCGGCCCGCGCCGCCGAGGGCGGCGAGACCACCGACGGCTCCGCCGCGGTGGACTGGCTGCTCAAGACCCGCCGGTAGGACCCTCTCTCACTCGCTCACCCGGGCCCGCATCCGGGGATCGAGCGCGTCCCGCAGCCCGTCGCCCAGGCAGTTGAACCCCATCACGGTCAGGAAGATCGCGATCCCCGGGAACAGCGACACGTGCGGGGCGTCCAGCAGGTAGGCCCGGCCATCGCTCACCATCTTCCCCCACTCCGGCGTCGGCGGCTGCACGCCCAGGCCCAGGAACGACAGGATCGCGGCGAGCAGGATCGAGGTGGCCACCTGCATCGAGGAGAAGACCAGCAACGGGGAGACGCTGTTGGGGAGGATGTGGCGGAAGAGCACGCGCCCGTGCCCCGCGCCGAGCGCGTGCACGCCCTGGACGAACTCGAGCTCCTTCAGCGAGAGCACCATCGAGCGCGTGAGGCGGGCAAAGCTCGGGATGGACCGGAGGCCCACCGCGATCATCACGTTGACCAGGCTGGGACCGAGCGCGGCCACGATCGCGATGGCGAGCAGGATGCTCGGGAAGGCCAGCAGCACCTCCATGGCGCGCATCACCGGCGCGTCGAGCCGCGCGAAGTAGCCGGCGAGGAGGCCGAGCAGGATGCCGGTGACCGCGCCGATCGCGGTGGCGAGGACCCCGACCACCAGCGAGAGCCGGGCGCCGTAGAGGATGCGGCTCAAAATGCAGCGGCCGAACTCGTCGGCGCCGAGCGGGAAATCGCGCGAGGGCGGGGCCAGCGCGCTCGGCAGGTCCTGGCGGATCGGATCGCGCGGCGCCACCTGGGCCGCGAAGGCGGCGAGCAGGATCAGCAGCGCGATCAGCGCCAGCCCCACCACCGCCAGACGATGGGACACGAACCGCCGCCACCCCGCGCTCATGCGGAGGCTCCCGACGACCCACTCATAACGACTCACTCATAGCGGATGCGCGGGTCGAGCCAGCCGTAGAGCAGGTCCACCAGCAGGTTCACCATGACGAAGAGCACCGCCACCAGCAGCACGCAGCCCTGCACCACCGGGTAGTCGCGCTGGAGGATGGCGGTCATGGCCAGGCGACCGACGCCGGGCCAGGCGAAGATGGTCTCGGTGACCACCGCTCCCCCGAGCAGGAAGCCGTACTGCAGGCCGACCACCGTGACCACCGGGATCAGCGCGTTCTTGAGCGCGTGCTTGGTGATGACCCAGACGGGCGGCAGGCCCTTGGCCCGCGCGGTGGTCACGTACTCGCGGCCCAGCACGTCGAGCATCCCGGACCGCGTGAGACGGCTCGTGATCGCGATGGACGTGGTGGCCAGGGTCGCGGCGGGCAGCGCGATGTGGCGGAGGCCGTCCCACTGCCAGAGCGGCCCCCCGCGCCCGGAGACCGGTAGCCAGCCGAGCTGCAGGCTGAAGAGCCAGATGGCCACGATGGCCAGCCAGAACACCGGCATGGACAGGGTGGACAGCGAGGTGGTCATCGCGACGTAGTCCACCCAGGTGGCCCGTCGCACCGCCGCGATCAGCCCCAGCGGCACGCCGACCAGCACCGCGATGACCATGCTGGCGGTGGTCAGCTCGAGGGTGGCGGGAAAGCGCGCGAGGATCTCGTCGGCCACCGGCGCGCGCGAGCGGAGCGAGCGGCCCAGATCGCCGCGGAGAGCCCGGTGGAGGAACGACCAGTACTGCTGGTGGAGCGGCCGGTCCAGCCCGAGCTCGAGACGGATGCGCTCGACCACCGACTCGGGGGCGTCGGGCCCCGCGATGAGGCGCACCGGGTCTCCCGGCACCACGTGCATGACTGCGAAGGCCAGCAGCGAGACGCCGAAGAGGACCGGAATGGTTTGCCAGAGCCGGCGGAGGACGTACCCGGCCACCGTCCCCGCCTAGGCGCTCCAGTCCGCGTAGGTCTGCGGGGAGAGCTGGTCGGCGCCGCGGCCGGCCCAGTCCGCCTTGGCCATGCGCGGCCACATCCGATCGCCCGCCGCCTGCAGCGCCTGCAGGATCGCGCCCTCGTCGGCGGCGAGCACGCGACCGCCGTCCACCACCAGGCGCCCGTTGACGTAGACGCGGTCCACGTCCTCGTCGGCCGCGTTGTAGACCAGGTTCTTGATGGGGTCGCGCAGCGGGGTCATCCGCCACGAGGTGGCCTTCCACAGCACGAGGTCGGCCTTGGCCCCGGGGGCGATGCGCCCCAGGTCGTCGCGCCCGAGGGCCCGCGCGCCGCCCAGCGTGGCCGCGTCGAAGGCGTGGGCGGCGGTGGTGGCCTCGGTATTGCGCTCCATCATCTTCGAGCACACCGCGGCCCAGCGCATCGCCTCGATCACGCTCTGGGGATTGGTGTCGGTGCCGAGCGACATGTTGACGCCGGCCGCGCGGTAGGCCGCGAACGACTCCATGGCCACGCCCCGTCGCGCGAAGACCCAGACCGCGTGGGCCACCGAGCAGCCCGCCTCCGCCATGATGGCCACGTCGCCCGCCGGGTAGTTCGTCCAGGACGAGCCGCCGATGATGATGGCGTGGCCCAGGATCGTGTTGGGGTCGAGGACCCCCAGGTCACGCATCCAGGCGATGGGCGTCTTGCCGTAGCGCGCCACCATCTCGTTGAACTCCACCACCGACTGCGAGGTGTGCACCTGGTACGGCACGCGCGCCTCGTCCGCGTAGCGCTTCGCCTCCTTGAGCAGGGCGGGCGTGCAGGTGTCGATCTGGGCGGGCGAGAAGAAGCAGCGCACGAGGCCGCCGTGGGCGCCGTCGTACTTCGCGTGGAAGTCCACCGCGCGGCGCAGCCCCTCCCGCCCCTGCTCCTCGTTCCATTCCCACTCCACGCGCTTGCCGTCCCGGGTGAGCCAGCGCCCGGACCGGAAGGCCTGGCCCATGTACACGCGGATCCCGTAGTGGGCGGCGCGCTCGACCACGTACTCCCCGAGCCCGCCGATCTCCATGACGGTGGTGACCCCGCCTCGCAGGAGCTCGGCCATCGAGAAGTCCACGCAGGCGCGGCCGCCTTCCTCGTCCTGCCCCTCGCTCCGCACCGGCAGCATCTCGAAGAGGCCCGAGTACCAGAACTGCGGGTTGCCGCGGTCCTCGATGAACGAGCGGTCCAGCGGCGAGCCGCCGATGTGGGCGTGGGTGGAGATCAGGCCCGGGGTGACGACGCGATCGCGGGCGTCCACCGTCTCGTCCACGGTGCCGTCGAAGCGGGGCCCGACGTGGAGGATGTGGTCGCCTTCCATCACCACCACCCCGTCCCGCAGCAGCCGGTGGCCGCGGCCGTCGAAGGCGAGGATGTAGCCGGCCCGGATCGCGGTGCGCTTCGTCGCGCTCATGGCTCAGGCCACCCAGACGTCCATCAGCTTGTAGATGCCGTGGATCGGATGGTACTTGAGGCCGCGCGCCCGCGGTCGGTTGCCGAAGATCCAGCGGATATGCTGGATCGGCACCACCACCGCCTCGCTCACCAGCCGCTGCTCCAGGCCCTGGAAGGCCCGGACCCGCTCCGCCTCCTTCAGCGAGGTCTGCGACACCTGGAAGAAGGCGTCCGTCTTCTCGTCCTTCCAGCGCACCGTGTTCGGGCTGGGAATGGCCTGGGAGACGAAGAAGTAGAGGAAATCGGCCGAGCTGTAGATCATCGGCAGGAAGCGCATGTCGTGCTCGCCCGCGCGGGTGGCGGAGGTGAAGGCGGCCGCCTCCAGCCGCTTGATCTGCATGTCGAAGCCCGCGTCGCGGAGGGTCGCCTGCACCGGCGTCACGATGCGCTCGTGCAGCTCGGTGAACACGAAGCAGGTCGCGCTGAGCGGCCGGCCGTCCTTCTGGCGGATGCCGCCCGGCCCGGGCGTCCAGCCCGCCTCGGTGAACAGCCGCTTGGACTTCTCCAGGCTCCACTCGTACATGAGCGGCCGCATCTGTTCCTTGGGGGTGGCCCCGGGCACGAGGGGATGGAGAAAACCGTGGGAGACGTCGGCCTGACCCTTCATGACGAACTGCACGATCTGTTCGCGGTTGACCGCGTGAGCCACCGCCTTCCGAACCCGCGGGTCCTTGAACACGTCCTTCTCGAGGTTGAAGCCGATGTGATTGGAGGACAGCCGCGGGATCGACGTGACCTTCACGCCGCGCCCCTCGAGCCGAGGGATGTGCTGGGGCGCCACGTCGATATCGAGATCGATGCCGCCGGTCTCCAGCTCGGCCGCGCGCGAGGCGTCCTCCGGCAGGGTGCGGAAGAGGATCCGGTCCACCCAGGGCGCCGCGGTATTGTCGTAGGCGGGCGAGCCCCACGCGTAGTCGTCGTTGCGCGTGAGCTCCATGCGGTCGTCCTTGAGCCACTCCCTGAGGCGGAACGGCCCGGTGCCGCAGACGCTGGCCGACACCACCCCGTAGTCCTTGCCGTACTGGTTGACGTGCTTGGCGTGCGGGATCGAGGCGTAGCCCCACTCGGTCTGGCTCACGTTGTTGAGGAAGACCAGGGTCGGGTTCTTCAGCTTGAAGACGATCGTGTGGTCGTCCACCACCCGGGTCTCCTGCAGGCTCGCCATCTTGGCGCGGGTGGGCACCGACTCCTTCGGATCGATCCAGCGGTCGAAGTGCTCCTTGACGTCCTGGGCGGTCAGCGGCGCGCCGCAGTGGAACTTGACGTTCCTGCGGAGATGGAAGGTCCAGGTGAGCCCGTCCGCGGAGGTCTCCCACTTCTCGGCCAGCGCGGACCGGATCTTCATCTGGAAGTCGTGGAGCACGAGGCCGTCGTAGAGCAGGAAGTTGGTCGCGATCGCGGAGAGGCCGGTGGAGCGCCCGGGATAGAGCGTGTCCGCGTCGTGGTTGCGGCCGATGGTGAGCGTGCCGCCCTTCTTCGGCTTCTCCTGGGCGGACGCGAGCGGCGCGCCGGCCCCGAGCATGACCGCGCCCGTGGTGCCGACCTTGAGAAGAGTTCGGCGATCGATGCGATGCGTGGTGGACATGACGGCGCCTCCTCCGAGGGGAATCAACCGGTCTCGCGCATGTGTGGCGGGCGGAGGGTCAGCCCTGACGTCCCGAACCCGGCCCCGAGACTAGCCGCGCTGCCGCCAGAAAGTCAAGGCGCGGTAAGATGCCCTCATGCCCCTCCTTCGCCCGCGCCGCCTCGCTCCGGGTCAGACCATCGGGATGGTGGCGCCGTCGGCGGCGCCCAACGAGCCCGAGCGCATCCGCTTCGCCATCGACACGGTGGAGTCGCTCGGCTTCAAGGTGAAGCCCGGCGCCCATCTCTACGATCGCGAGGGCTACCTGGCCGGCGTGGACGCGGCCCGCGCGGCCGACCTCAACGCCATGTTCGCCGACGACGGCGTGGACGCGATCTGGTGCGTGCGCGGCGGCTACGGGGCGTCGCGCATCCTCCCCGCGCTCGACTACGCGCTCATGCAGCAGAAGCCCAAGGCCCTGATCGGCTACAGCGACATCACCGCGCTCCACATGGCCATCCACCGCCACGCCGGCCTCGTCACCTTCCACGGCCCGGTGGCCTTCCGCGCCTTCACGCCCTATTCGCTGGGCGAGCTCAAGCGTGTGCTGTGGACCGGGGAGACGCCGGTGCGGCTCGGCGGGCCGCCGCCCTTCGACCGGACCGAAGGCCGGGTGGACTGGGAGAACCGGGTGGCGACGCTCGTGCCGGGCAAGGCGCGCGGGCGCCTGCTCGGCGGCAATCTCTGCCTGATGTCGCACCTCTGTGGCACGCCCTACTTCCCCGACCTGCGCGGCGCGATCCTGTTCCTGGAAGACGTCGAGGAAGCGTACTACCGCATCGACCGGATGCTGACCCAGCTCTGGCTGTCGGGCGCCTTGGCGGGCGTCGCGGGGGTGGCGTTCGGGAAATTCACGAGCTGCGAACCGTCGGCGTTCTTCCTGCAGAATCGGCCGCTCGAGGACATCCTGGCCGAGCGCTGCCGGGCCCTGGGTGTGCCGGCGGTCTCCGGCATCATGGTCGGCCACATCGAGGACCAGACCACGCTGCCGGTCGGCTGCCTGGCCGAGCTCGACGCCGACGCGGGCACGCTCACCCTGCTCGAGCCGGGAGTAGTTTAGCTCGGAGGGGGGCTTACGCCCCCCTTCCGAACCTCCCCCTCAGGAACAGGGAGCGCGGGCGAAGAGCCTGTGAAGAAATCCGTAGCATCGGCGCGCCTCGCGCGGCGACACTGCGCGCATGACGACTGACACGCTCTTTCCACTACCGGAGGGGAACGAGGACCCGGTCGCGGCGGTGAACACCGAGCCGCGGGTGCAGCGGCCGAACCGGACACCGCTCGAGCTGCGGCCGGTCGATCTCGAGGCGCTACTGCCGGCCGACCACCGCGCCCGCGTCGTGTGGGAGTTCGTCGAGGGGCTCGATCTCGGCCCGCTCTACCACACGATCAAAGCCCTCGAGGGGCACGCCGGCCGGGCCCCGATCGATCCGGCGATCCTGATGGCGTTGTGGCTGTACGGGACGCTGGAGGGCGTGGGGAGTGCCCGGGCGTTGGCGCGGCTGTGCGAGGAGCACGACGCGTATCGGTGGCTGTGCGGCGGGGTGTCGGTGAACTACCACACGCTGGCGGACTTCCGCGTGGCTCACCCCGAGGTCCTCGACGGGCTGCTGACGGCGAGCGTGGCGGCGCTGCTCGCAGAAGGGTTGGTGGAGCTGACGCGCGTGGCCCACGATGGGGTGCGGGTCCGGGCGAGCGCCGGGGGCGGCTCGTTTCGCCGGGGGGACCGGTTGAGCCAGTGTCTGGCGGCCGCCGAGGCGCAGGTGGGGGCCCTGCGCGCGCAGGTAGCGGCCGATCCGGGCGTGGGGTCACGGCGCCAGGCGGCGGCCCGGCAGCGGGCGGCCGAGGAGCGTCGCCGCCGCGTGGCCGGGGCGTTGGCGGCGTTGCCGGGGCTCGAAGCGCGCCGGCGGAAGGCGGGGGTGAACGGCCCCGCTCGGATGTCGATGACCGATCCCGAGGCGCGGGTGATGAAGATGGCCGACGGGGGCTTCCGCCCGGCCTTCAACGCCCAGCTCACGGCCACGACCCGGGGTCAGGTCATCGTCGGCGTCGCGGTGACGAACACGGGCACGGACCAAGGCCAGTTGTGGCCGATGGTGGAGCAGCTGCAGCGACGCTATGGCCGGGCCCCGAGGGACGTGCTGGCGGACGGGGGCTACGTCGATCTGGATGACATCCGCGCGGTGGCTGGCCCCGACGTCGGCTGCAAGGTGTACGCGCCCCCGCCGGGGTTCAGCGATCCCGGGCGGGCGCAGCGCCCGCTCTGGCGCGTCGATGATGCCCTCATCGCGGAGTGGCGGCAGCGCATGGGCACGGCGGAGGCCAAGGGAGTGTATGGCGAACGCGCCGCGACCGTGGAGTGTGTCAATGCCCTGGCCCGCAATCGGGGGCTGCGGCAATTCGTCGTCCGCGGCCTGAGGAAGGTGCGGGCCGTGCTGCTGTGGTTCGCGCTCGCGCACAACCTGATGCGAGCGGCGGGGTTACGGCGCGCCGTGGCGATGGCGACATGAGACGCACACCGTAAGCCGGCCGCCGCGGACTGGCGAGCGAGCGCCAGGTGGGAGCGAGGGCCCCGCTCCCGGCCGTCCGATGTTTCGGACGGGGCCACCGCCGGCACCCCGCCCGATTCCTTCACAGCCTCGAAGCCCGCGCTCGAAACAGGGATCAGCGACCGCTACACTTTCCCCCAGTAGGCGCGGGCCGGGAATACCGGCTTGCAGCGGGTGGGCTCGGTGGGCCCCTCCAGCACGTCGGCCACCCCACGCCAGATCGCGTAGTGCGGCGTGTTGCGGTGCGCCTCGAGCGCGGCCTGGTCCTTGTAGACCTCGTAGAAGTAGTAGACGTTCTCGTCCTTCTCGTCCTGGAGCACGTTGAAGCGCAGGCAGCCCGGCTCGTCCCGCTCCGAGCCGAGCGCGTCCGCCTCGATGGCCTTCAGGAACTTGTCCCGCATCGCCGCCTTGATCTTCACCTTCACCCAGATCGCGAGCATCGTTGCCCTCCCCGGTTCGAGTTGGTGAGCCGCGGCCGACATTACCACACACCGGTGACGCTTGAGGCGCGGTGGCTTGCCTTCCCCATCCCGCCCGTCGTAGCATCCCCGACGGGAGACACCTCACGGGAGACCCACCATGGATGAATCCGCGATCGGCGCCCTCACCTTTGACGTCTTCGGCACCGTGGTGGACTGGCGCACCAGCGTCATCCGGGAAGGCCAGGCATTCGGCAAGCCTCGCGGCCTCTCGGTGGACTGGGGCAAGTTCGCGGACGCCTGGCGCGGGCTCTACCAGCCCGCGATGGAGGAGGTCCGCAGCGGGCGGCGGCCGTGGGCGAAGCTCGACGAGCTGCACCGCGAGAGCCTCGTGCGGCTGCTCGGCGACTTCGGCATCATCGGCGTCTCGCCGGCCGAGATCGACCACCTGAACCACGCCTGGCACCGGCTGGATCCGTGGCCCGACGCGGTCCCCGGCCTCACCCGCCTCAAGCAGCGCTTCACCCTGGCCACGCTCTCGAACGGCAATATCGCGCTCATGGTGGACATGGCCAAGCGCGCGGGGCTCCCGTGGGACGCGATCCTGGGCGCCGAGGTGGCGCGCGCCTACAAGCCCACTCCCGAGGCGTACCTGCGCAGCGCCGAGGCCCTGGGGCTCCGGCCCGAGCAGTGCCTGATGGTGGCCGCGCACCCGGCCGATCTGGCATCGGCCGCGCGCTGCGGCCTGCGCACCGCCTACGTGCCGCGCCCGCTCGAGTTCGGCCCCGGCCGCCCCGGGTCGCAGCCCGAGCCGGGGCAGCCGTTCGACGTCGTGGCGGGCGACTTCGTGGAGCTCGCCGAGAGGCTCGGCTGCTGACCGCATGGCCGACTCCTCCGGCCTCTTCGATCTGAGCGGTAAGGTCGCGCTCGTCACCGGCGGCAGCCGCGGCCTCGGGCGCGCCATGGTGCTGGCCTTCGCCCAGGCCGGCGCCGACGTGATCATCGCGAGCCGCAAGCTCGCGACCTGCGAGGCGACCGCGGCGGAGGTGCGCCAGGCCACCGGCCGCCGCGCGCTCCCCGTCGCCTGCCACGTCGGCCACTGGGGCCAGGTGGAAGCCCTCGCGGAGACCGCCTACAAGGAGTTTGGCCGCGTGGACGTGCTGGTCAACAACGCGGGGATGTCGCCGCTCTACGACCGCATCGAGAACGTGACCGAGGACCTCTGGGACAAGGTGCTCGACGTGAATCTGAAGGGCCCGTTCCGACTCACCGCGATGGTGGGCGCGCGGATGGCGGCGGGCGCGGGCGGATCCATCATCATGGTCTCGAGCACCTCCGCGATCCGGCCCACCGCCAACGTCATCCCCTACGCGGCGGCCAAGGCCGCGGTGAACGCGATGACGGAGGGCTTCGCGCGCGCCTTCGGCCCCAGCGTGCGCGTGAACTGCATCATGCCGGGGCCCTTCCTCACCGACATCTCCAAGGCCTGGGACCTCGAGGCCTTCCGCGAGCGCGCCCGGACCACGATGGCCCTCGGCCGCGGCGGCGAGCCCGAGGAGGTCGTTGGCGCCGCGCTCTACTTCGCCTCGAGCGCCTCCAGCTTCACCACCGGCGCGGTCCTCGGCATCCACGGAGGAGCGGCCTGATCCGTCCCTCCTCCGCGGACGAGGCGCCGGCCGAGGTCGCGCCGGTCCGTCCCGGCGAGCGGCTCGACTGGGCCGCACTCGAAGCGTGGCTCACCCCTCGCCTGGCCGAGGTGCTGCCGGCCGCGCGGGGACCGCTCGAGGTCTTGCAGTTCCCCAACGGCTCGGCCAACCTCACCTACCTGCTCCGGGTGGGCCCGCACGAGCTGGTGCTGCGCCGGCCGCCGTTCGGGCAGATCGCGCCCGGCGCCCACGACATGAAGCGCGAGTTCAAGGTGCTCTCACGCCTCTGGCACCACTTCGACCGCGCGCCGCGCGGCTACCTCTTCTGCGACGACCCCGCGGTGCTGGGCGCCGACTTCTTCGTGATGGAGCGCCGCCGCGGCCTGGTGGTGCGCGACGCGATGCCGCCGGCCCTCCGCGCGCATCCCGAGGCCGGCCGCCGGCTCGCCTTCGGCCTCGTCGAGGCCATGGCCGATCTTCACGCCCTCGAGCCCGCGGCGTGCGGGCTCGCCGACCTCGGCCGCCCCGACGGCTTCGTCGATCGTCAGCTCGACGGCTGGGCCAAGCGCTGGGCCCTCGCCCGCCCGGAGGACGCGACCGGCGAGATGGAGCGGATCCACGAGCGCCTGGCCGCTCGCCGACCGCCGCTCAGCCGCGCGTCGATCGTCCACAACGATCTCAAGCTCGACAACTGCCAGTTCGCCGCGGAGAATCCCGACCGCGTGACCGCCATCTTCGACTGGGACATGACGACCCTCGGCGACCCGCTCGTGGACCTCGGCACCCTGCTCAACTACTGGCCCGATCCCATGGACACCGCGGCCACCCAGC
>Ga0209180_10000998_pt1 | contig 13801 bp, 13 predicted proteins | sample CZO8metaG_3_FD_188355 | JGI IMG/M metagenome (GOLD analysis project Ga0209180, IMG submission 188355) | Vadose zone soil microbial communities from the Eel River Critical Zone Observatory, Northern California, USA - CZOApr15con2H2.8 metaG... | ecosystem: Environmental > Terrestrial > Soil >...
AACAATGTGCCGCCTTCTGCCTGCTCGAAGCGGCCGCGCCTCAGAGCCTGAGCGCCGGTGAAGGCGCCGCGCTCGTGCCCGAAGAGCTCCGATTCAAGAAGGTCCTTGGGCATCGCCGCGGTATTGATGGCGATGAAGGGCTTGTCCGCACGCGGGCTGTGGCGGTACAGCGCTCGCGCCACCAGTTCCTTGCCCGTACCGGATTCGCCGGTTATCAGAACCGTGGCGCTCGAATGGGACAACCGGCCGACCGCACGGAATACCTCCTGCATTGACTGCGCCTGTCCGAGGATATCCGGCGAACCCGTCAGCAACTCCTCGGCTTCATCCTCGCGCTTGCTCTCGCCGAGCGCACGCCGGATCAGCTCGACCGCCTGATCGACGTCGAAGGGCTTCGGCAGGTATTCGAACGCCCCACCCTGAAACGCCGCCACCGCCGACTCCAGATCCGAATACGCCGTCATGATAATGACCGGAAGATCCGGGAAGCGCTGCTTCATGTTCTGCAGGAGTTCCAGGCCCGAGGCTCCGGGCATGCGGACGTCGGACACGAGGACCTGCGGCGCGCCAGCGGCCGCGAGCGCCTCCATGGCTTCGGTAGCGCCCGAGAAGGTCCTGAAGGGAATGCCTTCGCGAGCGAGCGCCTTCTCGAATACCCAGCGGATGGAGCGGTCGTCATCGATGACCCAGACAGGTCTCATCAGCGCCTTTCAGCGAAGCGGTAGGACGATGCGGAAACAGGTCCTTCCCGGCTGGCTTTCGCACTCCACCACACCATGGTGCTGCTGTACGAAAGTCTGCGCCAGCGTCAGGCCGAGCCCGGTTCCACCCTCACGGCCGGATACCAGAGGATGGAAGATCTCCTCGCGGATTTCCGCTGGTATCCCCGGTCCGTTGTCGATCACTTGCAATTCTAATGCCAGCCTGTGCAAGCGCCGCGCGAGCGTGACTTGGCGCGCAACTCGGGTGCGCAAGATGATCTCGCCCTGGCCTTGAAGCCTCGGTGCAGGGTCCGTACGGTTTGCGAGGATGGCCTGCGCGGCATTTCGGGCGATGTTGAGCACGGCCTGAATGAGCTGTTCGGGGTCCCCACGAAACTCGGGCAAACCGACGTCGTAGTCCCGCTCTACCCTTATCCCTTCCGGAAACTCCGCAAGAATGAGGCTGCGCACCCGTTCGCACACCTCGTGGATGTTCATGGGCACCTGATTCGGAGGGCGATGCGGGGTGAGGAGCCGGTCCATCAGGGCCTGCAAGCGGTCGGCCTCCTTGATGATCACGCGGGTGTATTCGCGCAGACTGGGCCGGTCTAGCTCGCGCTCGAGGAGCTGGGCCGAGCCGCGCAATCCTCCAAGGGGGTTCTTGATTTCGTGGGCGAGGTTGCGGATCAGCTCGCGGTTCGCGCGGTGCTGGCTCAGGCGTTGCTCTTCGCGCTCGATACGCAGTCTCTGGTCGATGGGGCGCAGTTCGAGCAGCAGCGCAACCTGCGACAGTTCGACCGGTGTCGCAATGCAATCGAGGTGCAGCGGCTCCTGGCCCGTAGGAGCCAGGGTCAGGTCCTGATCGGCGAAACCGCGCTCCTCGCGAATCGCCTGATGCAACAGGCCCGCGAGGGGACCTGAATCGACGAAAAGTCCGGGAAAGGGTTGGTGGAGAATGCTCTTGCGACTGATCGCGAACAGCGTTTCAGCCGCGGGGTTGACGTACATTACTTGGAGCTCCCCGTCCAAGAGCACCACCGCGGTGGCAAGTAGTTCGAGGCCGGGAAAAGCTGCCGGTATCATGCGGGAAGAGAAATAGCAGGATCGAGGCGGAGGCGCCACCCATCGGTGTCCTGCCGCACCGGGGAGCAGCGCGAGCCGCCGTTACCTGAGCCGGCCTAGTTCGGCGCGAAGCTGCTCGATGTTCTGCGCGTGCTGGTTGACCGCTTCCTGATACGGCTTGAGGCGCTCGAGAGCTCGCGCGTAGTTGCGCTCGTCGCCGTTGCGGATTCCCTCCTGTTCGGCGAGCTTCTGCCTCGCGTCGGAGAGCAGTTGCTGTTCGTTTTGCAGCTCCGATTCGAGTACCTTGCGGCGATTTTCGTTGCGCGCCGCGGCCGTTCCCGGCCCCGTCGAGGACTGCATCGCACGTGCAGGAGTCTGTGCCGGCACCACAGACACTTCCTTGCTGACTAGGGTGCAATTCTTGCCGACCGTGTCGCGCTTGACGTTGGTGTAGGTCGGTCGGCCACTGGTGTCCGGGCACTTGTAGACCTCGCCCCGGGCTTGCCCGAAGGGCGCCGCCGCCAGCACGATAAAAATCCAGCCGATCAAATGCTTGCCCGTTGCCATGACCCTCCCAAACCCGAGTGGGAACTTTAAGTGTAGGCCAAAACAACCCTGATTTCAAATGAAAAAGGACGAAACGCTCAAGCTCGAGCGTCCCGTCCCTCCTTTTATGTCTCGATTTGCGGCCCTGATCCGGTGCCGCCGGGCCATTCGGGCGGCCTTCCTTAAGAGCTGTAATACATGTCGAACTCGACCGGATGAGTGGTCATGCGAAAGCGCGTAAGTTCCTCATGTTTCAGGGCGCAATAGGCATCGAGCATGTCGTCGGAGAACACGCCACCCTTGGTGAGAAATTCGCGATCCTTGTTAAGGCACTCCAGCGCCATCTCGAGCGACGAGCAGACCTGCTGGACTTTTTTCGCCTGGGCGGGCGGCAGATCGTACATGTTCTTGTCGATGGGGTCTCCGGGATGGATTTTGTTCTGAACCCCATCGAGCCCCGCCATGAGCATCGCGGCAAAGGCGAGATAGGAATTGGCGGTTGGATCCGGGAACCGCACCTCCACCCGACGCGCTTTAGGGTTGGTGACGAGCGGAATGCGGCAGGCTGCGGAACGATTGCGTGAGGAATAGGCCAGATTGATCGGCGCCTCAAACCCCGGTACCAGGCGTTTGTACGAATTGGTTCCCGGGTTGGTAATCGCGTTCAAAGCTTTTGCGTGCTTGATAATGCCGCCGATGTAGTAAAGCGCGAAGTCGGAAAGTCCCGAGTAGCCGTTGCCTTGGAAGAGGTTCTTGTCGTCCTTCCAGACCGATTGATGGACGTGCATGCCCGAGCCGTTGTCGCCGACGACGGGCTTGGGCATGAAGGTCGCTGTCTTGCCATAGGAATGGGCGACGTTCCACACCGTGTATTTCAGGATCTGCATCCAGTCGGCGCGCTTCACCAGGCTGTTGAACTTGGTGCCGATCTCATTCTGGCCCATCGCTCCCACTTCATGGTGATGCACTTCGCACTCGACGCCCTGCTGCTCCAGTGCAAGCACCATGGCGTTGCGGATATCCTGCAGCGTATCGGTAGGCGGCACCGGGAAGTAGCCGCCCTTGATCGGGGCGCGGTGGCCCATGTTGCCGCCCTCGTACTCTTCCCCGGAGGACCAGGGCGCTTCCTCGGATTTGATCTTGCAGAAGGAGCCCGACATGTCCACCTTCCATGTCACCGAGTCGAAGACGAAGAACTCGGGCTCGGGCCCGAAATAGGCGGTATCGCCCAGGCCGCTTGACTTCAGGTGGGCCTCGGCGCGCTTGGCGATGGTGCGCGGGTCGCGGTCGTAGCCCTTGCCGTCGGAGGGCTCGACGCAGTCGCACGTGATGTTCAGCACCGGTTCGTCGGTGAAGGGGTCCATGCGTGCGGAGTCAGGGTCGGGCATAAGCAGCATGTCCGAGGCCTCGATGCTTTTCCAGCCGGCGATCGAGGAACCATCGAAGAAATGTCCGCTCTCAAATTTGTCCATGGTGAACGCCTTGACCGGCACGGATACGTGCTGCTCCTTGCCGCGGGTGTCGGTGAAGCGCAGGTCGACGAATTTGACCTCCTTCTCTTTGATCATTTTCATGACATCATTGGCAGACATTGCCATTTCGCGATCTCCTCAGGGTTTGCGGATTATTGGTTTGGAGGGAAAACAAAGCGCGCAGGGGAAATGAGGCTTGAAATCAGCAGAATCCATGCCATCCGGCGCAAAAAAAAGCAGGCCATTGTGCCATAAGGAGCACCGGCAGCGATTGCGGGGTTGACGCACCAAGCTGGCGCAAAGCGGCCATTATCCGCACCACGACGGTGCGAAGCAACTGCCAACCACATCCCGAGCTAAACTAGAGGCCTCGTGTTCTTGTCGAATATCGCCATGTCGACCGATTCTGTTAAGGACATCCTCGCCCGGGCCAAGCAGCGGGCCGAAGCGATGAAGCTCCCTTATGCCGGGGCCTTGCTCCCGCTCGAGGCACATGCGCTAATGCAGAATATCGCGGGAGCGAAGCTGGTCGACGTGCGTACCCAAGCGGAGTGGGAGTACGTCGGGCATATTCCTGAATCGGTGTTGATCGAATGGAACACCTACCCGAACGGGCAGCGCAACCCGCAATTTCTCGAGCAGCTTCAGGCCCGGGTCGCGAAGACCGAAGCGCCGGTGATGTTCTTGTGCCGCTCGGGGGCCCGCTCGCACCAAGCGGCCGTCGTCGCAACCCAGGCCGGTTACCCCAATTCGTACAACGTCCTCGAAGGTTTCGAAGGCGACAAGGACGGGAACGGCCATCGGAATAGCGTAGGCGGGTGGCGCGTTGCCGGGCTGCCCTGGCTCCAAGGCTGACTTCGGTTTTCCTGCGCGCCTCGGCTACCCTGCAGACCAGTTGACCAATCCAGCATAAGCGGTCAACAGCACGACCGCGCCGAAGGCGATCCGATACCACGCGAACGGCGTGAAATCATGGCCGGCGATGTAGCGCAGCAGCCAGCGCACGCACAGAAATGCCGACGCAAACGCCGCGACCGAGCCTACCGTGAACACGCCAAGATCGCCCGAGTCGAACAGTGCACGGTTCTTCCAAAAGTCGTAGGCCCCGGCGGCGATGAGCGTCGGCACGGCGAGGAAAAAGGAAAACTCGGTCGCCGCACGGCGCGAAAGCCCGAAGAGCATGCCGCCGATGATGGTTGCCCCGGAGCGCGAGGTGCCGGGGATGAGCGCGAGCGCTTGCGCGAGGCCGACTTTGAGCGCGTCGCGCCAAGTCATGTCGTCAACGCTTTCAACGGCGGCGCGGCGTTGGCGCCTTTCGACCCAAAGAATGATGAACCCGCCGATAACAAATGCGAGCGCCACCGGCACAGCGTGAAAGAGATACGCCTTGATCAATTTGCCGAAGGCGAGGCCAAGCGCTGCAGCGGGGATAAAAGCAACCACCAGATTGAGAGCGAAGCGCTGCGCGGCGCGATCGTGGGCGAGCCCCGCCAGCACGCGCCAGAATCGTTCGCGATATTCCCAGACCACCGCGAGCATCGCGCCGGTCTGGATCACGATCTCGAAGACTTTCGCTTTCTCGTCGTTGAAGCCGAGCAGGTCGCCCGCGAGGATTAGGTGTCCGGTGGATGAAACCGGCAGGAACTCGGTAAGGCCTTCTACAATGCCCAGAACCACAGCCTTCAGCAGCAACGCAAAATCCATCACGTCTCCCGGGTTCTCTCGAAGCGTCGGGGAAAGATACCGCCTCAGGCCTTGTGATAGATCTCCGCGCCTTTTCTGACGAATTCCACTGCCTTCTGCTCCATGCCGCGCTTCAGCGCGTCCTTTTCCGACAGGCCGTGCTTTTCGGCGTACTCGCGCACGTCCTGGGTGATCTTCATCGAGCAGAAATGCGGACCGCACATGGAGCAGAAATGGGCGAGCTTCGCGCCCTCCTGCGGCAGCGTCTCGTCGTGGAAGGCCTTGGCCTTGTCCGGGTCGAGACCCAGATTGAATTGGTCCTCCCAGCGGAACTCGAAGCGCGCCTTGGACAACGCGTTGTCGCGAATCTGCGCGCCGGGATGCCCCTTGGCAAGGTCGGCCGCGTGTGCGGCGATCTTGTAGGCAATGATGCCGTCCTTGACATCATCTTTGTCCGGCAGCCCCAAGTGCTCCTTGGGCGTCACGTAACAAAGCATCGCCGTACCGTACCAGCCGATCATTGCCGCACCAATTGCACTCGTGATGTGATCGTATCCCGGCGCGATGTCGGTGGTGAGCGGTCCCAGCGTGTAGAACGGCGCTTCCTTGCAGTACTTCAGCTGCAGATCCATGTTCTCCTTGACGAGCTGCATGGGCACGTGTCCCGGCCCCTCGATCATCACCTGGCAGTCGTGGCGCCAGGCGATATCGGTCAGCTCGCCGAGCGTCTTCAGCTCCGCGATCTGTGCCTCGTCGTTCGCGTCATAGATCGAGCCGGGCCGCAGGCCATCACCGAGCGAGAAGCTCACATCGTAGGCGGCCATGATCTCGCAGATATCTTCGAAATGCGTATAGAGAAAGCTCTCTTCGTGGTGCGCGAGGCACCATTTGGCCATGATCGAGCCGCCGCGCGAGACGATTCCCGTCATGCGCTTTGCCGTAAGCGGAATAAACGGCAGCCGTACCCCGGCGTGGATGGTGAAGTAATCCACGCCCTGCTCGGCCTGCTCGATCAGCGTGTCGCGGTAAATTTCCCACGTGAGCTCCTCGGCCTTCCCGTTCACCTTCTCCAGCGCCTGGTAGATCGGCACCGTGCCTATCGGCACGGGACTGTTGCGGATGATCCACTCACGCGTCTCGTGAATGTGCTTGCCGGTGGAGAGATCCATCACGGTGTCTCCGCCCCAGCGTATCGCCCAGGTCATTTTCTCCACTTCCTCGGCGATCCCGGAGCTCACAGCCGAGTTGCCGATGTTGGCATTGATCTTCACGAGAAAATTCCGCCCGATGATCATCGGCTCCGACTCGGGGTGGTTGATGTTCGCCGGGATGATGGCGCGTCCACGCGCGACCTCGTCGCGCACGAATTCGGGCGTGATCCTCCTGGGAATCGAAGCGCCGAAGTCCTCGCCCGGATGCTGGCGCGTTATCAACTCGGACAGAGCATCACGGCGCTGGTTTTCACGGATGGCGATGAATTCCATTTCCGGGGTCACTCTGCCTTTTCTCGCGTAGTGCAACTGAGTCACGATCCGGCCCGCCTTCGCGCTACGGGGCTGGCGCTTCAAGTCGAAGCGCAATTCGGCGAGCACGGGATCGATCAGACGTTCGCGGCCGTATTTCGAGGTCGGCCCCGAAAGCTGCACGGTGTCGCTGCGTTCCTCGATCCACGCTGCGCGTATGGGCGCGAGACCTTGCCGGATATCGATTCTCGCCTGGGGGTCGGTGTAGGGACCGGAGGTATCGTAGACGTAGATCGGCGGATTTTTCTCGGCGCCGAAGGAAGCCGGCGTATCCGACTGAACGATCTCGCGCATCGGCACCCGGATGTCGCGACGCGCGCCCTCGAGGTACACCTTGCGCGAGTTCGGCAAAGGCTTTACCGCCGCTTCATCGACTCGGGCGGTCTGGGCGAGAAACTTCGGATTGGCGTTCATGGCGCTCCTATCACGTCTGCACCGCGGGGAGCGAAAGGACCGGCTGGTCAACGCTTCCCTGCGGCGGCATTATCCGCATCAGGTTCCAAGGGTGTGCTCTCACCCGGCCTCGGCAATCGCTCTCGGCCAGGACCCCTACGTTGCTTTGATCAACGTTACTCCAAGCCACGGGGAGTTGGCAAGCGCCTCAGGCGCGGGGGCGCATCGCGAAAGTAAGCCGGATACAGTTGCGCTCGCCTTCACGGCTGTAGCTTGCGTCTTTGGCAAGCGACCGGATCAATTTCAATCCGAGGCCGCCCACGGGTTGCTGCGCGATCAGGACCCCTGTATCCATGGGGCGAAATTCGTCGAAGGGGTTATGAGGCGGCGCTGCATCCTCATAGCGCAGGGTAAATCCAGCGTCGTCGGGCTCGAATGTGATCCAAACCGGGGATTCGCTTTCCCCACCGTAGCCGTGGGTAACGGTATTCGTGAATAGTTCCTCGACGATAAGTAGGAGCTTAAGGCAGTCTTCTTGACCGATCCCCACCGTGGTGCACGCGCCTTCGACAAAAGCCCGAATTTCGGCCATGGAATCCATCCTGGCCGGGAAGCGGGCGAGTGGGGTGTTAGCCATGGACGGGATCAGCCGGAAAAAGGCCGTTGGGCTATTATAGGAACAAAGCGCGCTCCCGCGCCGGCCACCTCCGGAAGTGTTAGACGGCCAACTACTATTGGAGGGTAATCATGTTGTCAACTCGTTTGATCGTGATTCGTCGGCTGTTCCTCGCTTGCGCGTGCGCAATCGCACCGATTGCCGCCTGGGCGAACGATATCGGCCAATTCAAGGTCGCCAAGGGTGCAGTGCACCTCGAGCGCGGAGGCCAGCGCCTCCCGGCGCGCGTGGGTACTCATCTGCAGGCGACCGACACGGTCGTAACCGGAGCGGACGGAGCGGCGGGCATTACCTTCATCGACAATTCCCTTCTGTCGGTCGGCCCTAACAGCGTGCTCGCCATCGAGCGCTATGCGTTCAACTCGACCACGCACGAGGGTGAATTCGAATCGTCGCTTCGCAAAGGAACGCTCTCGGTGGTATCGGGCAAAATCGCCAAGCAGTCTCCCGATGCGATGAAGGTGAAGACGCCGTCTTCGATTCTCGGGGTGCGCGGAACCGAGTTCCTCGTTCGCACCAACGACTGAGCCCTCGTCAGGATCTCATGCCCCGGCATTGCGCCGCGCTCCTCGCCGCTCTGGTCATGGGCGGCTGCGCCACGCCGAGCCAAGACCTGATTGTGCTGCTTCCGGACAAGGAGGGTAAAGTCGGAACCGTCATCGTTAAGAATCCGAAGGGCAATACCGTGCTCAACACCGCGTACGCCACCGCCCAGACCACCTCCGACGGCGGCGTGCAACGGAGCACGGCAAGCCAAAATGAAGTTCAGAATGTCTTCAGCAGTGCGCTAGCGGCCCAGCCGCCGCGCCCCATCTCCTTTACCCTTTACTTCGAAAGCGGCACCGACGAATTTACCGAGCAGTCGAAGCAGGAAGTGAAACGCCTGCTTGCCGAAATGGCGCGCAGGCAGGCTCCGGACATCACTGCGATCGGCCACACCGATTTGGTGGGCCCGGACCCATCCAACGATGCGCTCTCCTTGCAGCGCGCGGAACGGGTGAAGTCGATCTTGGTAGGAATGGGCATCCCCGCCGAACGGATCCTCACCGCCGGCCGCGGCAGACGCGAACCCCTGATACCCACTGCCGACGGTGTGACCGAGCCGCGCAACCGGCGAGTTGAAATCAGCGTGCGCTAGGCACTAGGCAGGTCCGTTCCAGCGCAGAACCATGAGCGTGAGGTCGTCTGCGGCCTCAGCACCCCCGACGAAAAGCGCCACGTCGGCGCGGATAGCGTCGACCAGCGCTGCGGGATTCTTGGCGTTCCGCGCACGCTCGATCGCCTTGCGCAGCCGACCGGCCCCATAGAGCTGCCCCTCCGAGTTCATCGCCTCGGTCACGCCGTCGGAGACGAGACACACAACCCCTTGTCGGCTCATTCGATGCTCGGCCGCGACATAGGAGAATCCGTCGAGCACGCACAGCGGCGGCCCACCACCCGCATCGAGTCGCTCGATCTCGCGATCGGGAGCGAAAACAAAAGGCGGTTCGTGCCCGGCGCTGCAATACTCAAGGCAGCCGCTGCGCACATCCAGTATGCCGGCAAATGCGGTCACGAAGAAAAACTCGGGATTTTCCCGCGAGATTTCCGCGCTTGCCTCTCGCAGCAGTTCATTGACTCGCTTCCCGTCCCGGAGCGCAGCACTCTTGCACAGGGCCTTGCTGACCGCCATGAAAATGCTGGCCGGCAAGCCTTTCCCGGAAACGTCGCCCACGAGAAAGAAAAGCCGGTCGGGGTCGAGCATGAAGAAATCGTACAGGTCCCCGCCTACTTCGCGGGCGGGCTCCATCGAAGCCGAGATCTCGAAACGTCGCTCTGCAGGGAATGCCGACTCGGGCTTCGGGAGGATGCCGATCTGGATGCGCCGTGCCGCATCGAGCTCGCCAGCAAGGCGCGCCCCCGCTTCGCGCTCGCGCCGCAGGCGCTCGTGCAGCAGTTTGCGCTGAGCATTGGCCTCGGCGAGTGTCTCGGCGAGCATGGCGGCGAACAGGAAAGCGACGGCGGCACCTGGGACCGACGCATCGAGCAGGAGCCCCGCCCCCCGGTACGCTGCGAATCCTGCTGCGCCAAAAGCCGTCAATAACAAGACGAGCAGAAGTGCCGAATACCTCGGCGGAAGGCGGGGTACGATGTAAATCACCGTCAAGCCCGCGACAAGGAAAGCCAGTCCTTCGATCCAAAGCGCCCAGCGCGGGCGCATCAGCAGGGCACCGTCGAAAATGTTCTCGAGCACCTGCGCGTGAATCTCGATGCCCGACATGCGTTCGCCAAGCGGTGTCGTCTGATAATCGATGAGGCCGATTCCGGTAACTCCGACGAGCACGAGCTTGCGCTCCATCTGAGCGTTATCGGCCTCCCCGCTGAGCACGTCTGCGGCCGAGATGAAGCGGCCTGCATCGTGAGGCGTGTAGTGCACCCACAGGCGCCCGTCTGATTGAGTGCGCACGGTGAGATCACCGATCGCCACGGCTTCGACGCCGGCTGCGCCGCCGTGCACGACGAAGAGCGCCTCGCCGCTCGCCACGCGAAGCGTCTCCAGGCCCAAGGGCAGCACCGGATCGGCGCCGACGCGCGCCACCATCGGCACGCGCCGCACAACACCGCCTTCAGTATCGGCGCTGATAAGCCCATGGCCCCGCGCGGCCGCATCGATCTCCGGAAGACTGCGAAGCGTGGAAGCATAGTGACGCAGAGCCCCCCGCGCGTCGGTCCCTTTTTGCAGAGACGGGGTCCTTGGGGTCGCGGCAGAAACCGCGCCCGTCTCGAGCCCGGCGATGCCCAAGGCGACCGGAGCGGCCTTGATCGAGGCGGCAAGGACGGCGTCGTGACGCGGAAGCCTTCCCAGGCGCTTCGCCAATTGTGGATCGGCGGCGGCGACCGAAAGCGCGAGCCATTCCGGGGAAAGGCGGTCGGGCTCCGCAAAAAGTATGTCCACGCCGATTGCCGCCGGACGGGCCGCGCGAATCCTGTCGATGAGCCGCGCAACCAGGGTGCGCGGCCACGGCCATTGGCCGAATCGGTCCAGACTCGCCTCGTCGATAGCGACTACGACCGCCGGCGCAGAGCGCCTTTCCCGCGGGGACAGCTCCTGGTAGCCATCGAGCCAGGCAAGGCGCATTGCCCCGATCGCCGGCATGTCCTGCCACAGGACCGGCACAAGGAGCAGGGCAAGCAAACCCAGGCCATGGCCCAACCTGCGCGTGCTGAACACGGCGCGGGCGCGGTCTACTCCGGCAAGCGATTCCGTGCCCGAGTGCCGGCCGGCGTCCCCGGCGTCCGACGACGGTTCGCTCCTCAGAGCTCGATCTCCAGGCCGTCGTAGGCCACCGAGATGCGCAGGGGCCCGCCGGTCCGCGAAATTTCTTCGTAGCGCAGGGTTTCGCGCCCGATCTCGGCGATGCGCTCGTCGTTATTGGCCGGCTCGTGGTGGAAGAGCACCAGATGTTTCACGTTGGCGAGTTGACACAGCTCGACGCCGACCACGTTGCTCGAATGTCCCCAGTCCTCCTTCACCGAAACCGCCTCGGCGAGCGAATACATGGCGTCAAAGATCACCAGATCGGCGCTGGAAAAAAAAGCTGCGGCGCCTTCGACGGCATCCGGGTCGTCAAGCCTGTGCTCTGAATCGGTCGAATAGACGATGATCCTGCCGTCGCGGACGAATCGGTAGCCGTAAGAATCTCCGGAATGGCTCTGAAGCTTGGCGGTCACGCTCCATCCGGCGATGTCGTAGCTCCGGCCGGGTTCGAGAGTCACGAACTCGATCGAGGCGCCGAGCCGATCAAACGGAACCGGGAAGCTCGGCGGGTCCTGCTGGCGCCGCAGGGCTGCCTCGATATTCGCGTGGCAGCCGTAAATCCGAATCTTGTTTCCCGGAACGTAGGCCGGCGCAAAAAAAGGAAAGCCCATTATATGGTCCCAGTGAAGATGGGACTGGAACACATGGAAGACGTTGGGCCTGGAAGGGCCGTCCCGCGCGACTACATCGTTTCCGAAAACGCGCACACCGCTTCCGAGGTCGCACAGTACGTACTCGGCGTCGCCAGCGTCGAGCTGCACGCATGCGGAATTTCCGCCGAAGGTGTGCGAAACCGCGAAGTCAAGCTCGGTATCGACCCACGCCCGGGCTTTTTCCTGAGTGTCGAGGCCTTTACCCGAGGCCGCGACTATCGCGCGGGCCAGCTTGTCCCTGATCGATACGGAGTCAAGGGAGACGGGGATCGAGCCGCGCGTTCCCCAGAACGTGACCCACAGCGCCATGCGTCAGGCGCCCTGGACGGAGTCATAGGCCGCGAGGCCCGTCGGCGATACCCCGCTCAGAGCCTCGCGTACGGAACCGAAACACTGGAACACGAGATTGAAGCGGCTGATCTCGAAGATCTCGCGCACCACAGGCTGAAGGGCCGCCACGACGAGCGTGCCGCCCTGTTCACGGATCTGCCTGGCCGCGAGCATCAGGACGCGCAGACCGACGCTGCTGATATAGTCGACCTTCGAGAAATCCAGGACCAGCCGATCCCCGTCCGTACGGCAGTCAGCGACGTACGCATCAAGTCCGGACTTCAATCCGTCTGTCGTGCTATTGTCGATGCGCCCGGTAAGGGTGAGCACCAGCGCGTCGCCGTAACGTTCTTCGGATATAGGCATGGAACGAAATCAGGCCCCTGGGCTGTTGAGCGCGTGTGCGCCATCGATAAAACCGCGTTCGTTCAGGAAATTATTGTACGCCCAGATGAAACGCCTTTGCATCGTCCTGCTCGCTGCGGCAGTGGCGGTCTGCAGCGACCAGACCGACGGCGTTTTCCAGGGCTACGCGGAGGGAGAGTACCTGCGGGTGGCTTCCCCCATCGCTGGGCAGCTTGCGCGCCTTCACGTGGCGCGCGGTACCGCAGTAAAGGCGGGCGAACCCCTGTTCGCTCTGGAGCAGGACAACGAAGCCGCCGCTCGCCGCCAGGCCGAGGAGCAGCTGCGCCAGGCCGAGGCCCAGCACCGCAACCTGCTCACGGGCAAGCGCCCCGAGGAAATCGAGGCGATCCGGGCGCAGCTCGCACAGGCCGAGGCGAGTCTCACGCTATCGGAAAGCAATCTGGCGCGGCAGGAAGAGCTGGTACGCGCGAGATTCGTCTCGAAGGAGGCTGCGGACACGGCACGTTCGGCTCGTGATCGTGACCGCGGACGAGTGAGCGAACTGAAGGCCCAGCTTGCCGCCGCCAGGCTCGCCGCGCGTCCGGACGAGATTCGCGCCGCGCAAGCCGCTACCGCGGCCGCGCGGGAAGCCCTCGCGCAGGCCGAGTGGAGGCTCGAGCAGAAATCCCTGCGCGCGCCGCGGGACGGTCAGGTCACCGACACGCTTTATGTTCAGGGGGAATGGGTGCCGGCCGGCTCCCCCGTGGTGACGCTCCTGCCTCCCACCCATATCAAGGTTCGCTTTTTCATTCCGGAAAAAATCCTTGGCTCGGTAAAAGTCGGGCAGCCGGTGAGCGTGCGATGCGACGGCTGCGGCGAGCCCATAACCGCTCCGGTCAGCTACATTTCTCCTCAAGCCGAGTACACGCCGCCCGTGATCTACAGCAGGGAAAACCGCGCCAAGCTCGTGTTCCTGCTCGAGGCACGACCGGATCCGGCCGAGGCGACGAGACTCCATCCCGGCCAGCCGGTCGAGGTGAGGCTTCCATGAGCGCACCGGCCCCCGGTTCTCTCGCCATCGACGTCGCGGGATTGTCCAAGAGTTTCGAGGGCAAGCGC
>Ga0209180_10000999_pt1 | contig 13795 bp, 10 predicted proteins | sample CZO8metaG_3_FD_188355 | JGI IMG/M metagenome (GOLD analysis project Ga0209180, IMG submission 188355) | Vadose zone soil microbial communities from the Eel River Critical Zone Observatory, Northern California, USA - CZOApr15con2H2.8 metaG... | ecosystem: Environmental > Terrestrial > Soil >...
CGAGATGCTGGCCGCTGCAATCGGATTCGGCGCGCCGGGACAGCTGCTCGCGTTCTTGCTGTGGCGGCGCCAGATTCCGCGACCTCAAGCGAGCCCGCTGATCGCGGCAGTTTTCGGTGTTGCTCTGGTTGGCGCAGGTGCGGTTCTGAGCTTGACGATTGCGGTCGCGGCGCTGGCGGTGATACTCGAGCTGGTGCGGGCCCGGTACATTCCCGCGATTCGCGCGCAGTCGGGTCTCCTCGCATACGCGGTGATCGCCCTGGTGACGCGGGGAGCTCCCTTCGCATACGTCAACCCCGTCACCGGCAAGGCATTCTCGGATCCGATCTGGATCTGGTACCACTACTTCGGTCCGCAGGCGGCGCCCATCGATCCGGTGCGCCTGTACGTGGGCAATGTGCCGGGACCGGTTTTCGCCACCTCGCTGCTTGCGGTTGCGATCGGAATCGCTTGGCTTGCGTATGCACGGCGGCTCAGCCTCGTCGTGCTGGCCGCGTTCTTGCTCGGAGCGATGATTCCCATCTACCTGTACCACTGGGACGCGGTCTTTCAGCTGGACAGCGGACCGACCTGGTTCGTCGCTGGCCTGCTGCTTGCCGACCGCCGGCTGCTGCCGGGCTCATGGGCGGTGCGGCCGGTGCTGGGGCTCGCGGCGGGCGTCCTGGCCGTGGGATTGAGGACTCGCGGATACGGGATAGAGGCCGCGTTCTTCGCCGTGGCCGGGATTCAGGCCGCCGCTGCGGCGGTGGCGGTGATGATGTGGGGCGCCTCGATCGGCCGTGAGAGGATGCGCCGAAACCGCCGGCTGCGTCAGCGTGACGCGCAGCTGCGCGTCGTGAAGAGCGTCCCGCGCGCTAGCTAAGCAACAGCAACCGAAGCGCGATCGAGGCCCAGGGCCCCAGCCATTGCATCGGCTTGCGAACGCACTTCCTTCATCATCGCGGGCGCCAATTTGCGGATCGGATCCAGAGTGAGCGCGAGGCTGCCTTTGTTGACCTCATAGGTCCAGGTCGCGACCACGCGGCCATCCGAAAGCAGGACCGCTGATATCCAGCCTGCCGTCCGGCTCACCCGGGAAAGGTATTCGCGGGCGACGAGATGGTCGCGGCTGGCGTGGCCCATCAAGTAAGGATCGAAGGAAGGCAGTAGGCGCACCGAGCGCTCGGGCCGGATAGACGCGAGGCGTTCGACATCGGCGGCCAGCACGTCCGCGCGACTGCCTTCGATGGTGACGGCGACGATCTCTTTGTCCAGGGCCGCCCATGCGGTGTTGCCGACCCCGGGCCACTGGCCCCACCACCTGGCGAAGTCGTTCTTGGTCGCGGGCCCATAGGCCCGCAAGTAGCGGCGCGCCAGCTCAGCCAGGGCTGTTTCGGGATCTGCTTCGCGCCAGCGGCCGAGCCATTGCTGCGGCCGCACGAAGGTGACGCTGGACCCGCGGCTTGGGCCAAAGCAGAGCAGGCCCTTGCGGGCGACGGGCTTGAGAAGGCCGCCCCAGCCTGATTTCAATCCCGCTTGAATTCGCTCCGAGCGCCCCTTCCCCACCCGGGCGATGACCTCTTCACGGGTCAACGCCTGGCCGTCGAGGGCCTCGCCGATCGCATCGATGACGTCGTTGAGCTCAGGCTCCGTGATCTGCATCCACTTGAGCCAGGCGTTCGTGTTTCGCATCCCGTAGGAGCCCATCGCGGCCGTGTAGATGGGGAGGTCGGCGGCCGGGACGAGATGCAGCGTTGCGCGCATGAGCCACGTTTTGACCAGGGTCTTGTCCTTCCAGAGCGCATTCCATACGTCACTGGCTTTGCAGTTGACTCGGACGGCGACCTGTAGTTCCGCCGCCGACATGACCTGCGCCTGGACGCCGCCGATGTCGCCGACGACTCGAACCAGGTCCTTCTTTGGTGCCGGGCTCATGAGGTGGTGACGAGCGAGCCGGAACTGATGCACCTGCGCCCAGGTCACGCCCGCGGCGACGGTGCCCGTGGCCTTCAACTCAGGCCAACTCAGTCGAAGAGCTTGCGGCCGCGGGTGACGAACTGGTCACGTCGGGGTCCTGTCCCGACGAGCTCGATCGGCGCGCCGATCAGCTCGCCGATGCGATCGACGTAATCGCGGCAGTTCTGAGGCAGGTCCTCCCAACAACGGGCGGCGCCTATTTCCTGTTGCCACCCCGGCATCTCTTCGTAAGCAGGCTCGCAGTGCTTGTAGTGCGAGATGTTCGCCAAGGGATGGTCGAAACGGTGGCCGCGAAAGTCATAACCGGTGCAGATCCTGAGGAGAGGTTGATCGTCGAGTATGTCGAGCCGCATCAGCGCGGCGCATCCGACTCCGTTCAGCCGGACCGCGTAGCGGGCGACGGCCGCGTCGAACCAGCCAATCCTTCGAGGCCGTCCCGTCACGGTGCCGAACTCGTGGCCGCGCTCTCGTATCTGGTCACCGATGTCGTTGAGCAACTCGGAGGGGAAGGGTCCGTAGCCGACCCGGGATGTGTAGGCCTTGAAGACGCCGATGGTGAGGTCGACCTTCGTCGGCGGAATGCCGCTTCCGGTCAGCGCACCGCCGGCGGTCGGATTCGAGCTTGTGACGTAGGGATAGGTGCCGAAGTCGAGGTCGAGCATCGTCGCTTGCGCACCTTCGAGCAAAATGTTCGCCCCGGCCTCGAGGGCGTCCTGGATGACTGGGAACGTGTCCTTGATGAAGGGGTCGAGCTCTTTTGCGTAGCCCATGTACTCATTCAGCATGCTTTCCCAGTCGATGGCGTCCTTTCCGTAGAGCTTGGTCAGGACCGGGTTCTTGACCTGGCCGACGACGAAGGCGAGCTTCTTTTGCATGAAGGCTTCCTTCTGCAGGTCGCCGATGCGGAAGCCGATACGCCTGACCTTGTCCGAGTAGGCAGGTCCGATGCCGCGCCAGGTGGTGCCGAGGCGGTCGTCGCCGCGCGACTCCTCCTCGAGCTGATCGAACAGCGGGTGATACCGCATCACCATGTGGGCGCGTTCGCTGACGATCAGCTTTGTCGGTTCGATCCCGCGCTCGCGCAGTTGGGAGATCTCTCGCAAAAGGACGATGGGGTCGACGACCACCCCGTTGCCGATGACGCAGGTGCAATGCGGGTAGAGGATGCCAGAGGGCATGAGCTGGAACTTGAACTCGCCATGCTCGGTGACCACGGTGTGGCCAGCGTTGTTGCCGCCCTGGGTGCGGATGACCATCTGGGCTTTGGAGGCGAGGTAGTCGATGACCTTGCCCTTGCCCTCGTCCCCCCACTGGCCGCCGACCAGGATGATGACCACTACTCGGTGCCGGGCTCGGGCCGCCTCGTCTCCAGGTTGTAGAAGCGCGTGTGGTCACGCCGGAATTTGAGCTCGATCATGCCGGTGGGGCCGTTGCGGTGCTTGGAGACGATCACTTCCGCGATGCCCGGGCGCTCGTCAGATTTGTAGTACTCGGGCCGGAACAAGAACATGACGAGGTCCGAATCTTGCTCAATTGAGTTATGCGATATCACATTTCCTGCTACGAAGCTGTGTAGCTCTTCCACTGTGAGGTCGAAGACTTCGTCTTCGCCATCTGGCTCAATGCTCTGTACCAAGTCCCAGTAAACGTCGCTAGTGGACAAGAGCTCCAGCTCGCCTGATCCAACTGCCACGGCCAATCGGTTGGCTCGTTCGCGACTCAGATTCTGCTCATAGATCCCTGTTCCGCTGTACCGACTTCCGAGCCTCGCCTGCATCGCCCTGGTGCTCATTGAGCTGACATCCATAGCCGGCAAGGCATGTAATTGCCAAACTTCGGCCGGGATGACGTCCCGGTTCGTGTTCGACCGCTTAGAGCTCAGATAGTCGACGATTGCGGCTTTATGTAGGGTTTTCTCCTTGCCGAGCACACCAACAATCTCAAGGAAGGCCAGGATCTCGCGGTGCCCGCTAATAGTCACATGGAATTGATCGCGGCCCTTACCAATCTGAAGATGTCGGCTGAGCCTGGCGTTAATCCCAAGTCGCAAAAGCAAGCTCTGTACGTCCTGAGCCAGACCCCCGCTGCTGCTGGCGTAGTAAACATTCGCGTAATGGCTCACTCCATGTGACAAATGCACGCAGCCATCGGTCGCCCATAGATGTCGCAGAAAGACGGCAACGCCAATCGCTGATTGATTGAAGACTTTCAACGGCACACGTTTCTGATATGACCGCAACCCAAAGGCTCCCAACTCTTCAAGCCACACACGCACCGGGTTGCGAACACCATGTGTGAGGTGACGAGTAGGCGGCAAGTAGACCTGGATCCATGTTCGCTCAGGATGAATTCGAGGGCGCACCCGATCGCCGAACACCTGAATCGCTAGATCCGCGACCAGCTCGGCAAGAGTTGGATCGATCGTCGTGTACTGAATCGCGTGGGTTGGCAGTGTGCAACCGTCGCCGATGAGATGTCCGAGGAGTCCGAGCTCCTCATGACTCATCGTGTCCTTCTCAGGGCCCTGCAGAGCTCGTGGTAGTGCGATCCGATCACCGGGGTGAAGTTCGTCCAGGCGCTTCCAGCCTTCGATCGTCAGGAACTTGTGATTGCTCGTCGCCCGGATCTGCCGCCCGAGCTTTGTCGTCATCTTGAACACTGGCTTGGTGCCAGTCGCGAATGCGCTGGTCACGGTCTTGGGCGTCATGCGCCACTTCTTTTCATCGAGCGCCAGCACACGAAAGCCTGTCTTGCCAACCAACTCACGAATCGGCACGTATGCGCCCGTACAGGGTAGATAGATGGGCGTATCTCCGGCTAAGCAACCCGACTCGCGAAGGTCGCTGAGGATCGGTCGCTTGTCGGGGCGCTGCTCTGGCGCGCGGCTCAACTGGGAGATTGCCAGCACCGGTATGCGAAGCTCGCGGGCCAGACCTTTGAGCGCTCTCGAGATCGATGACACCTCTTGCACGCGGTTGTCGTCGCCACGCGAACGGCCGTGCATGAGCTGGAGATAGTCGACGATGATCATGTCGATGCCGTGGCGCATCTTGGCCTGGCGCGCTTTCAACTGCAGAGTCAGTTCGTCCATGACCGGCGTGTCGTCGATGTAGATCGATGCCTCTCCGAGTGGCCCAAGAGCATTTGAAACGCGGTCGAACTCCGCCTCGCTCAACAAGCCTCGGTGCAGACGCTGAGCGTCGATTTGAGCCTGCTCTGTAAGCAACCTCTCGGTGAGCTGCTCTTTCGACATCTCGAGACTGAAGATCGCGATCGATTTCTTGCGCTCGAGAGCCGCATGCAGACCGACGTTGAGGGCGAAGGACGTTTTTCCCATCGAAGGCCGGCCCGCAACGATGATCAGGTCCGAGTCCTTGAACCCACCCGTCATCCGATCCAGGTCGTGAAAGCCTGACGGCACCCCGACCACTCCCTGCCCGCTCTCCATCTGCAGCGAGATCCGCTCCATCGCGGGACCAAGGAGGTCGTACAGCTTCGACAGCTCACGCTGGTCTCGATCGTCGGCAACTCCGAACACCAGGGACTGCGCCTGGTTGATCGCCTCCTCCGCCTCCACCCCATCGTCGTAGCCGAACCCCGCGATGTTCGCGCCGGCCGAGATCAGCCGGCGCTTGTACGCCTTCTCCTTGATGATCCGGCCGTAGTACTCGATGTTCGCCGACGTCGGGACCGAGCTCTGCATCGAGGCCAGCGCTGCGCGCCCCCCGACACGGTCCAGCATCCCCAACGTCTGCAGCTGCGCCGCCAGCGTGACGTTGTCGATCGGTTCTCCCGCGGCAAACAAGTCCAAGGCGGCCCGATACACCTGGCCGTTGTTCTCGCGATAAAAATCCTCCGGGTGCAGGAACTGCAGCACCTTCGCGATCGACAGGGGATCGAGGAGGATCGATCCGAGCACCGAAACCTCAGCGTCGAGGTCGTGGGGTGGCACCCTCCCGGGTGTCAGCGCGATCGTCGCCATCCCGGAATCCGCTACCGGTCCTGGGTGACGATCACATTGACGTGGGCGGCCACGTCGCGGTGCAGCTTCAGAGACACCTGGTGCTCGCCCAACGTCTTGATGGGCTCCTTCAGGTCGATCTTGTGACGGTCGATGTCGACGCGATGCTGCGCCTTTAGCGCGGTGGCAACGTCAACGTTCGTGATCGAACCAAACGCCTTGTCCTCGGCGCCAACCTTGAGACGCACTACGACGGTCTTGTTGTCGATCTCATCGGCCAGGGCCTGCGCCTCGACCCGATCTTTCGTCTCACGCTTGACGGCCGCATCCTGTAGCCGCTTCGCCTCCGCCTCAACACCTCGATGAGCCGGCACCGCCAATTTCCGAGGCAGCAGGAAGTTGCGGCCGTAGCCGTCCGTCACCTCCTTCACATCGCCGGCCTTGCCGACGTTCGCGACATCCTTGGTCAGCATCACGCGCACTTTCCCTAGCCCTCCGATACCGATTGATATGGGTCCCGGCGCGCGATACGCGTCACTCGCGCCCGGATCCGGCCGGCGAGCCTGCCACCGCCCTCGCGCGCTGCCGAGACCGTGTCGCGAAAATCACGATCGAAAACGCTCTCGCCGGCCTCCAACGCCTGCTCGTGCTCGCGGCGGATGTCCTCCGGGCATGCCTCGATGAACGTCTTCACCGCCAGCACAGACAGAGCCAGCACGTCCAGCTCGCCGAGCACCGGCACCCAGGCCGGGAAGTCGATCGGACTCACTATCAAGGCCAGGGCACCCAAAACCGCGGCTTTGGGTGCGGCGGGCACACGCGGATCACGCAGCAGGCAATACGCCAGCTTCCCGTGCCGCGGCACCTCGATCAGAACCTCTTTTGCGCGCGAAAGGACAGGATGCATGGGGGCCGACAAAGCCTACCGCTTTTCGGCGCGCGGGAGGAACCTACTTAACTTAGCCTTTCGGCCATGGCAACGGCCGTCGCCGGCAAGCGCGCTCCCGCCCACTACGGGAACCTGCAGCACACCGCTCTCAGCGCGTTCTGGTTCGGCAGCAACTTCCTCTGGATTCCGTTGACGACGGTTCTGATCCAGGCCCAGGTCGACGAGGTCGTCCCAAAGGGATCCCAGAACACCGCCATCGGCGTCGCGCTCGGAATCGGCGGCCTGCTCGCGATGACCGTACCTCCGATCGTCGGCGCATGGTCGGACCGCTTGAACACCCGCTGGGGACGCCGGCGACCGATCATGGTCGCGGGCACTCTCCTCACGATTCCCGGGCTCGTGATCCTGATGGCGGCCAGCAACTACCCGGAGATCGTCATCGGCTACGCCATCATCCAATTCTTCTTCAACGCGGCAGGAGCCGCGTACGCCGGGATCATCCCGGACGTCGTGCCCGCCCAACAGGTCGGCAAAGCTAGCGGCTTCCTCGCCACGATGACTCAACTTGGCATTGGCGGCGGGCTCGGGGTTACCGGCCTGCTCGCCCACAACCGAGCCGTCTACCTGGTTATGGGCGCTGTCGCAGCGCTCACGCTCATCCCTACGGTGTGGGCCGCGCGTACTGAGGGCCTCGTCCGCATCGACCGTCCGCCAAAGCGCCCGCTCGCCGATTCGGTTCGAGAGTTCTTGCGCCCACTCCACGAGGGCGACTTCGCGTGGGTCGTCTTCACGCGCCTCATGGTGTCGTCAGGGATCACGGTGGTTCTCTACTTCCTCGTCAATTTCTTCGGCGATGTCGTCCTCGGTCCTAAAGAGGATGCGGCCAAGTTCACGGACAACTGGCTGCTGGTTGTGGTCGTGACCGCGCTTCCGTTTGGATTCTTTGGCGGCCAGATCTCAGACCGGATTCGCCGCCGCAAGATCTTCGTTTACCTGGCGGGGGCGGCCCAAGCCTTCGTCGCGATCGTGTTCATTGCGTTCTATCCGAAATCAGTTCCACTGATATTCGCGCTCGGAGTCGCGTACGGCGTCGGCTACGGCCTTTACTTCGCGGTCGACTGGGCCCTCGCCTGCGACACGCTACCCGACAAGACAAAGTCGGCCAAGGACATGGGTTTGTTCCATATTGCGTTGACACTTCCCCAAGCCGTCTTACCGTTGTTTGGTGGGGCGCTGATCGACTACCTCAACAAGCACGTCGCTGCGAACGCCGGTTATCGCGTGGTCTTCTCCAGTGCGGTGCTCTTCCTGTTCCTGGGCACCGTGCTCGTCAGCCGCATCAAATCGGTTCGCTGACCCCTTTCGCGTCGGACCGCGAGCAGGCTTGCGATCCAGATTGAAGCGATGCCGAGGACCCCGAACTCGGCCATCAATCGCAACACGAGCACGTCCGAATAGCCCGAGACAAGAAGCACCTGGAAGAGGTGATGGCCCGGCCCGATGAGCATCCAGCCCAGCGCGATCAGGCCCAAAACCAGCCAGTCGCGGCGAGGCAACGCCCACGCAACCAGGACCAGCATCGGAAGCAGAAGCAGCGCTAGGTGTGTTCCCCACGAGTAGCTGGCCACGAGCGGGGTGACCGCCACGACCGCGGCCGCTTCGAGCCCTCGGCCGGTCGCGCTCCGAGACGGCGAGCGAAGGATCCAGAACGTGACCACGACCGCGGCGAGCGCGATAACGGTGGTGATAATCCTTGCTGCAAGCGGCACGCCACGCGCGGCGCCGAGGAACGTATCCGGCTCGATGAGTCGCGCGATCGTGCCGCCGGGCGAGTGATTCTCGAACAGACCCGTCCCCTGGCTGATCGCGGGCACGACCTTGAACAAGTACTCCAGCAAGTACTGCGGGGCTGCCAGAAGCCACAACCCCAAGCCCGCGACAACAGCCGCCGCCAGCATCGACCAGCGGCGCGCCCAAAGGACCAGCAAACCGACCGGCGCCTGGATCAGCTTCAAGGCCACCGCCAGCCCGAGGGCGACGCCTCCCCACCAGCGGTCGTCGATCCAGGCCAGCAGCCATATGCCAGACAGAGCCAGCAGCACGAGGTTGATCTGGCCCTCGACGATGTTGGCCGTCGTGGGCTCGAAAGCCAGCGTGATCAGCACCAGCAGGGCGGCCATCTGCCAATCGCTTACCCGCAGGGCGCGCAGCGCAAAGAAAAGAAATACGGCGACGGAGACGTTGAGAACAAGGACCGCCGCGACCGTGACGGCGTGGCTGTCGACGCCGACCACCGGCTGGAGGAGCCAGGCCAGAGGCAGAGGCGTGACGTACTGAGGGCCGGTCGGCTCGAGGCATCCCATCGTCTGGCAGAGGTCGAACGGGTCGCGCCCCGCCGCCAGGCGAGCCGCGGCGCGCATGTAACTGCCCTGGAAGTCGCCGAGCTCGGCTCCGAACACGAGCGGCTGGATGAGGGCCTGCCACACGTAAAGGAGCAGGATCGGCACTCCGGCCCAGATCAGAAGCAGGCCACTGAAACGCCGGTTGGCGAACGCCAGTAGCCACGACACTGCCGGGAGTTTATGGCCTTAGCGCACGCCGGGCGCGCGAAGGGGTCACTCCCGCGACTTCGTCGCGGGGACCCCAGAGGAATGAAACGAGGCGGCGCCTGCAGCGGACACCGCCTCGGCCGGGTTCCACCGGGTGACACGCTCTCTGGTTTCTGCGCCGCTTTACGGCCGTTGCCTACTTGTGGAGGCCAACCTTTGCGTGAACTGCGGTGGACTCGACGCCGAACGAATTGCGTCCAGCTTGCCCCGTTCGACGAGGGGTGTCAAGGGCTTGGCACGCCGTCGCCTAAGGCGCACAATTGAGCGTCGGGCCCCCCGGGGGAGGTAGATGATGGCCGAGCTCAGCTACGTTCACGGCGCGAGCGACACCCCGCTCCTGGGCGAGACGATTTTCCACAACCTTCGGCGCACGACCGCTCGCTTCGGCGATCGGGAGGCGCTGATCGTGAGCCACCAGAACCACCGCTCCTCCTACGACCAGCTCGTGCAGCAAAGCGAGCAGGTCGCACGCGGCCTGCTGTCGAGGGGTGTGCGGAAGGGCAATCGCGTCGGCATTTGGTCGCCCAATCGCTACGAATGGGTCATCACTCAGTACGCCACCGCGGCGATGGGCGCGATCCTCGTCAACATCAACCCGGCCTACCGGACGTCCGAGCTCGAATACGTGCTCAACCAGGCCGGCATCTCGTTTCTGATCCTCGCGGCCGGATTCCGGCAGGCCGACTACCGTGCGATGCTCGCGGAGGTCAAAGGCAAATGCCCCGAGCTGCGCGAAGCACTGGTGCTCGAGGACGGGTGGGAGGCGCTTCGGCGCGATGGTGCCAAGACGAGCGTGGACGAGCTGCGTGAGGTGGAAGCATCACTCCAGTTCGACGATCCGATCAACATCCAGTACACATCCGGCACGACCGGCTTTCCTAAAGGCGCAACCCTCACCCACCACAACATCCTCAACAACGGTTTCTTCATCGGCGAGGCCTTGCGCTATACGGAGCAGGACCGGGTGTGCATCCCCGTGCCCTTCTACCACTGCTTCGGAATGGTGCTTGGCAATCTCGCATGCACCACTCACGGGGCGACGATGGTCATCCCCGCCGAGGCTTATGAGCCGCAAGCGGTGATGGAGACGGTTCAGAAGGAACGGTGCACATCTCTCTACGGCGTGCCGACCATGTTCATCGGTGAGCTCGAACACCCGCGGTTCAAGGAGTTCGATTTCAGCTCTCTGCGCACCGGCATCATGGCCGGGTCGCCGTGCCCGGTCGAGGTGATGAAGAAAGTGCAGACGGTGATGCACATTCCCGAGATGACGATTGCGTACGGCATGACAGAAACGTCGCCGGTATCCACGCAGTGCGCCACCGATGACCCGCTCGAGAAGCGCGTCTCGACCGTCGGCCGAGTCCATCCGCATGTCGAGATCAAGATCATTGACCCCGCAACCGGAGCCGTGGTTCCGCGCGGAACGTCGGGCGAGCTCTGCAGTCGCGGCTACATGGTCATGCTCGGCTACTGGAACAACGAGCAGGCGACGCGCCAGGCTATCGATGGCGCCCGCTGGATGCACACGGGCGACCTCGCCACGATGGACGAGCTCGGCTACGTAAACATCGTCGGCCGCATCAAGGACATGATCATCCGCGGCGGCGAGAACATCTATCCGCGTGAAGTCGAGGAATTCCTCTATGGCCACCCGGCCATCGCCGACGTCCAGGTGATCGGCGTGCCCTCAGAAAAATATGGCGAAGAGGTCATGGCCTGGGTGAAGCTGCGCGAGGGCGGCGCCGTCACCGGCGACGAGCTCGAAGCCTGGTGCAAAGGCAAGATCGCGAGCTACAAGATCCCTCGTCACTGGAAGTTCGTGGACTCGTTCCCGATGACCGTCACCGGCAAGGTCCAGAAATTCAAGATGCGCGAGGTCTCGGTTGGAGAGCTCGGCCTGGAGAAAGCCGCCGAGATACGAACCGCCTAACCACACTCGGGTGGCCAGTAGGCCGGATTACTCCGGCCGTCCCCAGCCTCCCCTCGACGCCAACGTCGCGAGGAGAACGATTTCGGAAATCCAAACCGCGGGAAAGTGAGCAGCGCCGCGAAGCGGCGCGATGAGCGGAAACCGGAGGTGTCCGCTCATAACCGTTACTGAAGGCTCTCGTACGGGAATGCGGCGGCAAAGGGCTCGTACAGCAGCAGGACCTGTTCGACCGGCAGCACGTCTCGCATGAAGATGCCGCCTGCCGCGACGCCCGCGTAGCCCACGATCCCCGAGCCGTCGTGCGGCGCCGCCATCTCAGCCCCGTCCTGGGTGGCGCGAAAGGCCATCGTCCGTCCCGACTTGTGGGCCGCGTCGATCACCGCTTTCCACGCCGCCTGGTAATGCGCGGCCGGATCGAGGGCCGCCGGCGTGGTCGGGGCGAGTGGGGGCGCGCCCGCAGCCGACGGCGCGACGGGCTTGGGAGGCTCGCTCAGCACTTTGGCGACCGCCGCTGCCTCGGCCTCGGTCGGGCCAGAGAGATTCGGCAAGCGCGCCAGGAAGGCTGCGATCTGGCGATCAACCGTCGCCGGAGGTTGGTAGTTCGGGCCCGGCAGGACGGTTGCAAACGGCCGGTATAGCGCAGCGAAGCTCGCGGGATCGAGCTGCTCGCGCACCAGGATGGCCAGCGCCACGATCTGCGCCGACTCCAGCGCCACGGACGCAACCGCCTCCGGCACAACCTTGGTTATCGCCAGCTTGGTTTGCGCCACCCTGAACCCGGTCGTGAAGGCATTCACCATGGCCTGGTCGGCACCGGAGAGCAGGTTGTCCAGGACCTGCTCCACCTCAGCAGTGGACGCTCGCTGGCGCGAAAGGACGCGCGCGGTCGCGATCCATTCCCATTGCGCCTTGCCGAAGTTCTTGACCGCAGCGCCGAGGAACTGCCCCGCCTCGCCCGCGCTCAAGGCGCCGCGACCTGCTCGGGGAGCAGGCCCTTGGCTCTCAATTTGTCGATCGGGTGATACGCGTCCACGATGCGCATCGTGCCGGATGCCGACCGTAAAACCATGGATTGTGTGTACGCATAAACATCTTCGTAGCGGACGCCCTTGAGCAGCTCGCCCGATGTGATGCCCGTGGCCGCGAAAAAGATGTCGTTGCCCGAGCACAGATCATCGAGATGGAGGACCTTGTTCGGTTCGTGCCCTTCCTTCTTGGCAAGTGCTTTCTCGTTGTCGTCTCGGAACCACAGCTTGGCCTGCATATCGCCACCGATGGTCTTGATGGCGCAGGCGGCCAGCACACCTTCGGTGGCGCCGCCAGAACCCATCATGCAATGGATCCCGGACCTGGTTTCCAGTGCGGCCTCGAGCGCACCGGCGACATCTCCTGCGGTGATCAGCTTGATGCGCGCGCCGACATCCCGGATCTGCGCCACCACCGCCTGATTTCGCTCACGCTCCAGGACGACGACCGTCAGCTCCTGAACGGGCAGGCCTTCCGCCTTCGCGATTCGCCTCAGGTTCCACTCCACCGGCATCTCGAGGTCGATCACCCCGCGCGCGCGGCGCCCAACGACCAGCTTCTGCATGTAATGGACGTGGGTGGTGAACATCGAACCACGCTCGGCGAGGGCCACGACCGAGATCGCACCCGGCAAGCCCGACGCCGTGAGGCTGGTGCCCTCTATGGGGTCGACCGCGATGTCCACCTCGGGTTCGAGGCCGTTGCCGATCTGCTCGCCGAAATAGAGCATCGGGGCTTCGTCCTTCTCCCCCTCGCCGATGACGACGGTCCCCTTCATGTCAACCGCGGCCATGGCGTCTCGGATGGCTTCCACGGCCCGCCGGTCGGCGGCGATCTTGTTGCCTCGTCCCTGGAGGGGGGCGGCGGCGAGGGCCCCGGCTTCCGTGACACGCAAAAGCTCCAGGGCCAGGTTGCGGTTGGTGCGCGGTTCGATCACGGATTCCCCACTGAGCTCAGCGGCATCGCGGCCGGTAGCTTAGCCGATGCCCCGGCGCCGGATCGGCAGCTTATCCGCCTCGACCAAAAGATCCATCTTTCGCGCGAGCCGGCGGTCACCATCCCGACCTACCGTAAACGCACGTGCGCTCCAGGACGGCGGTGACCCGAACGCTTTCGCCGTCCAGCAAGGCGCTGAATGCATCGATCAGCACCTCGTCCTCGTCGAGCTCGACCTCGCTCAGGGGACGCTGGCCTGAGGGCCGGGGCTTCGTTGAGAGCACGAGCTTGGCGTGCATCAGGCCCGGCGGTCCGGGTTTGATCGTGAGCCTGGATGAGCTCGGTCCAGGAAGCCGAAGCGAGGGTTTCGGCCTCGGTGGCGAAGGTGGGGTGCGCGGCGGGGGCTCGGGCTTCTTTGCGGCCCGCTTGGCCCGGGTCGGAGCGGGCCGTGCATTGGAGGCGCGGCCGCCCGAGCGCGCTTTCCC
>Ga0209180_10001002_pt1 | contig 13776 bp, 9 predicted proteins | sample CZO8metaG_3_FD_188355 | JGI IMG/M metagenome (GOLD analysis project Ga0209180, IMG submission 188355) | Vadose zone soil microbial communities from the Eel River Critical Zone Observatory, Northern California, USA - CZOApr15con2H2.8 metaG... | ecosystem: Environmental > Terrestrial > Soil >...
GGCGATCCCTTCGGCGATCCGCTGCCGGCCAAGGCTGTGCTGATCGTGGATCAGCCGGCCAATGCCGCGCAGCGGGCGGCACTGGTGAGCTTTGCGCAGTCGCAGAGCGGAAAGTTGCTGAGCAACGTGGTGGCAATCGAAGCTCTGCCCATCCGTTTCGCTGTGGACGGAAGCCGCCATGGATATGCATCGCTTGAAGTCGGAGACGTCGCGCGGATCACCACGCGCGCGATAACGGACTCCGACGAACTCTGCCATAACGAGGACATTTACTACGAGCCACTCGCGTCACATTTGAATCACGCGGTACCAGCAGTGGCGACCCGCGCCTCTTACAGTGGCAATCACCTCGGGAGCACGTGGAACGAGTCGAACCGCCGGAGCGCGTTCGTCGGAACGTTTGCGCTCTGAATCTGGCCACGAGCAAGAACGATCTTAACGCGAAGGAACTCGCCGGAAGGTTGAGTTTGTTTGCGCTTTGCCGTTTTGTCGCAACGATGCCCACTTCGAGGGAACCACCAGAATTACCGAAAAAAGCGAGGGTTCGCCGATGGGTGGGCTCCATCCGAGTGTTTTCGAGGTGCATGGGAATGAGAATGATGCGATTGCGAAGCTTCTTGCTTGGCTGCTTTTTGGCTCTTTCTCTGTGTGCCGGGAACGCGGCAGCACAAGGCTACAAGGCCGAGGCGCTCAATGAGGCTCCGCCGCAGGATTTGGCGGCGCCAGTTCGCGAGGCGCTCTCGGCAAGCGGCATTCGGGTCACCGGTCCTGGCGGTCCGGTGTGCGATATCTGGCTGCGCAAAGCGGTCCCAGCAAAAGCGAACGCCGCGCAGTCGTTGGGAGTAATCTATCCGCAACTCGCACAAGGCATGCTCGTCGCCGCGATACGGCTTCCCAATGCTACGAAGGACTATCGGAAACAACTTATCAAGCCGGGGACATATACGCTGCGCTATGCGCTGCTGCCCGACAACGGGAATCACATGGGCGTAGCGCCACAGAGAGATTTTCTCCTAGCCTCGCCAGCGGCCGCGGATCAAGATACGGCCACGATCAGCATCGATCAATTGTTGAACCTGAGCAGGAAGGCCACGGGCTCCAATCATCCATCCGTGTGGAGCCTTGGCTCCGCTGAAGATCATCCGAAGTCGCTGCCCTCCGCCTTTCATCAAGATGACGGTGACTTGTGGCTCGTGGAATTCCGGTTGCCGCTGCAGACTGGAACTGCCGGGCCTTCACCCATATCCATGGCGCTGGTTGTAGTTGGCTCGGCTCCAGAGGCGTAAGGGGAAGCGTCACTCTGCGCTAGTGCCGTTCCAACTTGTTCGAGCAAATCCTTATTGAAAATGCTTTTTCCATGTTCGCGTCCGATCCTTGGACCGTCATTTGGCCCAAATCGTTGGAACGGCACTAGTAGCCCTTCACCTTGATGACGAGATAGCTGAACTCGTGCGCGCCATCGAGTAAAACCTGATGGGGAACCTTGGCAGGAATGCGGACAACGTCTCCGGCCGAGAGTTTTTGCCGGACACCGCCTTGGATGGTGCCATTGCGCTTCTGATGCGGCGCGACGGTTTCGCCATTCAACAGCGTCCCACCCACGACGAGAGTCGCGGAGCCGGATTGCACGAAGAAAACGTCGACCTGAGTTTCATGCAATTCCGGCTGACCGTCGGCATCGCGGTGAACCAATAAGAAATTCTCGTTAGGAAATTCGGAAAGCTGCTTCACGGCAAAATGATGCGGGTCAGTCTTGGCCTCCGCATTAAGCGTTTCGTTAAGATGGCTCAGCGAGGCGGTAGTCCAGTGCTCGAGCCCTTGGGGGACTGGCTCCTCGGACCGCACAACCAAGAAAGGAATCGCAATCATAGACAACAACCAGAGTCTTTTCATCTTTTCTCACCTCCAGGACTTTCACATGGAGTTCCACCAGAATCATGAAACACCACCCTCAATCATTGATTAACACAAATCGGGGCGCCCTCCTCGAAAGGCGCCCCGAGCCTGCCTCATTCGCGTTGGGGCTCAGAAGAAGAGTTTCAAAGCTAGTTGTCCGATGCGCGGGTCACTGGCCTGCCCCGCTCTAAAGCTTCCGAAAGCACCCGCGCTGATCTTCTGGAAGTTCGTAAGCGAGGCTGAGTCATCCATGAAATTGGCGCGATTGAATACATTGAAGAACTCCGCCCGAAACTGGAGTTTCAACCGTTCAGTGAACGAGAAGTTCTTGGAAAGCCCCATGTCCCAGGTGTACGAACCCGGTAAACGGAAAGTTCCTTTGCCGATGTTACCGAACGTGCCGGAACTATTCGATTGAAATGAAGTGGGATTGAGCCAATCGACGCAGGATGTGGTGATCTTTGCGGCCGCACACGCGCCCGGGCCATATGGATTACCAATGAGATTCGCACGGTCTTGCCCGATTCCAGTGCCGGAGTTGTTCGATCCTGAAAGGACGGTGAAAGGCCTGCCGGTCTGGGCGGAGACGACTCCACCGAGCTGCCACCCACGGAAGACTTGCCGCAGCAGGCCATTTGCTCTCAACGGTCCGGGAAGCTCCCAGACGTAAGAAGCAACGAACCGATGTGTATGGTCAAAGTCCGATGGCCCGCGGTCGAACTGGTGACGCAGCGGATCATCCCAAGGCCGACTTGACACAGTATCAGCTCCAACGTCGGCCACTCCGCCGCCGTTGGGCAGATCATCGATGCTCTTGGACCAAGTGTAGTTACCAAGGATGGTCAGCCCATGAGACATGCGCTTTTCGGCGGATAACTGCAGCGAATGGTAGAAGGAATTGATATCCTGCGCGTCTTGCGTAGGGCCATTATTCGTGGTGCCGAACACATTGGTGCCAGCAATGGCATTGAGCCTAGGGCTAGGGGTAACGCTGCCCACAGGCGATACGTTAAAAGCGATTGTCTCTTTCAAGTGACTGCCGTGAGAGCCGACGTAGGCGGCGCGCACCAGGACGGCGGAAGGCAACTGGCGCTCGACCGCCAAGTTCCAGTTGTAGAGCGTGGGCGCCTGGTAGCTGTGAGCCGGGTCCCAACTGACGACAAGCAGGTTAGGAGCGAAAGTAGCATTTGAGGATGGCGGGAACGAGGCCGGAAACAGATTGGCCTGTGCCGTGCAACCGAGACGAGACTGCGTCGAGGCGAGGGTGCAGAGAGGGTCACTGATTGTGCCCGGTTTAGCACCGGAAGTGCTAAGTATGAGCTGCGGGCTGAAGGGAGTTACGTCCACGAACCGATTGTTGATAATGCCGGGTATGCGCGTGTCATAAAAAATACCGGCTCCGCCGCGCAGGCTGGTCTTGCCATCGCCGAACACGTCGTAGGCGAAGCCGAGGCGCGGCGCAAAGTCTTTCAAGCTGGCTTCCACGCCATTTTCGGGAACGCCCGGATCGCCCGGGAAGTACACACCCGGCGGCGCGTTAGGAAACTGTGTGGAATGAACGCCAGCAATCAAGCCGCTGAGCCGAAATTGCTCCTGGCGTCCTTTGATTTCGCGCCAAGGAAGAGCTGGCTCATAACGCAGACCAAAGTTCACCGTCAGGCGTCTGGTTACCTTGTAGTTGTCCTGGGCATAGACACCGGAGAATAGACCGCGATTATTCTTGAATTCGCCGGCGCCCTGACGGAAGGCAACGTTTCCGGAATAGTCCCCGAGCGCGCCAGATAAAAAAGCGTTGAGAGAAGGAAAGCTAAACTCCGCCGGCTGAAAAAACAGATTGTCGAGGTCCACGCGGCTGCGCTCAAGCACTCCGCCAAAACGAAAGTCGTGCTTCCCTTTGACCCAGCTTACATTGTCGCTCCAGGTGAAATTGTTTCTGACGAATGCTGCCGGCGGGTTATCACCAAAGCTGAAAAATCCATTCACACGAATTTGCTGAATCGCATTCGTGGCAGGCTGGAAGGGGATATTCGATCCAAGTGTCTTCACACTGGGAACGGTGCTAGCCGGGCCACGGCTGGCCTTTTCGCGAGCGTAGCTGAAACGGAAATCGTTTAGCAGATCCGGTCTGAACACATGGGTCTCGTGAATCAGGTAGTTCTGGTTCGTGATTTTTGAGCCGTCCGCGTAGGTCAGAATGTTAGTAGGAACGAATACGGCGGCTTTGCTGAAGTAGTTGAAGTCATAGCGAACCGAGAGCCGGTCGTTCTGGCTAAAAGCATGGTCCACCTTGCCGAGAACCTCATTGAAATTCTGCCTGTCCGGCCTGACGAATGTAACGGGACGCGTAGTGGGCTGGATGGGCAGGAGCGGTAAGAGATTCGCCACCGTCGGATCAATGGTGCCACCGCCGGCCGTGAACGCGGTGATGTCAGCCTGCGATGGCACGGTCGTGTTCGTCGGGTTCCCTACGTTCCGCAAACGAGTTCCCTGAAACCCCGCGAAGAAAAAAGTCTTATCGTGGATGATTGGGCCGCCGATGGTGCCGCCGAACTGATTGCGTTTGAGCTGATCCCGTCCATTATCCTTTAGGGTGAGAGGGGCGAAGAAGTTCTTGGCGTTGAAAACCGCGTTGCGCAGGAACTCAAAAACTTCGCTGTGGAATTTGTTGGAGCCGGACCTGGTGATAACGTTGACGACGGCCCCAGCATTCTGGCCGTATTCCGCGCTGTAGTTGCTGGTCTGCACGCTGAATTCCTGGAGCGCATCCGGAAACGGAAACGGCTGGTTGACGTTGGTGTACTCATCAACGTGGTTGGCGCCGTCGAGCTGGTAGCTGACCTGGTTCTGCCGCGAGCCATTGGCCGAAATCGTCACAGCTCCCGGGAAGGTCTTTGTGGGTCCTTGGTCGGCGCCACCGCCGGGGGAGTTGACGGCACCAGGCACCAGCAGCGTGAGCTGCGCGGCGTTGCGCCCATTTAACGGCAATTCCACTAGGCGCTGCTGTTCGATAACTTGTTTCAGCGTTGACGTGGAGGTGTCCACCTGCAATGCGTTTCCCGAAACCACAACGATTTCCGTCGTAATACCCAACTTCAGAGTGAAATTCACTGTGAGCGTCTGATCCGCAAGCAATTCAATTCCGCTATTCTTCGAAGTGCTGAAGCCCCTTGCCTCGACGGACAAGGCATATTTCGCCGGTTGAAGGGACGGAATGACGTAGAGGCCCTCGGCATCCGTCAGGGCAGTGCGGGAGAATCCCGTGCCCTCCTGGGTGGCGATGATCTTCGCGGACGCGACGGAGGCTCCGGAGGGGTCCGAAACCCTGCCGACAATGCTTCCCAGACCTTGAGCATGCGAAAGCAGAGGAACGAACAGAAGAGCAAAAAAGGCAATCACAGTGTTCTTCTTCATTTCTGTTTTCCCTTTCGTGGGCAGCCCGGGACAACAGTCTCGGCCGAGCCTGACAGTGCCCGCTCACCCGGTGCCTCGACCACACGGCTCCGTCTTCCGCACCAAGAATTGAACAAGCCGCAGAACCCGCTCGAACGATTACATTGCTTGATAATCGCTATCTACCGCTTGAATAGTTCCGTTGAGACGGACATTAGGAGGGGCGGTATCAGGATGTCAATCTGGAAATTCTAAAGCCGTGGTTTAGCTGAACTAAAACAGGGGTGTCTTCCAAATCGGTTCAATCGGAAGTTCCTGCGGACCATCCCTCCACAAGGCGCCTTTTCACCACCCGAAAACCGAACTTTATCCCTAAGCACGCTGGGCGCGGGATAGCTTACACCAAGATTTCCGCTGGCTGACGAGTCGCTTTCCCTAGGAAAATTTCACGATGTGAAATACGTCGTCGGCTTTCTCTTCTGCTTATTCAATGACAACACAATCTCACTCAACAAATCGATTGGGGTGACTCATAGTCCGCGTTCCTGCGGGCTTTTTAGGGTCAAGAAGAACCACAACTCGACAGCCTCTTGTGGGATACTCGGCGCGATCTCTGCATGGATGCATCCACTGCAATCATCTTAGGAGACTGCAGGTCCAATTCGTCCCATGACGCCCGCACGAGAACAGGCAAACCTGGAAATCTCTCCTGTGCCGCGACGAAGATGGGCTATCTCTTTGCTCTTGGGATTCGGCGTGCTCGTCAATTATTTCGATCGCGTGAATCTTTCTGTTTCCCGGGATGCCCTGCAAGCCTCGTTTGGAATTTCCGCAGTGATGTTCGGTTATTTGTCAAGCGCCTACAACTGGACCTACGCGTTGCTCCAACTGCCTTCCGGGCTACTGCTTGACCGATTTGGCGTGCGCCGCGTGGGCATCATCAGCACCGTGATTTGGAGTGTAGCTTCCTTCGCTGCGGCCATTTCCACGGGCGTCGGAGGTTTGTTCGGAGCTCGCTTCCTCTTGGGGATCGGTGAGGCTCCGACATTTCCGGCTAATGCGAAAGCCACCGGCTACTGGTTTCCCAAAGACGAACGCAGCCTGGCCACGGCCATGTTTGATGCGGCGGCGAAGTTTTCTTCTGCGATTGGAATACCGTTGCTTGGTCTCTTGTTGCTGTATTTCGGTTGGCGGTGGAATTTTGCAGCGACGGGCTTCATCAGCCTTCTGTATTTTGCACTGTTCTATGCTTTCTACCGAAATCCGAGCGAGGACAAGCTGCTCACAAACGCGGAACGCGAGTTCATCGTCCGAGGAGGAGCGCAGCCGGAGGATCGCGCAAGAGCCGCCAAAGGGGCCCCGCTCGGTTACTTACTCCGGCAGCGTAAAGTGTGCGGCTTGGCGCTGGGCTTCGCGTCATACAACTACACTTTCTATCTGCTCTTGACCTGGCTGCCGTCTTATCTTTCCACTGCCCTCCACGTGGACCTACTTCATTCGGCGGTTTATACGAGTGTGCCCTGGCTGTTCGCGACGTTCACTGACCTTATCGTAGGCGGATGGCTCGTGGATGCCTTGATACAGCACGGTAGGAACCCCGTTCGCGTCCGTCAGGTTGTTCTTATCGGCGGAACGACTCTCGGCCTGGGAATTCTCGGCACGGCACACGCACACAGTCCCGTCACCGCCCTTTTCTGGATCAGCATGTCCATCGGCGGATTATCCGCCGCTTCGCCCGTGGGATGGTCCATCCCGTCGCTGATTGCTCCACGAGAAAGCGTCGGCACGCTGGGCGGAATTCTCAATTTTTGCAATCAGCTCTCCGGAATTGCCGCGCCGATTGCGACAGGCTACATCGTGCAGGCGACCCATTCTTTTTCAGGAGCTTTCGCGGCGGCAACGGTTTTTCTGCTGATCGGCATCGCGGGCTATGTTTTTCTACTGGGGCGCATGGAGCCGATCCCGGAGCCGACGTGATTCCCCGTGGTTCAATGAGCCGGCGCGTAATGCTTCGTGGCCTGCGTCCTTGAGTTGAAAATTTCGAAATTCCCGTCCGCCCAAGCGGTCAGCTTCAGGTAGTTTCCCGCATCGGGCCCGGAGAGATTGGCGATGAATGGTTCAGCGACATTGTGCACGGGTCCGCTGTCGTTTGAAAAAGCGGTGTGCAGGCGCACCAGCAGATTGCGCTCTTGAATCAGATGGAGCTGCCAGAGATCTTCGAGTCCCGGCGCTTTCTTGACGGTCTGCCACGAAGATGGCGCTCCGCCTTTTGTCGCACTGTTATCCATGATGGCCACGCGCGGGGCAATGCCATTCAAGAGTACGGGGCTGTTGCTGGTGGTCGAACCGTGATGCGAGACGACAAAAATGTCGATTTTCCCGAGCTTGTTCTGCGGACACATCAATTCCCTTTCTTTGTCCGATGTCAGGTCGCCTAAGTCCAAAATTCGCAACTTGCCAAAGGTAAAGAGAGTTCCGAGCGAGCGTGCATTCTCGGTGTGGTCGGCCGAAGGTGTTTCGGAGGTGGCGCAAGTGGGATTCACTCCTCCAGCCCCAGGCAGGGGCTTGTCAATCAACGCGCCGTCGGAGCTGACCACTCTGGCCTCCACGCCTTGAAGTGGCAAAACCTCTCCGGGCTTGGCGGAAATGTGCTTGTACTTTCCTGTTGCCAGCAGTTTCTGATACGCCTGCCAAACATTTTGTACTCCGGCGCCGCTCGTCTCGCGGTTTTCGCCATGGTCGATAAATGTTCCCACGGGAATTCGCGCTGCAAGCTGCGGCGCGCCTCCGACGTGATCGTCGTGAAAATGCGTGATCAAAACGTAGTCGATCATCGCAATCCCCGCCATCTTGGCTGCGGAAACGATGCGGTCCGCATCGCGGCCATCGTTGCCGGGCCACCCCGTGTCGATCAGCAGCGACTTCCCTTCCGGCGTCACGAATAGCGTCGCCTGACCGCCCTCCACATCGACAAAGAAGATCTGCAGCCTCTTTGCATTTTCTGGCGCCGCATCGGCAGGCGCCACGACCAACAGGAATAAACTCAAAAATCCCCCAAATACCCCGCCAAGGAGAGATAGGCCCACGTAGCGTCGCAACGAAAAATTCATAAAAAGATTGCGCTGCATTTTCTAACTCCTAAGCCGATTTATCTCTGACGTCAGAGCCAGCCTTTCCAGACTCGACTAACGCGCGTGTCGCGCCCGTGGAAATTCCGCCGTCTACGAGCAGAGTCTGCCCCGTTATGTACCGGCTGGACTCCGCGGCAAGGAACACTACGGCAGCATCCAAATCCTGTGGTTGCCCGGGGCGTTTCAGCGGAATACGATCGCAAAGATATTCGACCCACTCTTTGTTCTCGTAGAGGATCCTGTTCTGTTCGGTGCGAAACCATCCTGGAGCCAGACAATTCACGGTGACGCCGTACTTGCCCCAATCGTCAGCCAGGCTCATCGTCAATTGCCGGATGCCACCCCGGCTGGCTCCATACGGCGCGAGTCCCGCGTAGCCCGCGACACTGGTGACCGATCCGATGTTAATGATGCGTCCGTAACCGCGCGCGATCATCCCGCGCGCTACGGCTTGTGACACAAAGAAACTACCGCGCAGGTTGGTGTCAAGAATCACGTTCCAGTCTTCCCAAGTTACTTCGAGCGCCGGCTTCCGGACATTGCAACCTGCGTTGTTCACGAGAATATCCACATGGGCGAAGGCCGCTTCAGCGCTCGCAACCATTTTCTCGATGCTCTCATGGCTGCACACGTCGAGTTCCAAGGAAAGCGCGCGGCGGCCGAGTGCTTTTATTTCCGCTTCAAACGGTACCAATCGCTCACGATCGCGGCTGGTGAGCACGAGGTCCGCGCCCGCCTTCGCCAGGGGCAGCGCCATATACTGCCCGAGTCCCCGGCTCGTGCCGGTGACGATCGCCACGCGGCCACCGAGATCAAACAGTTCGTTGCTCACGAAACCATCCCGGGAGTAAGAATAACCTTCATCAAGTTTGGTTCCCGTGCATGCAATCTCTCAAACCAGCGTGGCCCTTCCTCCAAGGGAGCAATGGCCGAAATCAGGGGCTTTACCTGAATAGCGCCGGTTGCCAAAAGCTCTATCGCCCGTGGATATTCTCCGGCCGATGCGCACGACCCTTGAAGACGGAGTTGCCGCGTAACAACCTTCTGCAGTGGCAGTGCCACTTCCGGAGAGATGTTGCCGACTAAAACGACAGTTCCACCCTTTCGAACGCTCTCTATTGAAGCCTTCACAGTTTCGCTTCTTCCAACGGCTTCAACCGCGACGTCCACACCGGTTCCTCCGGTGACCTGCATAATCTCCGCAACAAAATCAGCCTCCGCAGACAAGATGGCAGTGGCGCCGACATCTTGAGCCAGTTTGAGCCGTGACCTATCCAGATCGGCGATAAAAATTCTTGAACAGCCTGCAACGCGCAATGCCTGCAGGACGAGCAGCCCGATCATTCCTGCGCCAACGACCAGAGCATTGCTGCCGGGAGAAATCTGCTCCAAGGAAACAGCGTGAACGGCCACGGACACTGCCTCCAGCATTGCTGCTTCTTCAAACGAAAGACTATCCGGCAAGCGATAAACGATCCGAGAAGGTACGGCAACGAATTCGGCAAATGCTCCCGCGCGGCGATAATCGGAACAAGAGACTCCCAACACTTGGCGGCGGTCGCACAGATTTACCTCTCCGCGGCAGCAGTGACTGCAAGCGCCACAATAGATGGTTGAATCAAAAGTGACTCTGTCACCCTTCGTGAATCCGGCTACCCCTTCGCCCACCCCGGCGATACTGCCGGCAGCCTCGTGCCCCATCACAATCGGGGGAATTCGACGCCCCGAAGAACCATCGTAGCCATGGACGTCGCTTCCGCAAATCCCGCACGCGGCCACGCGGATGAGAACTTCTCCGGGACCTGCTGTTGGCTCCGGAAGATCGGCAAGTTCAAGATGCCTGTATTTCGAAAGCAAAAGAACTTTCATGGTCGCATCCAGCGGGATTTCAGCTTTCGCGCGTGAACGGCCCATACTCTAACGCACATCTTCACGCTTGTGAAACAGCTCCGAGAAGAGGCCTGCAAATCCAGTCGTTGTACTGTCCAAGGATTCCCCGCATCTTCGAGCGACCATCTCTTCCCCGTCGTCAACTGGGATTCGCATGCAGGCGGGACAGGATTATTCAAAAAGTGTTCCAGACTGCGACAGCCGAACCAGATTGGCACGGCGCTGTTGTTCTTCGCGTGCGCCAGCGCCCCGTAAGAAGGCTATCTGCTGATATTGCAACAACCTGCGAGAAGTCCTGCAAACGAACAGGAGGCTGCTTGGGTGGCCGCGTGCAAGAAGTGGCGTATTGGAGGCACCTCGCCATTAGTGAGCGAGCAAGATAGGCGACCTATTGCGCGCAGAGAGGGCTTACGAATCCCTGTATGAAGCAGAGAGACGGAACCAACCCGAGCGATATGGAAAACATGGAAGTGGCGGCTCTCCGGTCAAACTTTCGAAAGATTGAGCGCCGCGAATGGTGGCTGTGGGCCGCGGCGGGCATCATCACGCTCCTCCTCACGGCTGCGCTGGCTTCTTTCCTGCTTCCAAATCCGTCAACCCGCCCAGATTTTCATGTGTTGTATGTATTGCCCCAGGCCATACGAGGTCTGGTTGGTCTTGTTTTCTTGTTCGACCTGTACACGATTTATCAGCATCTGCAGATTTACAGGATTCGCCGGCAATTGCTCGAACGAGAAGAACTTTTTCATTTGATTAGCGAGAACGCGGCGGACATGATTGCCGTCGTAGATATGGAAGGCCGTAGAATCTTCAACAGTCTTTCCTATCAGAAGATCCTGGGATACTCGCCGGAGGAACTGCAAGACTCCTCCCCGTTCGAACAGATTCATCCGGAAGACCGCGAGCGAGTCAAAAAGGCTGCTGCGGAGGCCCGTCAAACAGGAACAGGAAGAATTCTGGAATACCGCTTCCGTCACAAGAATGGCGATTGGCTGACGCTGGAATCCGTCGCAAGCGTAATCCGGAACGCCAACGGCGAGCCGGAGAAGCTTTTGATTGTGAACCGGGACATTACGGAGCGCAAACATGCGGAAGAAGCGCTTTCGCGTTCGGAAGCGAGCTTTCGGTCTCTGGTGGAGGGCGCGCCTTACGGAATCTACAGAGCAAAAACGAACGGCCAGTTCCTGCAGGTGAATCCCGTTCTTCAAAGGATCCTCGGTTATGACACCTTACAAGAACTCCTCAAAGTAGATCTCGGAACGCAGGTATTTCGGCATTCTTCCGACTATCAACAAATGAACGCGTCCCTTGCTGAATCGAAGGAGATGAAGGACGTCGAACTGGAGTGGAAGCGGCGCGACGGTCAACCCATCGTGGTGCGGTGTTCGGGCCATCGCGTGGACGACAAGGATGGCGGCCCGTGGTACCTTGAGGTCTTTGCCGAGGACGTCACGGAGAGACGTGCCCTCGAGCGCCAGCTCAGAATGGCACAAAAGATGGAGGCCATCGGCCGGCTCTCGGGCGGAATTGCCCACGATTTCAACAATCTTCTGGGCGTCATCATTGGCTACAGCGGGGTCCTCAAGAAATCACTGGACCCAAAACAGCCCAGCTACGAACACGCGGAGGAAATCGAAAAAGCAGGCCGGCGCGCGGCCTCGCTCACGCGCCAACTGCTGGCCTTCAGCCGGCAGCAGGTCTTGACACCTTCCATCCTGAGCCTGAACACCCTCGTTGCGGACATGGAAAAAATGCTTCCCCGCTTGCTGGGCGAGGACATCGAAGTGTCACTGTCTTTGGGCTCGGAACTTGGAAATGTCAAAGCCGATCAAAGCCAGATCGAGCAAGTGATCATGAATTTGGCGGTGAACGCGCGGGACGCCATGCCTACAGGCGGGAATCTCAAGATCCAAACCGCTAACGTAGAACTGGACCAGGCATACACGCATGATCATCCCGGTTCCCGGGCAGGACAATACGTGATGCTGGCAATTGCCGACACCGGAACCGGCATGGACGCCGAAACGTTGACGCACATTTTTGAGCCGTTTTTTACCACCAAGGAAAGAGGAAAAGGTACTGGCCTCGGTCTGGCGACCGTTTATGGTGTAGTGAAACAAAGCAACGGATATATCTGGGTGGATAGTGCGCCCTCCAAAGGATCGAATTTTCAGATTTACCTCCCGAGGCACTGGGAAACGGAGCAAGTTTCCGGCGCTGAACCCAAAAACGGATCCCATGAGAGGCCGCAAGGATCAGAAACCATTCTTCTGGTGGAAGATGCGGATCCTCTTCGAAAGCTCGCGCAAACGTTCCTCGAATCCAACGGATTCCACGTCTTGTCCGCCCCGAGCGGCGAGGAGGCCCTGGAGGTTGCCACGCACCATGCAAGGCCGTTCGACCTCTTGCTCACGGACGTGGTCATGCCGGGGATGAACGGCCGCGTACTGGCAGAGCGATTGTCCGCGCGCCAGCCGCGGCTGAAGGTACTGTACATGTCCGGCTACACGGACAGCTTCATCGCCGGGCATGGGGTGCTGCAACAAGGAGTCAATCTTTTGCACAAACCGTTTACGGAAGAGATTCTGGTGCGGAAAGTCCGCGAAGTTCTGGATAGCGACAAAAAGGGATTGCCCGATTCGAGCGCAGAGTTAGAGGCGGCGGGTAGCAAAATCGATCCGAATTCATAGAAGGAGCCGACCGATGGGAAAGCTGTTGGTTGTGGACGATGACGAGGCGCTGCGCCGGCTTATGGGCCTGGAACTCGGCGACACCTACGAAGTCATCGGCAGCGGGCAGCCCGAGGAGGGCCTGGCCCTCGCGCTCGAGCACAAGCCCGACGCGATTCTGCTCGACCTGCGCATGCCGAAGTATTCCGGCTACGAACTCTGCCAGACGTTCACGTCGTTCAGCCGGACACAGACTATTCCGGTGGTCATCGTAAGCGGCGAGGCAGGCACCCAAACCAAGGAATACTGCAAACAACTGGGCGCAGCCGCCTATTTCGAAAAACCGGTCGACTTCGAGGCGCTCAAGACATGCTTGAACGAAATCGTGAAAGATCAACGGTACACTCCGCGAAGCGAGGTACGCGTCCGGTTGCGGATTTGGCTGAAGCTGCGGGGCAAAGACGTTCACGGAAATGAGTTTGAGGAAGCCGCGATGACGGAGAATGTCAGTCTGAGTGGATTCTTATGCACCTGCACGCCGGAGATCGCGGTTCATTCTGCCGTGGACATATACATGGGCGCGGGGCGTGAGGAGTACGTGGGTAAAGCCGAGATCGTCCACGCGGATGGGAATTTGGCGGCACCTCACCTGTATGGATGCCGCTTCATCGAGAAAACGGGCCCCTGGGTCTTGCAATAGCTCTTCGATCGCGGCCTGAAGGCTATTTCCTCTGGCGATGCGTTCGAGTTTGACTGAATCGCTCCGTGGCTTAGCTTCCAGGCTTCACAAGCCTGCTTAG
>Ga0209180_10001005_pt1 | contig 13766 bp, 9 predicted proteins | sample CZO8metaG_3_FD_188355 | JGI IMG/M metagenome (GOLD analysis project Ga0209180, IMG submission 188355) | Vadose zone soil microbial communities from the Eel River Critical Zone Observatory, Northern California, USA - CZOApr15con2H2.8 metaG... | ecosystem: Environmental > Terrestrial > Soil >...
GGATCGCTGCCGCCCAGTTCCAGGACGACTTTCTTGATGCGTTTGGCCGCGGAAACTCCGACTTGAATCCCCGCTTGCTCACTGCCCGTTAGAGTCGCGGCGACCACACGAGGGTCATTCAAGATGCCATCGACCGGCGCCGAGCCGATCAGGAGCGTCTGGAACACGCCTTCGGCAAAACCGGCGCGGCGAAGAATGTCTTCAATCTTCAGCGCGCATTGCGGAACGTTCGAAGCATGCTTCAGCAGCCCGACGTTGCCCGCCATAAGCGCCGGCGCCACAAAACGAAACACCTGCCAGAAGGGAAAGTTCCACGGCATGATGGCCAGGATCGGACCGATCGGCAGATAGCGAATAAAACTGCGCTTTGCTCCCGTCTCCACAATTTCGTCGGCCAGAAATTTCTCGGCGTTTTCCGCGTAGTAGCGGCACCCCGTTGCGCACTTCAGCGCCTCGGCCACCGCGGCCTTCAGTGGCTTGCCCATTTCCAGCGTCATCAAATGGGCGCACTCGTCTTTTTCCTTTTCCAGAATCTCGGCCGCGCGCATCATCTTGCTCGCACGATCGGCGAATGAAGTCCGCCGATGGGTTCGGAAGGCGGAGGCTGCCAGCTGCAGCTTCTGCTCAATTTGCGCCCCGGTAAGCGGCTCAAAACTCTTCACCACTTCGCCGGTCGCAGGATTGATGGTCGCTATCGCCATGCTAATTTTTCCCTTCGTTTGGTGGCCGCCGCCGAAATTGTGCGACCGCGGCCAGCAGCCTCTGACAGACAGCTGTCTTGTGGTCGGACCACAATACTACTTGACGGGTAGGCCACGTCAAGGATATACCTTCAAATCGCCCGATCTTTTATTTCCAGATCGAAAACCGGTCGCGAGATGTCCGACCAAAAATCGTCCGTCCTCATTATTGAGGATGTGGAGGTCGTAATGCATTCTACGTTGAATGGCATACGGGTTTCAGGCATCGTCTGCTTGCTGCTCGCCCTGGCTGTTCCTGTGTCTTCCCAAACCACCACCGGCCGCATACTGGGGACCGTTCGCGATCAAACGGGTGCCGCCCTCCCCGCCGCGACGGTTACCGTCACTGACGTGCAGCGGGGCATAACCCGAACCGTCACCACGGACGACTCGGGTGAGTATATTGTCCCAAATCTGACTCCCGGCATCTACACGGTGCGCGCCGAGGCCCATGGTTTCAAGACCGTCGAGCGTCCGAATATTCAGGTCGAAGTGGCCACAGATCTCAGCGTTGACCTCTCGCTCCCCCCGGGCGATGTAAAAGAGATCGTCATTGTGAGCGGAGATGTCCCTCTGCTGAACACGACTTCTTCGACTCTTGGCGGCACGCTCAGCAACAAAGAGATCAACGACCTTCCGCTCAACGGACGGAATTATGAGAACCTGCTGCAACTGCGTCCCGGCGTCATCCGCTACCCGGGCGGCGGCTTCTCCACGACCAGCGCCAATGGGCTGCGCGCGGAAGACAACGCATATCTGGTGGATGGCCTTTTTAACAGCGAACCCTTCTCTGGCCAGAGCATCATCAACGGAGCCGGCATTGCCGGAGACTCGGCAACCATCCTGCCTGTCGACGCCATTCAGGAGTTCAACCTCCAGCAAAATCCTCCGGCAGAGTACGGATGGAAGCCGGGAGCGATCGTCAACGTGGGACTGAAGTCAGGCACGAACAGCGTGCACGGAACGGCATACGCCTTCGGGCGAGATACGCCCCTTGACGCGCGCAATTTCTTCAACCCAGTTGGGCAAGAAAAGAATCCGCGCAACCTCGAGCAGTTTGGCGGCACGGTTGGCGGAGCGATCATCAAAGACAAGCTTTTTTACTTTGGCGGGTATGAGGGACAACGTTACACGGTGGGGAATACCGGCTTACTCGTAACCCCGTCGACGGTTTCGTTGCCCGATGCAGGGAATTGCTTATTTTCGGGAACCGGTGATTGCGCCAACAGCATCCCGGATGCCATCGCCAACGTACACGCCGCGTTTCTGGCGGGCGCCGTTCCCAACGACGTGAGCGCCGCTAGCTTAAAGATTGCCGGCTGCAACTTTACGCCTCCCAACACCGTTACTTGCGACGGCAGCGGCTTCCCGCTCAACCCTAGCACCGACCCCGCCAACCTCTCCATCAACTTCGGCCTGCCCAACACCGTGAGTGCAGATAACGCGGTTGGTAAGGTCGATTACCGCCTCAACGAGCGCAGCACTCTTAGCAGCATGTATTTCTTTGGCAACAATTCCGGTACCGTTTCGGATGCCAGTCAATTGCAGACGAAATGGCTCACGCAGATCCACACTCGCGCTCAGGTCTTTGGCGAGAGCTGGACCTTCGTGCCCAATGCGCGATGGGTCAACGAAGCTCGTTTTGGCTACAACCGCCTTTACCAGCCGACCTTCACCAACGACCACACCACGAACATCGCTAGCGCGTACGGCTTGGACACGGGAGTCACCAACCCCCTCTACGGCGGGTTGCCACGCATCAACGTTTTCCCCTTCTATATCTTCCCGCAGGAACTGGGCGGCTTTAACTGGCCCAAAGTGCAGGGACCGGACACGCGATTCCAGTTGATCGATCACGTTTCCTATACGGTGGGCAAGCATGCCATCAAGTTTGGTGGAGAGTTTCATCGCGACGCGTTCAGTGGCGGCGCCTACGGTGGTGGCAGAGGCAGGATCAAGTTCGTTGGGGGGAGTTTCGAAGGGGGAAGTTCGTCTGGAGTCGAAGACTTCTTCGCGGGCCTGCCGACCAACGGCACTCTGCTGATTGGCGATCCCACCCGTCAGATTCACAACTGGGGCTACGCTGGCTTTGTCCAGGACGATTTTCGGGTGACTTCGAATGTAACCCTGAACTTTGGCCTGCGGTACGAAGTGAACAGCGTCATCAAGGAAGCTCACAACCTCCTAGGCAATTTCGATCCGGCCAAAGGAATGGTGCAAGTCGGACAGAGCGGGGTAAGTGGTCCCTACAATCCGGACCGCAACAATTTTGCGCCGCGCTTCGGTTTTGCCTGGGACATCGGGGGTAGAGGCCGCACCGTGCTGCGTGCGGGTGGCAGTATCATGTACGAAACCGTCAACTGGGAATCGTTTCTGGCTTTGAACAACTCGCTTGGATTGGCGACCGTCCCGACCGGAGCCCAAATCGACTCCAGCGGGGGCACTTCGGGTGGCAACATCGCGACTGGCGTCGCGTTCTTCCCCGGCGGGTCTCTTAACTGGAATGGCACCGTGTTTCCGGGCAACAACACCATCGATTGCGATCCAGTAACCGGTGGGCCCTGCACAATAATGGGGATTGATCGCAATATCAAAACTCCATATGTCACCAATTGGACGGTGAATATACAGCACTCTTTCACACCGAATCTGGTGCTGGAGGTGGCGTACGTGGGCAACCACGGATCGAGCCTTGTGGGTATCCGCGACATCAACCAAGTGAACCCGGCTGATCCTGCGGAGATAGCAGCGCAAGCTGCCGGCTGTCCAATACCCAACACGTGTGAACAAGTAGGCCGACCCTTGAACTCCAAGTTTCCCTTCTTGGCGCAGGTCTTTCAGATGGGCAACATCTATCGCTCGAACTACAACGGCCTTCAGACAACTCTGACTTCGCGAAACTTCCACGGGCTCACGATGGTGGCGGGCTACACCTACTCCCACGCTCTGGACCAGGTTGGTGCGAACTGGGATTTCGGGGCCGGGCTGGGTTTGCCATCCGACAGCACTCGTCCGAACCTCGAGTACGCCAGCAGCGACTTCGATATACGCCACCGCTTTACGCTCTCTCTTAACTACCTTCTCCCGGGCAAGAAAGGCTTTGGGCAGTTGTTTGAAGGCTGGCAACTCAATTCCATCATCAGCCTGTACGGTGCACAGCCGTGGGGTGTCATGGATGCGGGGACGGATGTCAGCAGAACCGGCGAGTTAAACGATCGCTGGAACTTCTATGGCGATCCGAAAGACTTCAAGTCTACGCCGGTGGGGATTCGGTTCTTTCAGCCTGGAACACCAATCAATCCGGGCGATCCGACCTTTGCCATTGACAATCCGCTCTGTGCGAACCCAGCGGCGGCCCAGGGATCGACGGATTCGCTGTTAGCATTTGGCTGTTATGCCAACGGTAAGTCTGCATTAATTCCTCCTGCATTCGGCACGTTCGGCACCATGGGACGCAACATCTTCCGCGATACGGGATTCAAGAACGTGGATCTGTCCGTAGCCAAGAACTTCAAGTTTGGCGAACATTTCGGCGCCCAATTCCGCGCGGAGTTCTTCAATATTTTCAACCATCCCAACTTCGCCAACCCGTTCGGCGGGCAGAACGGATATGCACACAACGATCCTTCCGGCGGTGGAGGATTCTTCGGCTGTGGGTGTGCGACGCCAGATGTCGCCGCCGCCAACCCCGTCATTGGCTCCGGTGGCGCCCGTGCAGTTCAACTTGGTTTGAAGCTCACTTTCTAGCGAGCCGCGTTCCCAGCGACGGGGCCGGACCTCCCACCGGCCCCATCTTTTTTCAAAACTGGAAAGGAATCATCCTGTGCCAACACCGTTACCGCATCACCATCACCGCGCTCGACCGACCATGTCATTGACATGGTTCTTCGCAATCACTCTGGCTCTGATCATCCCGCTGAGCATCCCTTGCTTCTCGCAGGAGCGCGCCGAGCGCACCATCGACGAGATCAAGATCGAAGCCGTCCACCGCGCCGAAGTGGGTCAGTATCCGCTGATCGGACTCGATCCCAGCGACGTCAAAGAAGCCTTTGCCTCCATCCACACAAAAGACAAAGACGAGTGGGCGGCTGCTTTTATGGCTGTGGCCGATCGCTACATGAATGAAGCCAAGTTGCTGGAGAAGACCGACCCGACAAAGGCGAACGCCGACTACATCCGCGCGTGGCGGCTCTATTCCTTTGGACGCTGGCCCATCCCTGCCTCTCCGGGCAAGCAGCGTTCGTATGAAAAAGCGATTGAGGCTTTCCTGGCACACGCTCGCTTCTGGGATCCGTCGCTTGAAATCGTGAAGATTCCCTTCGAAGGGAAAGAAATCATCGGCTACCTCCGCTTGCCGAAGAATGCTAACGGGCCTGTGCCGCTCGTCCTGGCCGTGAATGGACTCGACAGCCGAAAGGAAGATTTAGCCGAGAGCTTCAGTGCGATTCTGCCATTCGGCGTCGGCTATCTGGCCGTGGATGGCCCGGGCACTGGGCAGAATCCGATCAAAGTCAGTGAGAGTGCGGAGCGCGTGCTTTCGCGTGTGCTCGACTACATTGCCACCAGGCCCGAGATCGACAAGAACCGGGTTGCCATGCACGGCGTAAGTTGGGGCGCGTATTGGGCCACGAAGATGGCCATCGTCGAGCGTGCCCGCTTGAAGGGAGCGAGCGCGCAATCGCCGCCCACCGATACTTTTTTTCAAAAAGAGTTTCTGATGAATTCCCTGATCGGCAACCGCGAATATCTCTTCGATCAGGTCCCGGCACTGATGGCGATTTTCGACAATGTGAAAACTGTGGACGAAATGGCGGAAGTCCTGCCGAAAATGTCGCTCGTCAAACAAGGGCTGCTCGGCAAGCCGATGGCGCCCATGCTCATTCTTGCGGGAGTAAAGGATACTCAGGTACCAATCTCCGACATCTACTTACTGCTCGACAAAGGCGATGTGCCGAAGACTGCATGGATCAATCCGCAGGGCGGTCACCTCGGGCGGCAGGTCGGTGTGTGGCCCGATCCCGTCATCTTCAAGCAGGTGATCATTCCGTGGCTGGTGCGCACGCTTGAACCTGAATCCGCGGTAAAGGCGAAATAATGCGCGCCTTGGTGTGGACAGCTGCATCCACACTGGCCCACCTTCCGCGGTAGCGCTGAATCAACTCAGCTGTCCCCATAGACCGGCACGGCTGCACCGTGAATTACTTTGGCGTCGTCGCTGCATAAGAACAGGATGACACGCGCGATCTCTTCGGGCTTAGGCCATTTCGCAAAGTCGGCGTTGGGCATTGCTTGGCGATTTACCTCGGTGTCGATGATGCTGGGAAGAATGGAGTTCACCCGCACCCCGCTGCCCTTTACTTCGGCGGCCAACGACTCCATCAGCGCCACCGCTCCGGCCTTTGAAGCGGCATAGGCGGATGCGCTGGCGGCGTGATCCAACGCAGCTTTTGAGGCAACGTTTACGATCGCACCATGTTTTTGTTTGAGCATCGCCGGTATCGCTGCGCGCGACAACGTGTAGCCCGAGCGCAAATTCAGCGCGAGCATCTGGTCGAAGACCTTCGTCTCCAGTTCCCATAAGTTAACGCCGCCGGCATAGCCTCCCACCGTATTCACCAGGGCGTCCAGGCGGCCGTGTTCGGCGAGAACTCTGTCGAGTACTTGGCGCACAGCGGTTTCGTCGGTGACATCCACACGGTGCCCCTCGATCGACGAGCCATTTGCGCCCGCTTCGCGCTTGAGGGCATCAAACTCTTTTTGCTCCCGATAGGTGACAACCACCTTGGCGCCTTCCTCCAGAAACGCGAGGCTCACCGCGCGTCCCAATCCGCCCGTGCCGCCGGCGACCAGCACAACCTTAGCTGAGAATCTCATCTTCATGTTGTCTCTGTATCCTTCGGTGGAGGGACGGGCGTCTCGCCCGTCCAGCCGGGCGGGGACGCCCGGCGCTCCACCAGCCAGCTTGGATCGACAGCAGTAACAATTACGCCGCTATTTGACCGCTACGCTTGAAGAACGCGAGCAGATCGGCATTGATCTGGTCCGCGTTGGTTGTGGGCATCCCGTGCGGAAAACCTGGATACACCTTCAGCTTGGCGCCCTTCACAATCTTCGCGGACATCAGACCCGCCGCGCCGATAGGTACGATCTGATCGTCGTCGCCATGGAGGATTAGAGTGGGCACGTCGAATTTCTTGAGGTCCTCAGTGAAATCCGTCTCGGAGAAGGCCTTGATGCAGTCGTAATGGGGTTTAACGCCTCCCATCATGCCCTGCAACCACCAGTGCTCCCGGATGCCTTCGGAAATCTTGGCACCGGGCCGGTTGTATCCGTAGAACGGGAGGGTAATGTCCTTATAAAACTGGGCCCGATTTTTCGTATATTGGGCTCGCAGGTCATCGAAGACTGAGATGGGCGCGCCAGCGGGATTCTTGTCCGTCTTCACCATCAGCGGTGGCACCGCGCTGATCAGGACGGCCATGGCAACACGCTTTGTGCCATGCCGCCCGATGTAACGGGCAACTTCTCCGCCCCCGGTTGAGTGGCCCACATGGATCGCGTTCTTAAGGTCAAGCTTTTCAGTCAGAGCCGCGAGATCGTCGGCGTAGGTGTTCATCTCGTTACCTTCCCACGTCTGGGTGGAACGGCCGTGACCTCGCCGGTCATGCGCGATGACTCGATAGCCCTGCTGGCCGAAGAACAACATCTGTCCGTCCCAGTCATCCGCGGTGAGCGGCCAGCCATGACTGAACACTATGGGCTGGCCCTTTCCCCAGTCCTTGTAGTAGATGTGCGTACCGTCTTTTGTCGTGAGCGTGGGCATAAAGATCTCCTTGGTTTTGACTTCAGTTGTGACTCTTCTGTGGAAGTATCGAGGCTTCCGCCAGCGGAAGCCAAACCTGAAAACGTGTGTCCCCTGGTTTCGAATCGACCTGAATGTTGCCCCTGTGTTTTTTCACGATGCGCTGAACCGTGTCCAGGCCTAACCCCGTTCCCTGCCCTACTCCCTTGGTGGTGAAAAATGGTTCAAAGATGTGTGCCTCAACCTCGGGCGAAATGCCTGGACCGTTATCGCCAATCTCCACCACGACGCAACCGTCGTCCTGATAGGTTCGCACTCGAAGTTCGCCTTTTCCGCCCATGGCATCGATGGCATTATCGATGATGTTGGTCCACACCTGATTGAGTTCGCTGCCGAATGAATTCACCAGAAACGGAATGGGCTGGTAGTTGCGCTGCACCTCCACTCCGCGTTTGAGTTTGTGGTTCAGGATGGTAAGCGTGGTCTCCAGGCTCTTCACGATATCGACGTTTTGCACCGGCGACTGATCCATGTAGGTGTATTCCTTGATTGCGCCAACCAAGTCAGAAATTCGCGATGTACTGCTCTCGATTTCGTTCAGCAGGTTCCCAATCTCGACCGACGCGGCGATTCTTACCAGAGCGGCTCGGGCAGTGCCGGCATCGAGTGCAGCGAATAACGATTCCAGCACTTCCGGCTTGACGTTCTTGCGCGCCAGATCGGCCGCCAGTTGCCACAAGTCGTTCTGCCCGTGACTGCGCAATAAGGAATCAACCTGCTCTTCCAGGTCGCTGACGGCCAGCGCGTCGAGCGGAGGTTCGTCGTGCGCGGTGAACGCCGCCTCCAATTTCTCAATCTCCGATTTCTGAGCCGGAGTGAGATCGCGCCTACCCAGTTCAAGGCTGGCGTCCTTGATTTTCTTCAGGATCTTACGCAGTTGACTGGTGGCGCGCTTGGCTGCAGAAGCCGGATTATTGAGTTCATGAGCCAGACCCGCCGAAAGCTTACCCAGACCAGCCAATCGCTCTCGCTGTTGTTCCATCCGAGTGGTTTCACGGATACGGTCGGACATCAGGCCCACCAGGCGCCTGGCCAGTTCCGGCATCTTCTGTACAAGATCGGGAAACAGCGCCGCGGAAAACTTTAAGGCGCGAGTGTCCACCAATGCGCGCCCACCCACGGTAAAGGTCTTCATCCGCGAATACGGAAGCGCTCCGGTGACGTTGCCCGCATCGATCGCAAATGCGACAGTTTCACCGCCAATCTCTCCACGGATCTCGAGTTGCCCTTCAAGAATCACGAACATCGCATTCGCGGGATCGCCGGCGCGCAAGTAGGTCTCACCCGCTTTCAGGTGGAGTTCCTGCGCCTGGCTGAGGAACCAGTCAAGTTGATCGTCAGGCAAGTCCGCGAACGCAGGAACACGAATTAATTCCGATTTCTCGACCATTTATACCTTGCTCAAGTACTGATGGATGAACTGTACCGCTACCGATCCTTCGCCGACACCCGAAGCGACGCGCTTCACCGACCCATGCCGCACATCGCCGACCGCAAAGATTCCGGGAATATTTGTTTCGAGCAGGAATGGATCCCGGTCGAGCGCCCACCCCTTGGGACGTTCTCCGTCCCGGATAAGGTCGGGACCAGTCAGGAGGAAGCCCCGCTCGTCTCGTTCGACCAGATCTCCCAGCCAGTCAGTTCGTGGCAGGGCTCCAATGAAGATGAAGATCGAACTCGCCGGCACCCGCTCCAGCTTGTCGGTATCCGAACAAAGCACCGAAATCTCTTCCAGGCGCGCTTCGCCATGCACCTCGGCCACACTTGCGTGCGACCAAACTTGAATGTTGGGCGTCTCTTTAATCTGGTCAATTAGATACTGTGACATGGTGCTGGCGAGAGAATCTCCGCGCACCAGCATGACGACGCGCTCCGCATACTTAGCAAAGTTCATCGCCGCTTGACCCGCCGAATTTGCGCCGCCCACTACGTAGACGATTTCGCCTTTGCACGAAAGCGCTTCCGTCGCACCACCGCCGTAGTAAACACCCGCACCCTGTAGCTTATCGATTCCGGGAGCGTCCAATCGCCGCCACTGCACTCCGCTCGCGATCATCAGGGCGTGGCAGGATATTTCACTTTCATCAGCCAGCTTGATGAACCGATAAGATCCTTCGGTGCGCACCCCAACCGCTTCCTGGGGAGACAGAATTTCCACTCCAAAACGCTTCGCCTGCACCACCGCGCGCCGAGCCAGATCGTTGCCGCTCAGTCCGGCTGGAAATCCAAGATAGTTCTCGATTCGCGAACTCATACCGGCTTGGCCACCTGGCGCTTCACGCTCAATCATCACTGTGTGCAGACCTTCGGAGGCGCCATAAACGGCGGCCGCCAGTCCTGCAGGTCCACCACCTACAATCGCCAGATCGTAAAAGTCGGTCTGCGCACGCGTCCGCAAGCCAACTTTCTGCGCAACATCTGCCGGGAGGCTCTCCAAAAGCTTGGTTCCGTCCGGGAAAAGTACGACCGGGAGGTTCGCGGCTTCGGGACCAAGCGCCTCCACAAGACGCTTCGTTTCCGGATCGTTGGCCGAAAACTCGACGTCGATCCACTGATAGGGAACGCGATTGCGCGCGAGGAAGTCCCGCAGCTCGTACGACCGCGGCGACCACCTTGTACCTAGAACGCGGATCCCCTGGAATGCCGGTCGATAGGAAGCTTGCCAGTCATCGAGCAGGTCATTCAGTTGCGGATACAGATGCTCGGCAGGCGGATCCCACGGCTTCAAAAAAAAGTAGTTGATGCTGGCCTGATTGATGGCGCTAATCGCAGCGTTCGTATCGGCGTATGCGGTCAGCAACGCGCGCTTCGCGTCGGGAAAGATGTGCATTGCTTCCTGTAGAAATACGACCCCGTCCATCCGCGGCATGCGCTGGTCCGCCAGCAGCAGGGCCACGCTATCGTTGCGTACCTTTAACTGCTTCAGCAGATCCAGTGCGCCCTCGGGAGAATCGCTCCCGATGACGCGATACTCGGCACCGTACTGCGAGCGCAAGTCGCGTTCAATCGCCCGCAGAACATCGGAGTCGTCATCGACACTTAGCAAAACTGGTTTTGCCATATACTCGGACTCAGCCCTGGCAATGAAGAAGGTGGATTCAGACAGCAAGTCTGAACTGAAGTTTGAATTTCTGATCAGGTATAGAGGGTTAGATACAGCAAACTACACTCTGGTCGCGTAAATTATCGTCCAGCTTCTGAAGAGATCGCAAGCCGTCGCACCTGGATCACATCCGAGCGTCTAAGCTGCAAGTTCGCCCGCCTCGATCTCGTCTACATAACACCAAACCCAGGATTCGCCCCGCTCGATTGAGCGCATAAGAGGATGCTGCGTCTTGTGAAAGTGTTTGGTGGCGTGTTTGTTCTTGGACGAGTCGCAGCAACCGACATTGCCGCAGATAAGGCACATGCGCAGGTGGACCCAGGTATCGCCGGTCTTCACGCAATCCTCACAAACATGTTTGTCCGTTTTTCTTATTTTGATCTGATCGAGGTGGGTACATTCTTCTGGCATCGATCCCTCCGTATGTTTAGCAGTCCGTGGTAGAAATACGATTCGTATCAGGGCATGCCTTCAGGCATGCCGAAAAGAGCGTCAAAATGAATCCGCCTTCAGGCGCTGGATTTGTGGAATTAAAATTCACCACAGGCTCTAGGCGTGAAAGCATAATAAGCTATTCCGCGATGAGCAGGCTCTCCGCAAAGGGCCACTGGTCATCAATCCATTGTGCTTGGCAGCAGAAGCCGGCGTCGCACGCCATCTGGAAGACCTCTTCAACCGAGTACTTGTGGCTGCTCTCCGTCCAGATTGTCTCTCCCTCCAGGAACTCGACACGCAAATCCGCCGCCGGAATACGCACCGTCTGCTGCCGCTTGGATCGCAGATGCATTTCGACGCTCCGTGCTTCGCGGTTGATCCTGGCTGTATGGACGAATTGGCCCAAATCAAAATCCGCATCGAGTTCGCGGTTGATGCGGGCCAGCAGGTTGAGATTAAAAGCCGCGGTCACTCCCAGCTCGTCGTCGTACGCCTTGAGCAATTGTGCGCTGGATTTTTCCAGGTCCGTTCCGAGAAGTAGCGAGTCTCCGGGCTCAAGAATGCGCCGAACCTCCGCCAGGAATTTTACTCCGGCGGGACGATCGAAATTCCCGATCGTGCTTCCTAGAAACAACACGAAGAGATGTTGGCCCCGCTGCCGGTGTGCGGCCACCTCCAGCAACCCATCAAGATACTCGCGCTCAAACCCCACAATGCTGAGCGAATCAATATCGCTGAGTTCCCGCTCGCACATTGCCAACGCTGAGCGGGATATTTCAACCGGATAATAGAACGTCCGCTGCCACCGGCTGAGCGCCTGCAGTATCCAGCGCGTCTTTTTGCCGCTCCCGCTGCCCAGTTCAGCGACGGCGACCGGGGCGTCCAGACGTTCCACGATCTCGCTTGCATGCCGTTGCAGCAAACGCTCATCGGCCCGGGTGAGGCCGTACTCGGGCAGATGGCTGATCACTTCAAAGAGCGCCGACCCCACATCGTCGTAGAGATACTTGGACGGGAGTTCCTTCTGTCCCGGCCGGGCGAGCCCGGCGCGCACTTCGGAGGCGAATTCGTAAGTGGCATTGGTCGTGATCGCATGAACTAGCATTTCCAAGTCCCCTTTCGATCATCCGCGGCTTACGCAGCGGAAACCCGCATACACATATTGATAATGCGCCTGGAACCAGTTGCGAAACGTGGGCCGCACCATGCACGCAGCCGTGCGCGCCGAGCCGCCCTTCATAACGAAATGCTTGCCATCAAAGAAATCAGCGGAGTACCCGCGGTAAAACGGAAATGGCTCGAAACCTGGAAACGGACCGAAGACAGTGGATGTCCATTCCCACCCGTTGCCTAACATATCGTGAATGCCGAAAGCGCTCTGACCTTCGGGAAACGCATTCACCGGCACAGGATCCCAACGGCGAAAGTCGAAATTGCCAAACCTTTTATTGAACTCAGCATTGGGAGTTTCATTGCCCCACGGGTAAGCTCTTGCGTTTCCGTCGACGGACCCATAAGCGGCACGCTGCCACTCCGCTTCGGTGGGAAGCGACTTCCCTGCCCAGCGCGCGTAAGCGCTTGCTTCTGCCTGGCTCACATACACGGGCCAGTCCAGCGCCACTTCGTCGAACCGCACCTCGTCGAACATCGCCCGGTAAAACCATCTATCGTCATCCCTCTTCCAGAACAACGGATGAGAAATTCCGACCGCAGCCTTCCAGGTCCAATCATCGTCGTTCCAGAAGGCGCGCGTCTCATAACCGCCAGCAGTCATGAACTCGAGATACTGCCGGTTTGTCACCTTGTACTGATCCATCCCAAACGCAGGAACTTCGACCGTGTGAGCTTCATACTCGTTGTCCCAGCCAAAGTCGTTGGCATCCCGCGCGAGACCGAGTGTTACGACAGCCGCAGGCACGTTGACCATCCGGTGTGCGACTGGCAGACCAGCGAGATTCGGTGAATTCGGTTGCGGCGCCTTTTGCCGAACCTTCGTATCGAGTGGCAACTGATGCAGCATGTAGGAGAGTGTTTCCGCATGCATCAGCCGATGTTCAATCGCGACGTTAAGCAACGTGCGCAATGAAAAACCGTCGTTCGTTCTGTCGTTCGTTCGAGACTCCGTTCGAAAGTGCGGTTCGAGAATTACTTTGTCAAGCTTGGCGTCGAGACTGTTGCGGATATTGCTGACGTAATCCCGAACGACATCCACGGCGGGCCAATCGGATGGCAGATCGCTGGGAAGCCCGCCGCCGACTGGATCGATGCCGAAAGCAAATAGGCGATCAAATTCAGGATGAACACTCTTCAACCCGAAGAGGCTTCCGTTTAGTAGATTCCAATCGAACGCCTCGAGGTGTCCCAGATAAAAGATGATGCGGTGACGCTCCGGAATCGGACGCTCATAGAGGGCATTCTCGCGCACCAAATTGAAGAGCGCATCACTTTGCCGACGAGCCCCGGACATGCGTTCCATGAGCTCATGAGGGACTGCGACGCCTTTTTCTGCAGCAAGCATTCGACGCTCCCGATCTGATCACGGTCTGATCACGATAATTTGACGATTGGCTCCTTCGCAGGCAAGCCGATCCCCGGCTTTACCTTTTGAGATTTGGTTAGATGACGA
>Ga0209180_10001010_pt1 | contig 13751 bp, 8 predicted proteins | sample CZO8metaG_3_FD_188355 | JGI IMG/M metagenome (GOLD analysis project Ga0209180, IMG submission 188355) | Vadose zone soil microbial communities from the Eel River Critical Zone Observatory, Northern California, USA - CZOApr15con2H2.8 metaG... | ecosystem: Environmental > Terrestrial > Soil >...
TTCACGATGACGGGGCAGACCTTCCCCCTCACGCTTTCGGCCGGTCGATCCAGCAGCGTCAATGTACAGTTCGCGCCAACCGTTACCGGCAGCAGAACTGGCAGCGTCAGTGTGGTGAGCAACGCCACCAACTCGCCCACCACCATTGCGTTGTCGGGAACTGGTGTGCAGCTGATTGTACACTCAGCCGCTTTGAGTTGGACGGCTAGCACGTCCGTTGTGACTGGCTACAATGTATACCGCGGAACCGTATCGGGCGGGCCGTACACGCTAATGAATGCCCCGCTGGTAATTTTGACGAACTATACCGACAACACAGTTCTGTCAGGTCAAACTTACTTCTATGTGGTCACGGCCGTCGATGCAAACAACGTCGAGAGCGCGTACTCGACTGAGGTTTCCGCCATCATTCCGTTTCCGTAGTACCTTAGATCTCCGCTGGTGTGTTTTCTCGCGTAGTTTTGCTAATTCCCCTTGCAAGCGTTTAATTTCATTGTCAACAGCACAAAGTGCGTTGGTTTTCATCGTCAGGGAGCACGACTCGGTCTATGCCCTGCTGCGGAATGTTCGCACAGCCAGCATTGGCGATCTCCGCGGTGCAGTCCTCGTACAGCCATCTTGGACTGGCCCACAATTGGTCCCATGACCAGTATCTTGTGAGCCGTCAGAGCTTTACGCTGTCTTCGTGCCCAACCATAAGCAAAAGGGCCACCTGATTTTGTTCCCCGGGCCAACGTTTAACGAGCCTCCAGCACCTGCCAGCCCGCGAGAACAGAGTTCCCTGCGCAGAAACACCCGCGCATGGAAATGGGGCTGTGCGCTGTTTTGTTTGATCGCGACGGCCGGCTGCTCGGGCCTTGTTAGTCAGAGCCTGCCACCCCCCTCTGGGAATGGCCAACTAAGCGCTACTCCTGGCAGCGTGGATTTCGGGACTGTGGAGGTTGGAGTCAGTAGCACGCAAACCGTCACCTTTAGCAACGCGGGTACGGGCAGTTTAACCATCTCCCAAGGTGCGGTCAGCGGAGCGGGCTTCACGATGACGGGGCAGACCTTCCCCCTCACGCTTTCGGCCGGTCAATCCAGCAGCGTTGATGTACAGTTCGCGCCAACCGTTACCGGCAGCACGACTGGCAGTGTCTCACTGGTCAGTAGTGCTACTAATTCGCCGACCAGTGTCACCCTCAACGGCGCGGGCGTGCGGCATCAACTTTCGATCACGCCCAGCAGCGTGAGCTTCGGGAATGTGATGGTGGGAACCGCCAACGCTCAGACGGTCACTTTGACTAACTCCGGCACCGCCAACTTGAATATTTCGCAGGGCAGCGCCACCGGAGCGGGCTTCGGCATGAGCGGGTTGACCTTCCCATTCTCCCTGGCCCCGGGGCAATCCAGCACTTTTAATGCACAGTTCACCCCGACCGCGCCTGGCAGCGCGTCTGGCAGCGTCTCGATCAGCAGCAATGCGCGTAATTCGCCCACTGCTGCTTCCCTAACGGGAAGTGGCACGCTAGCGGCGCTCTCGCCCAATCCGTCAAACTACAATTTTGGAAATGTGCTAGTGGGCAGCAGCGGAACGCAAACCATCACGTTGAGCAATTCCGGCACGGCCAGCGTAACGATTTCTGCTGCCAGCGCTTCGGGGGCGGGCTTCAGCATCGCTGGCTTGTCCGTGCCCGCGACGCTCAACGCGGGGCAAGCTGCCTCCTTCACCGCCAGCTTCGCGCCGGCCTCCGCAGCCAGTTTCACGGGCAGCGTTTCGATCACCAGCAACGCGCCGGGCTCGCCGCTCACGATTCCACTGAGTGGCACGGGAACCGCCGCTCAGCCTCAGCTCACCATCAACCCGGCCAGCGTGAACCTTGGCAGCGTAAACGTTGGCGCTACCGCCACCCAGACGGTATCTCTGACCAACTCAGGAAACGCCGCGCTGACAATTTCTCAGGCCATTGTTTCCGGAACAGGATTCAGTCTCACTGGCTTGACCTTGCCGCAGACGATTAATGTGGGCTCGAGTATCTCCTTCACCGCGCAGTTTTTGCCGGCGTCTATCGGCAGCGCTTCCGGAAACATCTCCATCAGTAGCAACGCTCCCGGATCACCTGCCGCGGTCGCGTTGAGCGGAACCGGAGTGCAAGGTACGCTCACCGCCAATCCTTCAAGCTTCAATTTTGGAAATGTGCTGATGGGCACCAGCGGAACGCAAACCTTCACGTTGAGCAATTCCGGCACAGCCAGCGTGACGATTTCCGCTGCCAGCGCTTCGGGAACGGGGTTCGGCATCACGGGCATGTCCGTCCCGCTGACGCTCGCGGCGGGTCAAAACACCACCTTCAGTGCGCAGTTTGCTCCCTCCGCGACGGGCAGCGCCAGCGGCAGCGTCTCCATCACCAGCAACGCGCCGGGCTCCCCGCTCACGATTGCTCTGAGCGGAACGGGCGTTCAGCCACAACTTGCTGCGATCCCCTCCAGCGCCAGCTTTGGCAGTGTGGTCACGGGGACCAGCAACTCGCAGACCATCAAGCTGTCCAATGGCGGGACCGCCAGTGTCACGATTTCCCAGGCCACTGTGTCCGGGAGCGGCTTCAGTCTTACGGGCATCACCGTGCCGCTGACCATCGCGGCCGGGAGTAGCGCGACGTTCAACGTAGGCTTCACTCCGAGTGCCGCCGGAAGCGTCACCGGGGCGGTTTCGCTGGTGAGCAACGCTCCTAATTCTCCGCTTGCGATTGCTCTGAGCGGGACCGGGGTAACCGCAACTTTCCTGCTTACCGCGAACCCGACGAGCCTGAGTTTTGGCAGCGTGAACTTGGGGAGCAGCGCCGCGCAAACAGTTACGCTCACTGACACGGGCAACTCCAGCGTGAGCATCTCCCAGATCAGCGTTTCGGGTGCTGGCTTCGGCACCGGCGGGCTGACCCCACCGTTGACCCTGCCACCCGGTCAAACCGCAACCTTTAGCGTCGCTTTCGCTCCGACGCTCGCCGGGAGCGTAACCGGCAGCGTCAGTGTGGCGAGCAACGCCACCAACTCGCCGACCACCATTGCGTTGTCGGGAACGGGTGTGCAGCTGATTGCACATTCGGCCGCATTAACGTGGCTTCCCAGCACGTCCCTAGTGGCGGGATACAACGTGTACCGCGGAACCGTATCGGGCGGGCCGTACTCAAAGCTGAGTTCCTCGTTGATTGCACTTACCACGTTTACGGATAGCGCGGTTCAGTCGGGTCAGACATACGTCTATGTGGTCACGGCGGTCGATGCGAGCAACGTCGAGAGCGCGTACTCGAATGAGATTTCCGCCATCATTCCGTTTCCGTAGTATCTGAAAGGCGGAGGAAGGGTTAGCCTTGTTACTGGTTGCAGTTGTCAACCATACGGCAGCGAAAGTATGGGGTAGGCTGGAGATGAGAATGTGCTTTGCAGAGATTGCGAAGATGGAGTCGGCAGCTCGCAATCAAATGGGCGGTATGTCTGTTACAAGGGTTTCGATCGCATTGCTACGACGGCGCCGATTCTTTCTGTGGTGCGGCGTTTAAGGACATAAAATGAAACGCAAGAATGGGCTCCTGTTTCCCCTGATTCTCCTGTTAATGGTTCCGACTACCGCATACGCTCAGCTTTGGACCGGAATCATCGACCCGAGCCGGGCTATAGATTGGTCGAAGGCAGGCATACCTGGCGGCATTCCGAACCGCACCACCATCTGCTCCACGATTAATGCCGCGACCTACGGGAACGGCACAAGCGACGCGACAGGCGGAATTCAAACGGCCCTGAATGGCTGTCCCAGTGGTCAGGTGGTCTCGCTCTCTGCCGGCACCTTCCTAATTAACGGCAACTTGGGTGTCCCGAGCAACGTCACACTGCGCGGCCAGGGGGCGGACCAAACCATCCTAAACGCGAAAGGAAGCGGAGGAGCGGTGGTCTCGCTCGGCTCGGGTTCCGTGGGCATCACCAACTCGGTCTCGATCACGGCCGGAGCGACCGCCGGTTCGACCAGCCTCACGGTCGCTAGTGCAAGCGGGGTCTCTGTCGGCAGTTACTTGCTCATTACGGAACTCAACGACCCCGCCTTCGTTAGCATCGCCGGCAGCGAAGGGAGCTGCACCTGGTGCGACGGCGGAATGGGCTGGAACGGCACACGGGTGCTAGGCCAGATTGTAGAAGTAACGTCTGTGAACGGGACGACAGTCGGCATCTCCCCCGGACTGTATCTGGCCTATCCCAAGACCCCTCTCGCCACCCCATTCAACGCTTCCGCTAAGTACGCGGGCGTCGAGAACTTGCAAGTGTACGCAAACAACACCGGTTATGCCACGAACTTTGCGATGGGTGAGTGTGCCTACTGCTGGATCAGCGGCATTGAGAGCAATTACACGGACGGCGACCACGTGGAGGTTGACTCGTCGTACCGCAGCGAGATTGTGAATAGCTACTTCTCGAACGCATACCGGCACACACCGGGGTCGTACGATTCCGACATTACGATAAGAAACAAATCTTCGGCGATGCTCGTTCAGAATAACATCCTCGAACGACTTCACGTTTCAATCATGCTGGAATGGGGCCCAGCCGGGAACGTCATCGCATACAACTACATGTTCGGAAACTTCGATACCAACGGCTACAACGCCCTATTCCAAGGCATCAACACCCACGGCGCCCATCCCATGTTCAATCTGATGGAGGGCAACATAGACCAGCAAATTCATCTGGACAGTATCTGGGGGTCGCATAGCCACAACACTACGTTCCGCAACTGGGCCAAGGGCACCACGAAAATTTGTAATCCACTTTCCGGTCGCGGGACGGTAAGCTGTGCCGGCGCGAATGGCCACTTTGCCTTTCAAGCGAATCGGCCCATGGACATAGATTTCCTCGGCTCTTCTTACAATTTGGTCGCTGATGTGGTCGGTTCAGCGGAAATGGCTAATCTCACGATCTCCGGTGGGGGCACTCCAATGGCTCAGGTGGATAAAGTTATCGCCGTCTGCGGGCCGTCACCCTGCGGTCCAAGCAGCCGCTCGTATGACCAGGCTTCTTACGCGTATTCGCTCGGGTACGGAGAAACCAGCGATGACGGCTCGTCCGGATTCGACAGCTTGGTCCCTTATTCCACCCTCCTGCTGCACGGCGAGTACAGCAATGTAACAGGCCTCCTGACCTGGTCCGGCAGCCTTACTCGCACGCTTCCAGCTTCCTTCTACCTCAGTTCAAAGCCTGCCTGGTTCGGCAGCGTGCCATGGCCTGCAATTGGTCCTGACGTGACTGGAGGCATCGGCCCAGGCGGTCATGCGTATGCTATTCCGGCTGAGGTGTGCTATGAAAATGTCATGGGAGGAACAGACGGAACCGGCAGTCCGCTTACTTTCAATTCCAACAACTGTTATTCCTCCCTTTCAGGTAGCCGTCCCAACCCTCCGACGGGCCTCAGCGTCGTTGTCCAATAGTCCCTGAAAAGTATCAAAGAGAATTGGGCCTGGTTGCGCTCTCAGCAACAGCCACGCCGACGCGGGCATATGGGTCCGTAGGGGGGCTCCCACCAAACAGTTCAAAGGGCTTCACAGACCTTTGCAAACAAAGTCCGCGTGGCGTTCGAACCGTACAACCTAACGCCAAGAAAAGTTCCAAGTGTATTTGTGAGGAGGTCCGTCGTGCCGGAATTTCGGGTTGGAAGGTATGACTGCAGAACTTCAATCGTGAGACTGACTGCCAATCCCATAACCGTGATGGCCAAGGTTGCCCGGGTGGTAGGACATAGGGACGACCAGTAAGCGCAAATGAAAAAACCGACGGGAATGAAGCCGACAATGTTCAATAGTATGCTTGCCCAATGCCTCCAGCCGGGCTTGTATTCTCTCCACAAAGGTTCCAGGAATTCCTGGTGCAGCAGCGAGTATCTCTTCGGAATACGCAGATCGATTCCGGGCTGGACAGCGTTATGGACGACTCTGCCGGCATGCTCATTCAGCAGGTACAGTGCAATCATTCGTTCGTCACCAGAAAGCTCGGGACGCCCCTGCGTCGTCCAGCTTTGATAGTGTTGAAAAACCTGCGCCGGCGTTAGCTCTCGATGGTAAATGGCGAGCCCCCGCAACTGTCCGGACCAGCTGTCATTAATAACGGGCGAGGTGCCGATGACCAGTTGACCTGTGAAATCCTTGCCAAGCCGAAATCTTGGAAACGTACTTGCCAGCGCACCATCAACGTACATCGCTGTCTCCTGTGTGCCTGACGTTATGGTTATGAATTTCGGCTTGATCTGACGGAAGACGTCCTCAATCCCAATCACCGCGGCTCGAGGTTGGCCGTCTTGGATCTGACGCTTCAGTATTAAACTGGAAAAATATTGGTGCAGCGAGAACTGCTGAGCATTTTCAGGAGTGGAGAACGAAAGGAGACTATTTGAGGCGCTGGTAAGTCCGGATTGCAACCAGATCTCCAGACTGCAAGAAGCTTCCTCAAGCGAACCTTCCATCTGGAATGCCCCCGAGCTCAGTATGGTTGCGTCGTCGCCGAAACGAAGACCATTGCCACTCCCCAACCAGGTCACAGCATTCCATGGCCGTTGGAAGGGCCAGAGACCAACCGCCAAAACACTACACAGAACCAACGCGCAAACGGGGCCGGAGATTCTCGCTTGGATTTTTTTCATCCCTGATTCGCTGGTCATCTCCTGGAATCCATTGTACGAGTTGCAAGGCACTCGGACAGCTTCCGTCGCAGGCCCATTGACTCAACGCGCCGAGCACCCGCTGCTTCGCTGAGCTCTCTCGTTCACAATCACCGTGGCTTATAGGAGTTCGGTAGAATTTGGCCTCTCAATGTCTCACGAAAAGGACAAGCTCCTGCCGGGGGATCCCTGCATTTGTAACAGGATGATCAAAGCCCCTATCCGCTGAATACCCTCTCGTAGGCCGAAAGTAAATTCTCCACGGAATACTCCCAAGCCAGTTCTTCAGCGACCCTTCTTCGTCCAAACTCGCCCATCCTTTTTCGCTCCTCGGGATGGTCGAGTAACCAGAGGATTTTGGCGGCGAAATCAGACACTTGGTTGTGGTTGTCACTGTATAGAGATGCTTCCCCAGCGCTGAACCTACCTTCCTTCAAATCGAATTGAACGATGGGCTTAGCCAAAGCCATATATTCCATGATCTTGATCATTGTCGAGATATCGTTCATCTGGCAAGGCTTGTCCGGATTGATGCAGACATCGGCGGCGGAAAGAATAGCGAGCAATTCTTCGTCGGGAACTCTTCCGGTGAAGTTCACCATGTCCTCGAGGTCTCTGTCCTTTGTCATTTTCCGGAGTCCCGTCAAAGCTGGCCCCCCGCCGACACAGGTGAAATGAATGTCGCGACGTCCCAATTTCTTGATGAGTTCCGCCACATCGAGGAGTATATCCAGGCCTTCCTGGATACTCATGTTTCCGACATAACCGATCAGGTATGGCTTACTATGCTTCAGAGCCACCTTGGGCAGGACGGCTTTGAAAGTTTTCAAATCGGGTCCATTGCGGACAATAAATACATCCTCTGGAGCGAGGCCGCCTCTGGTTACGGCTAGGTCCCGGTAGCTGCTGTTCGTGGACATGACGACATCGCTGAAGCGATACGTCAGCCTTTCGAGCCAAAGCTGAGCCTTGTAAAAAACTCCTTTCTTGCCGTATTTCGAAAAGTACAGCTCCGGATTCGCATCGTGATGATCAAAAATGTATTTGATCCCCATAAGTTTAAACGGCAAGGCAACCAAGAATATGTCGTCCGGAGGATTGCAGCCCTGAATGACATGAAATCCGCGCCGCAGATAGATCCACCAGCTGTAGAGAAACTCCCATAACAGTGCGCAGCCGTATTCGTACAGATACCTGAGAGGACTATTCCCTTCTTTGGGCATAGGGTGTCTGTAGATATGAATCCCGTCTATCACTTCGTGCCTTTGCGTGTAGCCCCTGCCCCGGGGACACAATACGGTCACGTCGTACCCGCTTTTGTGTAGTGAAGAAGCCTCCTTCCAGACGCGCGAGTCGAAGGGAACGGGTAGGTTTTCAACGATGATGAGGACTTTTTTCTTCACGATTAGAATCTCGCCGTTCTACAACGATTTGTAGAGTCCGGCGAGCGCGCAAAGCATTGTGGCCTGACCCCAGTGCAGTGTGGGGGTTTTGTTGACCAGCCACCGCGAATACCTGCGATAATAGAAATATCCGCTGCGATCTTGCATGTGCTCGATCGTCCATATGGCGGTTTTCAGTGCCAGCGGCAAGCTTTCTGGATCGCGGTCCCTGAAGAAAACGAGCGTTTCAATTGCTTGTGAACAGCACTGAACGTCGATCGGCAGTTTTTTATGGTTATAGTATTTTGGGGTGCCATCCGGCAGGAAAAAAGTGCTCTTCCAGTATTCATATCCGCTCATTAAGTTCTTTTCGAAGCGATCATCGCCGGTGCTTTGCATGTAATGCTTGAAACTGTCCAACACATATGCTGTGTGAAAGTTGTCGACCCAGTGTAGGTTAGCAGCTTCACCGTAATACCAAGATGAATCCGGCCTCTGATGCAGCGCCGTGTATTGAATCGCTTTCTCTGCCAAATCCCGGTAAGAGTCATTGCGCGCGAAAGAATAAGTGCGCGCCAACAGGCTGGCTCCGAGAGTGTTGGCGTTGTGAACCTGCTTGTTCTCTGCTGTTATTCGGGCCGGGATGTAGCCGATACAAAGAGCCTCTCCGTCAGAAAACGTCTCGAGATCGCGCAGAATGTGCTCGCAGGAGCTGACGGCGACTCGCAAGTAGCTGTCTTTTTTGAAATGGTCATAGGCATCCAGAAAGGCGTGACCGATGAGCGCCGTCCATACTACCGTCGGCGCGCCCCGGGGCAGATAAAAACTTCGCGATTGGTAATCAAAATGGTTGCCCCAGCACGCTCCCGAATAGCCCGCAGACTGGTTTTGCATCAGCCATCCCAATGCCATCTCGGCTTTGTCTCGCCAAGCTCTCTCGCCAGTGGCTTGATGAAGACGGATAAAGCCTCTGGCCAAAAACCCCATGCCCTTGCTGGAAGAGCTCTTGGCGACTCCCAATACAGGACGCAGGTTCAGAGGAAACCGGCGTACTCCCTGTTGGAGCACCGTGCGAAGGAACTTGTTCTCGAAGGTGAGCGGACGCAACAGTTTTGCGTTCAAACCGTCGAAACTATCATAGCCGTGGTAGTTACTCTTCTCCAGCCAATCGGACACCTGTCCCATGGATTCGTAGATTTGAGCCTTCAAGTTATCCCTACAGGCCCGACTTACGAGCTGCTCACCAACAGATGCCGTCGTACTTGCCATTCTCACTCCGGCGATCGGTGATTCGAACGAAGTCCACGAGACGCTGACCATCGCGTAGCCGCTCGGGTACATTCTGGAAGGCGGGATCCTTGTTCCCAATCACCACCGTTTGAGCGTGATCCAGCACTTCATCGATATGGTTGACCATCAACTTGGATATGTGCGGTATGCGGTTGAGGATGAAGTCGCGATTGGCGCCAACCAAACTGGCTATACGCACGTTCTTGTCGTAGATACGCAGGTCTAAACCTTTACCGATCAATCTTTCAATGACTTCGATCAACGGGCTTTCCCGCAGATCATCAGTTCCTGCCTTGAAACTGAAGCCGAGAACTCCGATTCGTTTGTGTCCTTTTTCCATGATGAGTTGCAGGCCTCTGGTCACCTGCATTTCGTTGCTCGGCAAGATCGCGGTCATAATTGGCAAATTTAAGTCGTGCGTCTTGGCCTTATAAGCCAGCGCCCGGAGATCTTTGGGCAGACAGGAGCCGCCAAACGCAAAGCCAGGCAAAAGGTAAGCGGAAGAGATGTTGAGCTTATTGTCCTGACAAAAGATCTTCATGACTTCATGTGAGTCAATGGCGAGAGCCTTGCAAAGATTTCCGATCTCGTTAGCGAAACCAATCTTGAGCGCGTGCCAGCTGTTATCGACGTACTTAACCATCTCGGAGGTTTCCAAGTCCGTTCGAATCAAGGGTGCATCTATTTTTCGGTAGAGCGCAGCAAGCATGTCGCCACTGGCTTGGTCCAACTCTCCGATAACCGTTTTGGGAGGAGAATTGAAGTCCTTCACAGCTGACCCTTCACGCAAGAACTCCGGATTATGGCAGACCCCGAAGTCGGCTCCGGCTTTTTTCCCGGAGAATTCCTCCAGGATGGGAATAACGATACTGTGCATGGTTCCAGGCAAGATGGTGCTGCGGATAGCCACGGTGTGCCGCGCGTCTTTGTTTCTGAGCGCCTGCCCAATTTGTTCGCAAATGCGCCTGATATACCTCAGATCGAGGTTCCCATTGGCCTGGCTTGGGGTACCCACGCAGACCAAAGAAAGCTCCGTTTCCCTAATGGCTTGGGCCTGGTCGTCGGTGGCGCGCAACCGACCCGCACAAACATTGGATGCAATGATCTTATCGAGCTCCGCTTCGATAATCGGAGATCGGCCGTTGTTTATGAGTTCAATCTTTTTTTGAACCGGGTCAATACCGATGACTTTGTGGCCGTCATTGGCGAGACATCCCGCCGACACCGCACCGACGTAGCCCAATCCAAAAATGCTGACATTCAACATGAATTCCTTTCGCTTCTTATAGAATATAAATACAAACCAATCGAGCCTGGGTCCGGCAGCACAAGCCGCGGAAAGCGCCCCCGAGCGTAGCACCGCGCTGCCTTTGTCCCCCCGTCTCTGTATATCCTTCATGCTTCTGGTGAAGTCGAATCTAGCCGTAGCGACCATCTAATTCGCGGGAGCGATGATTGAATACAGCGAAGCAGAACCTAGCTAAGGGCCAGCCTCAAATCAGGACTTCAGCGGGGGCTTCTATGCGCCACCCTCGTCTATATGACGGAGCCGTTTGGTCTCAAACTCCATAAGTCTCGCCTTTTCTAAACGGATGGCCCTCTTCATGCATTTTCGGAATGGCCGCGACTCATGATACCTAACTTCGCGAGACGGAGCGTCACTTTGTCGCAAAACCTCACCAATGACCACTTCATGCGTGGCAAGAGCACTTGGGCGTGCCTGGCCAGACCCCAACCGAATAGCACCCTTATCCAAGAATACTTCCAGGATAATCGTGGGACGCCTAGCTGGCCTCCGAGGCCTTTGGCCATCTGGTTCAACTGCTCAACGATGTCAGGTCTGTCCGGGTAGAAGTTAATCAGCCCGGTTTGCAAGTACCTCAAACAAACGCCCCTCACCCTCGCGCTGTCTTCTAGCGACCGCAGATAACCAATATGGAACTGCATGGAGCGCCAGTGGGCCTCGAGTTTTCTGTCTGATCGGCCGAGGTAGCTCAGGCGGCTGGCTCCAGACTCACGGTAGTAGACTTTTGCTTTCGGCACGAATCGTGTGCCATCGCTCGCCAGAAGGACGCGGCAGAAGTACTCGCCATCATCATCGCCCAACAACTTCGTGTCCCACGGACCGGCGGCTTCGGTCAACTCGCGGCTGACCAGCCAGGTAGCGGTCTGCATGTAGATATTCAGTTCCATCTTACGCAGCAGCCATTCCAAGGGAGACAGATCGCTCCACAGGGCCGTCGGGACGAATTCCGCTCGATGGTATCGGTACATGAATCGGCCCCACGCCGAGGAAAGAAGTGTTCGTTTGCTTCGACACTGTTCCAGTGCTTCCATCTGCCTGGCAACCTTGTCAGGAGCCAAGAGATCATCGGCATCCAGCCACTGAATATAATCCCCCTGGCAAAGGGAGAATGCTCTGTTTCTAGCCGCGGCAGCACCTTGATTTTTCTGCGTCACAACCCTGACGCTGTTCGATTCAAACTGCCTTGCAAGCGCCAGTGTTTGATCACTAGAACCATCATCAACGACGATTATCTCCTTGCGTTCCCACGTTTGGGCGATCGCCGAGCGAAGTGTATCCGCTATCCATTCATGTGCGTTGAACGTAGGGACAAGAATCGAGACCAAGGGTTTCATGATGCGTCGTTCGGAGCATTCTCCAAGAAACCGGCGTCCAGTTCACGAGTCATTTTGCTAATGATGCCCTGCGAATGCTGTGCGGTAGAGAATTGCAGATTCTTCTGGCACCGACTGCAGCCCATCGAATAACTTCATTTCAAGATACCTCTGAATCGTCTCCGGTTGCCTGACGGATTAAATTCCGCCGGCAAATAATATGTTAATTAAGTCTTCTGTAACTCCGGCACGTAAACGGCAAGGCGAGCCAATCTGTCCTCCTACTGCGGTAAGCGGATTGCGCCGCTTGCATTGAAGGACCTCGAATATTCTCTTGACGTACCCCCCACACCTATCACGTGGGCAACCTGTTGCTCAGATTCAACGAGGATATCGGTGTTGCCACTGGAGGCGGACTTTCCGGAGCGGAGAGATTCGGAGCAGCCATTATCGCAAGGAGGAGGGTGATCCATACGGGGTTCAACGCCTTGATGGCTGACTCTGTGAAGTCGTAAGCCACGGCTACGACGAAATAAGCCAGCATCAGCTTGCCTGTGTCTGTGTCCCGGCGGAACGCGCCGATCACCTTCCGGTAGCCCGTCACCAAAACGATGACGAACAGGGCTACTCCAATCCACCCCAGCTCCAAGAAGATCTCGATATAACCGTTGTGAGCTTCGTTCGGGTGCCACCAGTACAAGCTCCAAATCTTCTCGAGTCGTTTCCCTAACCAGAAACTCTCGAAGCCGGTTCCTAACAGGGGGTTTCCCTTCATTCCAAGGACTAGACTCCAGATTTCAGTCCGTCCGGTAAGCGTCGCGTCTCTTCCCATCGTCCCCAGGAGATCCCCTCCGACATCGAGGAACACAACGGAGAGTGAAACAGAGAGTATAGCTGCGACGAGGACGTGCACAACCCAGGGCCTCCGTTCCACGGTGCGGAGTTTCGTCGCCGCCATTAGGCCGGCTGCCATGAAGAAACAGGACAGAGACGTCATCGAATTGGCCACCCACATTAGCCACAGCGACGTTGCGACAAGGACACCCTGAGCGATCAGCTGTTTCACTTTAGAACTGTTTATTTGGCTCTGGTACAACTGAAGAAAATGCCAGAGGGACCCAAGTCCTAGAATGAGACTGATCATCCCCAGAGCGTTCTTGTTATCCCCGACCCCATTGAAATACTGCTTCCCCTCCCATGGGCCATACCCCCGTCCGAGGCTCGGGTAGTACTTGATGAGTAAAACGGAAAGCGGCAAAAGCACAAAACCCGCCCTTGCCAGAACCCGCTTGATTGCGCACAAATAGTCACACTCTGTAAGTACAATCAGGATCATCACAAAATCGCCCAAGAACTTGATCCACCGTTTGAACGCCACCTCCGGATAGTCGGACCACGTGACGCTAGCGGCACTGTAGGAGAGAAACAGAAGGATCGCTCCATTCGCGCGCAGGAGCGTTCCGACCTTCCGTTTTCTCAAGACCAGCACGATTATGCCGAGCGCCAGGAGTCCGATGAACACGTTTCGGTCGAGAGGGTTCCCCTCCAAGTACTGGTCCGGTGACCCCTGTGGCCAGTACCCCTCCCACCATACTGACACCGGTCGCGACCCGGCTATCCATAGCCACACGACAGGAATCCAAAGGGCCTTAGAAGTTCGGGCCCTCCAATCCCAATTCAGGATGAAGAGACCCAAAATACCGCTGATGAAGAAGATAGTGGCAATTTGCGGAGACATTCACCGCTGCCTGGTGCCGGTTTCCAATCGGTTTCGCCGAGTCATCTCG
>Ga0209180_10001021_pt1 | contig 13707 bp, 10 predicted proteins | sample CZO8metaG_3_FD_188355 | JGI IMG/M metagenome (GOLD analysis project Ga0209180, IMG submission 188355) | Vadose zone soil microbial communities from the Eel River Critical Zone Observatory, Northern California, USA - CZOApr15con2H2.8 metaG... | ecosystem: Environmental > Terrestrial > Soil >...
GTTCCCCTACTTCAGCTACGATCTCACACTTGTTGTCGGGTCTACTCACAAAGTCCACCCGCAATGTAATCACCTGGGCCGCATTTTGCTCGACCGGTCGTTCGGGAATATGTCCCGAACTCGAAGTCGTCTTCCGCCGCAACTCTCGATTCAGATACAAAACTCCACCTTCCTGCGCCCACATTTACAAAATTCAGCGTCTGGCGCTGATTTTTTCGATCAGCGCCGGACGCCGCTTCAGGGGCACGCCAGGGACGTTGGTAGTCCTAGCGTGTAGGTTTCCTTAACCTGCAGGATTCCTATGGCCAGTAGTGATTTCCAAACGCCAAGCGTTTCATTTCGGGAAGGAAATTTGATTGGCCCTCCCCGCTGGGGCCACCTCAGATGGATTGCCCCATTAACCCTGTCGCAGCTATACTTCCCAGCACTTCGGGGGAAGTATTGGAATTTTTCGCGTTTGACGAAGCCTACGTGGGTCGGCTCCGGGAGGGCGATCCCTCCACGGAAAGTCATTTTGTCGCTTATTTTTCTCAGCTCATTCAAATAAAACTGCGAGCCCGCTATCTTTCGCCTGAAGTCATCGAGGATTTGAAGCAGGAGACGTTTATCCGCGTAATCCGTTCACTACGTTCAGACCGAGGCATCCGGCAAGGCGATCGGCTTGGTCCTTTTGTAAACTCGGTCTGCAATCACGTGCTGCTAGAGCATTACCGTTCCAGATCGAAGAACGTTCCACTCGAATCTGACCACCTGGAATTGCCGGATAAAGTACTGAATCTGGAAGCCTTAGCGATTTCCGAAGAGACCCAACGCATGGTACGAAGCGTCTTGTCGCAGCTGCCGCTGCGCGATCAGGCGATCCTCCGCTCGGTCTTTCTGGAAGAAATGGATAAGGATGATGTTTGCGAGCGTTTCGGCGTCGGCCGGGACTATCTCCGCGTGCTGCTATATAGGGCCAAAGAAAAGTTCCGCGCCGCGATGGCGGCGTAACTTATTTATAATCAATGCTTTATAAACTTTTTACAGAATGAGAAACGAATCGGCATTTCTTGACACTACTTAGCGAGATGGATCGACACCCAATGGACCACGACTTGGCCGTGAAATCGCAAGCCTGCGAAAAGTATCTGCTGGGAGAGCTCTCGCCCGACCTTCGCGACACTTACGAAGAGCACTATTTTTCGTGCGCCGAATGTGCCACTCAGCTGCGCATGGCGGCGGAGCTTGTTGGCGCTGGCCAGCAAATCTTTGCGCAAACGCCTGCGCCGGCGGTGGCTCGCCCAGTTCATGAATCTGGCGGCTGGTTACGCTGGTTTCGTCCCGCGATCGCCATTCCCCTCCTGGCAACTTTACTGCTCGTGGTCGGCTACCAGAACTTAGTTCTGATTCCTCAGTTAAAGGAATCGCGAGCTCCCCGCGTACTGCCAATGTTTTCCCTGATTTCCGCGAACACCCGCGGTGAAACAGTCCCCGCATTCACAACGCAACCGAATCAACTCGTGGGATTGTACGTGGATGTCCCCGCCGACGCTGCCTACTCCACTTACCAAATAGCGTTGGTTGATCCCTGGGGGAAGACCACTCCAGTACGCTCGCTAAGTTATGCCGAAGCGCAGAAGACTCAGGTGGTGGTCGTCAATCCAGGGAAAATTTCCGGTAAATATATCCTCGTTATCTCCGGCCAAACAAATTCGCAACTGGCGTCGCCGCCCGCTGAGTTAGCACGCATACAATTTACAATTGATTTTTCCGGCCAGTTTTTGCAGCATTAGCCAATTTCACATCCAGGAGAATTCCCGATGAAATCCGAGCGTGCTTTTTCCACTTTTCATTACCATGCCTGTGCCCACGCCTTCAGCGGTCGCTTTGCACGCCCATTTGATCATCTGATCGATGTGCAAGCGGCGTCTTCGTTGCCGGTCATTGGCGGGCATGGTAATTCGCGCGTCGAGAACTTTCAGTTTCGTGAGTTTGTGTCGTTCAAGAAGGGCTATACCCATGTCTCCGGTGCGCATCAAGCGGACGACAACAGCAACAACACGCTGGTCACCGCAACGCTGGAAGGGCTGAACATCTTGGATATCCTTACCGCTGACCGAGTCGTCGCGCGTCTGTACTCAAAACATCCTGCCGGCGACGCCGAGGGACTTGTTACGATGGTGGGCAGCAAATTCGAAAATCTCAAAATTGCCGGATGCCCGGTGCATGTCGAACTCGACTTCGACCTCTTCGAGAATATTCGAACTTTCAAAGAGGCGCAGAAAGCCTTTGAAAAAGACGGAGGATTCCGCAAAATAGCTCTAGATCCTTTTAGTGCTGGTCAGAAATTGAAACAACAAGGGCCGAACGGAGCGTTTCTTTGTTCTCTCGTCAAAGAAATGGACACTACTTGTCCGGGCGTCAAGCGCACTGGACACTGCTTCTACGTTCCTGGCTTCGGCAATATCTTTCTTGGCGAATTGATGATCGTGCACGGCGAACGCACCTTGACGATGATTCGCCTCGAACTTGGCTCGGCCGTCAGCGGAAGCGGTTCGGGTTCTGCCGCCACTGCCAATGGTCGCACCTACCCGCCGACGGGCTAAATTCTGCTCGCGTTACACACAATAGCATTCGAAACGTAGTAGTAATGTGCAGGCGGGAAGGGATCCGCGGGGTGGTGGCTTCACTGGAGCGAGTCTGCGACTCTCGCGGCGCGCTCGCGTTCCTTTGTCAGAAAGATGTTTAGGCCCTCCGCTTCACTCTCAAACCCGCAGGCTAGCACTGGGTTTCCAAGAAGAGAATACGCTTGGCTGAGATTCCGTAGCCACTTGGAGATCGAAACCTGGTCGCCCAAATTCCGCGCCAGCTCCAAAGCCCGCTGGTAATATGAAATGGCGATAAGAAAATCTCCGCGGCGAAGGTAAACACTTCCGATATCCGCAAGACTGACTTGGTAATTGGACAGGGAGCCCTTCGCTAGAAAGATCTCTGCCGTGCTTTCCAGTAGTTGCAGGGCTTTCTTTGTCTCCCCTAGATTCAGGTAGCAGGTCCCAAGCTCGCCCTGCGTAATGGCCACATAGAACGGATAGTCAAGCTCTTCGAAAATCGCGAGCGCCTCTTCAAACCGCGCTAACGCCTTGACATACTCGCGGCAGTACATCAGATTTTTCGCCAGTCCCGCCGTTGCGACGCCCTCGAGTTGCCGGTTCCTTTCCGCCAAGGCGATCTTGAACGCTGATTGAAGATGGGTCGCGGCGGAAGCGTAATCCCCGGCGAAAATCGAGATCATCCCTCTACGCCACAGCGCTTCTCCTACAAGAGTTCGCAGGCCGAGTTCCCGTGCAGCTTGCTCGGCCTGATGGAGAAGTGACCAGCATTCGGTATAACGCGCCAGCGAGCCCATAAGGTAGCCCTTGTGCATCGCCAGGCACGCTCTTTCTTCGGCGTCAATACCACTTGCTTGCGCCGCGGAATCGAGTGCAGCGAGAGTTTTTTCCCATTGCCCAAGGGCACTCAGGCTGTGAGATTTCAGCACCCACAGTTTGTGGCGTTCGCGAGAAGGAAGCTTGGCGGGGTCTGCCGCCAAGCCTTTTACAGAGAAAGAGCCATCAGAATCAAGTCGACCATTTGGTTGCCTCCCTAGGTTGAAGTTCGTACACTTGCAGCGCTGGAATGACTACAAGGCTACAAACATGTCAAGCCACATTCTGACGCCTAGAGCACATTTCTGAGCGAAGCCGCCAAACCGCCGCGGCCGCCGGCCATTAGCCGTCTTTCCTGCTTTAGCGCGCTGCTCGCTTTCGGGATTGCTCTGTCGGGTTCCGGCTGCGGACGTAGCGGTTCTCCCGACGCCGCTTTTGTCCAGATTCGCGATGAGATGCGCAGAGGACAACTCGACGCTGCGCTACACGACGTGGACGCCGCGTTCGCAAGATACCAATCCGGTCCGGAATTGGCCGCACGGTTTCGCGTACAGAAGGCTCACATTTTGATGCTGCGTGGTTCTTATTCAGAATCACTGCAACTGTTGAACGAGCCTCTACCCGCCGCCCTCGTTCGCAGCGACTCGGAAGTGCAGAGAAAGATGGTCCAAGGACTCGCTCTCAACTATCTACAGCAATTTGACGCCTCCGACCAAGCCATTGCGCAAGCAGAGAGGATGGTTGCGACCATGCGCTCGGCGTTAATTGGTGACGTGGCGCAGGCCCGTGGGACCCTCGAACTAAACCGAGGCGACTACTCACGAGCTGCAGCCGCCTTTCACGTTGCGGCGACTGACGCTCGCCAGCGAAATCTCCCTCGCGCTGAACTAAATGCTGTAGCCAGCCTCGGAAATGTAGCAATGTGGCAAGAACATTATGACGAAGCCCTTGACCATTTCAAGTTGGCACTGGAGAAATCCCGTTCAGTTGGTGCAGCAGTGGTTGAGGCAAAGACTCTGGGTAACCTCGGCTGGAACTACTCTGCGGTCGGAGATTTTGACAATGCTGAGAATCTGCTGTCCGACGCCGTCAAAAAATCGGCTCAGGCCGGTTTGGTCGGCGACCAAACTTACTGGCTGAATTCGCTTGCTGGTGTTTATTTCCAGCAGCACCGTTATGCCGAAGCCGACAGCCTTGCGCACAAAGCTTACGGGCTGGCCGAGGGTCAAGACGACAAAGGAACCGTTACTCAGTGTCTGAACACACTGTCCGAAATCGCCCTCGCGATCGGCCACCTCGACAATGCTGAGAAATCCAATCGCGAGGCGACGCAGATCGAAAACGCCGGGCTCGACCAGTTCGGCATCCACTATTCGCAACTGATCGAGGGGCGCGTCGAAGTGGGCAGGCGGCACCATCAAGCGGCGGAAGCGTCTTTTCAGAAACTTCTCGCCGACCCTAAGGTGGAAACAGCGCTCAAGTGGGAGGCTCACGCTCGTCTGGCACAGGTCTTTGCAGCGGAAAAGCAACCTGCAAAAGCAGAGGGGGAATTCCGCCGTGCAATTGAAACAGTGCAAAACGCCCAGCGTTCCGTCCATAGGGACGAGTTCCGTGTCTCATTTCTCTCTAGTGCCATCGAATTCTACGACGCCTACGTCAACTTCCTCGTCGAACAGAAGCGTCCACTCGATGCTCTGAAAATTGCCGACCTGAGCCGGGCACAAACGCTGGAAGAGGGATTGTCCTCGAGCGCACCAAAAGAGCCCGCTAAATCAGCATTCAATCCTCAGTCCATCGCGCGCCGCTTGAACTCAACGCTGCTTTTTTACTGGCTTGCCGAAGGCCGCTCTTATCTCTGGGTCATCAATTCCGCAAAGACTTCCATGATCACGTTGCCTGGTAGCGCGGACATCGACGCAGGGGTGAAGTCTTATCGCCAGTCATTTTTCGATCCGCGCGATCCGCTCGAAACAGGCAACGCGGACGGCAGGAAACTCTATTCTCTTTTGGTTGCGCCTGCCGAAAAACTCATCCCCAGAAATTCGCGGGTCGTAATCCTTCCCGACGGCAGTTTGAACTTGCTGAATTTTGAAACCCTAATCGTGCCGGGTTCCGAGCCGCACTACTGGATCGAAGACGTCACAATCACCACGGCAAATTCTCTTGCGCTGCTTTCGCGCACTTCACTTGCCGCGCCGCCGAAGGATGGACGCTTACTTGTAGTTGGCGATGCATTGGCGGCCAGCACTGACTTTCCGCCGCTCCCGCAAGGGGGCAAGGAAGTCGGCCTGCTCCAGAATTATTTCAGTTCAGCACAAAGGCTGGAACTGACCGGCGCGAACGCAACCGCAACGCGTTTTTTGAGCAGCCAGCCCGAGAAATTTTCTTATCTGCATTTCGCCACTCACGGTACCGCCAGCCGCACCCGCCCCCTCGAATCCGCGGTAATTCTTTCGCCGGACGGCGATTCCTATAAACTTTACGCGCGCGACGTTGTAAAGCATCCTCTCACCGCCTATTTGGTGACGATTTCCGCATGCAACGGCGCAGGCACAAAATCGTATGCTGGGGAAGGCTTGGTCGGTCTTTCCTGGGCATTTCTGCGCGCCGGCGCGCACAATGTAATCGCCGGATTGTGGGAAGTCAGCAACGCTTCTACTCCGCAGTTGATGGACGAACTATACAAAGGCCTCCACGCCGGAGAAGATCCCGCCACCGCGCTGCGTAAAGCCAAACTCGCGCTTGTCCATTCGAACGGGAATTACCGCAAACCCTTCTATTGGGCGCCCTTCCTCCTCTACTCCGGCTCGTGAACAGCTTTTCTCAGCGCTGTCCCTGAATCTCATTGGAATTCGCTTGCTTTTCAGTTACTACTGTGATAGTATATACTTGTATATAGAATCCAGCCTCTTTCCTCTCGCTTTTTTCGCTCTTGCGACCCAATTCACTCTCAAAGAGCGCGAGTTAAGTCCCTTGTCTTCCGTCCGCCGTTTTTACTCTTTCGCGCTCTTTTTCACTCTTGCAGAAATAAGTCTTTTATTTGCCACGCTTACGAAGAGTACCCGGGGGTGTACACTGTGTACGCCCCCTCCCACACTTCGGCTTCATCTCTTACTTGAAGTCCTCCATCATTCGCCTGACCGTTCTTGCGGTGCTATCCTCTTTTCTCGTATCCATCTCCTTTTCGGGGTTTCGTCATGGCCTCTGACATCACTACCGGCACCAGCGCTCAATTGGCCGCTGACTTGCGAGCCATCGCCGTCCTCGCTGGCCGCCCACTGCACAGTAATCGCGGCAGCTCCCTCAACCTCGACTGGGTCGAGTCGGTCCGCGTAAACACCAGCGCTGTCGAGCGCCGCGCCGCCACTCTAGTCACCCGGCGCACTGTTAAGAAGGACTGGCAAGTTGCCTGGCTGCTACGCGCCATCACTTGCATGGATTTGACCACGCTCTCTGGCGACGATACCGACGAGCGAGTTCGGCGACTGTGCGCCAAGGCGCGACAGCCACTGCAAAATGAATTGATTGAGAAATTGGGTATCGACGACCTGCGGATTCGCGTCGGCGCCGTCTGCGTCTATCATTTGTTTGTAGAAACTGCAGTGCGCGCTCTCGAAGGCAGCGGAATTCCCGTGGCGGTGGTGTCGACGGGATTTCCGGCAGGGCTTTCGCCGCTCCCCGAGCGTATCGCGGAAATTCATAGTTCTGTCGCAGCCGGCGCGCAGGAAATCGATGTAGTGATCACGCGCGCGCACGTTTTCGGCGGGGAATGGCAGAAATTGTACGACGAAATTCTGGCGTTCAAAGACGCGTGCGGGCCAGCGCACTTGAAAGTGATTTTGGGAACCGGCGATTTGTTGACGCTGCGCAACGTGGCCAAAGCCAGCGTGGTGGCGATGATGGCAGGCGCGGACTTCATCAAAACTTCGACCGGTAAAGAAACCGTGAATGCGACACTCCCGGTCGGATTGGTGATGGCGCGCGCAATTCGCGAATACGCGGGAGAAACTGGCATGGCGGTGGGCTTCAAACCCGCGGGTGGGATTCGTACCGCCAAGCAGTCCCTGGAATGGCTGGCGTTGATGAAGGAAGAACTCGGTGATGCGTGGCTGGCTCCGCATCTTTTTCGCCTTGGCGCCAGCAGCGGCATGCTCGCTGATATTGAGCGCCAATTGGAATTTCACGTAACTGGTCGCTACTCGGCGGAACATCGCCATCCGATTGCGTAAATGAGACGAGACCAATGAGCGTCATCGAAAAATTCGGAACAATGGAATACGGGCCGGCGCCGGAAGATGCCAAGGAATCCTTGTTGTGGCTGGACGCCGGCAAGCGGCGATTCGGACATTTTATTGCCGGCGAGTGGCGCGCGCCGCTGGAAGGAAAATATTTCGAGACCAGTGATCCTGCAACCGGAGAAAAACTTGCCGACGTGGCGCAAGGCAGCGTCGCGGACGTAGACGCGGCGGTGAAGGCGGCACGTGCAGCGCTGCGTGGCTGGCAAAAACTCTCTGGTCACCAGCGCGCAAAATATTTGTATGCGCTGGCGCGGCAGGTGCAAAAATATTCGCGGCGTCTGGCGGTGCTGGAAACGCTGGACAACGGCAAGCCCATCCGGGAAAGCCGCGACATTGATATACCGCTGGTAGCGCGGCATTTTTATCATCACGCGGGCTGGGCGCAACTGCTCCATCAGGAATTTGCCGGCTACACGGCTTGCGGCGTGGTTGGACAAATAATTCCCTGGAATTTCCCATTGCTAATGTTGGCATGGAAAATTGCTCCCGCGCTGGCCACGGGAAACACGGTGGTACTGAAACCGGCGGAGTACACTCCGCTGACCGCGCTGGCATTCGCGGAATTGTGCAACGAAGTTGGGTTGCCGGCTGGCGTGGTCAACATTGTCACCGGCGACGGCGCGACGGGCGAAGCGCTGGTGAAGCATAACGATGTAGACAAAATTGCTTTCACCGGATCGACCGAAGTTGGCCGCGCGATTCGGCGCGCGACGGCTCAATCCCACAAAAAACTTTCCTTGGAGTTAGGTGGAAAATCACCGTTCATCGTTTTTGAGGACGCCGATCTCGATTCCGCGGTCGAAGGACTTGTTGACGGGATCTGGTTCAATCAGGGACAAGTGTGTTGCGCTGGATCGCGCCTGCTAGTACAGGAGAGCGTTGCCGCGAAGCTAACCAAGAAATTGCAGACGCGTATGAGCACACTGCGAATCGGATCGCCGCTCGACAAAGCAATCGATATTGGCGCGATTATTGCTCGCGTGCAACTGGAGCGTATCGACAGTCTGGTCAAGCAGGGAATCGCCGAAGGCGCAACGTGCTGGCAGCCTGAGACTGTTTTGCCTTCCCGCGGATTATTTTACAAACCGACCTTGTTGAGCAATGTGCATCCGACCTCGATTGTCGCGCAGCAGGAAATTTTCGGCCCGGTTCTGGCCGCGATGACGTTTCGTACTCCGCGCGAAGCGGTGGAGTTGGCGAACAATACTGTCTACGGACTGGCGGCAAGCGTATGGAGCGAAAGCGTGAACCTGGCGCTGCAGGCTGCCGCCCAAATGAAAGCCGGCGTGGTCTGGGTGAACAGCACCAATCTGTTTGACGCGGCGTGCGGATTTGGCGGCTATCGCGAAAGCGGATTCGGGCGCGAAGGCGGCAGGGAAGGCCTGCTTGAATACTTGCAACCGGCGTGGTTCAAAAACGCGCCAGCTCTGGCGGCCGATTCGACAGCTGCGAATGGCGCACCGGAAGTTGCCAGTCCATCGAGCGGGATTGATCGCACTGTAAAACTCTATATCGGCGGAAAACAAGCCAGACCGGATTCGGGTTACAGCGTAGCGGTATACGGAAGAAAAAAAGAATTGTTGGGCGAGGCACCGCTGGGAAATCGCAAAGACATTCGCAACGCGGTGGAAGCGGCGCGCAAAGCCGACGGCTGGGGAAAAACCACCGCGCACAATCGCGCTCAGATCCTCTTTTACATTGCGGAAAATCTTTCGCAACGCGCAGAAGAGATTGAGAAGCGACTGGCGGTTGTAGTGGGGAAAAAACAAGCCGTGCTTGAAGTGCAATTGAGCATTGAACGGTTATTTTCCTATGCGGCCTGGGCGGACAAGTTTGATGGAGCGGTGCACAATCCGCCCTTCCGAAATATTTCGATTGCGATGAACGAACCACTGGGCACCGTGGGAGCGGTTTGTCCCGGTGATGCACCGCTTCTGGGATTTTTTTCCCTGGTGCTTCCGTTGATTTCTGCCGGCAACACGGTAGTAGCAGTTCCATCGGAAAAATATCCGCTGATTGCCAGTGATATTTATCAGGTGCTGGAAACCAGCGACCTGCCCGGCGGTGTAGTGAATATCGTTACTGGCAGATCGTCCGAATTGTTAAGAGTGCTTGCGGAACACGATGATGTCGACGCGCTGTGGTGCTATGGCGACGATCAAATGTGCGCAGCGGCGAAAGCGCTTTCGGCAGGGAACTTGAAGCAAGTCTGGACCAATGAAGGCCGCGCGAGCGATTTGTTCACGAGCGAACAAGGTGAAGGCCGCTTTTATCTGCAACATGCTTACCAGGTGAAAAATATTTGGGTCCCCTACGGCGAGTGATCCTCCGACGAGCGACGGCCGGTGAGTAACGGGCCTGCCGCACAAACGGAAACGACGACTGACGCCCGCGCGGCTTTCCGCTATCCCGCCTTTCTGAAATTTCAGGCAGCGCGTTTTTTTATCGTGGTTGCCGGCGAAATGCAGGCAGTCGCGGTTGGCTGGCAAGTGTATGAAATCACCAAGCGGCCGCTGGATCTGGGACTGGTTGGTTTGGCGCAATTTCTTCCCGGCATCGTTTTGTTTCTAGTTTCTGGCCACGTCGCCGATCGTTTCAATCGCAGAAATCTTTTAATTCTTTGCGACGTTGGCTTTGCAACTTGTTTTGCGCTGTTGCTGGCAATTACTTTGCGCGGCTTTGTTTCGATTGCTGCGGTATTTGCAGTGTTGGTTTTGTTGGGCGTGGTGCGGTCCTTCAATGGACCGGTCAGTCGCGCCATGCTGCCGCATCTGGTTCCACCGGAACATTTCGCAGGCTCAGTCGCCTGGGCGTCCAGCATTTTTCAGGCGGCGACAATCCTTGGTCCGATTCTGGGAGGCCTCATTTACGCGTTCGCGCGCGGGCCAGTTGCGGTGTATGTGTGCGCGGCGCTGGCTGCAGGCGTAGCCATCGCTTTGACGTTGCAGCTCCCGGCACAGGAAAAAGAGCGCGCTCGACCCGCAGCAAATCTTTCGACTGTGTTTGAAGGATTCCGCTACATCTGGCGGGAGAAATTGATTCTTGGCGCGATCTCGCTGGATCTTTTTGCAGTGTTGCTCGGCGGCGCGGTCGCCTTGCTCCCAGTGTACGCGCGAGAAATCTTGAATGCTGGGCCGTGGGCGTTGGGAATCTTGCGCAGCGCGCCGGGAGTCGGCGCGGGAATCATGGCCATTGCCATCGCGCATCGCCCGTTAAAAAATCGTGCGGGCGCAACGATGTTGTGGTGCGTGGCCGGTTTTGGTTTGTGTACGGTGATTTTTGGCGTGTCGCGCAGTTTTGCGATTTCGCTGGCGGCGTTGTTTCTGGTGGGCGCTACAGACATGGTGAGCGTGATCGTGCGCGCGACGCTGATTCAAGTGAAGACGCCGGACGAAATGCGCGGGCGCGTCAACGCCGTAGACATGATTTTTATCGGAGCTTCCAACGAGCTGGGACAATTTGAATCAGGAATCACAGCGCAATGGTTTGGTGCGGTGCCAGCCGTGATTCTTGGCGGAATTGGTGCAATCGTCGTAACCGGCCTGTGGGCTTGGATGTTCCCGCAATTGCGCAAAGTGAATGAGCTGACGATGGAAAACGAGTGAGCAAACTGGTGCGAGTCTCTGCTGATCAGGTGAGTTTGCCTCCGCGCAGAACTGTCAGCGCGGAATGCGCGGCGCCCAGCAACGGCGCATCTTCATTCAAGACAACCGCGATGGGGATATTGGCGAGCAGTGGCGCCAGCGGGCCTTTGTCGGCGAAGGCCTGGCAGAACATGCTTTTTTGCAGGAGTGGCAAGATTTTTACGGCGATTCCGCCAGCGAGGTAGACGCCACCGTAGGCTAAGACGCGGAGTGAAAGGTTGCCGGACTCGGCGCCGAAAGCGTCGGTCCAAAATTCCAGAGTCTCGATGCAGGCCGGGCAAGTGGCGGCGAGAGCGTTCTGCGTGATTTCCTGAGCGGATTCCGCAGCCGGTTTGTTGAAAGAATCGTGGCGGACATCGGGCGCGAGAAATTCGTGAATGGGGCGAAATCCCCGACCGGAAAAAAGCTCTTCGCAGGAAACGCGTGATAGACGCTTTTTCAAAAAAGTGAGAAAAGCGATTTCGCGATCGGTGCGTGGAGCAAAATCAGCGGAGCCGCCTTCGGAGGGAGCAGCACGGTGGCCGTGTCCGTCCCAGTAAAGAACAGCTTCTCCCAGGCCGGTTCCGGCTGCAATTACCGCGACATTTTCTTCGGGATGATCAACGCCGCGATTAAGGAAAAGAAAATCCTGCGGTTCGAGGTTTTGCAAACCGCGCGCGGTGGCGACCAGATCGTTCATCAGTACGACGCGCTCGCGCGGCAAACCCAGACTGGCGGCGAGCGAAGTGGAATCAAGTACCCACGGCACATGCGCGGCGTGCAGCCTGCCATCGACTACCGTTCCGGGAACGCCGAAACCTGCGCCCTGAATATTATTCTTGTCCGATGAAGCGGAGGCATGACGCGAAAATTCTTCAATCAGTTTCTCGAAACTAGAAAAATCGCGGGTGGCGTAGCGTTTACGCGCAACGACCGTGAGTTTGCTGGAATCAGCGTTGTAGGCGACGAGGTGAGATTTTGTGCCGCCGATGTCTCCAGCGATTAGCATTTGTTACGCTGCGCTTCCTTTTTTACGAAAGACGTTCCGGCGTGAAAATTTGTGTCATTTCGAGAACGTGGCGGTAATAATCGCGCTGCGTCAAAGAATACGCTGCATCCTCGTCAATGATAAAGGTTACGTCGGCATGCATCTGCAAGGCGGAAGCGCTGACGGAGGAGGTGATGGGGCCTTCAATGGCTTTGGCAACGGCAGCGGCTTTGGAACGGCCAGAGGCAAGAAGAAGAACACGACGGGAATCGAGAATAGTGCCAATGCCCATGGTGATGGCGCACTTTGGCATTTCAGATTCATTGGCGAAAAAGTGGCGATTGTCGTCAACCGTTTCGCGGCTCAGTGCTTTCAAGCGAGTGCGTGAAGCCAGGCTGGAAGTTGGTTCGTTGAAGCCGACATGGCCATTGCGGCCGATGCCAAGAATTTGAAGATCGATACCGCCAGCAGCTTTGATGCACTGTTCGTATTGCGCGCAGTAGGCGTCGTAATCGCCGGAGATAGTGCCGTCAGGAATGTGAACATTCGCTGAAGACAGATTTACATGCGAAAAAAAGTTCTGCTTCATGAAGAAATGAAAACTCTGCGGATGAGAAGCGGGCAACCCCAGGTATTCGTCGAGATTGAAGCTGGTTGCTTGCGAGAAATCGAGATCGCCGGCGCGGTGCAGCGCAATCAATTCTTTGTAGAGCCCCAGTGGAGTGCTGCCGGTGGCCAGGCCCAGAACAATTGTGGGGTTGGAACGAACGGCGCCGGCGATGATGCCCGCCGCTTCGCTGCTGACTTCTTCGTAATCCTTCTTTATAACGACCAGCATCTCAGAGCCTTTCGGCGAGGAAAATGTAGTGGAGTAGCGGGATCAGCGGTACCGCCGAATGACAAAATTGTGACGATCTGAGCGATAGATGCCCAAAACGTACATCAAAGGTTTTCCGTTTGTCGAGTAAATGAGCTGGCGAATACGCAAAAGCGGTTCGCGCCGGGGCACGTTGAGCAGTTCTGAGGTCTGTGGATCGGCGGCGGTTGCGTCAATTTCCTCGTCGGCGTACCCCAACTTCACGCCATAATCGCGTTCGAGTGTGGCAAAGAGGGAATCGCGGTGAAGCGGAGCAGATAGAAGCGCGGGAAATTGCACCGCGGAAACGTAGCAGGTTTCAAGCGCAAATGGCTCTTCGTCCGCGTGGCGAAGACGCTGCAGTTTGACGATGGAATCAGCGGGAGCAAGAGCAAGGCGGGCGGCGACTTCGGGTTCGTCGTCAATCATTTTGCCGAACAGAATTTTGGAAGCGGCGACCAGACTGCGAGCGGCCATCTGTTCGGTGTAGCTCATCAGCCTGTTGAAATGGATTTTTGGTTCCGCGACAAAAGTGCCG
>Ga0209180_10001026_pt1 | contig 13686 bp, 11 predicted proteins | sample CZO8metaG_3_FD_188355 | JGI IMG/M metagenome (GOLD analysis project Ga0209180, IMG submission 188355) | Vadose zone soil microbial communities from the Eel River Critical Zone Observatory, Northern California, USA - CZOApr15con2H2.8 metaG... | ecosystem: Environmental > Terrestrial > Soil >...
CCTCATTATTACACTCTTGGCCCTGTTGACCGGATTCGTTGGTCTCGCGGTCTCACCGGAAGCGCAGCTCGCCGTCCTGGTCGCCATTCTGAGCGGTGGGGCCGTCGGCGAATCACATATGGCCCGCCCTCAAACGAAAGCCGGGAGGGTGTGAGAGAGGACCGGTCGTGAGCACCCGCCAGAGGGTCGGGGGCGGAAGGTTTGACCCATCGATGGCAATGTCTTGACAAGGTTTCGCTCGAGCCTATAATGAAATTTGCCTGTAAGATACGGGAGGGAACACGGATCTTCATCACATCTAGCCCGTAATCGAATACGTACATTCGCGGTGAGCACCGAGGGGATGGCTGCTCATCCCCTCTTTTTTTGTGTCTTCCAGGCCCAGAATCGACCGTCCGAATCCCCGGACGCGTACCTTGACAACCGCATACCGTGGATTCCGGACGCTCCCGAGGCATCTGGAGTCATCCCCCATCGCCAGATGGGGCCCGTCGTGTCTGGGTGTGCAGACGCGAAGGGATTTCTGCAGGCTCTAAACAGCTACTCCTAAAGTGGGTTTCAAGCTACATAGGGCGCACGGTGGATGCCTTGGCGCTGAGGGCCGATGAAGGACGCTGTCGGCGGCGAAAGGGCCGGGGAGGTGCCTAACGACCTTCGATCCGGCCGTCTCCGAATGGGGGAACCCCCCGCAGGTCATGCTGCGGGACCCACCGCTGAATCCATAGGCGGTGGGAGGGCACCCTGGGAACTGAAACATCTCAGTACCAGGTGGAAGAGAAATCAACCGAGATTCCCCTAGTAGTGGCGAGCGAACGGGGAAGAGCCCAAACCGCGCGGGCGTGATAGCTCGCGGGCGTTGTTCGCGCGGGGTTGTAGGGCGTTACCGGGCCGGGCCGCGATCCGGTCGGGAAGTCAGCAATCCTTGCTGTAGCCGAACTGCCCTGGAACGGCAGGCGATACAGGGTGACAGCCCCGTAGGCAACACGGCGAGGACTTCTTCGGTAGCGTTCCTGAGTACTACGGGACACGAGGAACCCCGTGGGAAACCGGGAGGACCACCTTCCAAGGCTAAATACCCTCAGCGACCGATAGCGAACGAGTACCGTGAGGGAAAGGTGAAAAGAACCCCGGAAGGGGAGTGAAATAGAACCTGAAACCGTGTGCCCACAACCAGTCGGAGGGCTATGCCGATCCGCAAGGATCGGAATGCCTGACGGCATGCCTATTGAAGAATGAGCCGGTGAGTTGTCGCGTGTGGCGAGCTGAAGGCCCTCTGGGCCGAAGGCGTAGGGAAACCGAGTCTGAATAGGGCGTCTAGTCGCACGCGGCAGACCCGAATCCGGATGATCTACCCTTGGCCAGGGTGAAGCGGAGTTAATCCTCCGTGGAGGCCCGAACCCATTGGTGTTGAAAAACCATGGGATGAGTTGAGGGTAGGGGTGATATGCCAATCGAATCCGGAGCTAGCTGGTTCTCCCCGAAAGGCATTTAGGTGCCGCCTCGACGTTGAGCCACGTGGTGGTAGAGCTCTGGATGGGCTAGGGCGGGAGCACCCGTACCGAACCCAACCAAACTACGAATGCCATGTGGTGCTCGTCGGGAGTGAGTCCGTGGGGGATAAGCCTCATCGACAAAAGGGCAACAGCCCAGACCGCCAGCTAAGGTCCCGAAATGGTGGCTAAGTGGGAAAGGAAGTGGCATCGCTCAGACAGCCAGGAGGTTGGCTTAGAAGCAGCCATCCTTGAAAGAGTGCGTAACAGCTCACTGGTCGAGTGGTGCTGCGCCGAAAATCCAACGGGGCTCAAGCCATCTACCGACGCTGCGGATCCGGCGCGGGTTTCGTCCTGCGCCGGGTGGTAGGGGAGCGTTCCGCTGTAGGTGAAGGCAGACCGCGAGGACTGCTGGACGAAGCGGAAGTGCGAATGCCGGCATGAGTAGCGAAACGACAGGTGAGAATCCTGTCCGCCGTAAGGCCAAGGTTTCTTACGGAAGGCTCGTCCGCGTAAGGTCAGGCGGGACCTAAGGCGAGGCCGACAGGCGTAGCCGATGGACAGCCGGTTGACATTCCGGCCCCGCTCCGCAACCGTTACGAGCCAAGAGGGGACGCAGGAGGGTAGGCCTACCGGGGGTTGGTTGTCCCGGGTTAAGCAGGTAGGCGGGGGGTCATGGTAAATCCGGATCCCCGTTAACGCCGAGATGCGAATACGAGCCCGAGCGCGAGCAAAGGCGAAGTGGCTCAGCCCACACTGACAAGAAAAGCCTCGTGGCCAGGGTGCGGTGCGCCCGTACCGGAAACCGACACAGGTGGCCGGGCACGAAGAGTGCTAAGGCGCGCGAGAGAACTCTCGTCAAGGAACTCGGCAAAATAACCCCGTAACCTCGGGAGAAGGGGTGCCTCGTTGGGTGACTGCATACCGTAGAAGCCCGACGGGGTCTCAGATAATAGGCTCAGCCGACTGTTTAACAAAAACACAGGTCTCTGCTAAGCCGCAAGGCGACGTATAGGGGCTGACGCCTGCCCAGTGCCGGAAGGTTAAAGGGAGGAGTTAGCCGCAAGGCGAGGCTCCAAACTGAAGCCCCGGTGAACGGCGGCTGTAACTATAACAGTCCTAAGGTTAACTGACGCTAGCCTCGCCGGTGGGCGACCACCGGTTGTAATCCGGCCATATGCTGGGAAACCTGGTGTATCCCATGCTACTCAGGGAGGGCCATATGGTTAGACCTGGGTGACAACGCGATGGGTGCAGATCACCAGCAGGAAAGGCTCTGGCGTACTGAGGCAGCAAGGTGGTTTCTGGCAGGCTTCATTGAAGGAGAGGGTGCTCTCTGTGTTGGCATCAAGCAGCACCCTACGACCCGATCCGGCTTCCACGTGCATCCGGAGTTCTTTCTGTACCAACACGTGAGCGGACGGAGATTGCTGGAACTCGCTCAGGCGATCTTCCAGGCGGGCTCGATCTACTCGAAGTCAGGTAATCCGAGCGTGTTGGTCTACGCCGTGACGTCGCGTCAGGTTATCGCGACCAGAGTAGTTCCCTTCTTTGAGCGCTACGTGCTCCCGTTTACATGCAAACGGGAAACTCTCATTCGGTTTCGAGAGATCGTGGAACTGATGAGGGCGAAAGAACACCACATGCCTCGCGGGTTGGTCCGTATCGTCGAAAAGGCGTACGCGATGAATCCAGCCCATAAGGGTCGGAAGAGACTCCGCCCTTTAGCACAAGTGCGCACGAGAATCCTCAGAGACTGTACGCCGGACCCTCAGGCTTCTCACGAGGCTTGAGGAGAAGATACAGTCCGGGCTCCTGGGCGACTAGGAGAGGTCGGCAGAAATGTCGGCCCGCCTGATCATGTGGTCAGGTCAGTAGGTCTTGATGACCGAAGTAACAGGTCCGAGCGAAGTTCCTTGTCGGGTAAGTTCCGACCTGCACGAATGGCGTAACGAGCTGAGCGCTGTCTCGACGAGAGACTCGGCGAAGTTGTGCGACCCGTGAAGACACGGGTTACCCGCAGCTGGACGGAAAGACCCCATGAAGCTTTACTGTAGCTTGCCATTGGACTTGATCTCACCTTGCAGAGGATAGGTGGGAGGCTTAGAAGCCGGGGCTCTGGCCTCGGTGGAGCCAACCTTGGAATACCACCCTAGGCAAGATTAAGTCCTAACCGGGGACCTCACCGGTTCTCGGAACAGTGGCAGGTGGGCAGTTTGACTGGGGCGGTCGCCTCAAATCTGGGGCGCCCTGACGGTGACGTCAGGGGCTCAATTCGGCTATATGCTGGGACATCCGTCCCCACAGCCTGGAGGTGTCTCCGACTTCAGGTGAAGGGGTGCAGCATTCGGCGCTAGTCGTCTAGACGACTGAAAATGCGACCGATGCGGATAATCAGCAGGGAAGTCTAACCAGACCCCTCAACGACTGCACGCCGGACATCCGCGGTGCGGATGATGATACAGTCTGAACTCCCGGGCGACCGGGAGCCCTTGTGAAAGGGAGACTGGCTCGATACCGAGAGTCGGTCGAACACAATTGCCCAAACGGTAACGGAGGCGCCCAAAGGTCCCCTCAGCACGGTTGGAAACCGTGCGGCGAGTGCAAGGGCATAAGGGGGCTTGACTGTGAGGCCTACAAGCCGATCAGGGACGAAAGTCGGGCCTAGTGATCCTACGGTGGCAAGTGGAAGCGCCGTGGCTTAACGGATAAAAGCTACTCTGGGGATAACAGGCTAATAGGGCCCAATAGTCCACATAGACGGCCCTGTTTGGCACCTCGATGTCGGCTCATCGCATCCTGGGGCTGCAGTAGGTCCCAAGGGTTGGGCTGTTCGCCCATTAAAGCGGTACGTGAGCTGGGTTCAGAACGTAGAGAGACTGCGTCCCCCGGGAGTAATTCCGGGGTGCTAACCGGCTGATATCGGTGGAACCCTCCCACGGTTCCGAACGTCGTGGAGGGCAATACCGAGGGAAGAACGGGAGTGGATGAAGTAGAGGAGACTTGATCGGTACTTGAGTACATATCCCGTTCCCTGTAACGACTGAAGGCCAAGTGGCCTGAGATGGATGCCGTGTCTGTAAGGACAAATCTCTGACATCCATCAGACGCCGGCTCCTCTAGACTCCTCTGGAGGATGGAGCTATAGTCTGTGCCTCTGGAAACAGAGGAAACAACACGCGTGAGACAGTTCGGTCCCTATCCACTGCGGGCGTAGGTGGCTTGAGGGGAGCTGCTCCTAGTACGAGAGGACCGGAGTGGACGGACCTCTGGTGTACCGGTTGTCCTGCCAAGGGCAAGTGCCGGGTACCTATGTCCGGACGGGAGAAACGCTGAAAGCATCTAAGCGTGAAACCCACCCCAAGATAAGGCCACCCACCGGGTTAACCGGGTAAGCCCCCAGGTAGACTACCTGGTTGATAGGCCGGAGGTGTAAGCGCTGCAAGGCGTTGAGCTGACCGGTACTAATCGGGCGAGGGCTTGATCACTGCTTTAGGGGTAGCTGCATAGAGCCTGCAACGATGATGTCGAAGGACCCAAGGTCAAGGTCGACGGCCGAGGCCCTAGGGGTTTGTGCCGAAGCCCCCTTGACCTTCGACATCAGAGGATTCCCGGTGGCTATGCCGGAGGGGCCACACCCGTTCCCATTTCGAACACGGCAGTAAACCCCTCCTGGGCCGATGGTACTGCACTGGTAACGGTGTGGGAGAGTAGGACGCTGCCGGGAGTAATTTAGAAGAAGGGAGGCGAGCTAATCGCCTCCCTTCTTTGCTTTTCCCACGAGGAGGAGACGGTGGACGGTCACACCTCCGCCACGTTCCCCCTGACAAGTTCCGCCGGGTCTGGAAGGCGAGAGTTAGTTGCCTCGGAAGCAAATCTCATGCGAGGCTTGTGCCTCCGTTCGATTTGGTCTATACAGATGGCATGATGAGCACAGAACGCGTCATCGAGCACATCCGCCAGGCCTTTGCCGGGACTCCTCATCCCGGCGACGCGTTTCTACAGGGAAGCGTCGAAGGGGAGGAGCCGTTCCAGGTGATTGCGCCGTTCAAGGGTGTGACACACTGGCAGGACGTGGATCCTGCCGTCTTGGACGCGAACTCTTCCGCGCTGAGCTTCTTCGCGGAAGGAGGGTTACGCTTCTTCTTGCCCGCCTATTTGATTGCCGATCTGCGTGATCAGCTGAATACTGCCGACCCGATTTTCCATCTCACGAATGGCTTTCATGATACCTCGGTCGAGCTAAAGATCCGGGCACGGGTCTTTCAGCGGCGGCTGGGGAAGAGCACGTTTATGAACCCCCGACGCTACGGCGCCATGACCAGTCAGGACTACGCTCGATATCGGTTGTCGATTTTCACACGAGAAGAGGCTCGGGCCATTGTGGCGTACCTGAAAGAGCGGCGGGAATCAGATAGTGGGATCCGTCAGGAAGAGATCGACTCGGCCCTGAACTCGTATTGGCGCGACCGTGCCGAGCACGCCCCCTCAGGGCATGACCTAACGCAGTCTCTGCAAGAGGAGGCGGCATTCTTGAAAGAAGCCGGAATTGATCCCGAAGCTAAGAACAGCACGCCTGAATAGGCAAGCCAAGCATCGGGGGGCCTGAATGGCTACGAGAGGGACCGTTATTGTGGAAGAGTTCCGAAGCGCAGTGTTAGAGGGCAATCCCCTGCGCGATCCAGCGATACGAGAAATCCCGGTGTACCTACCACCTTCCTACGAGCGCAATCGTGATCAGCGATATCCGGTCATCTACTGGCTGCACGGATTCACCGGCATCGCGCTATCTGCGATTTCTCGATCCTTATGGGTGCCCAGTCTCCCGGAATCGATGGAGCGCGTTATCACTGAAGGCGCGCCAGAAACCATCCTGGTCATGGCCGACGGCGCGACGCGCTATGGGGGCAGTCAGTACATCAATTCGCCAGCCACAGGACAGTATGAGGATCATGTCACGAAGGAGCTCGTGTCGTATATCGACCGGACGTATCGGACAAAGGCAGATGCCGGCCACCGGGGGGTCGTGGGGAAGTCCAGCGGTGGATACGGGGCCCTGGTGCTGGCGATGCGCCACCCTGAGGTATTTCGGGCGGTCGCCTCGCACAGTGGCGACATGTACTTTGAGGCTGGCTACAAACCGTTCTTCTGGAAGGCGCTGGCCACTATTAACAAGCACGGCAGCCTGCGGGAGTTCCTCGAGGCGTTTGAGGCCATGCCCAAGAAGCCACGCGAAGTAGTGGATGCGCTGATGCTCTTGGTGGCGATGGCCCAGGCCTACTCCGCCAACCCGGATGGCACGTACGAGTTGCCCGTGGACCTGCACACCGGCGAGATGCGGGACGCCGTGTGGACGCGTTGGCTGGCCTGGGACCCGGTGTACATGGCGGAGCGCTACGCGGCCGCGTTGCGGCAGATGAAACTGATCTACATCGAGTGCGGAGCAAAAGACGAGTGGAATCTCCAGTTCGGAGCCCGCGTTCTGCATCAGCGCCTGCAGGCCTTGGGCATTCCCCATGAACACCAGGAGTTCGACGACGACCACGGCACGATCAACTACCGGTACGTGGAGTCGCTGCGGCGGCTCGCGACGGTCTTAGCCTGATCCCGTGCGTCAGCCGACGGTGCAGGAGCGGCTCAATTGGCCGATCACACCGGAAGTCTATGCGGAGATCCGGCGGTTGTGGGTTGCCCACTCCAAAGCAGAAGACGCGCGGGATCTCCCAGGTCTTATCGACACATTGGCCGCAGATTGCGTCTACACGCTCATCCCGACCGGCCAGCGCTGGGAGGGGCACGACGGGGCCCGCCAGTTCTACACGGCGTTCCTCGGCGCCTTCCCTGACGTGCGATTCTCGATGTCCGATATTGTCATCGGACCGCAGGGGGTATTTGAGGTGACGGAGATGACGGGGACTCACCGGGGCGAGTGGGCCGGGGTGGCTCCGACAGGCCGGACGATTCGGCTCCAGATCGTGATCCACTTCCCTTGGGATCCACGCGCCCGCCGGTTCGCCGGGGAACGCATCTACTTCGACAGTGCCGCGCTCGCGGCACTACGCTAAGAGGGAGGAAGGAACGCACCGTGGATATCCGGGATGCCATCCAGTACGGGTTGACTGCGACACATGCGCGCGTGTTGCGCTCTGTTGAGGACGTGTCAGATGTCGAAGCCAGACAGATCCCTCAGAACTTGAGCCCACTCGTCTGGCAGCTAGGGCACGTGGCCCTTAGTGACGGCGGTTTCCTCAGGTTGACGGGAGGGATTTCAGCCGCGCCGGACTCTTTCAAGGGATTCTTTCGGACCGGCAGCGGAGGAGCTGCGGACTACCCGTCCCTCGCGGACGTGAAAGCCGTGGCCGAGGCGACCCAGCGAGACCTGATGGAGCTCGCGCGGTTAGGGGAGCTGTCGCAGCGCCTGGAGTCGCGCAACTTCGCCTCAGTCGGGGAGATGCTGATCTTTGCCGCTTATCACCGCGGGTACCACGTGGGGAAGATGACGACCTTGCGTGCGCTGCTGGGGAAACCCCGGTTGTTCGGCTAGAGGGCGAATTAGCCTACGGTCGGGTTGAGGGGTCGCTGGGCGATTACCTGTAACCAGTTCCGTGGGACGTGAGAAAGCTTCAGTTCTGCAAACGCTTCTTCGACACCCCGCCGGAGTGCCTCCGCACCGATATCGAGCGGAACGCCAGGCAAGGCACCCTCGATGAACATCGAGAAGGATCCGATGTCTTGCAAACTCTCCATGCTAAGTGGTTTCTCGTGGAGGGCGATGACCGGATCCGCAAACCCGACCGACCGCAGCAGGTCCCGGTATTGATCCACCGTCAGCCATTGCATCGCGGTCGCCTTCGCCCCGCGCTTCACCGAATGGCCCTGGGTGACCAGCCAGCGCATCGCCCGCAGGACCCATAGCTTATAGAACCGGGGGGTCCCCGCCGGGTACGCGCCCTCGAAGAAGGTGGTATTGAACGCGACGATTCCGCCGGGCCGGAGCGATCGGAAGATCTGCTCGAACGCGGCGGCTTTGTCGGCGATGAGATGGGCGGCGTTGGCAAAGACCACGCGATCCACTGGCGGTACCAAACTGGCCAAACGTTCCGCCGTACCCTGGATGAAGTGGACAACATGGGAGTGGATCCGCTGACGCGCCTTGGTGAGGGCAGACAGAGAGGGATCAACCGCGTATACACAGGTCCCGGGCAGAGACTCGTCTAGCTCGCCGAGGATGAGTTCCGTAACAGCCCCGGGGCCGCAGGCGAGATCGACGACTGCCCCTTGCGCGGGGATGTGGCTATGGGAGACTAACCACGCGTTGACCTGCCGGAAAAACGGGTGACTGGCAAACCGCTCGAATGAGAATTGCTCCTCAGAGACTTGCTCGATTTGATCCGCCATCGGGTCTCCCCTCGCGCCTCCGTTAGAGCTCGGAGGAGTCCGCGTCGTTGTTCTGTCCAACTGGCGCGTCTCCTGCCGGAAACTTGGCGCCAAGACCGATGCGAGCAGGGTCCGGTCTCCCTGCTTTCATGCCCGATTATACCAAGGATACTGGCCTTCCGGGGACAGGGCGACGATCTTCAGGCCCCAGGGCACCTGCGCTGAGCCGCCGCGTCACGCCGGGAGGCGAAATCAGATCGGGGTGCCCCATCGTCAGCACCCACAGGTGGACGAGGATAACCGTTGTTTAGGTTTGTTACATCTTGATCGGAGGCTGCGCAATTAACAACTCCTCTGCTGGTTCGACCTGACTGTTGGTTGGCGACTCCCGCGCCCTGGAGGGGGAAACATGTGCGCTCCGCCGAAGGACGCACACGCCCTAGACGATCGCCATGACGCTGTTGCTGCGGGAATCAGAGGTCCGAGCCCTCCTTTCAATGGAAGACGCGATCGGCTTGATGGCCGACGCGTTGCAGGCTTTCTCCACCGGTAGCGCCGAGCAACCCGTGCGGTTGGCGATGGTCATCCCCCCGCATGATGGCTATCTTGGGTTGATGCCCGCGCACATCCGCGCCACCCCAGCGAAAGAAGGGCGACTGGGCGAAGGCTTGGGCGCCAAGGCCGTCACGATTTTCCCACGCAATGCGGCGCGCGACCTGCCGACCGTCCTCTCCGTCGTCTTGCTGTGGGATAGCGCGACTGGCGACCTCCTGGCCATGATGGATGGACGGCTCATCACAGAGGTGCGGACGGCCGCTACCTCAGCGGTGGCCACACGCGTACTGGCACGGCCTGATGCCCGGGTGCTGGCGGTGCTAGGAGCCGGGGTGCAAGCGCGGAGCCACCTGGAGGCCCTCGTGCTGATCCGGCCCCTGCGCCAAGTGCGTATCTGGTCGCGCAGTCCGGCGTCCGTGCAGCGCCTGATCGCGCAGGTACACCCCCGCATCGGGGGGGTGCCTCTGGTGGCGTGCACGACGGCAGAAGAGGCCGCACGGGGGGCGGACATCATCGTCACGGCCACGGCATCTGCGACCCCCGTGCTCGTAGGAAAGTGGATTGCTCCTGGAGCCCACATCAACGCCGTAGGTGCGCCGCAGCCGACCATGCGGGAGCTGGATACGGCGGCGGTACGAGGGGCACGGTTATACGTGGACTCCCGCGCTGGCGCGCTGGCTGAGTCGGGGGATGTCATGATGCCGATTGCGGAAAAGGCGATTGGCCCAGATCACATCATCGGGGAAGTTGGGGAAGTTCTAGCGGGCACGGTCTCGGGCCGCACGAGTGACCGGGACATTACGCTTTTCAAGTCACTTGGGATGGCGGTCGAGGACGTGGCTGCAGCACAGTACATTTATTCGCGAGCACGCCAACAAGGGGTAGGGCAGCAGATCAATTTCCGTTAGCGAAGGGAAGCACCCCGCGCGGACCGACACTCTCGAAAGGGTGCGTCGCGGTCACGGATTGAGGTGAACGATGCCCGGCAAGAAAATTGTCATCCTGGGCGGCGGGTTCGGCGGCATCACGGCGGCCCGAGAGCTGCGGGCCGCGCTGCCCGCGGAGCATCAGATCACGCTCATCGACCGGTCCGGGCTCTTCATGATGGGCCTGCGGAAGCTGTGGATGCTGGTCGGGCGCGGCACGCGGCAGGAGGGGACCCGATCAATAGATGGCCTGCGTGCTCTGGGTATCGATGTCCGGGTGGCGACGGTGTCCGCGATCGATCCGCGCACGCGCACAGTCCGCACTGATGCGGCGAGTATCCCGTTTGACTATCTGATCGTGGCCCTGGGCGCCGAGCCGCGACCTGATCTCGTGCCGGGGTTTGGTCCCCCTGCGTTCAACCTGTACGACCCCGATGACGTGGAGAGCCTGGCGCCCCGCATCCGCACATTCCGGGAGGGGCGGATTCTCATCGCGGTGATGGGCGTACCGTACAAGTGCCCACCCGCGCCTTACGAAGCGGCGATGATGCTGGACGACCTCTTTCGCAAAAGGGGCATGCGGGATGCGGTGCGGATCGACACCTCGACCCCCCAGCCGATGTCACTGCCTGTGGTGGGAGCGACAAACTGCACGCAGGTGGAAGGATACCTGGCAGCCCGGGGGATCGGTTTTTCGCCAAAGACCAAGGTCATGAAAGTTGATGGCTCCACGGTCGTCACCGAGGGGAGTGCAGTTCCCTCCGATCTGCTCATCGGCGTCCCCCCACATCGTCCGCCTGCACTCATCCGCGAGAGCGGACTGACGCTGCGCGGGGAGTGGCTGGCGGTCGACAGCGCGACGCTGCGCACATCCGTCGAGGGAATCTTTGCGGTCGGCGACGTCGTCGAAATTCCCACCGCCAACGCCATGGCGCTTCCCAAGGCAGGGATCTTCGCCGAGGCACAGGCCCGTGTCGCCGCATCACAGATCATTGGTGACATCCTGCGCCGTCCTGCGCCGGCCGCCTTTGACGGGCGAGGGTACTGTTTCATCGAAGTCGGGGGAGGCCAGGCGACGATGGTGCAAGGAGATTTCCTGGCTGCCCCGGCGCCGGCCGTGCAGGTTGCCCCGCCGAGTGCGCAGATCTATCAGCAAAAGGTCGCGTTCGAGCAGACCCGCCTGTCCACGTGGTTCGCAGCGTAATGTAATGATGTTTGGACCCCCTCGGTCCCCCAGGTAGGTATCTCTAGTCTGAGAAGGAGACAAGCGATGGACGTCTTTGAGGCGGTGCGCACCGTCCTGGCCGTGCGCAGTTATAAGGAGAAACCCGTGCCGCCAGAAACCATCCGGCGGATCATCCAGGCGGGGCGTCTGACCGGGAGCAGCATGAATGGTCAACCCTGGCGGTTCGTCGTAGTCGAGAATCGAGAGACGCTCCGCCAGCTGGGGAGGCTAGCGCGAAGCGGGCCGTACATCGCGCAGGCGGCCTTGGCGATCGTCGTCGCAATCGAGAGGACGGAGTACGCAGTCTCGGATGCGAGCCGGGCGATTCAATCCATGATCTTGACGGCGTGGTCAGACGGGATCAGCTCGAACTGGGTCGGGTTCCTCGGGCTGGCCGAGGTGAAGCCACTGCTGGGCATCCCAGATCATCTGGACGTGCTCGCTATCCTCCCATTTGGCTATCCGGCGCATGCTCTCGGTCTGGGGAAGAAGCGACGCAAACCACTCTCCAAGGTTGCCCACCTCGAGCGGTTCGAGCGGCCCTTCGAATGATCTCTTCGCTGAGGTCAAATTGTGCCCTCCGCATTTGTTGCTCTGCTGCTTTGAGCCCATCGAGTTCCGTCCTATCTCCCTAGATCCGCGCCGCGGTCGGAACTAGACCCTGCCCAAGGCGCGTGGCACAGATCTCGCGCATCCCGCGCGAGGGCCTCCGTCTCGTTTGAACCCAATATCTAGTAGTCGGGCCGCGTGGGACTACCCGATCTGGGGGAGACATTTTTTTGCGAAATTCCTAGAAAAAACGGGTCTGGAAGGAGGAGTTAGGGGGAAGGAGTGGAATGAAAGGGTCACAGAGTGGGAAACGGTGGGGAGCATTGTTTCGAGGCGAGCACCATTACTCCCTGGACGATAAGGGGCGAATCGTACTGCCGCCCAAGTTTCGCGCAGCGCTGGGCCCACGGGTCGTGGTCACGCGCGGGCTCGATGAGTGCGTCGCAGTCTACACGCCCGCGGAGTGGACGAAGAACGAGAAAAAGCTCCGGAGCTTGGCGGTTAGCCGGCGCGATTTTGTCCGGTTCGTCCTGGCGAGTGCCGAAGACATCGATCTCGACCGGCAAGGACGACTGACGATGCCCGCCCACTTGCGCGCGTACGCGAAGATTGAACGCGATGCGGTGGTCGTGGGCGTGGCGACCCGGCTTGAGATCTGGAGCTTGGCGAATTGGCAACGCTACATCGGGCGCGTGCAAGCGGAGGCGCCGACGATCGCTGCAGAGTTGAAGGACTTGAGTTTGTAGCAGGGGACCGGAGCCCTGGCATCCGCTCACCGCGATGCGAGGGGCGAGACGATCGAGCACATCCCGGTTCTGCTGAATGAAGTGATGCACTGGCTGGCCCCGCGTCCCAGCGGCGTGTACGTGGACGCGACCGTGGGGGGCGGGGGGCACGCGGAAGCGATCCTGGAACGGATCGCTCCCGGCGGCCGACTGATCGGGATCGACCGGGATGACCAGGCACTGGACCTGGCCGCCCGGCGGCTGGAGCGGTTCGGAGGGGCCGTCACGCTCGTCCGCGAGAACTTTGCGGCGATCCAGACGGTGCTCGACGAGCAGAAGATTGATCGCGTCGACGGGATCCTGTTCGATCTCGGTGCCTCGACGATGCAGTTCGCGAGCCCGGAACGCGGGTTCTCATTTGCCGCCGTCGGTCCGCTCGACATGCGGATGGATCGCCGGGAACCACTGACGGCGGCGGAAGTGGTGAATCGCTGGTCCGAGCGTGACCTCGCCGATGTGATCTGGCGGTACGGCGAGGAGCGGTGGTCGCGGCGGATTGCCCGCGCGCTCGTTCGCTCCCGGCCGCTGCGGACGACCGCGGATGTAGCCGAAGTTGTTCGGAGAGCTGTGCCGCGGCGCGCGTGGCCGCGGGCGATCGACGTAGCGACGCGGACGTTTCAGGCGCTGCGGATTGCCGTGAACGACGAACTTGCGAACCTTGACAAGGCCATACCAGATGCGGCGGAGAGACTCCGGGTGGCAGGTCGACTCTGCGCCATAACCTTCCACTCCCTGGAGGATCGATCCATCAAACACACACTCCTGCGCCTCTCCCGTGG
>Ga0209180_10001027_pt1 | contig 13682 bp, 20 predicted proteins | sample CZO8metaG_3_FD_188355 | JGI IMG/M metagenome (GOLD analysis project Ga0209180, IMG submission 188355) | Vadose zone soil microbial communities from the Eel River Critical Zone Observatory, Northern California, USA - CZOApr15con2H2.8 metaG... | ecosystem: Environmental > Terrestrial > Soil >...
GGGGTTTCGATGAGATCGACGCTTTCGGGCGGCCCTCGTCGACGGGCACCTCGAGGCGGTCGCCGACGACATGAACCTCATTCACCAGGCCGCAACCGAAGGAAAGAAGGGCGCCGCTGCAGCCCTGCGCCGCTTGAAGCGAATGGAGGACGTGGACAGCCTTCGCGCGGGGGCTCAAGAGGAGATCGACAGTTTCGCGGCGGACGCCGCGTGAATTCAGCGCTTCAGTGGATGTGGTCCAACTCGGACAAGATCGCCTCGATTGCGCAGGTAGCAATCGCCGTCGGAACGCTTGCTGCATTGTTGGGTCTCCGAACGACGCGCCGAGAAGTCGGCATCCTTGAGCGTCAGCTTGACCTTCAGAGCAGAGAGTTCAAAATGGCGCGAAAAGTTGCCTTCCCGCATCTTGGTGTCGAAACTGGAGCTAGCGGCGGCCTATATGTCCCTGTGACCGTGAAGTGGCTGCACGGCACAGACCCGGCATACGAGGTCGAGATCTGGATACGACGAAACGAGGGATACCGGCATGCCTGGATCGAAGACATTGCACCGCGCGACGATGTGCGGTCGATCGCGATCCCGGCCACGAAAGACGAGATGGCGAACTGTCCGTTTCCGGGCTTCGAGAAAGAAGTTCCCGATGTCAAGTGGGAGTGGGTTGGCATGTGTTGGTTCGGACCGGATGGCACTTCTGCCAGCCTTAGCGAAAAGCGTTTCTACGCGATCCATGAAGCCGACGGTCAAGGTGGATACACAGTGCTACCGGGCCAATTGCCGGTGCCGGGCGCAAAGGCAATCAACCGCGCCCATCCGACGACATGGGAGCCCTAAGCCGAAGGCTCAATCTGGGATTTGATAACAATTGATTCGCCTAAAATTGGATCAATCGCTACAGGCCCACATTCTGTGGTCGGCTCATGATGGGGTCACCAGATGTTGTGGTGGACCTAAGTTCCCACAATACGAACCCACCCGGCGTATTCGATGGGGAGGCCGTCCCGATCTCCGACGTGGCCGACGCAAGGCTTGAGGAGGCTGTCGCCGCCCTTCGGGAGTTCGTCGACCAGCGTGGTCTTCTTCCGACCGCGGAGAGCTGGACCGAGGCCGCGATGCGGCCCTCGGAGAAGACGATCCGCCGGCAGTTCGGCAGCTTTCGTGGGGCCATCCAACGGGCGGCTTATCCTTGGATTGACGTATGACTGTCCCTCGCCTTCCCCCGGTCGAACGGCCGTACGCACACATTTATGTGGCGTGTGCCGTTAAACCCGTTCAGTCAGGTCGTAAGCGCCTGGCCCCTCGCGGCCAGGGTGGTTCCTCTCAAGCGTCCGTCGGCCACGAAGCCGGCAGCGAGCCGCCATCGCCAGAGCCGTTCCTGTCAACTCCTGGAGCCGATCATCCGTCAGAGACATCCGTTCGAGTTGACGGACAAGAGTTAACGGGACACGGCACCCATCTTGCCGGTTGGGTTTACCCTCGACGCAGCCTGCAGTACAAGAGGGCGAATGACCAGATCAATATCCGTGCCGCGATCTGAGTCCGACCGAAACCGCGAAACCCGTCCGCGGGCGTGCCGCCGAAGGGAAAGCCGTGCGGGTAGATGAGGAGCGCCTTGGCGTGTTTACGTTCCCGGGCTCTTTGTTCTGGCGACGAGACGTATCGAGGCCTCGGCGCACAACTTCTGAAGCGTTCTCGTCGCGGAGGTAGTGAGCGCCAGCTCCAAGGCCAGCCGCTGCGTCGTCCGGGTTGTATAGCCGGCATCGTGTGAGCGACAGGCAGCCGCAGCCGATGCAACCCGTCAGCTCGTCCCGCAGACGCTGCAGCTCGCGGATCCGGTCGTCGAGCTGGCCGCGCCAGCCTCGGGACAGCGCGGCCCAGTCTGAGCGGTTGGGTGTTCTGTTTTCGGGCAAGACTGCCAGTGCATGCCGTACCTCGCCTAGTGACAGTCCGACGCGCTGACCTGCCTGAATGAATGCCACCCGCCGCAGGGTGCTGCGCGGGAAGCGCCGCCGCCCACCCTGATCTCGCTTGGCGGTGATCAGGCCCTCGGCCTCGTAGAAACGAAGCGCTGATGCTGCCACGCCACTCCGCCTGGCCAACTCGCCGATGGGCACTAGGTCGGTTGTCACCAACATGTCGTGAATTATGACTTGACTTCAAGTGCACTTTAAGTCCTAGGGTCATCGGCATGAAGTTGGCTCAACCCCGCCGCCGGCCGCCCGCGACCGATCTCGGATACGCAGACCTGCCGCGGCTGATGTCGCTGATGACCGGCGATGAGAAGCACACCGAGAGCGCTACCTCGACCCTCGATGTGCTTTGGGTCCTCTACGACCGAGTCTTGAAGGTCTCGCCTAAGACCGCCCGCGATCCCACCCGCGACCGCTTCCTCCTCTCTAAGGGTCACGGCCCGATGGCGTTCTACGCGGTGCTCGCAGCGAAGGGCTTCATCCCCGTCGCGGCCCTCGAGGACTTCGGCAGCTTCGACTCGATCCTAGGCGGCCACCCCGACCGGAACCTGATACCTGGCGTGGAGATCTCGAGCGGTTCGCTGGGACATGGCCTGGGGCTTGGGGTCGGGCTGGCGCTTGGACTTGGTCTGGTTGTGCCCGGGTCAGGCGGCCATCGCAGCCCACGGGTATTTGTAATGGTCGGCGACGCCGAGCTCGACGAGGCGAGCAACCACGAGGCGATCCACTTCGCCGGCGCCACAGGGTTGGAGCGGCTCACTGCCATTGTGATCGACAACTCATCGCGCACCCACCGGGTGCTTGGTGGCCTCGAGGGCCCGTTTCAAGTGGCCGGTTGGGAGGTTCGCGATGTCTCCGGCCGGGATCACGCCGCCATCGAAGCGGCGCTCGCTGTGCCGGCGAACGGAAGACCGACCGCCGTGATCGCACGGGTGGAGAGGAACTCGTGACGATCGCCATGCGGGACCGCTTCGCAACCGTCACCAAGTCCCTGCTCGACGAGGATCCGCGCGTGGCGGTGGTGTTGGCGGAGATCTCGCGCACCCTGTTCCGTGACGCCGAACTCGCCCATCCGGGGCGAGTCATCAACGTCGGTATCCGCGAAGAGCTGATGATCGGTGTGACGGGAGGACTGGCGCTATCCGGGCTGCGTCCGATCGCGCACAGCTACGCGCCGTTCTTGATCGAGCGGGCGTGGGAGGCGATCAAGCTCGACCTGACGCACCAGGACGTCGACGCGGTGCTCGTAAGCATCGGCGCCTCGTATGACGCCAGCCTCGAGGGCCGTACGCACCAATCGCCTGGCGACGTGGCGCTGCTCGACACACTGCCGGGATGGACGGTACACGTACCGGGCCACCCGGCCGAGGTCGAGCCACTGCTGCGGTCGGCGGTCGGCGGCCGGGGTCGCGCGTACGTCCGGCTGTCAGTGGAGGAGAACGCCGAGGCTGTTACCGTGACGGCCGGGCGAATGCGGATCATGCGGCGGGGCGACGACGCGACCGTGGTGGCCGTCGGGCCCCTACTCGCGCCTACGCTCGATGCCGTTCGCGGCCTCGAAGTGACGGTGCTCTACGCGACGACCGTCCGGCCGTTCGATGCCGAGACGTTCCTAGCCGTCGCTAGACCTAATGTGATCCTGGTCGAGCCCTATCTCGCAGGCACCTCGGCGGCGACCGTGTCTCGACTGCTCGCGCACCGGCCGCACCGGCTTCTCGCTCTTGGTGTCGAGCAACTCGAGCTGCGGCGTTACGGCAGCCCCGCCGACCACCAGCGGGCCCACGGCCTTGACTCGGCGGGACTCCGGGCACGCATCGAACGCTTCCTCGAAGAGATCGAGCCCGCGGAACAGAAACACAGCCACATCACCCAAGCGATCACCGCGAGTCTGTGAGGACCTAGTAGCGGGCGATGGCTGAGCCTCGAACGCCGGTCACCTGCGTGAGTGAATTGACGCTCGAGGTTTCGGACCTACCGGCCGCAGAACGCTTCTACAGCGGGGTCTTGGGCCTGCCGATCGTCGAGCGGTGGAAACGTCGCCGAGTGACCTGGGTCATGGCCGGCGACCGCACCCGGATCGGCCTGTGGAAGGCACAGGTCGGCTTCGCCGGCGGTCAGCCGGGTGCTCATGTCCATTTCGCGATGCACATCAGGGAAGCGGACTACGACCCGCTCGTTGAACGACTTCGGTCGCGGGGTTGCGTTGTGACCGAATACGCTTCTGCGCCACCACGTGAGGGTCGAGCCGCCTACGTTTCCGACGCCGACGGGCACTGCATCGAGTTCTGGTCGTGGGACGTCGCCGGCCATATCAACGAGATGAACAACATCCACAACGGCGACCGAGGAGACTGCTGATCGGATCGGAAGTGCCCCTAAGCCTCGTCACAGCGAGGTCGCTCGTGAGCCGCGGCAGCGCATTGTCGCGAATGCCGTAAGCCAGGTTGGACCCGTGGTTAGCCCTACAGATACTAGATGTTGTGGTGGTGGACCCAGCCATACACAACTCGAACACCTTTGAATTCGGTGGACGACGCCTCCGGTTAGGTTTGAACGGCAGCCGAGCCTCGGACCAAGCGCTCGAGGCGGTCCGCCGTTTTATGGCTGAACGCGGCACCTTGCCTACCGCTGCTTCCTGGACCCGCGCAGGCATGAGCCCCTCCGAAAAGACGATTCGACGTCGCTTCGGCAGCTTTAAGGCGGCGGTCCAATGCGCCGGCGCTCAACCTGGTCGGGCGGCAACTGGAACCCCTAACGACGAAAGGCAGCCGCCTCGTCGCGCTTAGGAGTTCGGGCTGGCCGCCCGCCGGGCCATCGCAACCGCCATCGCCATGGCCGGTGCGGAGGGTTCGCCTCCGAACTCGCGGTAGAGCTGCTCGACGTTGGCCGCAAGGCGCTCGGATTCACCCCAGTGCTCAAAGCCCTCGAGCGTGATGTCCATCCCCGCCTCACCCACCGCCTGGCCTGCATCAAAGCGGCGGCGCACCTCGGCCGTCAGCTCGTCGAAGTAACGCCGCATCGTCAGCGCCCCATTCACGTCAGTAACCGGCCCGTGCCCTGGCACCACCACCTCGGGATCCAGCTTCACGATCAGGTCAAGCGCAGCCCTCCAGTTGGAGAACGGGCCGTTCCAGACGATCGGATGACTGCCGTTGAAAACGATGTCGCCTGTGAAGAGGACCCGCTCGGCCGGTAGCCAAGCAAGAGTGTCGCCGAGTGTATGAGCAGGGCCAACTGCCACAAGTCGGAGCTCACGCAGACCGACATGCAATCTGAGTTCGCGCTCGAAGGTCACGCTCGGGGGTATCACCGTGATGTCGCCGAAGTCGAACGGCGCGAAAACCTGCGCTAAAAACGCTCCAGGTGGGCCGAACGCCTTCGGGTCGGCCTTGATTGCGGCCAGTTGGCCGGGCTGCATCCCGTCTCGCATCTCCTCCGCGGTCCCATTTGAGGCCACGATCGTGGCCGACCGCAGGAGCTGGTTGCCCCAGCAGTGGTCACCGTTGGCATGCGTGTTGACGACAGTTTCGATGCCGTCGGCTCCCAACAGGGGCGCCATCTCCGCAAGCATCGCCGCCGTGAGCTTGAGGTCGAAGAGGGTGTCGATCAGAAGGGCTGTCCGACCGGACGTCACGAGGCTTGCGTTGCTCCAGCCCCAACCTCCGTCAGGCTGAAGGTATGCATATACGCCATCCGCAACCTCCTGAAGCCCATGCCGGAAAGTCGGGCGGGCCCCTGTCATCGCACGAAGCGATTTCGCAACACGCCTATGCGTTCGATCTCGAGTTCGACGACATCGCCCTCCTGCAGGAAGCGCCCGCGTTCCAAACCGCAGCCAGTGCCGACGGTGCCGGAGCCGATCACTTCCCCCGGGTGAAGGGTCTCGCACTGCGAGATGAAAGCGATGATCGCGTCGAACGGATGGTGCATGGCCGAACTGCTGCCACGGCTCCACTCCTGGCCGTTCACGCGCGCCACCATCGTCAGCGAATGAGGATCGCCAAGCTCGTCGGCGGTGACGATCCAAGGCCCCAGGACGTTCCCGGTATCGAAGTCCTTGCCCTTGGCGGGGCCGAGCTGGCCCGCCATCTCTCGTCCCTGAGCGTCGCGAGCGGACGCGTCGTTAAAGATGGTGTAACCAAAGACATGCTCTAGTGCACGCTCACGTGAAATGTCAACTCCAATGCGGCCAATCACTGCGGCCAACTCGAGCTCATAGTCCATGAGCTTCGAGTAGCGCGGCCAGCGCACGTCCGCCTCGTGGCCCACGACGGAGTGAGGGTTGCCCTTGTAGTAGATAGGCTGCTCGTACCAGACGGGTGGGATCGACAGCGGCTCGGCACCGGTGAGCCGGGCGAGGGCATGCGCTGCGTTGCGCATGTGCTCCTCGAAAACCAGGCAGTCGCGGATCGAGCGAGGTGCGAGCGGGGCCAGAAGTCGCACCGAACCCAACTCGTGCACGTGCTGCTGGCGGCGCTCAAGGTCGCGGGCCACCTGCAGCGCGCTCTCGCCGCCGTCGATCAGCTCGAGCATGGACTGGAAGCCAACCAGAGCGACGATAGTCTGATGGTCGACATCCACCGCTCCGGGCTGCGGGCCGGCACCGGCGTCGAATGTTGCCAGCTTCATCGATGTGCCCTCGCGCGTCGACGCCAGTTCTCGACTCCGTGCAGGATCAGGAAGGGCTGGCCAACCTTCACTTGTCGAGACCTTCCGCATCGAACGCCCTTTGTGCGAGGCGTCGCGCCGCACGCGTCACGGCTGCCGAGTCGCCGCTCACGAACGCCATAGTTGTTGCCCCCTCGACGATCAGCGCGAGCTCGCCCGCCAGTTCAGTCGGTCTATGTGCTCCCGCTGCTCGACAAGCCTCTTCGATGGTGGCCACCAGAACGCGCTTTCGCCTCCGGGCTTTCTCGCGCACGCGGGGATCGTCATGAAGCTCCGCGTAAGCACGGACAAACCCACAGCCGTTGAATGCGGGGCGAGAGATCCAGTCACACAGCCAGTCGATGACAGCGCGTGGCCCATGCTCGCGAGGCGCTCTCTTGATGCAAGCCTGCAGATCTAGGTCCTGTTGCTCGTGCCGATCGTCGAGATACGCGACTACGAGATCCTCCTTGGAGCGAAAGTGCCGGTAGAGCGTCGGCTTTGTCAGCCCAGACAACTCGGCGATGTCGTCAACGGCGACAGCCCCGACGCCGCGGGCGTAGAAGAGCTCGCCGGCGGCGGCGAGCAACGCTGGACCCGTCCTCGGATCCCTAGTCCTCGCCACCCGCATTACGTTACTCTGCGGTTAACTTATTGGCAAGGAGCACATCGAAGCCGTAGGTGTGCGAGCAGTCGTGAAAACTCAAGAGGGCAGCATTGTCGATCGCATGTACACGCTGCAAGACTTAGCATCGCACAGCAGGATGTGCAAGCCTGCGTAATGCCAATCTGCGTTATGCAAAAGAGGGCAATTGGTGGACCCGAGGGTGTCTGAGTTCCCACAATACGAACCCACCCGGCGTATTCGACGGCGAGGCGGTCCCACTGTCCGACGTGGCCGATTCCCGGATCGCGGAGTCTGTCGCGGCCTTAGGAGGTTCGTCGCCGAAAACAGCTCGCTCCCGACCGCCGAGAGCTGGACGCGGGCCGCAATGCGGCCGTCAGAGAAGACAATCCGGCGCCGATTCGGCAGCTTCCGAGAAGCGATGCAGCGGGCCGCACTGACCTGATGCCGGGCGGGACCCGGCGCGCCCGAACTGGCCGTGCCGGGTTCCCATTCGGTAGTGGGAGCTCAGACCCCGGGTGGTTCACATCCCAAGTGCCTTCTTCCATCGCGCGGTGTCTAGCAGTGGCCAGACCTCCGTCACCAGGCCTTGATCGTCCAGGTGATAGACAGCCGTGGACACAGAGTCCGTTAGGAGCTCGCCGTTCTTGAAAAGGGCGTTATGGACCTCCAGCACGATCAGGTGCTCTTCGTTGGCGACGATGTCATGGATGCCTACGCTGTACTCAGCCGTGGCCGCAAGTAATCGCTCAAGCGCACTACGTATCGCGGCCTTGCCGGTGAGATCGGTCCCTGTCAATTGGCTATGCCACACGGCATCGTCCCTGATGATGTTCATGAAGATCTCGAGAGCGCCGCGTTCAAACCCTCGATACGCGTCGCGCATGAGGTCGATCTTCTGTGCCGTTGAAGGTTTCTCCGGTGACATTGATTCTCCCTCCGATGCAATGCAGAACGCCCGCGGTCAATCTAGGTCTAGGCCTGCCGGCGGTCAAGGAGGCTCCACGAGTTATCGACTGCACGGGTGTTCTGGCAGCGGCTGTTGGGGGGTCATCCATGTCCTTATGTGACCTCTCGGAACCGTGCGTTTCCGGGAATGTGTGATCCGGCTGTGATCCGGCGAAAGGTCCACCGAACTGATCAAAAGGTGCGGACCGATCGTCGGCTGTCCGCGCGGTAGAACCTTTGTGCACTCATCGAGGTCACTAACCCGACGTGATCACACGTGAACACGCGGTGTCATCGGGAGAGTGGCAAGTTGCGCCACTACCGAAACTGGCGTGCGCTCAACGGTGGACCGGCGTTGATGCAAATGGTCGCCGAGGGCGCGGTGTTCAGGGATGGAGTCTTACAGGAACCGGATCAAGAAACGGAGGTGAGAGTCGCCTGATCATGTCGATGGAGCGGAAGGAATTTCCACACCTATTGACAAAGGCTCGGGGATAGTAGCGGCCGGTCAACGGGACTCGGCCTGGACATAGTCCGGCGGTGGCGGCCGTATCCGGTGGTTCGCTGCTGGTGGGCAACCGTGAGGATGGTGGTGCGAGGGTAGATGTTGAGTTCGGACTTACGGAGGCTTAGGCACAACAACCCGAGGCATCTAGCGGACCTAAGGCGGCGGCGCCGGCATCGACTGGGTCAATGCGAGTCGAACAGTTCGCACTTTCAATAGAAAGAGGCGGCCTTTCGGCCGCCTCGCGCTGGTCCGTTCGCCGAGTGTCGAAGCCTAAGGGTTGAGATCTACGGTTGGCCGGAGCCCGTCCCCTGGGCCTCACCGCACGCCTGGAGGGCGAACCCCAGATTGGCGTCGCGGATCGACATCGTGCTCCAAGTTCCAATCGGCGCGTACGAGTTGCTGTGGGGAACGAAGCCAAAGGTGGCCTCTAGGAACGCCACAAACGGCGCGGGCCAGAAGTTTTCTTGGCTGTTGCCAGTCGAAGACTTGACCACGTCGAGTGTCCCGGTGCCGTCCGGGTGGACGGTCCAGAATCCGACCAGCATCTGAGCCACATTGATCGTGCTGTTACCGGCCTGGTTCAGGTCGGCGCACGGTGGGATTGCATTGCTCGTCGCTGGAGGCGTCATGCTTTCTGATATGCCACCTGGGTGCGAGCCGAGTGTGTAAATCAGGCTGAAGTAGCCGTGTGCTGGGTTCAGCCCGGTGGCCGTGTCGTGGATGATCAAGCTGGAGCCTGTGTCCGTCACCTCGACGCGACCTTGAATCCCTGAGCCCCCAACCTGGTGCTGGTTGATGTCCTGAGTAAGTGCGGCAAAGCCGGTCAAATTGGTGCTGACCAGCGCCAGCCCAACTGTGCTCAGCGCGATAAACACTCTTTTCATAAGTCTCCCCACCTCAGAATTAATCGGCTTACGAACAGCCAGACCGGCAATAGGCTTTCAGCTCCGTTGCGTGTACCGCTATCAACGACGTCAGATTTGCGCCCGGGGTGAAACTTGTCAAAAACGGAATCTATCGGCCCCTCGACAAGCCGACTCACCATATAGCGCTGCGGGAGCCATCAGATGTCGCGCCAGGTTGGGTGGCTTGCTTCGCGAGTACTCACGCGAGCCGAATACGGTGGCCTCATGAATATTTGCATCCCACACGGTGTACTTTTGGCGCGAGACGAATACCTCGGTGGCTCGTCAATTCGCGCTGGAATAGCCTCGGCGGCGGAATGGCAACGGCGTGTTGCCGAGTTCGCGTGGGGCCCACTGGGGAGTTCTCGGCGGTGCATTCCGGCATCAATGCTGCTCATTGCCCGTCACCCTAGCTGCCGCTGATCTCGACGTTCGTGAAGACATCGGTCTCGCCGCGCGGCGGCCCTGAGGTGTTACGCCCATCGGTCCAGACCGGATACCGGACTGCATCGGAAGCAGCGAAACCCGTGTAGTCGCCAATGAAGCAGCCACACTTGAAAAAGCTGTTGTCGGGGTTCCAGCTTGTTGTGCTGATATCGAAGTTCGTCCAGGTGGCGCCATCATTCGTTGAGAGTGCCTCAAATGTCTCGATCAGCTTGTTGCCGGGATCGTTGCGATTGTCGTACCAGATGGCGTGCAGGTTGCCACTCTCGTCGACAGTGACCCAGGGTTCGTACTGGTCGTTCGGCGCAGGGGCCCCGACGGCCGTGATGCTGATGAACTTGGCGTGGCTCCAGTGCTTCCCGAAGTCTCTGGACTGCTGGAACGAGATGTCCGCGCCCGATACGAGGCGGTTGATGTTGTTCTGGTAGACGTACTCCAGCGTCTTGGTCACTGGGTTGAAGGCGAGCGAGGGCGAAATTGGAGCCCGAAAGGCCTTGTTCGGCAGGAGGTCGGCGAGATTCGGGTTGTCCGCAAACTCGCCGGGGTGGTCGATCTCCACCGAGTCGCTGAAGGTCTCGCCGCCGTCAGTCGAGCGCTTGAAGAGAAGCTGGTGGTCAAGGGAGGTGTTGCACTCCTCGGTCACATAGGCGATGTCCAGACCCCCAGCGCTGTCGACCACCGGGGTGGCGAACTGGTTCGCGCCTGGACCAAGCCCATTGGAGCCTGGCGTGTCGGGTACGACCGCCACGTGGTGCCACACGGCGGTGTTGGGAGCGCTCGTCGGAACGTTGTCCGTGAAGCCGAGTTGGACGGGGCAGAGGTCGCTGAAACCGTTTTCGAGCATGTGGAACTTGATGAACGTGACGTAAAGGCGACCAAAGTGGCCGCTGGTCGGGTTGTTGTCGACAGCCAGCAGTTCCTTGTCATAGAAGACGGAGTCGTCGACGCCGGTCTTGGTGATGTTCGAGATCACCACCGAGGCCTGCTTGGAGGGAGTCCAAGTGGCCCCGTTGTCCACCGACTTCCACACGAGGACTTCAGAGGTTGGGTTCAGGATGAAGAAGCAGAGGGTCGAGACGTAGAACGCCTGGTCCCGAACGCTGAACACGACCGACGGGTCGCTTCCGATGCAACGCTGGCCTTTCGAGTCGACGGCTTCCTTGTGCAGGCTTGTCCAGCTACGACCACCGTCCACCGTGCGGCCGATCCAGAGTCCATCCGGCACGTTGAAGTCGTTGGCGGCGGCAATGGCGATCACCGGCTGGGAGGGGTTGAAGGCCACGGCCGTCTCATCGGTCGGGAGGTCCTGCGGGGTCTCGTCGCTCGCCTGGATGTTCGCCGGGGTCGCGGAGAGCACCGAATCGGTGGTCACGGTCGCCGCCTCCGTCGCTACTGCGAGCCTTGCACGCGGCCCGCCGGAGATTCCGCCTGGATAGTTCTGGACGTGCGCGATCCAGGGCGGCGCGCCCGCCTGGGCGGGGACGACGATGAAAGCGCTGGCCGTCAACGCCATGCCGAACGCGAGTGCAAAAGCCTTTCTCACAAGCGCTCCCCCTCCCTACCCCTGCTTCCGATCGAGCGACTCCTCAGCATGGCTGACACTGCTGGCCAACTTGGAGGTTCCGATACTTGTCAGGCGGTCCGCCAGCGAGGGCCCCCGCGACTACGAATCTCCTTTGAAAGACACTCGTTCTGTTATCAGGGAACGGCGATGCTCGTCCTCCCCTGGCGACATAGCCCCAGTAGCTACCAATGAAGATGTCGGTTCGGTTGTATGTGAACGACGTCGATACCAGTCGCTTCAAGAGGATTCCTCCTGCTGTCCTTAATCGCTCGTCGCTCAAGACCCGTGTCGGGCGGCATCTGCTGCCTCTGCCAGATCGTGTAGGAGGGCAAAGAATGCAGGCGGCTGACCTATGAACAGCCCGTTGGCTGTCAAGGCTTTGACTGCACCCATTGCAGCCCCGTGGGTTTCGGTGGGGCGAATGATCGAACAGACCGGGAACTTTCGGTTAAGGAAGACGGTTGGCTCGGGCATGATCAGGTTGGTCTGGAAGTCCTCCCCTCCAAATGGAGGCGAATTGAGGTCCGGAAAGACCAACCCATTAGTGGGGTCGGTCAAAGGAGGCGCATTGCCTGCCTTGTCCTGCCAGGTCTGGAAGTGCTGTGTCTCGGTTGGCCCGATGCTGAGCAGGATGCGCAACACTTCCGGATGGGTGACCCGCTGAGCCAGCGATGGGTAGAGGCTGGTCCCCCCCTGCTCGATAAACGCAAAGTGGAATCCAGCTGTGTTGGCGATCGCTTGGAGATGGTCTTTGGGGGACAGGTCGCCATCGTGTCGGGGAATCGCCGGGAACTGCCCCGAACTCAAACCCGGGACTGCCTGAGCGAAAGTGTCACCGAAGTCGGGATTCTTCGTGCGGCTGCGGTACCGCGTCCACCAACTGGTGTCCACCGCGAGCTGCATGAGGTTGGTGAGCCGTCCGATTTGCTGGGCGCCTGTCGCCTTACTGCTCGGCAACGTGCGAAACCGATCTAGGTTGATTGTTTCCTTGCCCTTCGAAGCTAGATACGCGTTGATGAACGTAAAGTGGGTGAACTCGTCCTCGGTATTGTCGTGGATGTACTGGTCCATGTCCGAATCCAGCACTTGCAGCGCTGCGGTGAAGGGTGCACTCCCACTCCCCCCAGGGACTTCACTGTCTTGAATACCACCAAGTTCGTTGTATTGCTGCCAGAGGTCGGTTTCGAGGATTTCGGCCGCAGCTAGGAACCTTAGAATGGCCGCGTCTCCAGGTGTGAGACCACTGCTGGTCGCGCCGGCGAAGGCGGATACCTCATTTTCAAATAGGACGGCACCCACGGTTCCCGCTCCGACCGCCAGCCCCGTAAGCAGAAAGGAACGACGGCTGGTGAAGTGTTGCCCGGGCTTCATGATCTCCTCCTTATGGCCTCCGCCCGACACAAAGGCAAGACGGCTGCTCGCGATCCGTGGCCCGCACCCACGTAGCACCGTCGAGCTAGTAATGACTACTCAGTAGGGTTACGCCCGCACCCCTGGAACACAGTCTGGATCAGTTCATCCGGAACGTCCGAAGTCTGTGAAGTGATGAACGCAGCGAGCGCGACCATGACGATCAACAAGCTCAGGTTCTGGGCGCCGATTGCTGCGCTAGCCCTGCCAAATACCTGGAATGCCATCGCACCTGGGGTCGCCACGCCCTTTGCGAGGCTCGGGGTTTGACGACCTACCTCGTCGCCAACCTTCAATTCAGGTTGCTCCCCGGCTCGCCCAGCCGATTGTCGGCGGCAGGGTCGGTCATCGCGAGTCTGAGGATTGCCTCTTCGGTCGCTCCCTGCGCCGGCAGTGTTCCAACGATTCGCCCTGATCGGATGACCAGAATCCGGTTGCTGACCCCAAGGATTTCCGGGAGCTCAGAGGAAATAAGCGATCAGCAGCAAACTGCTGCGGGCCACCAACTAGTAGAAGGTTGGAACGTTGAGCAAGATCAGCCCGTTGCCCAGCGCTCCTCCTCTTTCTCAACCGACGAGCTGTACGCGGTCAGATCTCCTGGGCGCTAGCAGCCCGCGACCTACGCTACCTTTCCGCCGGAACCTGCGCTTCCAGGAGTTCCTTT
>Ga0209180_10001028_pt1 | contig 13682 bp, 9 predicted proteins | sample CZO8metaG_3_FD_188355 | JGI IMG/M metagenome (GOLD analysis project Ga0209180, IMG submission 188355) | Vadose zone soil microbial communities from the Eel River Critical Zone Observatory, Northern California, USA - CZOApr15con2H2.8 metaG... | ecosystem: Environmental > Terrestrial > Soil >...
GCGAGAGCAACTCGACCGAGCCCATCTCGCGCAGATACATGCGCACGGGGTCGTCGGTGCGCTCGGACGGTTCTGCCTTCTCGACCTTGGCTGGCGCTGTGCGCTGCACTTCGGCGAGTTCGCCGCCCTCGCTCTCCTCCTCCTCGGGCTCCTCGCGCGCCTCGGCTTCCTCCTCCGGCTCAGCTTCCTCGGATTCGACGGTGGTTATGCCCACCTCGTTGAGCATGGCAAGAATGTCCTCGATCTGCTCGGAAGTGACCTCCTCCGAAGGCAGCACCGAATTGATCTGCTCGTGGGTGACGTAGCCACGCTTCTTGGCGGCCTTGATCATCTTGCGGACGGCGGCGTCGGACAAACCGAACAGCAGCAGCGGGGCGTCCGGCGTCTCGGGGGGTTCCTTCTCCGGCGCCTCTTCCTTGTCCTCCGGCCGCGTCGCCTTGGTCTTGCTTGCCATAAGTCTCTCCACAGCCGGCGCTGAGTCCGCGCCGGGACGCGGCCTGCCGCGTAATGGGCGCGCATGCCCCACGCCCGTAGAGCTGGTCGCAACCGCCGCCCGACGCAAGCGCATCAAGGTGATGCTATCCCAAGTCGACGGCCTCTTGGGCTTCGCGAGCCTTGTCCTCGTTCGTGAGGATCGAATTTTGGAGGCGGTCATGGGTGAAATCTCTTTGTCGAAGCGTTTAGGTGAACTGGTTACGCTCTGCGAGGAAAGCATCGAGGTCTGCGCATTGGTCCGCGAGTTTCTTGATGAGAGCCCGGTTATAGGGGGTTCTAAGATCAATCGTGTGACGACAGCCCGGAGTGGCACAGGGTAGATAGTAGTTTGTGGTAAGGCTAGCGATAGCTTGCTCGGTTGCCTTTCGGCAGCAAGGGCAAGTCATCCGGTAAGTAAGACGTTCGGCAGAGGTGAGCGGCATAGCGAGTCCCCGGATGCTGGGAATATAACCCTTGGTTCCGGGCCGCGAAAGGAAGCTAGTGCGGCTTGTCCCGAGCGCCCCTGAGCTCGGCGAACGGCTCGCGCCGTTCACCAGGTCGATGTGCTCGTTCGCCATCTTCACAAGTTCCTCGCGAACGTTCGCGGCGTACAGGAGGCTCACCGCACGGTCGCTCCTCTGCCACATGCGTTTGCGGGCGGCTCAGTCCCGAACAAAGCGGCTCAAACCGGAGTGCGGGCGTGCATGCGATACTCACGCATATCGCGGAACGAGACGAGCCGCCCCCGACTCTCGTCCCAAAGCACCAACCGGACGCACTTGAGGCTTCCAATGAACGTGAGCCGGCCGGTCGCACCGAGCTCCGGATGATCCCGCAGTACCCGAGGCAGGCGGTAGTACGGGATTCGGCTGCACAGGTGATGAACATGGTGCACGCCGATATTGGCGGTGAACCAGCGCAGAATACCCGGTAAATCATAATGTGAACTGCCGTGAAGCGCCGCTTCGTGCTGATTCCAGCTTTCGTCATGAGCCCAGAGCGTGTCCTCGAACTGATGCTGGACATAGAAAAGCCAGACCCCGATCGATGCCCCAAGCAGCGTGATCGGCAGTTCGACCAGCAGAAATGCACGCACCCCCATGAACCATATTACCGTGGCCACAAGGATCGTGATTGCCAGATTCGTGCCCATGGTGCTCAACCACGGCTGCCACCCGGCGCGCACCAGCCCGACCGGCAGGCGGTACTGCAAGATGAACAAATAGGCTGGCCCCAGACCGAACATGACGATCGGATGCCGGTAAAGGCGATAGCGCAGCCGGCCCCATTTGGACCGGGCCAAATATTCACACACGGTCAGGGTATCGACGTCGCCAATCCCGCGGCGTTCGAGATTGCCCGACGTCGCGTGGTGGATGGCGTGAGTTCGTCGCCAGAAATCATACGGCGTCAACGTGAGCACCCCGATTACCCGTCCGATCCAGTCATTCGCTACCCGGTGGCGGAAAAACGCGCCATGGCCGCAATCGTGCTGAATCATGAATAGTCGAACCAGGAAGCCGGCCGCCGGAAGGGCCAGGAGCAGCGAGAGCCAGTATCCGATGTCGAGAACGGCCCACATCGATGTCCAGAGCGCGAGGAAGGGAACAACGGTGATCAGAATCTCGACGATGCTTCGCCCAAGGCTAGGCATCCGATAGCGCGCGAGGTTCCGTGCCCACACGCGCGCATTCATCACTGTGGAAATACTCAATGCCCTATTCCCTGGCCGTTCCGATTCCATTTCCTACTATGGCTGATAGTGCTCACGCCTACCAGGAAAGATTCGGATTGCCTTGCGTTTCCATCCCGCAGGCCGCCACTGAAATGCCCCCAATTTGCTAGGTCAATGTCACAGTTTGGCCCTGCCTTATCGGCTTCAACATGCAATCTTGGGTCCCGAGCCTGAGCCGTCCACTGAGAGAAACGCTCATGCCGACCATTGCCCTCGTTGACGACGACCACAATATCCTGACCGGAAAACGGGCCGGAAACCAGGTTGCCGTCTTTCTCTAGCGTACCAGCCGCCGGGCCCATCTCCGCTTCAAGCTGTCGGGCGTTGCGTACGCGTTTGAAACTTGGCCGCCTACCAGTCGGGAAACCAGAGCTTGATCAACGGCCACGCGAGTATCGACATCACGGTCAAGACCGCGATGGCAATCAGCACTCGGTGCCGATGTGTGTGTCGTTGGTCGTCGCCCCGTGCGTCCGCAAGTTCTTTTTCATGGAGCCATCCATTGACGAACCACCTGGGCGGATGGGGTTAACCTCGGCATCATGGCTCAATGCCGTCGAAGGCTTCTTCGCCAAGCTCACAAATCGGCGCCTCAAACGCGGCGTGTTTCGATCCGTCGCCGACCTTGAAGACGCCATCAACCGCTTCGTTGCCGAGACCAACGCCGACCCCAAACCCTTCGTGTGGACCGCACGCCCAAACCGCATCCGCCGCTGTCAAAAGAGGGAAGGAAAAGTTAGAGTCGATCCACTAGGGGGCTCGCGAACGAGTGCCGCTGATTGCCTCTGTCCACGCCATACAACGGCAATTTAGGTTACAGGGTTCTAATTCTAGGCGACAGAAACGCCTTGATTTACAAGACGATTCGGCAGGACGCCAGGGTGACCTTCTGGGCCCTCATCGCTTGAAACGCGAGGCCTGCCGCCTTTCGCCGACTGGCCGGGATGATGGGCCATTGCGCCATCGGGCGCCGAAAACAGGTGCGAGGTCGGCTTTGAGGAGGGCCGACCGATGCGGCGCTATGGATTACGAGACACCAATGGGACCGGATAAGGATCAAGCCCGCTTGTCTTTCTCGCCGTCGCCGACGATGCTGCCGACGTCTTCGTCGGCGTCGTCCTGCTCCGCGAGGATAGCTGCACCGTCGAGCGTCTCGACGGATGTAGCTTCATCCTCCGCGACTCCGGGCGCCTCCTCCCTCTGCTTGAGCGAGACAAGCTCAGGCTCCGGCATTGCCGCCTTCTCGACGGGCGCGGGCCATCGGTGCACCAGCCGACGCGGCGGGATCGGGGCGCGCGCGGGCGGGACGAACACACTCGCGCATTTCGGACAAACAATCGGGTCCCTGTGCAGATCGTAGAACTTGGCGCCGCAGTTGGCGCACAGACGTTTGACACCGAGCTCGGGTTTTGACACGGACGGGAAACTCCTTCTTCCGGTAGTAAGGAACTACAGTGATATAGGCATGAATCCAGCGGTTCCAAGCGATAGAACTGTTTCAGCCTAATATGGTCTCTGAGATGAAGGCGCCGTTGCTTGAGGGTGCATCTTAGCAGAGGGCACCGTGGCGGTGATGCACCTCTGTGCTGATCCATATGCCGATTGCCATTGACACCCCTTTGGTCGGGGGCCACCTAATAGTACGAACGGATAGCGTACGAGCGGTCCCGGGCAGGGTGTCGTACCCGCCAGCGCTCGCAGCTCCCGCTGAGCTTCGGGGTTCCCTTCCCGGCCCATTGACACTCGGCTGTGACCGCGTCTTGGCGGGTCGTCGCGGAAGGGCACAATAATAAGGACTTCGGGCCATGACCACTGCGAAACCACGACCCACAATCGCGCCGGGTGAAACCCGGGCCTATCCGGTGTTGCCGCTGCGCGATATTGTGGTGTTCCCGCACATGATCGTGCCGCTGTTCGTCGGCCGCGAGAAGTCGATCCGCGCGCTCGAAGAGGTGATGCGCAGCGACACCTTCATCCTGCTGGCGACCCAGAAGAACGCTTCGGAAGACGATCCCACGACCGAGGCTATCTTCGCGGTGGGCACGCTCGCGAGCGTGCTGCAGCTGCTCAAGCTCCCCGACGGGACCGCGAAGGTGCTGGTCGAGGGCGCCGAACGCGCGAAGATCCTCAAGTACACCGATCGCACCGACTACTACGAGGCCGACGCAGTCGTGCTCGAGGACACGGTCGGCGAGCGCGTCGAGGCCAAAGCACTCGCCCGCTCGGTCGTTACCGAGTTCGAGAGCTATGTGAAGCTCAACAAGAGGGTATCGCCGGAGGTCGTCGGCGTGGTCCAGCAGATCGACGACTATGGCCGGATCGCCGACACGGTCGCCTCCCACCTGGCCGTGAAGATCCTCGACAAGCAGGCGATTCTGGAGACGATGGCGATCGCCGAGCGGCTGGAGAAGGTGTTAGGCCTGATGGAGAGCGAGATCTCGGTGCTGCAGGTCGAGAAGCGCATCCGCACCCGCGTCAAGCGCCAGATGGACAAGACGCAGCGCGAGTACTACCTCAACGAGCAGCTGAAGGCGGTCGAGAAGGAGCTCGGCGACGAGGGGGGACGCGACGAGCTCGGCGAGATCGAAGACAAGATCAAGAAGACGAAGCTATCGAAGGAGGCCCGCGAGAAGGCCCAGCACGAGCTCAAGAAGTTGCGCCAGATGTCATCGATGTCGCCAGAATCCACCGTCGTGCGCAACTATCTCGACTGGCTGTTGTCGATCCCATGGGGCAAGGAGTCCAAGATCAAGAGGGGCCTCACGCTCGCCCAGAAGATCCTCGACAACGACCATTTCGGCCTGGAGAAGGTCAAGGAGCGGATCGTCGAGTATCTCGCGGTCCAGCAGCGCACCAACAAGCTGACCGGCCCGATCCTGTGCCTGGTCGGTCCTCCCGGCGTCGGTAAGACTTCGCTCGGCAAGTCGATCGCGCGGGCCACGGGCCGCGACTTCGTTCGCGTGTCGCTCGGCGGCGTGTGCGACGAGGCGGAGATCCGCGGGCATCGGAGGACTTATATCGGCTCGATGCCGGGCAAGATCATCAAATCGATGCGCAAGGCCAAATCGACGAACCCCCTGTTCCTGCTCGACGAGGTCGACAAGATGAGCGCCGATTTTCGCGGCGATCCGTCCTCGGCGCTGCTCGAGGTGCTGGATGCGGACCAGAACCACACCTTCAACGACCATTATCTCGAGGTCGACTACGATCTCTCCAAGGTGATGTTCGTGACGACGGCGAACACGCTCGACATTCCGCCGCCACTGATGGATCGCATGGAGATCATCCGCATCGCCGGCTATACCGAGGACGAGAAGGTCGAGATCGCGCGCAAGCACCTGATCCCCAACGTGGTCATTAAGCACGGCCTGAACGCCAAGGAATGGGCGATCGACGAGGAGGCGCTGCTCGCCATCATCCGCCGCTACACGCAGGAGGCGGGCGTGCGCAATCTCGAGCGCGAGCTCTCGACGCTGATCCGCAAGGCGGTCAAGGAGCTCATGACCTCGAGGGAGGAGTCCGTGAAGGTGACCGCGGCGAATCTCTCCGATTATCTCGGCGTGCCGAAATTCCGCTACGGCGAGGTCGAGCCGAACGACCGGGTCGGCGTCGTCACCGGGCTCGCCTGGACCGAGGTCGGCGGCGAGCTGCTGACCATCGAGGGGGTGATGGCGCCCGGCAAGGGCAAGATGACGGTGACCGGCAATTTGCGCGACGTGATGAAGGAGTCGATCTCGGCGGCGGCCTCCTACGTGCGCTCGCGCGCGGTCGATTTCGGTATCGAGCCGCCGCTGTTCGATCGCCGCGACATCCACGTGCACGTGCCGGACGGGGCAACCCCCAAGGACGGTCCGTCTGCGGGCGTCGCCATGGTGACCGCGATCGTCTCGGTGATGACCGGCATTCCCGCGCGCCGCGACGTGGCGATGACCGGCGAGATCACGCTGCGCGGTCGCGTGTGGCCGATCAGTGGCCTCAAGGAGAAGCTGCTCGCGGCGCTGCGCGGGGGGATCAAGACGGTGCTCATCCCGGAAGAGAATGCCAAGGATCTCGTCGAGATCTCGGACAGTGTCAAAAGAGGGCTCGAGATCATTCCGGTGTCGCGCATAGACGAGGTGCTCGGCCATGCGCTGACCAGGAAACCGGTGCCGATCGTGTGGGACGAGGCAAGCGCCAAGCCGACCGTGGAGACGTCGGTCGAGGAGGAGTCCGCGGCGTGGACCGCGCGGGGGCTTTCATCATTACAGAGGGAAGCATATACGATCCGAATTCGGTAGTATCGCCTACCGTAATCGCGGTATGACCCGGAGGACGGCAGCCGCGGCAACCACGACCAGCAGCAAGATCAGGAGCTGGATCGTCGAGATTATGTGCCCTGTCCCTGTCGGAAACTAAATCCGGACATAATGATGATGCCGCCCAGGGTCGGTCGTGGAAAGATGCGGCCAATAGTCTGGATAGGGCGAGAGAGCGGCGCATCCTTGTTGAGCGATAGGTGCGTGCGGGCTTGATTATAATAGGCCGCATAACATGCAAGCACATGGCGAAGGTGGCACTCACCGAACACCACGACATAGTCAAGGCACTCCCGCCGGATCGAGCCGATGAACCTCTCCGAATGCCCGCTGCCGGCCGTGACGCAAGATCAGCAAACCGTAGAGCAGCCGGAACGAGATCGTCGGGACCATGAACAGATCCATCGACGCGATGCCGTCAGCATGATTACGAAGAAAGGTCCTCCAGCCTTGGGACGGTGGTCGCCTCCCTCTCCACCCCGCAGCTTCCGCCCGAGATCGACGACCTCGTACAACTCATATCCGCTCCAGCCGAAGGCACTTGGAATGGTGTGCCTCTCGCAAACCTCATCCGGCTGGCAGATGATCGCGAATCGGGCGATGTTGTCGCCTGATGTGGGACCTTTGCAGACTGACCTGGTGGGTGCTCGGCGACCTGTTCCGACCGAGAGCAAAGCTTGAGGCGGAGATCCTGGTGCTGCGCCAGCAGATCAATGTCCTGCAGCGGACCCTGCTCAAGCTCGGCATCGATGTCGGGCGGACGAGTGTAGCCAAGTATATGGCGCAGCTCGGCGATCCCGCCCGAAAGGCCGCCGTCCAAAACAATGAGGGCCCGGGTGCACCCGAGCCCTCACCGTGATCGTGATGCTCTGCGCAATCAGTAGTCCATGCCGCCCATGCCACCGTGAGGCATGCCGGGTGCTGCAGTTTCTTTCTTCGGCAACTCGGCAACCATCGCTTCGGTAGTGATCAAGAGGCCCGCAATCGAGGAAGCATCCTGCAGCGCGATGCGCACAACCTTGGTCGGGTCGATGATGCCCTTGGACACCAGGTTGCCAAACTCGCCGGTCTGCGCGTCGTAGCCGTGGGCGTAGGTATCCTTCTCCAGGATCTTGCCGACCACGACCGAGCCATCCTCGCCAGCGTTGATCGCGATCTGGCGCGCCGGCCAGGTGATCGCCTTTTTGACGATCTCGATGCCGTGCCGCTGGTCCTCGTTTTTGCCCTTAAGCTTCTCGATCGCCTTGCCGGCGCGCAGCAGCGCGACACCGCCGCCCGGCAGGATGCCTTCCTCAACGGCGGCGCGGGTCGCATGCATGGCATCATCGACGCGGTCCTTGCGCTCCTTGACCTCGATCTCGGTCGCGCCACCGACCCTGATCACGGCAACCCCGCCCGCGAGCTTCGCGAGCCGCTCTTGCAGTTTCTCGCGATCGTAATCGGAGGTGGTCTCCTCGATCTGCGCCTTAATCTGGGCGATGCGCGCCTGGATTTCGGCCTTCTTGCCAGCGCCACTGACGATCGTGGTGTTTTCCTTCTCGATCATCACCTTCTTGGCACGCCCGAGCATGTTTAGCGTGACGTTCTCGAGCTTGATGCCGAGGTCCTCGGAGATCCCGGTGCCGCCGGTCAGGATCGCTATATCCTGCAGCATGGCCTTGCGACGATCGCCGAACCCCGGCGCCTTGACGGCCGCGACTTTCAGGCCGCCGCGCAGCTTGTTGACCACAAGTGTCGCCAGCGCCTCGCCCTCGACATCCTCGGCAATAATGACCAGCGGCTTGCTGGTCTGGACCACCGCTTCGAGGAGCGGTAACAGCTCCTGCAGGCCGGAGAGTTTCTTTTCATAGATCAGCAGATAAGCGTCTTCCATCTCGACACGCATCTTCTCGGCGTTGGTGACGAAATAGGGCGAGATATAGCCACGGTCAAACTGCATGCCCTCGACCACCTCAAGCTCGGTTTCGAGCGATTTCGCTTCCTCGACCGTGATCACGCCCTCGTTGCCGACCTTCTTCATGGCGTCAGCGATGAAGCGACCGATCTCCGCGTCGCCGTTGGCCGAGATGGTACCGACCTGAGCGATCTCCTCGTTCGAGGTGACGTTCTTCGAATTCTTTTTGAGATCTTGGACGATGGCCTCGACGGCAAGATCAACGCCGCGCTTGAGATCCATTGGGTTCATCCCGGCGGCAACGCCCTTTGCGCCTTCCTTGACGATCGCGTGGGCGAGGATCGTCGCGGTAGTGGTGCCGTCCCCCGCCTGATCGGAGGTCTTCGAGGCGACCTCGCGCACCATCTGTGCGCCCATGTTCTCGAACTTGTCTTCGAGCTCGATCTCCTTGGCGACGGTCACACCATCCTTGGTAATACGCGGCGCGCCGAACGATTTGTCGAGCACGACATTCCGGCCTTTCGGACCGAGCGTGACTCGCACTGCATGGGTGAGAATGTCGACGCCGCGCAGCATCTTGTCGCGGGCATCCACCGAGAATTTCACTTCTTTCGCAGCCATGTCGTTACTCCTGAAGACCTGTTTGTGTGGCCTCTTTGCGAGCGGTTCGCTCCAATCTGCGAAGTCAGGCTCGATGCCTTCAGTGCGAAGGCGAGGCGTTACGGATGTTAATGGATCAGGCGGCCTTGCGGCGCCCTTCGGCTTCCACCAGCACCCCCATGAGATCGCTTTCCTTCATGATGAGGTACTCGACGCCGTCGAGCTTGACCTCGGTCCCCGACCATTTTCCGAAGAGCACCCGGTCGCCGACTTTGACGTCGATGGGGATGAGCTTGCCGGCCTCGTCGCGTCCGCCAGGGCCGACGGCGATGACTTCGCCCTGCTGCGGTTTTTCCTTGGCCGTATCGGGGATGATGATGCCGCCTGTCGTCTTCTCCTCGGCCTCGATACGCTTGATGACGACGCGATCGTGAAGTGGACGGAATTTCATGACTTGCCTCCTAACCCGATGTCGTTCCTCGGTTTTTTTGTCGGACTGATCGCTGGGCAGGGAACTCTTGCCGACGATGTCACTGCTTTTAGCACTCGCTCCCAGAGAGTGCTAGTGAAAACTGAAACGCGCTGAGCTACAGGGAAGAGCACTACCTTGACATCGTAGGGTCGCTGGTTCGATCCCAGCCGCGCCCACCATATTAGCCTCTGAAAATCAACGATTTCTGCCGGTCGGGGATAAAGGGCTTGGTGTCTCGCCCTGCCTGAACAAGCCGTGAACCGTGCCCAAAAACCTGGTCAGGTTGGGCAATGCTTGGGCAGAATGTTCGCGTGGCGTTCTGTGGGAGAGAAACATGCCCTTTGCGATAGACCGCATTGATCACGTCGTCCTCAATTGCAGGGATCTCGAAACTACTGCCTCTTGGTATCCGCGCGTGTTGGGTATGCAACGCGAGGAGTTTGGGCCGGATCGACGGATTGCACTGAAGTTCGGTTCTCAGAAAATAAATCTGCGGCTGACAGGAGCCTCAAATTGGCCGACAGGTGCAATAGATGCGCCAGGCTCGCTCGATCTTTGCTTCATTACGACTAGTGCCCCGAAAGACGTGCTGGATCACCTGCGGAATTGTCAGATCACTGTTACTGAAGGACCAGTGCAGAGAACCGGCGCGCTCGGAACCATGACCTCGATCTATTGCCGCGATCCGGACGGCAATCTTGTCGAGATCGCCGGCTATCTGACCTGCTGATGTCACGTGCTAAAGGAGCGGTTTTGTAAACCGCGCGATTTCGGCGTTCCATGTGTGTTCTGATACCGAAAATCCTGATGTTTCCGCGCGTTTTATTGGAGATCGGGGCTCGGCAGATCGGGCAGATAGGTTTCGGCCCATGATCCCGAGCCCCATGGAAAACGACTACTGGCGGGCCGAAAAAAGTTGCGGGCTACGTGTTGCCAGTGAGCCGAAGGATCGCGTCGATGATGACATTGGTCGAACGACTGACGAGCTGCCAGACAACATTGAGGTCGATCCCGAATTGCGCACCCAACAACGGCAAAATGAACAGCACCCCAATCAGGATCATCATGCCGTAGGGTTCCAGCCGGGCCAACGGGATCGCCAGCGCATCCGGAAGCACCCCGACCGCGATCCGTCCACCATCCAGTGGCGGCAGAGGCAGCAGGTTAAAGATGGCAAGCAGCACGTTGATGATCAGCGCGTTCTTGAGGTTCTCGGCGACCCAGGGCGCGGCAGCATTCGGCAGATAGACGAGAAGGTGAAACGCGAGCGCGGCGAGTATTGCCAGGACAAAGTTCATGGTTGGGCCCGCTGCGGCGACCCAAATCGAGTCCCGGCGCGGGTTACGCAGTGCTCGAAAGTTGACTGGAACTGGCTTGGCGTACCCAAACAGAAACGGCGAACGCATCAAGAGGAGCAGCGCCGGCAGCAGAACGGTCCCAAAAGGATCGATGTGCTTGAACGGATTGAAGCTGACACGGCCGAGCCGCCAAGCCGTATCATCGCCTAACAGCCACGCGACATACCCGTGCGAAGCTTCATGAAACGTAACGGCAATAACCAAGGGGATGGTCCAAGTCGAGACCGCATGGAGTGTGATGCTGAACTGTTGAAACATCGTTTTCGAATTTTGGCCCAGAAACGAACCGGGCCTGACGGCTGGTCAACCCCATCAGGCCCGGCTCACACAATGGAGACTGGCTCTCCCGGTGCAACTTGGGGGCTGCCGGGATAGCCACTGCGGATTTTAGCGTTGCCTCGAAAAAAACAAAGCCCGTAATGTGGGCAGGCCGCCTCGGCTGGCCGCCTCATCCTTGTCCTTGTAGATCACACTGTTGCACACCACCCGTGCAGACGAGCCACAGACCGCGCTCATGCAGCTGATCTGCAAGTCTGTGCGGAGCCGTTCGATGACTCGGTTGGCTGTCGAACTCAAGCTCGCCGAGTCTTTCGGCAGGGGAATGGGATAAACCCCCACTTCCAGCACACTCCCCAATATTTCTCTCCAATTTGCCGCTGCTCAGGCATGTGTAAGACCTCCCTTCTCGACGTGGACACTGTCCGGGGCACGGACGAACTCAGGTGGGAGTCGAAGAGGCAATTATCCCCTGGCCGTTGCTTTCTCGCTCAGCCGGGACATCGGAACCTGCCAGTACCCAGGCGGCCACCACAAATATCAATCCCAACGCGACGATGAATGCAATGAGAATCCAGGCATCGCCCACGCCCTGTTCGGGTTGCGGCAGAGGGCGGCCCGCGTCGCTCGGTCCCGAACTTGCTCCCGGACATCTCCGCGCAATGATCGCTCACCATGGAAGTCGATTCGTACTCGCGCACCCGGTCAATCGGTGAGGCCCAAGGCGAAGGCTACACGCACCTGAGAGCGGCGTGCCCAAAATGTGGACGCATTGCCGATGTCCCATGGCCGCTATTGCTGGGCCGGAAGGGCACCACTCGCGAAACGTTCCTCGGCAACATACCCCTGAAGTGCCAACGCTGCGGCAACGCGAACCCGACCATAGGCGTCAGACACCACGGCAACACTGACGGTTATGCCAAGCCCGTGCTTCGCTGACACAGTTCCCCGTGATGCAAACAAGCTCGGCCGGGGCGGGGGACTTTCGGAACGAGTTGAATCTGACGCGGTGTCGCTTTTCGGGTCGCTTCAATCGCGCAATGTGGCAGGTAGAATCTCATTCATTCCTATCATTCTTGTGCTTTTCTATCGTGTATTTCTCATTGTGATGCCGACGCAATTCATTAAACAAGGAAGCCATTCTTTCGGCTTCCGCTTCATCATCAGTCACGAAAAGCACTTCCCGATGTTTGGAACCATTCGAAGTCGCATAGATGCAAAACTTACTCATGCAGAAATCACCAGAGCATGTCCAATTTTCGGCCCCGCGAACCCGCACTCGGTAACGACTCTCCAAAAAGCCCCCATCGTTTGAGCGTAGGCGCCTCGTCATCGGGAAGCCAAGCCTCTCGGGACTGCTGGGCTACCTTTCCGCCCAAGTGTGTCCTTGCCGCCACACAGACCCAGTGATCACCGTAAAGCATCGGCTGCCCTGGAACTTCCCCATTGCCGCCGCATTGGAATACAATATTTTAATCGAGGTCAGGGGACGTATCGCGTGAATAGTGCGGAATTGTACCGGGCGAATGCTGCCGAGTGTCTTGTCATGGCATCGAGCGTGACGGACACGAGCAATCGAGCATCCCTGCTGAACATGGCCTCTGCTTGGTTGCGGCTTGCTGAGTTGGCGGACAAGAACCAACGAACCGGTCTTAGTCTACGAGACCCCGCCGCCACAGCCTCGGACAATTCGCCAGATTCCCCGTGATGCGCAATGGAACCTGCTTGTTGGGGGTTCGGGACTCAGCTTGCGCGTGTGTGTAGGGTGGGTGAAATGGCAACTGGGGATGAGTACCCGAGAACGAGCGAACGAATGCCTAGCGGCAGCGGACCAAATAACCGAGCCGGAGCGCAAGGTTAGTCTCCTGGAACTCGCCCAACGATGGCTACGACTCGCTTTCCAAGTAGAAAAAATCCAAAACCATAACGGGTTTAAGGGCGATGCACTGTTAGACCCCCCGGACACTGACCACCGTAACCGCTAACTGTGCAAGGGCGGGGGTTCGTAGACCAAATCGGTTTGCCTGTTTTTCTCGGCCTGTTCTCCTAGCTTAATCCATGCTGTCGCCATGTCGGTCAGCACGGCTCTGGTGGCCGATTCAGTCGTGGCATGGGCTAGGCGAAGACATTCGACGGCGTGCTGGCGATAGGATTCGCGACTAGTCACGGTCATTCCCCACGCAAAAAACAACAATTGGAATGATCCTCTAACCCAATTCTTAACAATTGGTTCCGGGGCGGTCGGAGTGAAACCGAAGGGCCTGGAACTTACCTCTTGCCGCCTTGCTCTTCCGTTGTATTTTGGACAGCACTACCGAGAGGGAGGCATGACAGAGACCGGGCGCAGCTAAAGGCATCAAGGGCAGGGTTGCCCAGCCCAACCTGTGGCGAGAACTAGCAGAGGAAGCCGCTAAAAACAAAGCCAATGCAGCCATAAAACGCCGCAAGTCCATTATCGAGCAAACGTTCAAATCAGCCGGTCATCTCGGATCGGCGTGTGTTGGATTGTCTTCTGGCCGAGAGCACCGATCCGCTATCTCGGCAAGTTTCAAAATGGTCCGTTGTGCCGCTGGAGTTT
>Ga0209180_10001037_pt1 | contig 13639 bp, 12 predicted proteins | sample CZO8metaG_3_FD_188355 | JGI IMG/M metagenome (GOLD analysis project Ga0209180, IMG submission 188355) | Vadose zone soil microbial communities from the Eel River Critical Zone Observatory, Northern California, USA - CZOApr15con2H2.8 metaG... | ecosystem: Environmental > Terrestrial > Soil >...
AGGGTCTCATGGTCGGCCTCGGCCCTCGCGTCCTGGCTGGCGGAGATCACGTTCTGGCCGACCAGGATGATCGGCAGCAGCACGAGCTGGAGGAAGGCCTGGCTGATCCATGAGATGCCTGTGACGGTATCGCCGCGTATGAACGCCATCAGCGCCTGAGGGAATGAGATCAGCGCCAGCAGCGCAAAGGCGTAGGCCGCCCACATCGTCCCCACGCTCGTCGTGATCAGCACCGCCAGCCGGCTGTTGAACTGTCCGAGCACGCTCGAACCGTGGACGTCGGCATGCACTTCACGGCTCTGAACGAGTCGCGGGACGTGCTGGGCCGCCCTTGCCTGAGCACGGTCCGATTCGCGCCGGTGCGGCGTCTCTTCGACTTCCGTTTCTTCCGCCATCTGCCTCTACTCCTTTCTTTCTACTGAGGTCCGCTGGGCATCAAGAGCAGCGGGCATTCGCTGCCATGGGCCAGCGTCTTGCCGATGTCACCGAATATCCGATCGCGCATGCCGTGGGCGTGGTGCCCGCCGATGATGATCAGCTCCGCCCGGAACTTGTTCGCTTCGTCGAGGATGAAATCCGCCAGCCGGTCTGGGCGGTGGCCGCGGATGTCAGCCCTGGCTTTGATTCCGTTCTGGACCAGCTGGTCAGCGATCTTGACTCCGAATTGAAACGCTTCGGGAATCGTCTCCTTCTCGATGGTCGCCGCAGAGGTGACAACCCTCTCACGCATATGCACCACCAAGACCTCTGAGTTGAATGCCTTGGCCAGCCCCGAGACGAGCGATAGCGTCTCTTCCGCGTCATCCGGGCCGCCGACCGCGACGAGGATCTTGGAAAACATGTGGACGCCCTCCGTGTGTACTGGTATGGAGATACGAGTGTAAGAAGGCTACGATCCCCCGGACATATGGCGGGCCGCGTGCAGCAGTACCGCTCCGAGCTGAAGAAGCGGCGTGGCGAATGGGAGAGTTACCTGAAGGCCAACTCGGGACTCCCTGGTCCGCGTGCGAACCTCGAGCTGGTCGAGGCGGTGGGAGATGAAGCCGACGCCGATCTCCTTTGGCGGCTTTCAGCGTCGAGCGACGAATTCCTGGCCCTCTGCGGTACTGCCGGGCTTGGACGCCTGGTCGCCACCGACCCAACCGTACTGCCATGGCTTAAAGAGCTCGCTGAAGATCCGAGGTGGCGGGTGCGCGAGGGAGTGGCGATCGCCCTGCAGCGCTTTGGCCGCGCTGATATGCCCGGCCTGATCGCCGAGATGGAGGCGTGGTCGAAGGCCGGCCCGCTGGTGCAGCGGGCGGCGGCGGCAGCCGTTTGCGAGCCGCCCTTGCTCAAAAAGCCCGACGAGGTCAAGCGCGTGCTCCAAATCCTCGATCACATCACTCGCTCGATGGCGGCCACTCGCGAGCGCAAGCACGAAGGCTTTCATGTGCTCCGGCAGGCGATGGGTTACTGCTGGAGCGTCGCCGCGGCGGCCAACCCCGAGGCGGCCAGGCCGCTGCTCGAGAAGTGGCTGCGCTCGTCAGATCCCGACATTGCGTGGGTCATGAAGAGCAACCTCGCCAAGGCGCGGATGAGAGCTCTCGCCAAATCTTTTCGGGACACTCCTACTCGGCGTCCAAAGCCCACCGCGAAACCACACACCCCACCACCGCGGAGGATGCGGAAGCCTTAGCGGTCCATAAGCCGGCGACTTAACTGGTTGTTTAGCGGGGCTCAGGGCAACTCTTGGGGACCATAATCACGCCACTGGAATGGCCGAGAAGGTGTCTTCGATCTCAATTACCAACCCCTTGGCCAGCCTGAGCGAACGAGCTCGGTTTGCGATTGCCGCCGGCGGAGGGGTGGTCGCAATCGTCGCCATTGGCGTCCTCGTTGGCCGCCGAGTTGAAGGCGAAACCGGAGCCGAGACACTCGACGACGTCTCAGCGGCGGTCGTCGCGATGCTCGCTGCCCTCAGCTGCGCCCTGGCGGCGCGGCGATCCGAGGGGCGCCGCCGACTAGCGTGGTCTCTGCTCGCCGGGTCCGCGTTCATATGGGGCATCGGAGCAACGATCACGGCGTTTTCCGATGTGGTTCTCGGCGGGCCCCCGCCCGTGCCATCCATCGCCGACGTCGGCTATGTGGCCGCATATCCGCTCGCGGTGGCGTTCGTCTTTGCGGTGCCGACAGCACCTAGCAGCACCTCGACGCGGGGTCGAGCATTCATCGATGCGGGCATCATCGCGTCTGCACTTGTGTTCATGGCATTGGCCGGCGGCGTGGGCAGCGTGTACCGAAGCTCGACTCAATCGGCGTTGACTGATTCGATCACCCTCGCCCGCACGTTCGGCGACGTGGTCGTGCTCACGGTCTTGATACCTGCAGTTCTAAGAGGCGTCCCCAGGAGGCGCGGGCGTCTCCTCCTGGTGCTGGCGGGGTTTGCCGCCATCGCATTTTCGGACACGGCTTACGCAATCCTCACCGCCGGCGAAACGCACCATGCGCTGGTCGAGCTCTTCGACATCGGTTGGGTGATCGGCTTCATCTTGATCGCGCTCGCGCCACTTTGGCCTTTGCGCACGGGCGCCGATGCGGCGGCCGACCAGCCCACCAGCCTGCTCGTGGTCGCTGTGCCGCTCCTCAGCCTGGTGTTGGTGGCGACTACGACTGTGGTCGTGACCGGAACTGGACACAAGATGGACGTCTGGATCTCCTTCCCAGGCGCAGCGCTTGGAATCCTGCTCACGGCGAGCCAGCTCCTCACGCATCGCGACTCCCTTGCTCTGCTCACCAAGAGCAGGCGCACAGAAGCGCAGCTCCAGGAGCGGACCGCATTCTTGAACCAGGTCATCGGGCATACGCCCGCGGGCCTTGCTCGCATCAGTCGTGAGCTTCGTATCACGGATCCGAACCCGCGGCTCTGCGGGCTTTTTCGCGCGCCCAGCCGCGTCATCGTCGGATCGAGTCTCACCGATTACGTTCCGGAAGCCGACGTCAAGAGAGTGTTCGACGCGATCCCGCCGGTCAGCAATGAGATCGATTCGGTGGAGGCGGACAGCGAGGCAGTTCGTGCCGATGGAAGCAAGCTCTGGGTCCACTGGAGCGCCACGCCTGTGCGCAATGCGCGTGGCGGAATCGAGTACCTCCTGGCCATGTTCGACGACGTCACGGCGGAGCACGAGGCCGATGCGGCGGCGTTGGCGAACCTCGCGAGCCTCGAGCGCCTCAGCAAGCTGAAGAGCGAGTTCGTGACCATGGTCAGCCATGAGTTCAGGACTGCCCTGACAGGGATACAGGGTTATAGCGAGGTCATGCGCGACGACACCGTTACGCCTGAGGAGGTCAAGGAGTTCGCGGGGGACATCAACACCGACGCCGAGCGCCTCAGCCGGATGATCACCGAGATGCTGGACCTCGACCGCATGGAAGCCGGTCGCATGAAACTCAACCTGGGGCCCGTCGATGTCAACGCGCTGTTGAGCGACGCGGCAGGACGGGCGCGTGTGGCGAGCTCCAAGCACCGCGTCACCGTCGTGCTCGGCAGCGAGATACCTACCATCGCCGGCGACTCCGATCGCATTTTCCAGGTGGTGGCGAACCTCCTGAGCAACGCCATCAAATACTCGCCCGTCGGCGGCCAGGTCGAGGTCACGAGCAGCCTCGAGGGGGGCTATGTCAAGGTCGGCGTTCGCGACCACGGACCGGGCATAGCGCCCGAGTTCATCGACCGTCTGTTCGGACGCTACGAAAGATACGAAGGCAACCCCAAAAGTGGAGTCATCGGCACCGGGTTGGGGCTGGCCATCGCACGGCAGATCGTCGAGATGCATCGCGGACGGATCTGGGTCGAGAGCACGTTGGGGGAGGGATCGCAGTTCCTCTTCACGATCCCGCTTGAAGGCGGATTGCCGGTTGCGCCGGCGACCCAAGAGGCCAAGACCTAACTAATTCTTGCGGCGCAGCTCCCGCTCGAGATCTTCATTGGAACGAGCCAGGTCCAGGTAAAGCCCCCTCGTTCGCAAGAGGTTGCGGACGCGCAGGACCACCTCGTGCTTGTCGAGTGGCTTCGTGAGGAAGTCATCTGCACCGAGCACCAACGCGCTGTTGCGAGCGACCTTGCCGGTGTCGCCGGTCAGCACCACGAAGGGAACGAAGTCCAGCTTTTCACGCAGCACCCGGAAGCGACGCAGTATCGCCAGGCCGTCGGGATCCGGCATGTGGAGGTCGAGGACCACCAGGTCGGGTTCGAAGTCGTTGAACGCCTCCTCGAAGAGCTTCGAATCGGTGATGCTTCGAATCGAGTCGGCCTCCTCCAACAGGTATTTTTCAATCATCGCGATATCGTCGGGATCGTCGTCGACGATGAGCACCCTTGCGCTCATGTCCGCAACCACTTCTTCGTCGTCACCATCGTTCCTTCGCCCGGACCTTCGTCGCGGGCGATCACCTCGATGCCGTTCTGGGCGCCATCCTCGATGGTGGAGATCTCAATTGCGCCTTCACGTGCGTAAATGAAGATGTTGCTGGCGATTTCGGAGATCGCGGCGGCGATGAGCGTGAGCTCGGCGCCTTCGAAGCCGACCGCCTTCGCCAGCTTCCGTCCGGCTTCGCGAACCGCCATCACGTCACGTTCGCTGGTCACCCTGATGAGCTTCCTGGCGATCATCGCGCGGCTGAACTCTAGCCCTGTTAAGCCAGGTTCAACCGCCAACCTTGAACCGTTAATTGAATGGGCCGATAAGTGTTCGCGGACCGTAACGCCCGCTTCGCTGATGCGTATTACTTGTTGATGGCGCGCGCGGCGATCGGGCTGGTTCTGCTGGTCCTCGTGGCGGGATGTCAGCAGCTGCCCGCACCTGCGTCAGCGCTCTCTACTCCGCCCGCGCCGCCTTCCGGGCAGGCGCCCGCGCCGCCCTCCGGGCAGGTCGTCCCGTGGACCCCACTGGCACCCAATCTGGCGCCTCCGGCGCCTACGCTCGGACCCGCACCCCTGCCGCCGGGCACTTTGGCCTGCCAGGCCAACGACTTGGTGGCGGACGTGATCGGCAGCAATGGCGCCACGGGTCATGTCATCACGAGCTTCGGGTTCGCCGGGTCTGGCGCGGCGTGCTATGTAGAAGGATCCCCATCGGTCGGAATCCTCGACTCGAAGGGGAGTCCGATCGCGTTCCGTCAGCGTGCGCCATATTTCCCGCCCACACACCCAGGTCGGGCACTCATCCAGCCAGGCGCGGTGCCGGCTCCCTACACGGAGACCAAGGTCGGTCAAGCCTCACTGAACATCGATTGGATTTCGCAGCCTGAGGCTTGCCCCCAGGTCGATCCGACCCAGCGCGCCCAGCCTGCTACAGCGGTGATCGCCATCCCAGCGGGCGGGATCATCGAAGTCCCAATCCCATTGGAACCGGCAGCGTATGCGTGCGCCGGTCTGGGCGTGGGAGTCTTCGAAACGCCGTACGTGCCCATCCAGCCGGGCCCGCCGCCTCCGCTGCCAGCGATCTCGATGCAGGTCCCGAGCACAAGCCACGTCGGGCAGGCGCTTCCCTACCTGGTGACGCTGACCGACGACAAGAACCAGCCGACCGATTTCACGTCGCAGTGCCCCAACTACGAAGAGGAGCTGTTCGCGGACATCGTGCACGGCAGCCCGCCCTTGGGCGGAAACCACATCTATGCCTTGAACTGTGGAGAGGCAGGCCCAATTCAACCCGGCGCCAGCGTCACGTTCCAGATGGTTTTCCTGGTGCCGGTCGGCGCGGCGCCGGGCAAATACACCCTTACATTCGGGTTGGGCTACTTGAACGCCATGACCAGCTTCGCGCAGGCGGTGGTCACGCTCAGATGAAACCGTTCTCCCCTGGGTGCAGACCGGACGCCGGTTGGCGCCCCGCGAGGGATTCGAACCCCCGACCCTCTGCTTAGAAGGCAGATGCTCTATCCACTGAGCTAGCGGGGCGGCGCGCCGTTCCGAGAGAGAATACGCGTGGGGGTGATGATGCATGCCTGACACGTTGGAACGGCTGAGAGCGATCCTGGCCGAGGTCACCGACCTCAATCGCGCCACCGCCGTCCTGGCGTGGGACCAGGAAACGTACATGCCTCCGGGCGGGGTGCAAAATCGCGCCGAGCAGTTCTCGACGCTTAGCGAGGTGGCCCACCGACGTTTCACATCCGAAGAAGTGGGCCGGCTGCTCGATGAAGCCGAGGGCGCCAATGCCAAGCTCGATTTCGATTCAGACGAAGCCAGCCTGATTCGCGTCACGCGCCGCGATTACGACCAGGCGCGCAAGCTGCCGTCCGAGCTCGTCGCTGAGATCGCCCACGCCAGCTCAACCGCCCGTCCCCACTGGCAGAAGGCGCGCCACGAGTCCAACTTCGGGCTCTTCGCGCCGTACCTCGAGAAGAACGTCGAGCTCAACCGCCGTGTCGCCGACGCGCTCGGTTTCGAGAAGCGCCCCTATGACGCGCTTCTGAACCGCACCGAGCCGGGTTTGACAACCGACGAGCTGGAGGCGATCTTCGACGAGCTCAAGACCGCCATCGTGCCGCTGGTCGCGGACATATCACGACGGGCCGAAGCGGTCGATGACAGCGTGCTGCGCCGTGGATTCGATCCCGACCAGCAACTCTCGTACGCACTGGAGACGGTCACGAAGCTCGGTTACGACCTCGAGCGCGGCAGGCAGGACATCTCCACGCATCCGTTCAGCATCGCGTTCGGTCCAGGCGACGTCCGCATCACCACGCGCGTTAATCGCGACTTCTTCAACGAATGCCTCTTCGGTTCGATCCACGAGGCCGGCCATGGGATGTACTTCCAGGGCATCGGGCGAAATCTCGACCGAACCAACCTGTGGGACGGCGCCTCACCGGGCGTGCACGAGTCCCAATCACGGTTGTGGGAGAACCTGGTCGGACGCAGCCTTCCGTTCTGGAATCACCTCTTCTCGAGCCTGCAGCGGACGTTTCCCGAGCCGCTCAAGGGCGTCGATGCGGAGGCCTTCTACCGCGCGGTCAACAAGTCGTACCCGTCGTACATCCGGGTCGAGGCCGACGAGGTCACTTACAACCTTCATGTCTTGCTGCGATTCGAACTGGAGAACGACATGCTCGAGGGCCGGCTCAAGGTTCGCGATCTGCCCGAGGCGTGGAACGAGACGTTCAAGTCGTACTTCGGGCTCGATGTGCCCAACGATCGCGAAGGAGTCCTGCAGGACATTCACTGGTCGTTCGTCGGTTTCGCGGAGTTTCCCGGCTACACGCTGGGTAACATCATCGGCGCGCAGCTGATGGAGAAGATCCGCTCAGAGATGACCGACCTCGATCACCAGATCGAGCGGGGCGAGTTTGGAAATTTGCTCGGTTGGCTTCAGAACAATGTGTACCGGCATGGACGCAAGTTCACACCAAACGAGTTGCTGGAGCGCGCGACGGGGCGGCCGCTGACGCCCAAGCCGTGGATCGCGTACGTGCGACGGAAATATGGGGCGCTCTACGGCCTCCATCCGGCAAGCGACTGAGCGTGTTTGCTACCGCGCCCGACGGAGTCCGGCTGCACAACGATCTCCAACATAGCGAGAAAGAGGACTGGGAAAGGGAGTTGGCGTAAGGCCAGCAGGCCATAAGTCCTCGGGACTTGTGAGGGACGAAATTAACAGCACCTTTTCTTGACTCTCCAAACATCTGTTCGTACAATCTCAGTATGCAGAGTGGGGTGGGGGGATTTGCACCCAGGCCAGGCGAGGAGATCGCTGCCGAGCTGATCCGGCGCCGACTGAAGATCAACCAGGACGAGCTCGAGTTCTCGATCCTCGCCGCTCAGTTTGCTGAGACCGACGAGTACGACTGGCAAGGCTTCGATAGCCCGGTCGCATGGATGAAAGCCAACTGCCACCTGAGCGGTGGAGCTGCCGGCGATCGAATCTGCGCCGGCCGGCAGCTGGCGAGTCTGGACCAGAGCTCGTCAGCAATGGCAAATGGCGAGATTGGCTTCGCCCACTTCGCCCTGATCGCGCGCACATCAGCCGCCGTGGGCGAGCGTCTCGATCAAACCGCGCTGCTGAGGCAGGCTCGCAAGCACACCATCGCTCGCTTTCATGACGACTGCTACCACGCCCGCCACGCGGCTGACCCCAAGGGCTGCGCCACCGAAGAAGCACAGAGTGTGGAGGCGCGGAGCCTCGACATCTCCGACGGCGACGAAGGCACGGTCTTCATCAGCGGCTACCTCGACAAGGTCGGGGGCGCTGCCGTGCGCACGGCACTGGAACCGTTGGCCAAGCGGGCCGGCAAGGACGATCACCGTCCTCGCGAGCAACGCATGGGTGACGCCCTGGTCGACGTATGTATGCGGGCGCTCGACAACGGTCTGGTGCCGCAGCGAGCGCACCTTCAGGTCACAGCCTCTTTGGAAACGTTGCTCGGCCTGCCCGGCGCGCCGGGGGCGAACATGGAGCACTCACTGCCGATCTCGGCCAAGGCGGTTGAGAGACTGGCTTGTGATTGCGCGGTGACGCGCATCATCCTCGGGTCGGACTCGACCGTGATCGACGTCGGCCGAGCGAAACGGACGATCTCCGGACCCCAGCGCAAGGCGCTCAAGGTTCGGGACTGTGGATGTACGTGGCCAGGATGCGACCGGCCGGTGAGCATGACCGAGGGCCATCATTTAATCCACTGGATCCACAACGGGCCTGGCAATATGCCGAACCTGACACTTCTCTGCTACCGGCACCACTGGATGGTCCATGAGGGCGGGTGGCAGATCGTGCGCACCGACGACGGAGTCATCCTTACGATTCCGCCCCCGACGGGATTCGAACTGCGGCCCCGCGGGCCTGATTAGGTAACTATTGTTCGCTGGCTGCCAGATCCATCATTAGCGGCTGATCCGGACCAGTTCTGCCGCCATCAATTTGCCCAGGTCGGCCAGCGGGCGCCGGTACGGAGTGAGTCGTCCCCACTTTCGGGGGCTGTCCGGAAAGAAAGGAAACCTTAGGTGTCCCCGATACGGCGACACGATGCGATCCACCTCGAACGAGGGGATCACGAGGCACTCGTCGCGAAATCTCCTGGCATCTCGATCCCACGCAACCCCGACCACCCACGTGGTCGCGCTCGGGCGGAAGCTCGCCATGTCGATGTCGATGGTCCCTTCAGGGTGCTGCCGATCGACACCGATCGTCTTGACCTGGATACCAAGCACCTGCCGAGATTTCTCGTGAAGCACGACGATCTCGGCCGTCTCGAGGTCGGGGAACGCACGGAAGATCGTCACCTCATCGACGTCGGCTAGTCGGCGGGTGACCTCCACCTCGCCCCTGAAACCGGTTGCTCTCGCGATGGCACCTCGAATCCGAGCTGGCGGAGAGACCTTGAACTTCGGTTTGATGCCCGCCAGCAGAGCATCTGCAAGCTGTTCGCGAGGAAACACATATTGTTCCCACCGGCTGTTGCGGCCTGGCACCAGCGACACCTGCGCCGCAAAAGTCGGTTTGCCGCGAGCATGGCTTCGATTCGCGATGCGCTTGAAATCGCGCTCGGTGATGACTAGAACGAATGGGCCGACGTGATCGTCCTCTAGCGCCACGCCGAGAAGCAGCGCATCAGGATCCACCAGAGACGCGGCCGGCGCGACGATCTGGAGGGAACCATTGCGCAGCTGCGACCGCCCTTTGACTTGAACTGGAAACCAACCGCTGTCGTCGATCCGATGAACCAGCGCATCGATGCCTCGATCCAAAAGCGGAAGAAACACATGCAGTCTCCCGTGCGACTGCACCACGAGCTCCACCCACACCTCCCACTCGGCGAGCTGCCCAACAACGCTGTCCTGGTCGCGATGCCAGGAGGCTCGTCCCACCGCGACGCTTCCTACGCGAAGTTCACTGGGGATCGCGAATCGCGATTGACTTCGAGCCTGAAGATGTCCGGGCGTCCGTAATGCCCGGCGACGTCGAGGGTCCGCTTCGCCGCCGACGCACGCTCTGGATCGCAATCGGCAAACAGGATTCCGTGCTTCTCGTGCAGCGGGCCCGCCACCACCTTGCCATCCGGCGCGACGATGACCGAGTCACCCGGGTTGAACCAGTCCTCCAGGTCCGGGAATAGGCGCGTTCGATCGGGGAAGTCCGCTGGGATGTCCTTCCCTCGCATCGCGGTGCCATTCCCCAGCACCCAGCATCGTCCCTCCGCGGCGATGTGTCTCATGGTTGAAACCCACGTGCTGCCGGCATCCCACGTCGGCGCCACATAGACCTCGCACCCCTGCGCGAAGAGTGAGAAGCGGGCGAGCGGCATGTAATTCTCCCAGCAGATCAAGCCACCAACTCGGCCGGACGGGGTCTCCGTCACCCGCAGCCCGTGCGCGTCGCCTATCCCCCACACCATCCGCTCAGGGTTCGTCGGCATCAGCTTGCGATGCCGGTTCAGCACCTCGCCGTCCGGGCCGATGAGCACGACGGTGTTGTAGAGAGTGCCGCGGCTGAACTCCGAATCGCGCTCGTGGATCCCGATCGAAACCGTCAGCTTGTGGCGCCGCGCGGCCGCTTGAATCGGTTTCAGATGACCGGCCTTCAGGTCGACCGCGTTCTCCAGCAGCCGGCCGTGAATCTTCGCAGTCAGTTCGAAGTCGTCGCCGGGACGAAGTCGCCACAGCCATTCCGGGTAGCCGGGCAGCCACGTCTCCGGAAAAGAAACGAGCCGGGCGCCACCCGCCGCGGCCTCGTTCATCAGCTCCACGCCCCGCTTGATGGTCTTGTCTCGATGGAGCAGCACCGGCGGGTGCTGGACGACGGCGACGCGATGCGGACTCGTGGTCTTGGTTTTCGGCATGCCGACACTCTATCCGGCTATGGGAAAGTCTCCCGCTCGCGAGACCATACTCGGTAGCTCCTTGCCCAGCTGCCGGCCGAGCCAGTGCGAGCACTCGATGAGGGCATCGAGGTCGATCCCCGTCTCCACCCCCATTCCCCGCAGCAGGTAAACCAGGTCTTCGGTGGCGATGTTGCCCGTCGCCTTGGGCGCAAACGGGCACCCGCCCGCCCCACCCACCGACGCGTCCAGTGAAACCACACCGCGCTCGAGAGCCGTCAGCGCGTTCGCATAGCCGGTGTTGCGTGTGTTGTGGAAGTGGGCTCCGACCGTCGCGCCCAGCTCGCGCGCGCCGCGCACCAACGCCTTCACCTGACTCGGCACGCCCACGCCGATCGTGTCCGCCAGGCAGATCTCATCCGGAGGAACGGCCATCAAGCGCTCCACGAGATCGAGAACGCGCGGAACCGGGACTGGGCCTTCGAAGGGGCAGCCGAACGCAACACTGATCGTGACGGTGATCGGTACTCGATCGGAGCGCGCCCGAGGCACAAGGGCGAGGGCTGTGGCCAGCCCCTCCTCGGTCGTCGCGTTCTGGTTGCGGCGGCCGAAGGTGTCGGTGGCCGCGAACGCGTAGTGCACCTCGTCCACGCCGGCCGCGATCGCCCGGTCATAGCCCATCTCGTTGAGAACGAGCCCCGCGTACGACGCTCCCGGTCGCCGGTGCAGCGCCGCCATCACTTCCTCGGCGCCCGCCATCGCGGGCACGAGCTTCGGGTTGACGAAGCTCGCCGCCTCGATTCGCTTCAGGCCCGCCGCGGCCAGCCGGTCGCAAAGGTCGGCCCGCACGGCCGGCTCAAGCACACGGTCCTCGTTCTGCAGCCCATCTCGCGGACCGACGTCACAGACGATCACATAGATAAAGGTAGGACGGCGAGCGAGTGCCCGCCGTCCTTTCTATATGTGGTGCTAGCTGACGTTGGCCGTGTAAATGTTCTGGTCGAGGCCACCAGTGCCGTCAAAGCATGTCGTGAACGAGGAAGTGCACGGCCCGCCAAGGTGCGAATCTCCGGCGGGATCGTTGCCATCAGAATCTGGAGCCGCGACCACATCTCGGGCGTCGGTCCAGACCGCTTCCACCGCGTTACCGACCGCGGAAACCATGATGTAGTCGCCGAAGAACGGCACCGCCCGTCCTCCGAACTGCTCGAAGTTGGGATTGGTCAAGGCGCTGGTGAGCTCCTGGTGGGACCAAGTTGCTCCCCCGTCGGTGGAACTCGAGTACCAGACACCCAAGCATGCGTACCCGTTGCCGTGCGCGTCGTTGCACGGCGCTACGGTCGCAGAGTAGTTCGCGTCGAGCCGGCTGTCGTAATAGACCGCACTCAGGCGCCCGTTTGCGGCTGTGATCCATGGGAAGAACTGATGGCCCTTGGCCTGCGCGTCGATCGCGACCGGTGTCGACCATGTCGCGCCGCCGTCGCTCGACTTCGAGAACAGCGCCTGTCCCTGCCCGTTGGCTAGGGCGCCCTGGAAGGCCATCACGATGTCGTTTCCATTCGTCGTGAGACTTGGCTGCGCCAGGTCAAAGCGGGGGAAGGTCTGCCCGGTGGGGCATGCAAACGGCGCGTCGCCGCACTGGCGTGCGCCATTGCCCGAGAACTGGCTCGAGACGAATGGGGTGAAAGGCACCGCGATCGTCGCCATGCTGAAGGTCTGCCCGCCATCGGTCGAGGTCGCGAATGCCGCCCCCTCGCTGAAATTGCCGCCCAGCGACTTGGTGCCACCGGTGTTGGCAAACCACGACACGTACACCTGGCCGCTCGGTCCGATCGCGATGTTCGGACCCTGGTTGTTGCACACGCTGCTGATCTTCAGCGGCGCGCTGAAGGTGGCGCCGTGGTCGGTCGAGCGCGAGAACACGATCTCGTTGCAGCCGCTGCCATGGAAGTCCGACCATGCCGCATAAACGTTGCCGCTAGCCTGGTCGACCTGGATGCCGGTCTTGTCGTTGAAGCTGCCCAGGCCGAACGTGTTCGAAGCCAGGATCACGGTGCGCACGTACCGTGAGCCGTCCGTGGCGCTTTTGGACGGGTCAGCGGCCGCATAGGTGGCGACCCACACGTCGCCGGTGTTGTCACGGAACGCGGGCGAGATGCCGTCCTCGATGCCGCGGTTGAAGTTGTTACCCATGTAGAAGAGGTTTCCAGACTTGTCCCAGGCCTGAACCGGGTCGCCGGCCGCGATCGCGCCGCCGAGCGCCATCTGGTGCACCGGGCTGGCGGTCCCTTGAGGCGAGGCGTCAAGCAGGTAGCCGGGGAGCAGGCTGTCCGTCCACGTCACCCCGCCGTCGACTGACCGGTAGAAGCCGGCCCACGCGTCGTGATTCGTAGGAATCGCGCAGTAGTCGTTGCTGCCCGATGTACGCACCATCGCGTTGCGCGGGTCGATGGCAAGCGTCGGCTCGTTCTGCTGCCGGCGGTCCGTGCCACAGCGCCGAAGCGTCGTGTCGCTGTAAGTGCCAGTGCCGCCGAGGGCATCCGCACTCACGTAGGTGCTGGCGGCGTCGTGCGTTACGCGCATGTTCGTTGGGATGGTCCCGGCGGAGCCGGCCAGGGTCTGGCCGGCGGCCAAGACCACCGCAAACCCCAGGACCACGAATCGGATCGGTCTCACCACAACCTCCTTGAACCCCAAACGCACTGAAAGCAGGCTTAAAAAGTTGCCACAAACAGGCTTGCAGCGCCAGTACCGAGTTGCGTGGCCAGCCTCCGGCGATTTTCTGCAGCCTCTTGATTTTTAGTGTCACTCTAATTATCATGTGACTAGATCAAATCGGGAGGAG
>Ga0209180_10001038_pt1 | contig 13637 bp, 14 predicted proteins | sample CZO8metaG_3_FD_188355 | JGI IMG/M metagenome (GOLD analysis project Ga0209180, IMG submission 188355) | Vadose zone soil microbial communities from the Eel River Critical Zone Observatory, Northern California, USA - CZOApr15con2H2.8 metaG... | ecosystem: Environmental > Terrestrial > Soil >...
CAGTATCGTGCGGAGCCGCGCCAAGTCCTCCGGCGGCAGGCGATCTCGCTCCGGGGCCAGGGGCGGGCTGTCCAACACCTGGCACAGATCCACCGCCACATGCCGCGCAATCGCAAACGTGAGCCAGGCCTGGCGTGGACGTACGTTGTCGAGCCCGGTGAGTACCAACGCGCAGGCGTCGAGAATCGCTGTCAGAGACGCGAGCCACGACTCATTCCCATGCTGCGACCGGAAACGTGCCAGGATGGGGTACGAAATGTGGCTCTCGAGTAATTCCGCCGACCACTTTTCCCAGGTAGAAAGAAATTGAGGTAGCGCATCCAGATCCTTCCAGGTCGCGAGCCGTCGCAAGAGTTCCGCGGCCGTGGCAGGAGAGCCCGCCCACTCATCGAGCATCGCGATGTGTGCTTCACGCCGCGAAAACGCCTGATAGATCACCGGCAAGTAGCCAATGACGAGGGCCAGGAACGCAAACCCGACAAACGCTTCCACTACCGTCAGAATCCGCGCGAGCGTCGATGTCGGGACCACATCTCCCGTTCCCAAGGTGAACAGGGTCCCCGCACTCATGTAGACCGCGGAAAAGAATGTCGGCCGGCCCTCCGGGATGCCGAGATGCATGCCGAGCCCCACGTGGGCCAGGGCAAACCCGAACACGAGAAAGACCGACCACGAGACGAACAGCAATAGCAATGAGAGCGGTCCGAACAGACCCAGAAAATTCTCTCTCAAAGTGGGACGGGGAATCCGCGCGGCCACCCGTGTCCAAACCCGCCACAAGCCGCGGTAGAACAAGCGGGCATACCGCAGGCGCCGCGTGACCCGCCGCGGGAGAACGATCGTTTCAAACGTGTCCCACAGAATCAGCGCAATGAGGCTCACTCCCACAATGCCTGCCAGCAGTCGCATCGCTTCCCTCCCGTCGAATGGGCCACCGCAGCCTGCCCTACAATATGACACAGGCGATGGTCTCGGTCCTCAGTCACACCGTCGTGGCGTCGGACACACGCGCTCCCCAACGGCGCTTGGTCGTCCTGCATGGCGCATTCGGCGCCGGTCACAACTGGAGGACCATCGCGCGCACTCTCGTCCGCCAGCGCCCTGATTGGAGTGTCATCCTCCCTGACCTACGGCTGCACGGCGGGTCGCAAGGGTTTCTCCCGCCGCACACTCTGCGCAACACCGCCTCCGATATCGCGACGTTGATCCAGGCACTGGGCACACGCGCCGATGCCATCCTGGGTCACTCCTTGGGTGGCAAAGTGGCTCTGCGGTATGGCGCCGATTACCCGTCCGGCCTAGAGCAACTCTGGGTCGTGGATGCCACCCCGGCCCCCGAGCCTCACGTCGGGAGTGCGTGGCAGATGCTGCGCACGGTGCGGGCCCTGCCCCCCGAGTTTGATTCCCGCACCGATGTGGCCGCCGCGTTGGTGCGCGGCGGGTTCACACCCGTCGTCGCACAGTGGATGACGTCAAATCTCGAGCAGGTGGGTAGACGCTACCGGTGGCGCCTGGACTTCAACGCCATTGAGGGACTGTTAGACGACGCCTCCACTGCGGACCTGTGGAGCGCCGTGGCCGACACGGCGCGCGCCACCACACTCCACTTCATCAAGGCCACGGACTCCGATGTCCTCAGTCCGGAGACTCTGCAACGCCTTCGCACCGCCAGCGGCGCCGGGGAGGTTTCGATCCACACGCTGGTTGGGGGTCATTGGATCCAAGCAGACAACCCCGACGGCGTCGTCGGCCTTCTGACCCAGCATCTCCCCGGCGACGTGGCAGGGACCTAGGCTGCCTTAAACAAGGTCTTCAGTTCAGCCCGAGCCCGCTCTACGACAACCGGCTCCTCCGGTGCCTGCGGAATGGGACCCAGCCCAAGCCGCCAGAGCACGGCTGCGGAGATCTGGGCGCGGTGCAGCTCGACGAACGAGCGGAAGTCTGCTCCGCCCATCTCAAGGCGAAGCTCCCCCAAGAACCGATAGGCATCCTCCCCACCGAGGGGAACCTCGACATAGCGCTGACCTCCAACCACGTACACTAGGCGACCATCAGGGGTCCGATCCCGAGTCACCGGTAGACTCCAGCTAGAACCCATTACTTCGGTCTGCATGACCATCATCTCCCATCGCGCTAAATCACCATCCCAAGAGCGGATCTAGGGCGATGCTCCCCGCCCCCGTGAACACAAGGGCTAAGGCTTGCGCGAGTAGCACGAACTCAAACTCCCAGCCGCCCTTGGCATCCATGAATCCAACTTTTTGCATACCTCGCTTGACCAACACGATCGCGACCAGCATGTCGATGACAAGGCCCAGCGCCACAAGGCGTGTGCCCAGGCCGAGGATGAGCAATCCGGCCCCGACCGTTTCCAGCAGCACGACTACCCATCCAAGCAAGCCGCTCATCGGCACGCCCATCGATTTCAGCCAGGCGGCAAATCCCCCAGGCCCCTTGGTGGGTCCCTGGGGGTTGAGTTTCATCCGCCCATGCGGCAGAAACGTCGCTCCCAGCGCGACTCGCAGGATCAACAAGCCCCAGCTGATGCCCGCATCCATGGTCTTTTCCTCCTGGTCTCCGCCATCCGCCGTTCCCTAATCACCCTGGTCGTCAGGCGCAGGGCGAAAGAGGACCTCATACCTCGCCCGGGAGAGTAAGCGCACGTCTCCGTTGGGCTGGTAGTCAAGGAAGATCCACCTATCCGGTGCATCTTCATCCAACTGTACAGACACCGCACGGTATTCCATGCTTACTACTTCGCCACCCGTCATGCGCTCCGCTGCTGTTGGGTCGGCCGAGGCGCGGAAATCAGCATGCCAATGGCCCAGCCCACGAATGCTGCGATACCCAAGACCACAGCCACAGGAGTGGGAAGCGCAGTCCCAAACACCGCGTCCAAGGAATACGCCCCTGGCCCCGTCGCGGCCACCACCAGGGCAACCACGAGATACGTGAGCGGAAGCTCGAATCCGTGGTCAGTGTTCCAGATTTTCGGCCAGTGGGCACGGGCGATCGCTGTCAGCATGGACGAAGCAATCGCAATCGATCCCAGGGGACTAAACAGTCCAAGAGTTAAGAGCACGCCCCCGCCAAACTCCGCCAAGGCACCCATCCACGACCACAACACAACAGGACGAAAGCCCATGGAATGCAGCCATCCGCTGAAGCCAGCCATGCCGTGTCCGCCGAACCAGCCAAACACTTTCTGGGCTCCGTGCCCTGCGACCAGTAAACCGATAACAACCCGCAAAACCAAGAGTGGGCCGTCCATCGTCTGCTTGCCTCCTCTAGGAAGCGCCGCCCTTCTCCTTACATCCAAGCGGCTACTTCTCTTTCGTAAGTATTATACGCGTCATCACTTCCTCTTGTCAAGTTCCTTACTATTTGTTAGTATATGGGGGAGGACGTCAGATGGGAAATGCAACGAGTAAGAATCACATCCTCGATGGCCATGTGTGTCCTCGTTTCCATGCCGCGATTGAACTGGTGGGACGGCGGTGGACGGGGGCCGTGATACTCACATTGATGGACAAGCCGCGCCGGTTCGGAGAAATTCTGGAAGCCGTCCCCGACCTGCATGACCGTTTGTTGTCTGAGCGGCTCAAGCAGTTGGAATCCGCAGGACTGGTAGAGCGGCGAGTCTATCCAGAAACCCCGGTCCGCATCGAGTACGCGCTCACGCAGAAAGGACGCGATCTCGAGCGCGCGCTGTCTGAAGTGGAGCGGTGGGCACACCGGTGGATCCCAGCCCACGCACGTCGCGAGGACACCTAGTCACCCCGGAATGGGCGAGCTAGCGGTCGTCCGGAACGGCCCGCCCGTCATGAAATCTGCGTAAACGGTCTTGGGGGCTAGTGTAGCAAGAGGTCGAGCAGGCGCTGCAGATCTTCCTCTGAGTAGTAGGCGAACCCGAGGGTCCCTCGACGGCGTGTCCCCACCGCAGTCACTTTGGTCCCATACCGCCTGGACAGGTCCTGCTCCGCACCGCGCAGGTGGGGATCTTTGGCCTTCGCGCGCGGGCGGGTTATTTCACGTGAAATACCGGCTCCGACGAGAGCCTCGGTCTCGCGAACAGACAGTCCACGGCGCTCGACCTGCTCCCAGATCTTAAGCATCGCTGCCTGACTACCAGCCCCCAGCAGTGCCCGCGCATGCCCTTCGGCAATTCGGCCCGCTTGCAGGCTGGTCAGAATTTGCTGAGGCAACTGCAGCAAACGCACCGAGTTGGCGATTGAGGGCTGGCTCTTGCCCACCCGCTGGGCCACCTGCTCCTGCGTGATCCCGAACTCGCTCATCAGCCGGCGGTAAGCGCGGGCCCGCTCCAGCGGACCCAGATCTTCCCGTTGGAGGTTCTCGACCAGCGCCAGCTCGAGGGCTTCTTGGTCCGACAGTGGGCGGATAACTGCTGGAACGGAGGCAAGTCCGGCCGCCTCCGCTGCTCGCCAGCGCCGTTCGCCGGCCACCACCTCAAATCCGTCCCCCGCGGGCCTCGCCACGATCGGTTGGAGAACGCCATGCCTGCGCACGGATTCCACGAGGCCAGAGAACTCCTGGGGATCCATGGCCTGGCGAGGCTGAAACGGATTCGCCCGCAGCCGGGATAAGGCCACCTCTGTCGGCCGCTCAGTGACCGCCTCGGCCCCCGGGATGAGAGCGCCCAAGCCCCGACCCAATCCCCGGCGGCGCGAGCCCCCGTTGGGGGGAGGGGGACGATCAGCTGACGGCCGCTGGCTGTCTGGCACGATCGGCAACCTCCCGGGCGAGGTCATTGTAGGCCTCGACTCCCTTGGCAGTCGGATCGAACGTCACGGCAGGCTGGCCGAACGACGGTGCTTCCGCAAGCCGAACGCTGCGCGGAATGATGGTCCGAAACACCTGGTGAGCAAAGTGTTTGCGTACTTCCGCGGCGACCTGCTCGGAGAGGTTCGTGCGGCTGTCGTACATGGTCAGCAGGACCCCGCCGACACTCAGGTGAGGATTCAACTGGCGACGGACCAGCGCAAGGGAATCAAGCAGTTGCGACAGCCCTTCGAGCGCATAGTACTCGCATTGCATGGGAATGAGGACCTCATCCGCCGCGGTCAGGGCATTGAGAGTGAGCAGACCCAGCGATGGCGGGCAATCGAGGAAGATGAAATCGTACCATTCGCGCACTGGCCGCAGAGCGTCGCGGAGTCGTCCCTCCCGTGATGCCATCGGGACTAATTCCACCTCGGCGCCCGCGAGATGGATGCTCGAGGGCGCCAGATCCAACCCTTTCACCTGCGTAGGGATGAGGACGGCGGCCATTGCGACGCCGTTGATCAACACGTCGTATAGGGAAACGGAAACCGAGCCGCGGGTGACACCGACCCCACTCGTCGCATGTCCTTGAGGGTCACAGTCCACAAGCAGTGTATGCAGCCCGGACACTGCGAGCGCGGCGGACAGGTTGACGGCAGTCGTGGACTTGCCGACCCCGCCTTTCTGGTTCGCAACAGCAACAACCCTTCCCATGAGCCAAACTTTCATTCGGTAGCGGCCGCAGGCCTCCCTCTGCACTGTCGAGTGCGGGGTGGGCACCTTCGGCCGCGGTCTATCCTAGGGGCCGCTTGGCCGGAACTCCCGGTCTGCGGGGGTAATCCGGAGGGGTTTCGGCCACCTTCTCGATCGTCACAATGACCCGATGCGCCCCGCCGGGGAGCTGGGACATCATCTGTTCGGGGGGACTCCCTCCAAGAATCGCGGACGCCCGCGCACCGGCGCTGAGCTCGCTTGCGACGCTCGGCCCCTTCAGCAAGACGGCCTTTCCCCCCCGGCGCAGGAACGGCAAAACCAACTCACACAAGGCCGGAAGAGGGGCAACCGCACGCGCAACCGCCACATCGAACCGCTCGCGCCATGTCGGATCGTGCGCAGCCAACTCGGCGCGCGCCTCCACCACCGAGAGGGCAGCACCGATCTCCGCCGCCGCGAGTTCAAGGAATGCGGCCTTCCGCGACGCTGCTTCCAGCAACGTGACTGCCAGATCAGGCCGTGCGATCTTCAGGGGAATTCCGGGGAACCCGGCGCCACTGCCAACATCAATGAGGGCCGCGCCCGCCGGTAGCCCAGCGCGCAAGCACAGCAGCGAGTCGACGACATGCACGCGGGCCGCCTTGGCCGGCTCGGTGATGGAAGTGAGGTGTGCCTTACGATTCCACGCCGCGATGAGATCGAGGTGTTGGGCGACTTGCCGAACCTGAGCGGTATTCAGCGCCTGTCCGATGAGTCCGGCCGAGCCCTCCAGCTCGCGACGGACCTCAGACTCCGTCGTCACTCTCTGCAACGTCTGAGGATTCGGCCGTCTTGGGGGCGACGACGACATATCGGTCCGGACCCTCTCCGCGACTGAACGTCACCACCGCAGGCGTTTGGGCGAGCGTCGTGTGGACAATGCGGCGATCAGATGCATCCATGGGCTCCAGGGCTATCTCGCGACCTTCTCGCTCCGCCCGCTCCGCCGCGCGACGGGCGAGATCCTCGACGACCACCCGACGCCGCTCGCGATACCCTTCCACATCGACCATAACCCGTGCCCTCACATGCGTCTGCCGCGCCACCATCAGACTGAGCAGAAACTGCAGGGCATCCAGAGTGGCGCCGCGCCGGCCGATCAACGCCCCCAGGTGGTCTCCCGTGACCTGGACGGCCACGATGCCATCCTGCTCCCGAACACGCACCGCCCCGGCAAAACCCATCAGGCGCAGAAGCCGGGCCATCAAGGTGTGCGCAACGGAGGCAGGGCTGTCGCGCAACGTGACACGCACGCGGGTCTCGCGCGCCCCCAGGCCGAGCATCCCCCGGGCGCCGGGATCCAGGACTTCCACATCCACGTCCTCGCGGGCGACCCCCAGTTCCTCCAGGGCTCGGAGGACGGCCTCCTCCACTGTGCGCCCGTTCGTTTCGACGTGCGTCATTTCTTCTTGCTGCCCTTGGGCCGCTGGGACAACACGACCTCCGGCGGGGGCGGCGGAAGAACGGTGGGCAGGCGCTGCACGAGGTAGTATTCGAGCGTGCCGACCACGCTGTACACGATCCAGTAAATGGACAGACCGAAGGGGAACGAAAGGGCGAAGAACGCGAAAATGATCGGCATGAGGATGAACATTCGCGCCTGCTGCGGATCGGTCATCGAGACTCGCTGTTGAATGTACGTCGTCAAGCCTACCAGCACGATGATCGCCAGCAAGACGGGCTCGTGGATCAACGTGAGAGCACAGTCTGCCGAGAACGCTCCTGGCGGGGACGGGCAGGGCCAGCGGTGCAACGCCACCCCCAACACGCTCGCGTCTTGGAAAATCCCGGGGCGGCGGAAGACCTGGAACAGTCCCCAGAGAATCGGCAGTTGCAGCAGGAGCGGCAGACACCCGCCGAACGGGTTGACGCCGTGCGCACGGTAGAGATCCATCATCTCTCTGTTCAGTTGCTGCGGGTTGTCACGAAACTTCTCGCGCAGGGCCGTCATCTGCGGAGCCAGCGCCTGCATGGCCCGCATCGATTGGAGCTGCTTGCGCGTCAGCGGGTGTAGGACCGCTTTAACCGCGATGGTCAAGAGGATGATCGCGACAACATAACTCCCGGTCAGCCCCTTCAGCAACTGCAAGAACTGCGCGAGGACATTTGCTACCGCATCAATCGGATTAATCACACACGACCTCCTAAGCCGCCAACGTCACGGGACTGGATCATATCCACCGGAGTGGAACGGGTGGCACCTCAATAGCCGGCGGACGGCCAAGCGCGTCCCCCGCCACGGGCCGTACCGAGTCAGCGCCTCGGCCGCGTACGCGGAACATGAGGGATAAAACCGACAGGTGGGAGGGGTGAAGCGCGAAATCCCGCGCTGGTAGACGCGAATCAAGAACACGAGCAAGCGGCCCATCTGTGTCTCAGACCTCTTCTGCGACCGCGGGCATCACACCCGCCTGTTGTAGCAGGCCGCGTACGGTGTCTTTGAGGGTTGTAAAGGGGACCTCAACAGTTGCGGGTCGCGGGACCAGTACGAGATCGAACCCGCCACGAACGTCGCTCTGTGCAGCGCGCAGCGCTTCCCGAAGGCGGCGACGCCACCGGTTCCGGCGGACCGCACCCCCGACCCCGCGCGGCGTCGTCACTCCCGCACGCGACACGGTAAGCCCATTCGGCCGCACGTACAAGACCACGGCCTCCCCGGGGAGGCGCCGGCCTTCCCGGTACACTAGGCGGAATTCGCTAGGGGAACGGAGTCTCTGAACTGCCACGAGAAATTTGGCAGGGCACTTACACAGTCAGCCGCCAGCGCCCTTTCGCACGACGCCGACGCAGGACGTTGCGGCCCCCCGCCGCGCGCATGCGCTGCAAAAATCCGTGCGTCTTTTTGCGCCGGTGCGCTTTGGGTTGGTATGTCCGTTTCGTCACGCAGATCCCCTTCCAACTAAAAGACAGGCTTCACTATAACACACCGTATCGAGGCCGTTGGCAGCCGTATTCACAGCCACGGGCTGCCGCGACGGGCTTGTGGACAACCTGGGGACAACCCGCCCTCTTATCCCCAAATTCTCCCGATCACAGGACGCGCTACCTGAACGACGGCCCGCACCACCCGGTCGGCAGCACACCGTCAGGGGTTCCACCAGGACCCTTCTGCGAAGTTATCAACAGTGATCTTCACTCCTGTGGACAGACGTGAATCTATGGCATCCTGTGCCCAAACCGCAGCGGATGCCGGGGGGCCGCGCACTTCTGTTCGGCAGGAACGCCTCGCACGGTGCGAGAACCACCGGACACTCCCCCAGGAGCTATCCACACTCATGATCATCGTCTGTTCACTCGCGGACCGCGGTGAAATGTGCCCGCCTTGCCCGGACCCCAGTAGGAGTTCGTGTCCCGACGGCCAATCTCGCCTTCCGTTCCACACAACACGACAACGAACGGCGTATGCGCATTGCCGCCTTGCTGCCCTGGAGACATCCGGGGTTGTGCGGCGGTGATGCCCGACTTCCTTCGCCTCACCCAAGAGCCGCAGTCGGGTGAACTCGAGGAGGCGGAGGTTCGGTTGGCTGTCTATGACTCGCCCCTCGCCGCTCCGCGGGTGGTGTCATTACGCGGCCAGGAGTTTCACGAATTCGTCGGCGACCTGGCCGCACGCACGTACAATTCCGCGCGCGAGCGTGGCGGGCGCATCCCGTTTATCGTCATCCGGGAGATTATCGAGAACCTCATCCACGCGTTCTTCCAGGGGGCCGTCATCAGCATTCTGAACGATGGCAACACCATCCGCATCTCCGACCATGGACCGGGGATCGCGAACAAAGCGCTCGCGCTGGAGCCTGGTTTCACCACGGCCACACCAGCAATGCGCCGGTTCATCAAGGCGGTCGGCTCCGGCCTTCCGGTGGCCCGCGAACAGCTGGCCTTCCTGGGCGGGGCCATCACCCTTGAGGACAACCTCAGCCGAGGAACGGTCGTGACTTTAAGCGTCGGGGCCGGACCGACGAAACCGGCTGCGAACACTGCCCACCCTCCGGGGCGACCAGCCCTGACTGCGCGGCAGAAAAAGGTGCTGCTCCTCATTGCCGAACTGGGCTCCGCCGGTCCCTCGGTGCTGGCCAAAGAACTCGGCGTGAGCCAGAGCACGGCTTACCGAGAGTTGGAGCTACTGGAACGCGGACATCTCATCTCCAGCAAGACGGCGGGGAAACGCACATTGACCGAAGACGGGATCACAGTACTGGGGGACGTGTTCGAGCCTTAAACCACCACGGTAGGTCTCCAGGAGGGCGCGCGCATGGCAGTCGACACGGCCGCGGCGGCCGGGATTTGGCAAGAAGCTTTGCGCCGCATTGAAGGTCATCTCAGCAAGCCCACGTTCGAGCTCTATCTGAAAAACATGTCGCCGGTGGCCCTCGAGGGCGACACGTTTGTTTTCGCGGTGCCTAGCCGCCACGCGAAAGAGTGGATCGAGTCGCGCCATGCCGCGCTCATCCACGGGGCGTTGCAAGAGGTCTTAGCGCGCGCCATCCACATCCACCTCACGGTGACCGACGACGGCCCCCTTCCCCAGGCGCCCGCGGCCGTCGCGCGCACCGCCGATGGCGTGCCCTTGTCTACCAAATACACCTTCGACACGTTCGTGATCGGCTCGGGCAACCGGTTCGCCCACGCCGCTGCGATGGCCGTGGCTGAAGCCCCCGCGCGCGCCTACAATCCCCTGTTCATCTATGGGGGTGTGGGGTTGGGCAAAACCCACCTGCTGCAAGCGATCGGCCACTATGTTATTCACAGCAAACAGCTGCCCCGCGTTGCCTATATCAGCAGCGAGAAATTTACGAACGAACTGATCAACAGCATCCGCGACGACCGTACGTTGGAATTCCGGACCAAGTACCGCAACGTCGATGTGCTCCTCATTGACGACATCCAGTTCCTGGCCGGCAAGGAGCGCACCCAGGAGGAATTCTTCCACACCTTCAACACGCTGCACGAAGCCAGCCGGCAAATTATCATCACCAGCGACCGCCCGCCCAAGGAGATCCCCACGCTGGAAGATCGCCTGCGCTCGCGGTTTGAGTGGGGCCTCATCGCCGACATCCAACCGCCGGATGTGGAGACGCGCATCGCGATCCTTCGGAAGAAAGCAGAGCTCGATGGGATGAGCGTCCCCGACGAGGTCGCGGAGTTTATTGCCCAACGGATCCATTCCAACATCCGCGAGCTGGAAGGCGCGCTCGTGCGGGTCGTCGCTTACGCGAATTTAACCCGTACCCACATGACTGTCGACCTGGCCGCGGAGGTGTTGAAGGAACTGCTTCCGGCGTCCTCCGAACGACTTCTCACGATTCCGATGATTCAAAAGGCGGTCGCAGAACATTTTGGCCTGCGCGTGGAAGAGATGCGTGCCAAGCGGCGCACCAAGGGGATCGCGTTCCCCCGCCAAGTCGCGATGTACCTTTCCCGCGAACTCACCGACGCTTCGCTCCCCCGTATCGGCGAGGAGTTTGGGGGGCGTGACCACACGACCGTGATGCACGCCTGCGATCGCGTTAAGGCGGCGCTCGCGAAAGACACCTTCTTCGCCGCCGGTATTAAGAAGCTGGTCGACGCGCTTCGGACGGCGAACTGACCGCCCCTACTGGTGCACACCCTGGGGATCCTGGTGTTCTCTCATCCCAAGGCTATACACATGCGAATCGCCTTGGTATTGTTAGCTAAGTTCGGCTTATCCACACTATCCACAGCCTTACTAGTACTACGAGTAGTTTAATAATGATTACTTACCGGAGAGAGATATGTGGGTGACCTGTGCGCAACCCGCTCTTCTAAAAGCCGTTCAGCTCGTTGGTCGTGCTATCTCCACACGGACCACGATGCCGATTCTTGGTTACATCCTGCTGGAAACCAAAAAGGATGGCGTGAAGCTCACGGCAACGGATTTGGAATTGGCGATTCAAACGGAAGTGGAAGCGGAAGTCAAACAAGGCGGGCAGATGACGCTCCCAGCCCGCATCTTTACTGAAATTGTAGGGAACTTAGGTCCTGCCACAGTTGAAATCAAAGGACAAGAAGGGGCTGCCCCTGCGGAGATCACGTGCGAAACTAGCCACTTCGAAATTCTCGGTCTTCCGGCGGGAGACTTTCCCACATTGCCGCGGACGAACGGGGAGCCGGTTGCGTCTATCGAGGCTGATGTGGCGCGAATGATGGTGAACCAGACCATTTTCGCTGTTTCGGCAGACGAAACGCGACCCTTTTTGACGGGGATCTATGTGGTGATGGAAGGGGCAGAAGCACGATTCGTCGCCACCGATGGTGGGCGTTTGGCGCTCCGAAAGGTCACGCTGCCCCAAGCCGCGCGGCAGAAGGTTGGCGTTATCGTTCCTGCGAAAGCGATGGGCGAGCTGGGGCGGGCGCTTGCGGGCGCATCGGGCCCCGTTCAACTCGAGACGGCGGATAACCAGCTGGTCTTTTCTGTGCCCGGGCTCCGTGTCTTTTCCCGGCTCATCAGTGGGCAGTTTCCGAATTACCAGCAAGTCATTCCCCAAGAGTTTAAGCAACGGCTGCGGATCCAGACGGACCGCTTATTAAAAGCCGTCCGCCGCGCCTCGATCACCGCGCGCGACTCCGCAAATGTCGTGCGATTGTCGGCGACGGGGAAGAAGCTGACGATTACCTCCAACACGCCGGAAGTGGGGAAGGCGCGCGAGGAAGTAGAGGTAACGACGGAGGGGGATATGATCGAAGCCGCGTTCAATGCGCGGTACCTCATCGACTGCCTCAACAGCATCGATGCCGGCGAGTTATTCTTCGAACTCACCGGTCCGTTGAGTCCCGGAGCAATTCGGCCAGCGCACCATAGCGACTACGTGTATGTGTTGGCCCCAGTCCGCGTCTACAGCTGACACGGCGAGGGAGCCGCTTGGCACCACATGGCCACAGAACGCGTGCCAATTGTCACGGCGAGGATTGAGCTCGGGGCATTTCTCAAGTGGGCACAAGTCGTACAGTCCGGTGGCCAGGCCAAAGCCCTGATCCAATCTGGGCGAGTTCGGGTCAACAGTGTTCCCGAACGGCGCCGCAGCCGGACGCTTGTACCAGGCGACCGAGTCGATGTCGGCGCCCGCACGTTGGAGATTGTCCTTCCCCCGAATGCAGCTGACCCTGCTCCGCCTGCTAAACTTCCGCAATCACCGCCGCACCGAGATCACCCCCGGGCCCGGCCTTAATATCATTGCCGGCAGTAACGCGCAGGGGAAGACCTCGCTCTTAGAGGCCGTGGAACTGGCGGCGACGGGCCGGTCCTCCCGCGCCTTGCGCGAAGTGGAGATGGTGACGTTCGGCGAAGATTGGGCGCGTGTCCACGTCACGACCCAACGCGTGGAGCGGCGCGAAGACATCGACCTCGTTTTGCGCCAGGATCTCGCCGCACCCACGCCGGGGCGCTTGTGGCGCGAAATTCGCATTAACGGTGTGCCCGGGCGTCCCGCCGAACTGTATGGTCGATTGCTCTGCGTGTCGAGCAGTCCCCAGGACATGGACGTCGTGAGCGGGAGCCCGCAGTTTCGGCGGCGTTTGGCGGACGTGCTGCAGGCCCAGCTTAGCCCCGCTTACTACTACACGGCACAGCGGTACGCGCGCGCGCTGCAGCAGCGGAACCGCCTGCTGCGGGGAGGGCACGCGACGTCGGCGGCGTTGGAACCGTGGGATGAGCAGGTTGCATCCCTGGGCGCCGCGATTACGCGCCGACGTCACGATCTCATCGCGCGCCTGTCCACCCCAGCGCGGGAAGCGTACCGCGAGATCAGTGGCGGCCAGGAGACATTAGCTGTGGCCTATGCGCCCAATCTCATCGGATCCGATGAGAGCGATCTAGCTCGCGCCGCCCGGGATGCGTTCGGGATGCAGCGGCGTGCGGAGTTAGCGCGCGGCCTGACGCTGGTGGGGCCACACCGCGACGACGTGGTTTTGACCGTCGATGAGAAACCCCTGCGGTCCTACGGATCGCGGGGGCAGCAACTGGCCGCTGCGTTGGCGGTGCGGCTGGCGGAGCGTCACGTGCTGCGGGAAGAGACCGGAGAAGAACCCGTGTTGCTCTTGGATGACGTCATCATGGCACTCGATGAACGCCGTCAAGTGCAGCT
>Ga0209180_10001039_pt1 | contig 13636 bp, 13 predicted proteins | sample CZO8metaG_3_FD_188355 | JGI IMG/M metagenome (GOLD analysis project Ga0209180, IMG submission 188355) | Vadose zone soil microbial communities from the Eel River Critical Zone Observatory, Northern California, USA - CZOApr15con2H2.8 metaG... | ecosystem: Environmental > Terrestrial > Soil >...
CTTCAACCGTTAACGGCGGTGCAGTAATGCTGCCGTGGGCTGAGAAGCCGACGCCTTTAGGCGGCGGAGAAGTCACAAGACTGACGGCTGGGTGATCGGACCCGGCTGGCATTTCTTACTGGGCGGTCGGAAATGCGGCGGCAAGTCTGGCTGCCTCCTGCCATCACCGTCAAATATTCCTGCCGATCGGCTGATTTTCCATCGCTCACCAGAATTTTATGTCTGCCGGCGGACAGTGGAATTGTGACCGGGATGTTGCCCACGAAACTTCCGTCTACATAGATTTTCGCACCGGATTTTCCTGTGAACGTCACGTTTCCCGTCGCCAAAACTGTTGGCGGACTATCGTGATCGGTGGACATTTCCGCAATTTTCGAAGCCGCGCTTCGTGGTGCCGCAGTGGACGACGGAGCGGGAGCGGTGACCGGATAAAAGCGGTGCAGCACATCGAGCAGATCGCTGGCGCTTAGAGCGAAGGCGATGCCGGTGGTGTTTTTCTTGATGAGTTTTAGAGTGTTGAGGCCGACGACTTCGCCGCGCATGTTTACCAGCGGCCCGCCGCTGTTGCCGGGATTGATGGGTGTGTCGGTTTGAATCCAGGTGCCCGCTCCTGCTTCACGAAATTTGCCGACGGCGCTGACGATGCCTTTGGTCATGCTGAACTGCATGGCGCCGCTGGGATTGCCGATGGCGAAAACGCTTTCGCCCTGGCGGACAGTCTGGGCATCGGCGAGCGCGAGATGTGGGAAATTTTCGCCGGAGACTTACCAGGGCGATGTCCAGGTCTTCGTCGACGTAAACCACTTTGCCTTCCAGATGCTGGCCGTCGGGCAGGATGGTGATGAGCGAGCCTTCATCGCGGGCGACGTGGGCGTTGGTGGCGATCACGCCGGTCTCAGTGACGAACAAGCCGCTGCCGGATTTTTGCAGCCCTCGCAACTGGACCACCGCGGGTTTTGCCAGCGCGACCAGCGCTTCCAGCGAAAGCTCCGGCGACAGGTTTGCGGCCCCGGCCGGAGGGTGCGCAGAGATGCCGCCCGTAAAGGTTGCGCTGATAGAATCGAGCCTTACGCCGAGTGGGTGACCGAGGCGCGAGCCTACAGCGGTCTTAGGAGTGCTGGTGATACGAAGTTTTTCGGCGTGCGTGGCGCTTGTGAAAAAAGCAAAAGAGATTAACGCGATTGACGCGTGTAGCCGAAGGGGGAGGAGCATCGGCGAACACCTTTATTGGATGGAAATGAATCCAGACGGAGTTTATCATGAGGTAGTTTATGGATGTGGTAAGTTCGTGGTTGGGTGGAGTTTCAGCGAAGCACACTTACGGGTCAAGCGCGTTGCTAGATTCTTGGGTTCAGATCGCCAAGATCGGAGCTCAGGAAGATTGCTCTTGGGTGCGGGGTTCGTAGCCTGGGCAAGTGAGAACGGGTAGGCGCGGGAACTTGGAAAATTGTGGGTCGGTCTTGCTTAGTTCGCATAGCAGGAAGACTGAGCCCTTGCTGGACTCGATGAGGCGAGCATGCTGGCACTGCGAGCAGAGTCCTGCCATCTCGAACGTGGGATCTTCTAGGGCCATCGGTAATTCTGATAATTATCTGAGCAATTTTTCCCAGTTGCTGAACGCCTTTTTGCTGCAGTCACCCTCGCGCTGCTAAACTTTTTGCCTGCGCAAGCGATGACGTTCCTACATTATGCCCGGCGAGCAGTACAAACGCTCATTGCTGGTTGCTGGTTTTTGACGTGTTGCGTGGTGGTGCAAGCACAAGCTCCGGACAATAGCGGCGGCGCTACCAGCCAGAATGCTCAAGCTCCAGCCAGTCCTAACAATCTCCCAGATCAAATTACCGCGGTTCCGAATCGTCCTACATTTTCCACGACGGCGGAGTCAGTACAATCGGGCGTTTTCGAAATCGAGTACGGCCTGGAAGCCGGCGACGGGCACCAGAATATCAATGGATTACTGAAATTTGGTCTGACGGAAAATCTGGAAATGCGTTTTGGGAACAATCCGATCGAGCGCGATGCAGGCGTGGGGGGACGCGGAGATTCCGGAGCCGGATTTAAGTACAAGGTTATCGAGGAGAAAGGCCGGCGTCCCACGTTGTCTGTGCTTTATACGGCGACAATTCCGACCGCGACGGCGGAGGTCGGCGCGGGAGCGGTTGGCCATTCGGCAGGAATCCTGCTGAGCAAGGACTTTGGAAAGCATCATTTCGATTTCAACGAGACGGCGCAATGGCTGGGACGGCCTGGAGCAACTGGGTTCGATCGCGATTATTTTACGGCGCTGGCCTACTCTCGCGGAGTCCAGGGAAAGTGGGGCGTGACGGGAGAGATTGCAGGATTCAGCCGGGCCAACGCAACGCTGGCCGCGACGATGACGATCATGGGAGCGGCGACTTACAACTGGTCTTCGCGATTGGTTCTTGATTCGGGGATTTATTTCGCCGCATATGGAAACCTGCCGCGAGCTACTTTTTTCTGCGGCGTGACGTACTCCGTCGCGGACCTTTATCACCGTCACAAGACGAGCAAGAAAACGGCCGACTGAAAAAACTGTTCAAACAGACGCGACGAAGTTGCCGTCGGGATTTACGTAGCCATAGGCCATGCGGGGCGTATTGAAGGCGAATGCGGGCGCGCCGAAGCGGTCGAGCAAGATCAGACCGCCGGTGCCTTTGCCGCGTTCGGCAAGCAATTTGACGGCATCGTTCGCGGCACGCTGGGCGGCTGACAGCCTATCTTCGCCGGACGGCGAATCGCGGCGGAGAAATTCTACGGCGGTCTTGGCCATCACTATTTTCATTATTGACTCGCCATAGCCGGTGCAGGAGACGCCGCCAGCCTGCGAATCGGCGTAGCAACCGCAGCCGATCAGCGGAGAATCGCCGACGCGCCCGGGAAGTTTGCAACAAGTGCCTCCGGTGGATGTGGCTGCGAAAAGACCACCTTGTTCGTCGAGAGCGACGGCGCCGACCGTGCCTTGTTCGTGACCACGGTGATGGATGGCGGCGTGTTCGTCTTTGCTGCAGCGGAGGTAGGCTTGCCATTCCGCTTCGCTCACGAGTTCTTCGGGTTTGCAGAGCGCGAGGCCGGAATCTTTGGCGAAGCGTTCCGCGCCTTCGGCGACCAGCATCATGTGCGGGCATTCTTCGAGGATCTTTCGCGCGAGGCGGATGGGATTCTTCAAGCGCTGCAGACCCGCTGCGGCGCCGGCACGAAGCGTGGCTCCGTCCATGACGATGGCATCGCATTCGACTTCGCCATCGCGATTGAGATGGGAGCCGTAGCCCGCATCGAACACCGGATCGTCCTCGAGAATAATGACCGAGGCTTCGGCGGCTTCGAGCGCGGAACCGCCCGAAGCGAGGATGCTCCAGCCAGCGGCGAGAGCGTTGCGGCAGCCGCCGGTGCAGGCGTCGACGGCTTCGTCGGGAATGTCCCAAGCGCCACCGTGAACAATCAGAGAGGGTTTCATGGCGGAGAAAATTGTAAAGGAGGATGCGGTCAGCTTGAAAGTCGCCTGGCTGGCGTGCCTTTCCTCTTACACACTCTGCAGGGACAAAAGTTGTTGCTAAATAAGTAAGTCAAGAAGGAGAAGAAGCGGACCAATTGCGAGGAGGATTGCTCCGCGGTTGATTTTGCGGCGCGAGGGGCGAGCGAGGCTGCGGATGAAGCAGGTGGGGCAGGCTTTGCAGGAAATTTCTTCACGGAGACCGCGGCCGAGGCCAGAGACGGCGTGGCGAACGACTTTACGGCGAACGGCACCGACTTCGTCATGCACCCAGATTGGAACGTCCAACCGATTCGTCCAGAGCATAATTGCTCCGCAAACAAATACGGCATAACCAGTCAGTGCGAGAAAGCCGAGTGCTGACCCTGGGCCCCAGTACATACCGCCTCACCTCGACGTGGGATACCTCAAATATTAAACGCCTGAATGGCTGGTTTGGTTACTCAGGTAAATAGCTTACTCCAGCTGATGAATGGTCTGAAGCTCGACGACTTCGAATTCTTTGCTGCCGGCAGGCGTGGTGACCTGGACTTCGTCGCCGACTTTGCGATTTAGGAGGGCGCGACCGATGGGCGAAGTGGTGGAGATAAAGCCCTTTTCCACGTCGGCCTCTTCGCTGCTTACAAGCTTGTACTCGATGCGTAAATCTTTCTGGGTGTCGATGACCACGATCTTGGAGCCAAAGCCAGACCGGTCGGTGGGGATGTTGGTGAGGTTAAGCATGCCCAGGTCGCCCATGCGCTTTTTTAGCTGAGCGATGCGCGCGTTGACGAAACCCTGGCGCTCCTTGGCGTACTTGTACTCGGCGTTTTCGGAAAGATCGCCGTGCGCGCGGGCAATAGCGATTTCCTTGGGCAGATCAACATTCAGCTCGTGATCGAGATGGTCGATTTCGTCCTGCAGCTTCTTTTTGATTTTCGCGATAGGGTCGGACATAAGCCTTCACCAAAAAAGATTCGCGGGGGAGGGATTTGGACGTTGCCTAGGCCGCCCCCGCGCAATATTAAGTATAGATGCGGAGAAATTGCGGGAACAAGCCCCGTTTTAGAGATTCAGCGGACTTCCACGGTGACCTGCTGGGAGACGTTCTGGTCATCGGCGCCAGTCGCAACCAGTGTGTAAGTGGTTGTTTTCACTGGTTTTACATCGACACAAAGATTGTGGGAAGGCCAAACCTTGCTGGACTGCGGCTCAAGGGTGACAGTCTTAGCGTTGGCAACGCCGTAGCAAATCTGGGCGGTTTCTCCGCGATGGATTCTTGGGGTGGCGTAGAGCATCTGGATGGCGAGGTCGCTGCCGCCGAGCTGCTCGATGGCGGCCTGATCACTTTCGCGCTGCTTTTTGGCTTGAGCTTGTTCGGCGCGCTGCTCATAAGCCCGAGTTGCCTGATGGCGCGAAAGGAGAATCCATCCGACGTAGGCGGCGACGATGAGAATCAGGAAAGAAGAATAGATCAGTGAATTCTTGAAGATGCTTCTTTGCGGCGGTTGGTTCTCGGGAAGCATGACAATCCTTGCTGGCCAGAGCGTGCTGCATCTACAAAAGTAAAGCGAATCAGAACATAGGTAAATAAGAAATTCCGGCGGGTCAGCCAGCGCAACGCGGAATAGCTTTGCAGGCGAAAATGGTTCCTTTATAATCGCGCCCCTGCTCATGGCCATCGAGATGAATCCAGCGCAAGGCGAAGTTTACTCGGTCGCAGTAGTGATCGCGGAGGCATCCGATTTCCCGGAAATGCGGCGCGGACTGCTGCCCGCGTTCCGCGCAATCCTTGCGGACAACGAACGAGCGATCAAGGACGCGGTGGAGGATTCATCACTGCAGTCGATGCTGTTTGATCTGGATAGCGTTGGAGAAGGCGCGCGCGACGGAGTGGATGTGCTGAAGGAGATTCGCGCGATTCGCGACGACATGGTATTGGTGGCGATGACGCGTTCGCGCGATCACAATTTGCCATTGCGGGCCAGCCAGGCGGGAGCGGACGAATTCGTGCTTGCGCCTGTGAATTACGAGGAACTGCAAACCCTGCTGGCGCGGGCCATTGAAAAACGGGCGCACGAGATGGAGGGCCGGCGGGTTGTTCAACAGTTGGAGAGCAAGTCGGCGTTTTGTTCGTTGATCGGCGCAAGCGCCGCGATGCAGAAGCTCTATCAGACGATTCAAGCGGTTGCGGACAGCAATACGACGGTAGTGCTGCGTGGAGAAAGTGGAACCGGCAAGGAGCTGATCGCCAGCGCGATTGTGCAGTCAAGCGACCGAGCAGGGCAGCCGTACATTTGCCTGAACTGTTCGGCGCTGCCGGAGTCGCTGATTGAATCGGAACTGTTCGGCTACGAGAAGGGGGCGTTCACCGGGGCGGACGCGGCTCGAGCCGGTCTGATCGAGTCCGCCCAGAACGGAACGCTATTTCTCGACGAGATAACGACGCTGAATCCGGGACTGCAGAGCAAGCTGTTGCGCGTATTGCAGGAGCGGACCGTTCAGCGCGTCGGTGGGCGGGCGTCGAAGAAGATTGATTTTCGGCTGATCTGCGCCACGAACGACGATTTGGAAGACTTGGTTCGAAAAGGGCGATTCCGCGAAGACCTCTATTACCGGATCAATGTAGTGCCCATTACGGTGCCGCCGTTGCGAGATCGTGACGGCGACGTGGCGCTGCTGGCCGATCACTTCCTGCGTAATTATTGCGCGGCCTCGAAAAAGCCTTTGAAGACGGTACAGCCGGAGGTGCTGGAAATCCTGGAGGAGTACCCCTGGCCGGGAAATGTGCGGGAGCTGGAAAATCTGATCCAGCGGCTGGTGGTGATGGTCAGCGGGCCAAATATTACGGCCGAGCACCTTCCCCAGAACCTGATTCGGCACAGTGCCAGCGGACAGGAAGCCATTCTGATTCCGGAGGAAGGCGTGGACTTCGATGCCGAAATGGAACGGATCGAAATCGCATACTTGACGGCTGCGTTGCGGCGTACGGGTGGAAAAAAGAGCGCGGCGGCAGCGCTGATGCGGGTCGACGCGCAACGGATGAAATATTTGTGCCGGAAACACGGGTTGCAATAAGTGCAAGGGCACCGAATTGGGTTAAAAATTAACCCACTGATGGTTAATTTTTAACCGCAGGCGAAAAAGTCACCACTGGAAAGCCCTCAGAATTAGCCAGAATCAATGTAAGTGCCGTATTTTGTGTCCGCGGGCGATCTTGCGTGCCCGGCCAACTTTGGAACGCGTCTTGCATAAAGACAAATGTCGGCGGCAAAACAAAATTTTAAGAGGAGCGGGTGGATAACATGTCAATCGAAAAGAAGAGCTTGATCAGCACGCTGAAGAGCGCCAAGAAAGCGAATTTGGCGAACGAAATCTCGCACGATCAATCCACGCGGACTGCCGGAGCGAAGGCCCAGCCGGTTGTGAAGTACGCGTCAAAGGTTAAGCTTGTCTCGAAGGCAGCTTCCAAAACCAATTACGTTTCGAAAGCGTCCAAGAAGGCGTCCGTGAAGTTCTAAGTTCGCCAGCCCACGAAAGTTGTATGCGAAAGGCCAAGTCCCGCCCAACCGACTTGGCCTTTTTCTTTTACCACAGCTTCCTTCCGAAAAAATGAGCAACCGTCTGCCAGCACAAGGCCAACAATGAGCGCCGCCGGCCGTAGATTCGCGTAGTTCCTCTCATCCCAGGTTTGAGCACGCCGTCCGAATTAGGAATCAGCAACTGAACGCAATAAAAACTGGGTGGAATTAGGCCCTTGTACTTTGAGGACTCGACCAGACTGGGGTCAGCGAGCGAGGAGACTGGCGCGATATCCATCGCTTTGGCGGTCCACTTTTGAGCGCGGCCTTCCACGGATGCACGGGCATCCGCTCCGACCCTGACTTTGCTTACGTCGAATTCAGAGACATAGATACGAGCACGCATCACGCTCAGATCGGCGATCTCGGCAAGAGCTGTGCCCTCGGGCAAATAGGCTCCTTCGCGATCGGCTAGCCGCGGAGTCAGTACCACGCCCGAGATCGGACTTAGCAAGGTCAGGCGAGCAGCCTGCTCCGTGAGATTTTGGCTTTGTTTGCCAGCCTGATTGCGCTGCTGGATCGCGGCTCCAACGCCTGCGTAGCGAAACTCCGCGGACGTGGCTCGCATGGAAGCAATCTTGTAGTCCGCCGCAAGCGACTCGAGTTTCGATTTTAACGGCAAATTTCTTAGACTGGCGACGGGCGAGCCTTCCTTCACAAACATCCCCTCCGAGGAATAGACCGCGTCAACAATTCCAGGAACCGAGGCGCGGAGGACAGCGCTCTTCGCGGGCTCCAATACAAAGCGGGACAGAACTGATTCCCGCCAGAGTGGCAGCATCAGAAACACCAGCAGTACGGCGGCAAAAACGAAAAACTGACGCGAGCCGAGCCAGGCATGGACCCGGTCTTTTTTATCGAGATAAGTTAGTTTCATGAAGTTCACCAGCGTTCGGATACGAGAGCGGAAAATAAGGGCCGCGGTGCCAAGTTCAGGAACGAATGACCAATCGGGATTGAAATTGCGGAAAATGTTGCCGACGAAGCGCGCCAGGACAAAGAGAACGGTGTAGCTGTAGGCGCCCGAGAGCAAAGCATAAACGGCATAGCCCAACCGGCGTCTTTTCGGCACGTAGGGAACTTCCACCGGCAGGCGCCAAATATTTCGCCTCACCCAAGCGGATGTATACAGGGTTGACGTTTCTTTCAGTTCCGGGAAGTCAAAAAACTCACACAACATGTGGTAGCCGTCCAACTTGATCAACGGGTTCCAGTTGATCAGCACTGAAGCGATGCCGGTGATCAGCATGAGCATGTAAGCGACGGAGTGAACGGTGGTGTCCGGAGGAGTGCCCCACCACACAATGGTCGCAACCGCGCAGATGATCAACTCGGACCATACGCCGGCAAGAGAGATCACAAAATTTTGTGAGTTGCTCGCCTTGATCACGGCCTCGCTGGTATCGGTGTAAAACGCTGGGGTCAAATAGATCAGCAAAAATCCCATGGCAGGGACGCGCGCGCCGAAGTGTTTGCAGGCGTGTCCGTGGCCGATTTCATGCCAGCACATGGTGACGAGCGCAAGGATGTAGAAGACCCCGACGTCGCCCCAGGTCTTGTTCGAAAAATTGAAAAATTGCAGGCTATCACGCCCGATCTCCGACCAGTGGGTGACGGTAATGGCGCCCATCACCGCGAACAAACCCAGCGTGAGCAATGTGAACCACCAGGTGTAGATAAAACTGGTATAGCGGTGCAGCCACGTCAAAAAAGGATCCGGATTAACCGCCGGAAATAAAATCTGCGACAAATCACCGTAGCGATTTTTCCGTGATTTCAGGAGCTTCTTGCGGCCTTCCGCAGTCTGCTGCATGTACAGGATGTTTTTTTCCTGGGGCGTCTTGTACCAAAAGTCCAAGGCATCAAGTGAAGCCGCGAACTCGCGGACATCATCGACGCCGTACGCCGCGCCACGTTGAGCGGAGTAAATATCGGCGATTTCTTCGTACGAACGGATCCCGTCAAACAATTGGATCAGCGTCCAGTTTTGCGGGGGAAATCGGAATATTGCTTCCTGGCTTGGTACCAGGACGCGCACTACCGGTTGCCCGAATTCGACATGTTCTTGGGCGACGGCGTCCGGAGGCTTGCGCGGACAGCGGCGCGAGATAATTCGCGCCGGAATCTCCGGCAGAGCCGCGTTGAGAGCTTGCGTAAGATTCATGAATGTCTAGCGCGGATTCTCGACCTTAAGGTTAGCCGTCATGCCGGGCCGCAAACCTCCACGGTCGCCAGCCAATTCGACGAGAACTTCGAAGGTGCCGCTGGAAGGATCTACCACCGGACTGATTTGTTTCACGCGCGCGGCGTGCTTTTCACCTGGAATATCCGGCGAGGTAATTTCGAATTGCTGCAACGGGCGTACGCGGCCGAAATATTTTTCCGGCAGAGTGAATCGCATCAAGAGTGGCGCTTCAGCGGTGACCCAGAACAAGCGGTCGCCCTTGCTTACGGATTGGCCTTCGCGCACATAGCGGCGGGCGATCAGTCCGCTAAAAGGAGCGGTGATTTTCGTTTTTTCCAGCTCCAATTCCAGCGAACGTTCCTCCTGGTGCGCAGTATTCAGAGTCTCCTGCACACGCTGAATGTCCCACTGGTCGGACTCAGCTTTGTATTTGGCGTGTTCTAATTGTTCCTGCGAGGTCAGACCCAGTTTCCACAAATTCTGCTGACGGCCGTAATCGGCTTTGAGTACTTCGGCCTCGGATTGCCAATTTTTCAGATCCGCGGCAATGCTGCGAGATTTCGCGCGCGCTGCTTCCAGGTTCGCGGAAACCTGCTGATCGTCGAGCCGCGCGAGAATCGTTCCGGCCTTGACGCGCGAGGGTGCATCAAAAAGAACTTTGGCTAGAAAGCCGTCGCGCTGGGCCGTAATTTCCACCTGATGTTCCACAATGATGGGGCCCGAGACGAGGAATGATGTGTCCGCCGGTTCCACTGAAGGCGGGACTTTAGAAGCGGGCGAGGTAGACGCGGCGGCGTTGGAAACCGCTGAGGCAGCAGGCTCGGTGCCGCCGCATCCTCCTGCCAGAAGGGCAACAGCGAAAGCGAACAATGCGATCAGACTCCGCATACTCTTCCTCCACAGAATTACCAGCCCAGCCAATACCACACTTTCGAATAGATCCACAAAAACGGCTGTCGGAAAATTACATACGCCGATGGATACCATCCAGTGCGAACTTTGCCGCGGCCTTCCATTCCTATTCGAATGGCGCCGTCGGCGTTGGAGACTGCGACTCGGGCATAAAAAGTAGGCGAGTCTTGGACAAGCTCCGCTTTGGGACTGACGATCACTACGCTGCCGTGAAACGTGCGCGTAGGATAGCTGTTCAGCTTCACGACCGCCTTCTGCCCCTCTTTCAACAAGCCAGCGTCGCCGTCATCAATCGCCAGATCGACGGTGGCTTGCGAAGTGTCTACAATCTCGGCGAAGGAATCACCCAGTTGCAGCTTGCGTCCGGCGAGATTCTCAACGTGCGGAGTCGCTACTACGCCATCGATTGGAGAACGTAACTGGGTTTTCTCCAACATTAGTTCTGCACGTGCGACTTCGGCTTTCCAGTAATCCCCCTGCACGCGATGGACGCCCGCTTCGCTGCCGTCGTTGGCGGCAAGCGCATGATTCATCTGCAGCATGGACGATTCGAATTTCGCCTGGGCCCCGGCAAGCGCGGAGCGCAAATTCCACGCTTCCATTTCTGCCAGAACTTCACCGCGTTGGACGCTTTGACCTTCATGCACCAGAACTTTGGCGACTACGCCTTCGAGTTCCGGCTGCACGAGTGCCCGTCGGCCTGGCGCGACCACCGCGTCGCCGTCAATGCGCAGCGGTAGCGGACAAGCCACCAGAAGAAACACAGCCAAGCAACCTAACGCAAGAAACAAGGAACGCCGGCGCTTTTCCATGGCCATGAACTTGCGCTTGCGTTCCAGCACCGGCTCAAGAACGGAGATGAATGGGACTTCTTTATACATTTGCGCGTTGCGCAAGGCCACCGTGGCCTGGCTGGCAAGCACTTGCATCAGTTCGATATGCACAGTCGACAGAAAATCAGGATCGCTGCTTTCCAGGCTGAGGATTCCGACGCGCCCAGTGTCGTCATTTAGAGGCAACGCATAAAACCCGCGCATGCCGGATTCCGCGAAATATTGCTTGAATTTGGCGCGCGTTTCCTCGCGATCGCTGTCGATTTCATCACCGTGCTGGCGCACATGGACGATTTCTTCCGCCAGCGCCGCCCATTGCAAAATGCCGTTCAACGGTGCGATATCCGGTGCGTCAGCGTTAACCTGGGTGAGCCCGGTAACGGCGCTGAGCTTGAATCTGCCGCGCTGCTCGAGTGCAATCGCCGCGCGTTCGTAGGGAATGACTGCTTGCGGAGCGTTTACAATCGTCTGCAACATGCGCTCCAGATTTAAGGTGGAGGTAATTTCGTGGCTGACAGTGACCAGCGTTTCCAGGATTTCCACTTTGCGTTCGGCCATCAACAGGCTGGCGTTATGCAGCGCGGTTGAAGCAGTTTCCGTCACGCTCGATAAGGCAAAGACTTCGTCGTCATCAAATGGCGTGCCGTCGAGTTTGTTCACTGCCTCAACTACCCCGACCAGCGCGCCGCGATCCATAATCGCAACGACGATCAGCGAGGAAACTCCGCCCTGAGTTTTTGCAGCGCTGCGCACGCCAAGGCGCGGATCGTCCGGAGATAAGATTAAAACCGCTTCGCCATTGTCGGAAACATCGCCAGGAATTCCTTCTCCGGGTTTTTGCAAGCTGTCGACGGGAGTGGTCGAATCGAACCCTGACTGATGCATCAGCTCGAGACTTTCGTCGCCGCGCAGCAACCACAGGTTGATGGCGGAACATTCCATCACTTCACGGAATTTGTCGCTAATGATGGGAAGTAACTCGTCCATCTCGAGCGTGGACGAAAATGATTTTTCCAGATCGTAAAGCTGCGTGAGCCGGCTGACGGAGGAGAGAGAATCATTGCGTTCGCTTTCGTAGCGATAAGCCGCGCTCAGCGCGGATGCCGCAATCCTTGCGGGTGCTTGCAGCCCCGTGATTTCTTCGGCGGTCAATTCATTTTCAAAACAGAGAATTTCCACCACGCCAACGAGATCATCGCCGCTAAGGAGCGGCACGTATGCCAACGAGCGCAGTGTGCGCCGGATATCCAGATGAGCGTAGTCTTCGCGGGAAAGATCGCTGCCTGAGAAAAGGAGCGTCTCGCGCCCCGCGGCCAATCCGGCCAGGGTTCCTGCGCTGACCGGCACCGAAGATCCGCGGACAGTTTGCTCGCCGGACCAGGCTCGCGGAATCCAGACATCTTCTCCGGCAAGAGAACCGGCGGTGTAGATATTTACCGAGCTGCCGGCGATGGATTCCGACACGGCACGCGCGATGACCCGGGCGCGCAGAATCAATTCCTGCGTGGCAAACAGTTCAGAACAAAACGCCGTAAGATCAAGTTTCAACGAGTTCTCGGTGCGGTGATCGGGGCAACACCATCTCCGCAAGAGGTTCCGGCCTGCGGGGACGAGGTGGCCAATTTCAACCGACTTGCAAAATTGCCACCATTCTTCTAATTTGAGCGCGCACTGTAACAGACGGAAATCGCCCACGCAAGTATCTGGTTACGAGTCAAGGGCTTGGTTCAAAAGGAGCGGCCAGTGGAAATTGATGTGCGCACGCAGGACCAGGTAAAAATTGTTAAGTTGCGAGGAAAACTAAACCTGGGGCCGTCGCTGGACCGCACCAACGAGACGTTGAAGGATCTGGTGAACGCGGGAGAATCGCGATTCCTGCTCGACTTGCAGGAAGTGCCGATGATCGATTCCAGCGGAATCGGACTGCTGGTCCGTTACCTGACAGCGGCGAAACAGCACGGCGGTTCGCTGAAGCTCCTGAATCCCTCAAAGTTCGCATTACAAACCCTTAAGCTGGTAAGGGTGTTGAGCCTGTTCGAAGTTTTTGAAGACCAGCAAGTCGCTGTCGCATCATTTCAGTAATATTCAGAGCTTATATACATTCTTTCAAGTATAGCTTGCGTTCTGTTCGGGAAGCAGAGTAACGGCATGTACAGGCCATGCCGCGTAAGCGGTCTTGCGATTAGCGTTGTCATTGTGGTTGCGCTGCTATGGTTCGCACCTTCGTTATCCGCACAGATTCTTCCGGTTGCCTCTTTGCGGGAGCCCGCGCACTTTCTGGTCGGGTCCGATGCGGCCGATCATTGCCTGCTTTTGACGACCGAGCTATGCGAAGGTTTGCCACAATCACCGTCGAATGGCTCGCCGGATACTTCCTCGCCGCAACCCTGGACCGTTGGCAGGATCTTGAAGCGTTTGGCTCGCGACCAGGGCAGCATCTACGTCGCTCCGCTCCAGCGGGCAAACCTCAAGTGGGATGCAGCTTTCATTCTGGGCACGACCGCGCTGATAGTCACCGACCGCCACACTATCGGCGTCGTTTCCCGCGACAACGAAAACATCAGTCGCAATATTTCGAATGTCGGCCTCTATGGAACCGAAGCAGCCGCAGCCGGAATATTTTTTACCGGGCTGG
>Ga0209180_10001040_pt1 | contig 13632 bp, 13 predicted proteins | sample CZO8metaG_3_FD_188355 | JGI IMG/M metagenome (GOLD analysis project Ga0209180, IMG submission 188355) | Vadose zone soil microbial communities from the Eel River Critical Zone Observatory, Northern California, USA - CZOApr15con2H2.8 metaG... | ecosystem: Environmental > Terrestrial > Soil >...
AAAACAAACCGCGCGGGCGCGACAGCAGGTAAATCCAGTTCGATAACAACAAGATAACGGCGATCAGGCGGAGAAAGCTCTTTTCCGATGGAGTGAATTGCACGATGCGCAATCGCGGCGCGCGAATAACCGAAACGGCGAAAGCGTAGGCGTCGAAGATCGACAATCCGCAGAGAGCGGCAAAAACGAGCGGGTTCCATTTCCACGCGCTCCAGAAATCCAGATGGAAAAAGGCGATGGCTGCACGGGTCGCTCCACAAGTGAGACATGGATGTCCGGTGACCGCCAAAAAGATGCAATACGGCCATGGCAATCCGAGCGCGAACCAGACGGCTGCAACCACGAGCGATCCAAGCGAGACGGCGAGCCAAATTAGTTCGTGATTAAGTTCGCCCGGTCTAAGAGGCCGATAGCAGAGGCGCACTGTCAACGAATCAAAGGTTCCAATTGTGCATCATTGCCCCAATACCGCCGAACAACATCGCGCAAACAATCAATCCTCCACAGCAAACAATCAGCGGGAGAAATACTGCCAACACCGCTCGACCGGTGTCGGTTTCGTGAGCGCGGGCAAGGCCGATGCAATAGAGGACGATCTTCCAAATGCCAACGATTAATCCGCCACAGAAAGGAATGACCAGGAGCGGATTCACCGAACCTCCGGCAAAACAGACCACCCGAAATGTTGTTTCGAATGATTGCCTGGCTCCGCCGACAAGCAGGAGACAGACATGCAAAATGGCCGAGCCGACAAAAATCCCGATCAAGACGAATAGCGGAGCACAAACGATGAGGAAAATTCCTCCAATGCCGGCACCGATGAGATGAGTAAACGGATTGTTACGGTTCGCAAACATACCAAGCGACTGAAAGGCAAGATTGTAGACGAAATAGACGATGAAGCCGAAGCTACCGCCAATAAGTCCGTAAAGAAGCGGCTCACCCAAACCGCCTTCGCGTCTCATCGCGGTAAAAGCCGCGCCCGGTTTACTCAGGACCATCTGCAACGTTTCACTGAATGCGGAAAACAATCCCTTGCTGTGGCGCTCGTCCCAGGGCAATCCGCTTCGCGGCGCCGCGGTTGTCGATCCCGCAGGCGGAGTGACCATCGCTGGAGGAGTAGGAGTTTGAGTAGGTGGAACCGTCGGCGGGGGCGCGGCGGCAGCGACATCCTCGGCGAATTCGGAAAATTGTGAAAGTGGCTGCCAGCTCGCCATTCCCTCGCGCCAACCGAGATCGCTTGGAAGAAAGCGGCCGGCGCGAATTCCTTCGCGAACTTGTTCCTCTGGAAATGCGCCCAGACTTGTTGCGCCCCGATTAACGTGAATCATCGCCATAACGGCGTTTTAGTGAGCGCTGCCAACAAAGTCAACTTTGTTGGGCGCGGCCGTCGTTATCGAGCGCGCGCCAGAAATACCAGGCCGCGACCGAGCGATGCGGCCGCCATTTTTCACCGAACTTCATCAGTTGTTTCGGTTTGGGAAGCTTTCTCTTACCAAACGTTTTGGCGAATCCTTTGCGCACGCCGTAATCGTCCACCGGCCAAACATCGGGCCGGCCCAGATCGAAAAGGAGCAGCATCTCGACTGTCCAACGTCCAATGCCGCGGACTGTGATCAATCGGCCGATGATTTCTTCGTCGCTCATTTTCGCCAGCGCCCGTGCGCTCGGCACGATCCCGTCGATCGTTTTTGCGGCCAAATCTTTGATCGCGGCAATTTTGTTTCGGGAAAGTCCAGCGCCACGCAGCGTTTCATCCGGCGTTTCCAGGATTCGTTTCGGATCGAGATATTTTCGTCGCGGATAGAGTGCGCGGACGCGCTTCCAAATGGCTGCGGCAGCTTTTCCGCTTAACTGTTGATAGGCGATCGATTCCGCCAGCGCGTCGAACGGCCGAATCAATCGCTCCGGCTTCACGTTGTAACGAAGCGAGCGCGTGATCAGCGCAGCCATCCGCGGATCGGTCGCCGCCAAATATTCTTCTGGTGTGGCCATGGGCGACCTTTGCCTTCGCTCAGGAAAATGTTTTGCTCAACCGCGTCTTTTCGTTTTGGTGGCAATGATGCCAAAGACGCAACTTACCTGGTATGGCCAGTCCGGATTCAAAATGGTTACTCCAGGCGGCAACGTGCTGTTAATCGATCCATGGCTGACTAATCCGGTCTTCGAAAAAGGCAAAGAAGAGTTGGCGGCGTTGAAAGATGTCGATTTTATCCTGGTAACGCACGGACATTCCGATCATGTCGGCAACGCGGTGGAAATCGGCAAAAAGACGGGCGCAAAGTTGGTTGCGACATTTGATCTTTCAGCGGCGATGGTGACAGCCCTCGGTTACCAGAGCGAATTGGCGAACACCGAGACCAACCGGCCACTTCGGCGGGACGCTCAATCTTCTGGCCGGCGAAGTTTCGGTGACATTCGTGCCGGCGTGGCACGGCGCGGGCGTAACAAAGGACGGCAATTCACCGCCGATTTACGGCGGCAACCCAAGTGGACTTATCGTCGCCCTTCGCAACGGCCCAACTTTTTATCACACCGGCGACACTGATTTGTTTTCGGACATGGCGCTTGTTTCGCGCTTTCACAGGATCGACATCATGTTGGTCTGCATCGGCGATCATTTCACAATGGGACCGGCCCGCGCGGCTGAGGCTGTGAATCTGGTAGGCCGCGTATCGCAATTCCGATGCACTACGGCATGTTTCCGGTGCTGACCGGAACACCGGATGCGTTTGGCGAGGAATTGAAAAAGCACGGCACAAAACAGAATTACGCGTAATGAACGTCGGTGAAACGATCACAGTCTGAGCTTTCGACGACAAAAGGTCTGAAGTTATCGAGGTCAGAGCCGTCGAAGGAGAAAGTGAAAATGGGTATTTTGGGAAACGGCAATTCTTTGATTGAAAATCTGGTGCCGAGCGGGTTGGCCAACGTCGCGACCAGGCTGGTCGAAGCGATCGCGATCAACTCGATTTCGGAAAAGGCACGGCGCGGGCGGACCTTGGTGGTAAAGCGCCGCAATATTCACAGCGAACAATTGGCTGACTTAACCAATCTCTATGTTCGCATGGCCGATATTCCGATTCGCTTCTGGAGCAAAGTGGAAGATTGGCAGCAGTGGGAAGTTGGATGCTTCGAGATGCTCAATGGCGATCGTTTTCACGCCTATGCCTCCGGAGCGAGGTGCGTTGTTGCTGAAAAACTGCCGGGCGAGAGCTTATGGGAACACATAAATCGCGGCACAGTGACGCGGCGAATATTGCAGGCCGCGGCGGCTGAGTTGCGACGCGCCCATCAATTTTGGAGCGACGAGTTCCACGGGCGCTGGTCTCACAGCGATGCGACAACGACAAATCTGATTTACGACCCGAAGACCAATCGCGCGCGGCTAATCGATTTTGAAATTGTCCACGAAAAATCGTTGCCTACTTCCGCGAGACAAGCGGACGATTTGCTCGTTTTCCTGCTCGACATGGTGGGAACGGTGCCGAACCGACAATGGCTGCCATTTTCGATGACGTTTCTGGAAGCGTACGGCGATGCAGAAGTAATCGGTCAGCTCAGAAAGCAACTCGATCTGCCTGGCGGATTGGCTTGGATCTGGTGGGGCGTGCGCACGAATTTCACCAATCCGGGAAAGGTGAAGCAGCGACTAGCCAGTCTAAGTCGGGCAATCGCTAAACTAAAATTCTACCAAGACGCAGGCTCAGCCCGCGCGCGAAGCAAACGCCGGCCTTCAATCAGTTGCCAGCCAATCAGTCCCGGAATGCCAAAGCCGAGCTCTCGCACTCTCGCAATCAAAGAAAGAGCAAAAGCCGTTTCACCTGGAATGCCCAGAAGGTTGCCGACGAGGACATAACCGCTCTCCTGCACGCCCAATCCTCCGGGGACCGGGAACGCTACCGATCGAATTGTCAGCGCCATGCTTTGCAGAATGATCGCGTTTACAATCGTGGCGTGAAGGTTGAGCGCCCACAGCGCGATCAGAATCTCCCCGGAATTGAGAACGAGCGAGAGAATCGTCCAGCCGCAACAGGCAATGACCGCGCGGCGCCGTGCGTAAAAGGATCGGACTGTTTCATCCAATGCTTCGCCGCTCTGAACAAGCGACTGCCATTCTGGGGAGTTCGCGAGCCGCGCAATCATCCGCGCGAGGAACCGAAACATCCCGAGGCGTTGGACAAAATAAAAACCGCAAACAGCCGCAACCCCGACGATGGTGCCGATGACGGTCGGGCCGACGAAGTTTTTCTGGCCGGTCGCGTTTACCAGGAGTACTACTCCGAGCAACGTAAATGCGGCTTGGGTAAACACGCCCAAGGTAAGATCGACCAGCACCGTCCCGGCAGCCGTCGCCACCGAGCCGCCGCTGATCGCAGCTAAACGTGCGCGAACAATATCGCCACCAACCGCAGCCGACGGCACGAGCGTGCTGACTGATTCGCCGATCCAGCGCATCCAATAAACTCTTCGTAATTGTGGCCGTTCATCTTTCGGAAACAGAACCCACCACGCCAGCGAATCCAAGAATACCGGGACAAGAAAATGGTAAGCGATTACCGCAAGAATGGCCCACCCCGCGGTTGCAACAGCTTTGCCAACTTGGGGAGCGCCTTCGCGAATGAGCAGCAGTGTGAAAAGCGCCGCTCCACCAAAAGCGAGAAAATAAAAAGTCAAACGAATCTTGCTCGGGACTTTCATGTTTCAAACAAGCCGGCTCGCGATCAAGCCGGACGCGATCGTGACGCTAACACGAAACGCGGTCGGAGGCGTCTCCGGATGGGAACAGTACTAAATCAGGGAGTCTGCAGTGGAGCCACAGGAGCGTCCGCTTGCACCGGCACCGCTACAAGCGCCGCTTCCGCTTCCGGCAACACGCTGGCCATGACCGCTGGCAACGCCTTTCGCCGCAACGGTCGCGCGATAACAAGGCAAAGCGTCAGCCACATCATTCCGAAGAAGATTCCACCAAACACATCGGTCAGATAATGCGCGCCGAGCGCGACCCGACTGAAACCGACAAGGGCTACGACGAAAGTTGCCGCTGAAATCGTCAAAGCGCGACCGCGGCGACTCTTGATCGCCGGGATAATGAACAGAGCAAGTTGCCCGTAAAGAAGGGTGGCCCCGATCGTGTGACCGCTGGCAAAGCTATAGCCCGACCAGTCTACGAACCAGCCGTCCACGAATGGACGATGTCGATGCACCAAAATTTTCAGCCACTCGTTTAGCAGCATCCCGCCTGGGACCGCAATGACCATTGTCACGAGCGACGGCCACCAGCGTTTGAAAATGAAAAACGAAACCGCCAAGCAGAGGACGATCGCGATCCATTCGCTGGAGCCGAATTCGGTAATGCCTCGCAGCACGCTGACAAATGTGGGCGTGAGGTGGGCGTGAAACCAGAGGGCCGCGCCATGGTCTACTCCGGCAAACGGATTCGCTATCGCAAGGGGGGTTGTCACAAAAAGCCGTGCACAATAAAGCAAGTCGGAGGCCAGTCAACCCCGAGGCATTTGGGGTCAAATGCTAAAAACCCCGGCGCCCACAATCGGCCTTGAATGATTCCTTGTCGGGATAGCCAAAATACGATACACGGAGATTTGCCGGCCCAAACGAATACAAGACCGACAACCACGGCTCGCGCCAAAAAAATATGAATAGCCTCCGTCTCGCCTTAACCGTCGGTTTCCTCAGCCTCATTTCACCCGTTCTTGCCGGGACGGGACTGGAATTACAACCAGGCCCCTCACCCAGCTCTGAGGACAGAAACTCAACCGAGCTTTTTAATTACGAAACCGTCTATACTGGAAATAGCGATTTTAAGGACTATCGGGGCAAGTTCGGCGACGGCGACTCGCTCTATAACGATTTCAGCTACGCCCACCGGTTTCTGATTACCGGAAACTGGTACCTGCGTCTGGGCGTCGAATACGAGCGGTTCGATTTCGGCGGCACCAACAATGGACTTCCCGATCACTTGCAAACTCTCCACGCGCTGCTCGCCTACGAATACATTGTTCACGACCACGCCGGGGCGGGAATCGAGATTGATCCCGGCCCTTATTGGCAGAACCACATAGACGGCGACGCGATCGACGTCCCGTGGAAGGTTTGGGTCACGTTTCCGCTGAAGAAGGACAAGATTTTCGCAGTAATCGGCGCCGGCGGCTCCCTTTATTCAAATCCAATCGCCGCGCCGGGCGGCGGATTGATCTGGCTCTTCACCGATCATTTGCGGCTCGAAGGCGTATTTCCGAAACCCGCGCTCGTTTACAATCCGAACGACGACTGGGAATTTCGTCTTGCCGGGAATCTCTTTTACGAAAGTTACCGCACCGACGATGTCATTACGCCGGCGAGAAAACTTCAGGTCCACAACGCGATCGTTCAATACAGCGAGGACCGGGCGGGATTACAGATCACTTACTCTCACTTCAAGCCGTTCGATATCACGGTTGACGGCGGTTGCACGTTCCGACGGGACTTCGATTTCTTCCGCGCTGAAGCGAGCGTGAAAACTGATCCCGCGCCGTATGTGAGGCTTGCGGTCGAAGCGAAGTTCTAAGGGAAAATTTCGTCGAGCTTTCGCGCGACCGATTGACTGCCGCGTACTTTCAAGCGGCCGGTCATAAATGCCCACGTGCCCTTGAGTTTCCCATTCGACATCGCGACCCAATCGTTGTCGCTGGTGATAAACGTCACGCTGGGATTGTCGATTTCGCCGCGTCCCATCTTGAACGTGCCGTCGTTCACGTCGATCCACCATTGACCGCCGTTCGGTCCGCTCAATTCCCATTGATAACGGGCGTGCACACCTTTCGCCTTGTCTGCTTGGAAACTCTGCCGCATTCCATCAAAGACCTGCTGCGGCGTGGAACTATCCTCGGCCCGAATCGGCGTCCACAGCATCGCGAGCGTCGCTGTTATTAAAGCAAGCAAAACTCGGTTTGTTTTCATTCAATATTAGATCGCTTCCGCCACCGTCATCGGTCGTTTCAGCCCAATTTGTACAATTCGCCTCGGCGATGAGCGAAGACCGGGACGCGGTTGCGCACGTCTGCGATCGCTTGCTCTGATATTTCTGCCTGAATCAGTTCCTCGCGATCAGGCGGCGCCGCCGCCAAAATCGCACCGGAAGGATCGACAATCACTGAAGAGCCACAAAACGTAACGCCGTCGTCGGTGCCGACACGATTGGCGACAATGAAATAGCTTTGGTTCTCAACCGCGCGCGCCAGCGCCAGAATCCGCAGATGTTCCGCGCGCACAACGGGCCATGCCGAAGAATTGACGATTACATTGGCGTCGTGCTTGACGACCAACGTGCGCGCCATTTCCGGAAAACGCAGGTCGTAACAAATGCTCAACCCAACTGTAAATTTGCGGACCTTGCAGCTGACGAAGTCATTGCCGGGCAAAAGACAGACGCGCTCATCGAGGGGCGCAGCCGTCACGAGATGTGTCTTTCGGTATTTCGCGAGCACTTCACCCTGCGCGTCCACAAAAACTTGCGCGTTGAAAATGGACCCGCCATCGCGATCCGAAATTCCGGCAACAATCGCGATTGAAATTTCCTTTGCGATTTTTTGCAGCTCAGAAACCGCGCCATCACTCCATGTTCTCGCATGTTTTTGAATCACCGGCATCGAGTAGCCGGTATCGACCATCTCTGGAAACACGACGAGCTCTGCGCCCGATTTTTTTGCGAGGGCAGCGAAATCACTAATCTTGCGCAGGTTCGCGTTGAAATCGCCGAGCACGCAGGCAATCTGAGCGGCCGCAATTTTCATAAGTGATTCTCGATCTTAGCGCAAATTTCTGTCGAGCGCGCCGATCTTCCGGATTTCCGGCCATTTTAACGCGGAACCGATGACGACAAAAATGGTCCCGATTCCACCGGCAACGACCGAAATCACGGGCCCGAACAAGGCTGCGGTCAATCCCGACTCGAGCGCGCCGAATTCGTTCGAAGTGCCGATGAAAATATTGTTCATGGCCGAAACGCGGCCGCGCATTTCATCCGGCGTCACCAGTTGAACGATCGATCCGCGGATGATCACGCTCACGCTGTCGAGCGCGCCGGCAACAAATAACATCGCCAACGATAGCCAGAGCGCTGTCGATAAACCAAAGACGATAGTGGCGATTCCAAATCCGGTGACGCACCAAAGAAGTGTTTTGCCCGCTTCTCGCATCGGCGGCAGATAAGCGACGATCAGGGCCATTGCGAAAGCGCCGATCGCGGGCGCCGCGCGCATCCAGCCGAGGCCAACAGGACCGCAGTGCAGAATTTGATCCGCAAAAATCGGTAACAAAGCAACGGCGCCGCCCAGCAGCACAGCAAAAAGATCGAGCGTGATCGTCGCCAGAATTACTTTCTTGCTGAACACAAATTTTGCTCCGGCGGCCAAACTCCGCCACGTGCTCTGGTCGGCTCGTTCGCGCGTTTGTTTTGCGCGCGGGATCGGTAAAGCGAGCAGGAAAAACGCGAAGGACGTGATCGCGTCGATGACGTAAACAATCGGGAAGCCGCGGCGCGCGACGACGAAGCCGCTAATGGCCGGGCCGACGACGGAACCAATTTGAAAGATGCTGTTGTTCCAGGTGACCGCATTCGAAAACGCGTCCCGCGGCACCAAGGTTGGAAAAAAAGAACTGCGCGCCGCCCATGAGAACGTTCGCGCTATAGCGCCGAGAAAAAGAAGCAGATAGATGAGTGGAATCGACGCGTCGTCGAAATGGAATGTTTGTTGATGTTGTTCAAAGACACCGGCGATCGCGCTGAGTCCGTGATTGCACGCCCGCAAGATCGACATCTGCGGGATGGCGAGATGTTGCCAGGAAACCAGTGCCAGCAGCGCCGACGTAACGGAACTGAAAATTTGAGAGACGAGAATAATGTTTTTGCGACTGATGCGATCGGCCAGATGTCCGGCCGGCAGCGAAAAACCGACGATTGGAACCGCGAATACGAGCCCGACCAGCCCGAGCGCAGTCGCCGAATGCGTGCGCCGGTAAATTTCCCATTCCACCGCGACTGCGAGCATTTGTCGGCCGACGATCGACAACAAATTTCCAGTCGTGAAAAAACGAAACCCGCGCGAGCGGAACGCGGCATACGGATCATGTCTCGGCGCCGGCGGAATGACCACGCCCGTAATTTCCGGTCGCTGACCGATCGGCGATTCGTATTCGTTAGGCATACTCGAGCGCATTCGCTCGCATTCGAATACGCCCGCGAGAGTGTAGAGTTGCCGCTGCTCGCCGCAACCATTTCGCTCGGGACGCCACGGGAACTCGTCGACACGCTCGCGAAGCTTCTTCCGCGGATGTATTTAATCTCGTCGAGTTTTGAGGGCGGATCCGGTAGCGCGACTCGGCGGAGAAATCGTACCTGTAACGCAAAATGATCGAAAGTGCGGATGAAATTTGCGACGAGCGCAGATCGCCGCTAGAAGATCGACATGCCGGAAGTCACCGCACCACCGAAATCCGCCGCGTCTGCGTCGCCATGGACGCGTCAAAATCCGTTTCCTGGAAAGCTCGTCGTCAATCGACGCTTGAGCAACGCCGACTCGCAAAAGGATACGCGACATTTCGAGATCGATCTCACTGGCTGGGGATTAAATTTTGAACCGGGTGACTCGGTCGCGGTTTATCCGACCAACGACCCAAATTTGGTGAAAGAAATCATTCGCGCGCTGGGGACGACAGGTGACGAAACAGTGCCAGCAGCGAAAACGACGAAGCCGTTTCGTGAAGCGTTGTTGCGCGATTACTCGATCACTCAGCCGACGCCGAAATTTTTGAAAGCAATCGCAGAACGCGCGTCAGCTGCGCCGATGCTCAAGGAGTTGCTGCGCCCGGACCGCAAACACGATCTCGAAAATTATCTTTGGGGCGCCGAGGTAATCGATTTCTTGCTCGAGCATCCTTCGGTCAAATTCAGACCCGAGGAATTTGTCGGGCTGCTGACGAAATTGCAGCCGCGACTGTACTCGGTCGCTTCCAGCTTGCGCGTTTTTCCCGACCAAGTGCACCTGATTGTCGATGTTGTGCGATACGAAAGTCGTGGCCGCGCGCGACAAGGCGTGGCGTCGAGTTTTCTGGCGGAACGCGCGGACAAAGCTCCGGTGCCGGTTTATCCAAGCTCGGCAAAACATTTTCACATGCCGGAAGATCGAACCCTGCCGTTGATCATGATCGGACCCGGCACTGGCATCGCGCCGTTCCGCGCCTTTTTGCAGGAGCGGCAAGCTCTCGGCGCAAAAGGAAAAAACTGGCTCTTCTTCGGATCGCAACGCGAGAAGTGCGATTACGCCTACAAAGAAGATTGGGAACGTTTCACACGCAAAGGCTTTCTGACGCGATTGGATTGCGCGTGGTCGCGCGATCAAGCACACAAAATATACGTTCAACACAAGATGCTGGAAAACGCCGCTGAAATTTGGAAATGGATCGACGGCGAATCCGCGCAGTTTTTTGTCTGCGGTGACGCGCGACGAATGGCGAAGGACGTCGATGCGGCGCTGCGCAAGATCGTCCAGGAACAGGGCGGCAAATCCGTAGACGAAGCGAACGCTTACGTCGAGAAGCTCAAGACCGACAAACGCTACAAGCGCGACGTCTATTAGATCGACATCTCCGAGCGATTGAGTTGAATCGCCAGCGCATGATTAAGCTGAGTCTTTTTTCGCTGGCTCTTATCGCGCAAGTCGCTTCCGCCGGTCTGGAAAAATATTCGTCGCTCGTTGTTGCAGACAAATATCCATTCACTGAGCCCGAGCCGAACGCGATTCGCGTTACTTATCTTGGCGTTAATGGTTTTCAATTCGAAACAAATGGTCACGCGTTATTGGTCGATCCGTATTTTACACGGGTCGGACTTTTGTCGGCGGCGCTCAATCAGCCGATTCAATCCGATCCCAATCGCGTTGCCGAAGGTTTGAAACATGTTCGTCCCCGCGTTGACGCCATCGTCGTCACCCATGCGCACTTTGATCATTTGCTGGACGCGCCCGAAATCGTCCGTCGCACTCACGGCAAGGTCATCGCTGGACCGACGGCGATCCGGCTAGTGGAGTCGTCCGGAATTTCGCCTAACGAATGTAAAATCGTGAAACCCGGAAGCATGCGCAAAATCGGGCCGTGGACGATTCGCGTTTTTGCGGCGCAACACGACCGGCTCTTCGGTAAAGTTCCGTTCAACAAGTGCCCGCACACGCGACACGAGAAGCCATCATTCTCACCTGCCCCTTCGCGTCATCCTCTCCCTGAGGGAGAGGATGAAGGTGAGGGTGCAGCATTGAAGCCGCCGGTTAAAGGTTCCGACTGGTGCGTCGGTGAACCGCTCGCATTTGTGATCGAAGCCGCTGGTAAACGAATTTACATCGATTCGGGCGGCGTTCCCGGCTCACCGCCGGATTCGCGAATAAGAAATGTCGATCTTGCAATCCTCGGAGTGGCGTTACCGGATAGCCGACGGCGATTCGCTGAAGTCGTTAGGCAATTAAGGCCACGCTATGTTTTGCCAAGTCATCAGGACGACATGTTCGCACCGCTCGGTCGCGGATTTGTTTTCGGAAAAATGTCGAACTTTCCGGCGCTCGTACACGAAGGGCAAAAACGGAAATTGCCCGGCCGTTTGATTCTCCTCGATTATTTTCGGCCATGGACACTGCGTTGAACCGACATCCGCTACTGGTGACGGCGTTGGCGCCGCTCATTCCACACGTCGTCGGAAGCGCCTTCAACATTTGGTACAACATGACGGTCATTAACCCGCTCCTCGAAGCGGCGGGTTTGAAGCAACGCTTCATCCAGACTGTGATCGTTTGGAATCTGGTTGCCTATCCGGCAGCAGTTGCGATCTGGCTGTGGCTAATTCTTTCGTTGCGCCCGGCATTTGAACAACTGCAGCGTGGCGAGAACATAGCCGCCGATGAACTCGATCGGGTTCGCAGGCGTCTTGTTCACTTGCCGTGGTCCGGCGCTGCAATTTCCGGTGCGGCCTGGTTGATGGGAGCCATTGTCTTTCTGCTGTCGCTGTCGATGGCTGGCCGTGCAATGAGCGCACAGTTGTTTTGGCATTTGCCAATTTCGTTTGGTATTTCCGGCTTCATCGCGACGACGCAGGGTTTCTTTCTGATCGAGTTGGTGAGCCATTGGGGATTGTTTCCGCTCTTTTTTCAGGACGCGCGGCCTGATCGATTAAAAGGAATCCGCCCGATCTCGCTCCGGACGCGCGGGTTTATGTGGGCGGTTTCGGCGAGCATCTGTCCGATTGGATCGCTGCTGCTGCTGCTCTTTGCGCCACCATCGCCTGGAACGAATCCGCAATCGTTCGGGCTCTTCGTCGCTGTCATCGGCGCCGCGTTCGCACTATTTTCTGCGCTGTTGATCGGCCGCTCGGTTGCGGAGCCGGTTGATGAATTGCGTCAAGCCGCTCAAGCAGTAACTGAAGGCCGGCTTGACGTTCAGGTGCCGTTGCGGCGGGCTGATGAATTCGGTGCATTGATCGGCGAATTCAACCGGATGGTAACCGAATTACGCGAAAAGGAACGGTTGCGACAAACTTTTGGCGCGCACGTCGGCCGCAAAGCGGCCGAGGAAATATTGACCCGCGATCCGGGACTTGGCGGAACCGAACAAGAAATCACAGTCATGTTCGTCGACATTCGATCATTTACGGCGCGGTCCGCGCACTTGTCGCCGACTAAAGCGGTCGGCCTATTGAATGAGTTCCTGCGCGCGATGGTGGAAGTGGTGGAGGGCGAGCATGGTGGCATGATCAACAAATTTCTGGGCGACGGCTTCATGGCGCTTTTCGGAATTGGCAGCGACAGTCGCAATCATGCCGATAAAGCATTGGCCGCAGCGCGTTCAATTCAGCGGACGATGGAGCGGTTGAATGCGCAGCGCGCCGCGCGCGGCGAGGACCCAATCCAGATCGGCATTGGGATTAATACCGGGCCCGCCATTGTCGGGAGCATTGGTTCGCCGGAGCGGATGGAGTTCACGGTTATCGGTAACACCGTGAACGTCGCTTCGCGGATCGAAGCACTCAATAAGACGCTCGGCACATCGCTGCTTCTGAGCAAAGAGACTCGGGACGCGTTGCGACAGTTACCAACATTGCGCGCGCTCCCCCAACAGCCCGTAAAAGGTGTCGAGCAGTTGGTTGAGGTTTTTACGTTCGCGAACTGATCTGCGCGGAAACGGCTAATCGCGCCACCCCGAAAAAGCGAACACCTCTTCATGCTCGCGCGGATCGATGGGTCGCTTTTCGCCGAGGGCCACCCGCTCCGTTTCAACGGCATGGCTTCGAAGCAAGTAGCCAATTTGCTTGTCCCAGTTGTTCTGGTAGACGAAAAGTCGCCAACCACTCTGAGGCGCCGGTGGTAATGGCGCTGGCGGAGCCGATTCCGCTTTGGGAAATCTTCCGACCAGGAAAACTTTCTGGCCGGATTTCAGGGTCGATTCGATCCGCCACAAAATTTCACGGATCGAATCGGGATGCATCATAGCGTCCCTCGCCAGGTCCCAACGATGTTGTCGGTGGTCGCTAATGTCGGGGACGGATTTCCAGATTGCTGCGCCCTGATAATAACGCGCAAAGGTGATCGCGTG
>Ga0209180_10001041_pt1 | contig 13631 bp, 11 predicted proteins | sample CZO8metaG_3_FD_188355 | JGI IMG/M metagenome (GOLD analysis project Ga0209180, IMG submission 188355) | Vadose zone soil microbial communities from the Eel River Critical Zone Observatory, Northern California, USA - CZOApr15con2H2.8 metaG... | ecosystem: Environmental > Terrestrial > Soil >...
AAATTTTCGTAAGAGCCGAAGTCCACGCCACGCACCGGTTTGAGCATGCTAACCGGAGGAGTGTAATCCGGCAGGACTCGCATGCGCGCGCGCCTGAAAAAGCCCAACGCCGCAAGCGTTGCGAGCGCATAATAAACCAGCGGAGCCGCCGCCAGCAGCAGCACTGCATAGCGCCACCCTGCGGAGACTTGATTCATGCGGATTTGCGAGTCATCGGCGGCAATTTTTCCGGCGCGCTTGCTGTTCAGGCTACTCTAGCAGCTTGCGGCGCACGCGCCAATCCGGAGTTCTATTGAGATTTTTCCGCATTTCGGGGTGAATTGGCCTGCGACAAGTGCCGTAACAGCTACTGATTCATACTCACCCGCCGCTCATTGTCCGCTACCAGCCGTATTACGCCGCGCCCCGTGAATTCGAAGAGGTTGCCGCGCCAGCCGAAGCGGCGGCTGGAGTAGCTCGCCATCCAGAGAAGAGCTCCCATCAAATCGCGGAACGGGTAGAGGCACGCCAGCCGGACCGCGGAATTGTCTCTCACGACAAACCAGCCAACCAACACCGACTGCAACACGCGTGCGATCACTGTCCATCCCATCGCCGCAAGACCCAGCCATGGCCGGCCGAGCAGCGATGCTGCCAGGAAGACAAGCAACCCGAATGAAACTCCGAAGGTCAGCCCCGTTCCCAGATGTCCCATCGGCCGCGAAAATCGCGTGCTCTTCATCCAGGTCCATTGATGTGCCAGGGATTTCTCAAACTTGGTGTTCACGATGCAGTGGTCGATCACATGGTCGGAGAGGACCACGCGGTTGCCTTTTTCGGACACGAGGTTGCCCAACATAAAATCGTCTGCATGATAGTCACCAAGTATCTCGAAACCGCCAATTTGGTCAACGCACCTCTTCCGCACAACCATGGACGGTCCCAGGGCAAACCGCATCCCTTCCAGCATCTCCGCCACCAGCACGCCTGAGGTCATTTCTACGGACATGCCCAGCCCTTCCAGTTGGGCCCAGAACCCGCCTTGCGCGGCCACGCCGCGGTACAAGCAGGTGACCACTCCGGTCTTTTCATCGCGGAACGGTTCCACTACCGCACGCAAATACCCTGGCGTCACGCGCACGTCACTGTCCGAGATGACGAGAATATCGTGGCACGCCGCTGCCTTCATTTCGTTCAGCGAATAGCATTTCGCGTTCGGCCAGGGAGGCTCCCCGGATGTAAGGATATGCACGGGAATGTGCGGATACTTTGCGGAAAGTTCGCGCGCGATCGCCAAGCCTTTGTCTGATTCTGTTCGCGCGCAAAACAGAATCTCGTACACCGGATAGTCTAATTGGAAGAATCCCTCCAGATATTCACGCAAGCCGGGTTCAGCACCCTGCAAAGGCTTGAGCACACTTACAGGGGGCGTAAACGCCAACAGGGTCTTGGGCCGCCGTCGAAAACGAATCGTGGCGGCGAACACCAAGGCGAGGTAAATCGTGGACGTCAGGATTCCAACAAACCCGAAAATAAGAAGGATTCTCAACATGTCGAGGCACGCAGGCACGACGCCGCGCTATTCATTTGCGGTGCAACAAAGAATTTTCGATGAAGTCCGAGACCGGATAAGCGGAAGGAAATCGGATGGCACAAAAACAATGAAACGCACGCAGCGAGCCATGCGGTCCCAAGCATCAACGCAATCCAGCCGAGAGTTTCCGGCAACATTCCTTTGCCCCAAGTCCCCATGGCATGGCAAATACCGATGCGATGGGATCGTGTCCGTCACACAGAAATTCTGATCTACAAATTGACTTTTCGAGTCAGATGTCACCCTGCTTTGATTGGTTGCCGCGGCCAGACCTGGAACCCCGCGCCGGCGCCAATCCGTTCCCTAGACGCTATCACTACTTTCTAGACTCTTGATGAATTTTTATTCAGAAAGGATGGTGCTCAACCCGCGGCGACCAGTGCGACCCCCGCGCAAACCAGCAAAACGCCCACCCAACGCGCGGCACTTACCTGCTCTCCCAGGATGTATTTGGCGCCAAGCGTGCCGACCACGTAACTCAGCGCCGATGCGGGAATTACAAAACTGATCGGCTCCCAGGAAAGCAATACCAGCAAAGAATAAAAAGACAGCGCCATCAGCGGCACGCCCGCCCAGAACCATCCATTGCGCACAGCCAGCCCCAGGAACTGCAGCATCGCCAGCGGTCGCAAGCGGGCTGGCTCCCCGGTGGCCTTCATTCCGTGCGTGATGGCAATCTCGCCACCGGTGCTGCCAAAAATCAGAAGGGCAAGTGCCAGAATGACGCGCATTAAGCCGGTGCCTCGCTGACTACCGAGGTCGTCCGCGGTTTCGTTTGCCCCACCAGCAGCACGCCCGCGCAGATCAATACAACACCAACCCATCGCCGCGCCGAAACCGACTCGTGCAAAAAAACAACCGCGAGCAAAGTGAGTAACGCATATCCAAACGCGCCCGCCGGCATCACGTAGCTGTAGTCCGCCCAGCTGAGTACCGTCATGTAACTCAGCATGAAGCCGCTCAGAAACAGAATCGCAACCCAGATCGTCCCGCTGGCCACCGTCAGCCGGAAGGCTTGCGCGAGCCCCGAAGCCGTCAGTTGTACCGCTCCGATCTCCGTCATGCCGCGCTTCAGCAGCAGGTCCCCGGCATTGGCGCACACCACCATTGCCAAGACCATGACCAGCGTCTTGATTCGCAGCCTTCTTTCGCTTGCCATATTGCGGAGGTTAGTCGTTACCTGAAGCCGGAGACGCTCCGGGCACGGAGACCATGGGCTTGTCGAAATCGCCGCCCTTGCGCACCCACTTCAGGCGCTCTGCGCGCAGCTTCAGAAATTCCGTTGCTTCGTGGTACAGGCGTTTCCGCTCGTGGCTGTCCCACAGCGCTTCCTTCACGATGCGCCACACAACCTTGGGCCGGAAGTAATACTCATCATAAAAACGGTTCACACCCGCCATCATTTCTGACTTCGAGAGGTGCGGGTACTCGATGTGTGGCAATTGGTGGCCGCCGGAATCCGCCAGTGCTTCGACCTTCAGGAAACCTTGCTGCGCCATGGTGTCGTACAATTCCGTTCCCGGCATGGCATGGGCCAGCGAAACCTGGACGGTTTCGCAATCCAATTCCTTCGCGAACTCGATGGTCTTTTGAATCGTCTCTCTGGTCTCGCCTGGCAGGCCGATGATGAAGTCGCCGTGTACCTTGATTCCGGCTTTGCGGCAGTTCTTCATGAAGGCGCGCCCCATCTCGACCGTAGCGCCCTTCTTGATGTTCTTCAGGATTTGCGCGTCGCCGGATTCGAAGCCCACGATAAACAGCCGCGCTCCGCCATCCGCCATGGCTTTTACCGTTTCGTAGTCGCTGTGCACGCGCGCCGTAGAAGACCACTGGAACTTCAGCGGTTTGAACTTGGCGCAAAGATCCAGCACGCGGTCCTTGCGGATATTGAAGGTGTCGTCATCGAAGAAAATCTCTTTCATCTGCGGGAAGTATCCGAGCGCCTGCTTCACTTCCCGCGCCACGTTTTCCGTCGAGCGCGTCCGCCAGGCATGTCCTGAAATCGTTTGCGGCCACATGCAGAAGGTGCAGAGCGCCGGGCATCCGCGCGTCGTGTAGAAGGACACATAGGGGTGCAACAGGAACGGCACGTTGTAGCGTTCGATCTGCAGGTCGCGCTTGTAGATGTCCGTGGCAAACGGGAGCGCATCGAGCTCTTCCGTATGCAACTGCGGGCGTTCGGCGTTGTGCACGATCTTGCCGTCTTTGCGATAGCTCACACCGGGGATCTCGCTGAGCGGCTTGCCGTGCGCGTATTCCACCACCGAGTGATCGAACTCGCCGCGCGTCACAAAATCGATGTCCGCGCTGGCGTTCAGCGTCTCATCGGGCTTGATGTGTCCGGTTGGCCCGACGAAAGCAATCTTCAGGCCGGGGTTGGCTTCCTTGATTTTCCGGATGAGCTTAACGTCGCTCTCCAAACCGACCGTGGACGTGAACAAGATCAGGAATTCGTAGTCTTTGCAGATCTGGATGGTCTGCTGCCAATTCACTTTGTGGGGAGAGGCGTCCAGCAGCCTGCTGCCAGGGATCATTCCCGCGGGATACGTCAGCCAAACCGGGTACCAGTAGGATTCAATCTCGCGCGTCGCAGGCCATCGCGAACTCGCACCGCCGTCGAAGTTCTCAAAACTCGGCGGATTCAACAGCAATGTCTTCATTACATCCGGCATTCTTCACCCTCAGCCTTCGCTTTACAATCTTGGCCGTTTCAGAGAACTGGGTTCTGCGCTTGACCCACGGAATGGAAGGTCCGCACGTACACGTATAGATCGGCCCCCCAATCAGCAGATAACAGTTTACCTGATTTCGTCGCATCCCCTCAAACCTTTCTGCTAGTGGGTGTTGCCTGCAGCGAACGGCTATCTCTTTCATTGAATGGGTTCGCAGCGTTTCGCTCCGGGGATCAGTTCCGGAAGCCCAGGATCTCGTGCGCAGATGAAGAGAGCAAGTCCCAAATGCGATCTATCCAATCGAAATGCTCCGTTTTCATGAGCACGGAGCGCAGACATGTGAGCGTTTCGCGATCACGTTTCATCGCTCCTAGATTCGCCTCCCAAAAACGAACCGGCAACTCCGCCACCGCGAGATGCAGATCGTGCTTGGCCGCAGCTTCGAATACCTTGCGACTTAAAACAGAAGCCTCGCTGACGCTCGTGGCTTTTGGCGCAAATACGACAATGTCCAGTTCGGGTGCAAAGGCCGTCACAAACCGCGCATCCGCACGCAGCTTTTCAAAGAGCGCCAGCGCCGCGTTCCTTCCGCGCTCCAACCCACGCGCAAATTCGCCTCCTTTCTTCAGCGGCAGCAATCTCTGCGTCGCCCACAAGGCCGCCGCGGCCGCCCCCGGCCGCGAACACTCCAGGCTTATCTCGCCCAGGTGCAGCTCCGCGGAGCTGAAATAAGTGTAGGGGGAATCGTGCTTGTACAATCGGCCGACTCCGGGATCGCGGAAGAGTACGCAGCCACACCCGTAAGGTTGCAAGCCGTGTTTGTGCGGATCGATCACGATCGAGTCCACTTCTCCAATCCGCGCAAAGGCCTGCGCCGCATCTTCGTCAAGATTTGCCGCGAGCACGAAATAGCCCCCGTACGCCGCGTCCGCATGTACTCGGAATCTGTGTTTTTCGCCAAGCGCAAGAACCTCCGGGAGTGGATCTACCGAGCCCGTGGCCGTGGTCCCCATTGTCGCGACGACGGTCCCCACGTCGCCCCTCTCCAGCCGCTTCGCCAGCGCATGTGCGTCCATCCGGCCCCGCGCATCGCACGCCACCGTTTCGAATGGCAATTGCAGAACACCGCTGAACCGCCCGTGGGTATAGTGGGCCTGTTCGCTGGCGAGAATTTTCTTTCCCGGATGCAGTTGTCCCGCCACCCATAAGGCTTCGAGATTGGCCATCGTTCCGCCGCCGCACAAGTGGCCAAGGAAATTTTTCCAACCGTACATGCCCGCGAGGTCCGTCACGGCTTCTTTTTCCATCGCAGAAGTGGCCCGCCCGCCATCCAACGCGTGATTGTTTGGATTGATCGACATGGCCAGTGCGTACGCCAGCCGCGCCACCGGGTGCGGCGGCTTCAACATCTGTCCCGCGTACAATGGATGAAAATACGGATAGTTGTCTTGCAGCCGTTCGGCCGTCGCGTTCAGCACTTCCGCAAGCCGCTCGATTCCCGGCGCCCCGCTCTCGTACCCTGGCAATTCGGAAAACCCGGCGTCCAGCTTCTTTACAGCCTCCAAAAAAGCTGGCAAACCATCTTGATCGAGCATCACTAGTCACCAGTCACGAGTCACCAGTCACTTCTTCACTGCCACACCTTATCCAATTGCCCCGCCGTCTTCAGCAATTCCAGTTGCGCTTGCTGCTTCTGGAAATTTGCATCCAGATAGGCCATCCACTTTTCGTTCTCTTCGAGCCTGGCCTTCTCCACTTCGCGGAGATTCAATTTCCCTTCGGCAAACTGCGCCTGCTGCACTGCCACATTTTGCTGTGCGAGATGCAATTCCAGTCGCGCCACTTCTTTCGCCGCATCCCTCTCGCGCACTCGCCGCGTCCTTTGCCTGACATCCGCGGTCAATTCGGTTTTCTTGTCTGCCAGATTGACCTTGGCCGCCTCCAGGTTTATCTGCGCTAATCCTATCGCTGCTTTTATCTGCGCGCTGAAGATTGGCACGTGCACGTCGATTCCTGCGTTGAAATTGTTGCGCTGAAACGTCCGGAAAAACTGCGTGTAATTGTTGAACTTCGCCAGCACGCTGTACACGCTGACGAGTTCCAGCGTCGGGAAATAGCCGCGCCTCTCTCCCTTGAGCCGAAACTCCTTCGCGCGAACGTCAGAGGCCGCAAGTTGCAAGCCGGCATTGTGTGTCATCGCCATCGCCACGAGATTGTCTCCCGCCTGCTCGGCTTCGCCGGGCAACTCTTCGGGCGTGACCTCGATGGCCTGCGTGTCCGAAAATCCGAGCTGATACTTGAGAAAAACTTCCAGCTCATCTTCCCTGCCTTCGAGCTGCAAAATTCGCTGGATTACCTGCGCCTTGGTGAGTTGGGCTTTCGTCACTTCCACCGGAAGTTCGTATCCTTCACCTTGCCGCTCCTGCGTCACTTGCACAATCTTCTCCGCGCTCTCCTGCTCCTTGCGCAATAGCTCGAGGGAATGCCGCACCTTCCCTAGTTCCAGATAGGCCATCGCGGTTCGCGTGATCACGCTGTTCTTGGCATCTTCGAGCAAAATCTTCTGTGCCTTGGCCTGCTCCTGCGTCTCTTTCGCCTGGCCCCGCAGCGGTTCGTTGAAAATCTGTTCCGTGTACGACACGTTGAAGATCGATGGCGCGCGTCCGCCCGGCGTTTCCGGTATGCCGTACGTATACCCCGCTCCGGAGCCTGCATAGAGATTGGGCATGAACTGCGCTTTCGTAATCTGCGCGGCGCGATCCGCCACGCTCGCTTGAATCTTCGCCACTTGCATCTCTTTGCTGTTCTGCAGCGCCAGTTCAATCGCGCGTTTTAGCGTCAGCGCCACCGGCGCCCCATTCTTCGGCGCTTCCTGTGCCGCAGGCTGACTCGCTTGTGGCACGGACGGCTCTTGTGCTCCCACAACGTCACCGCACAACACTAACAGCGCAGTCATCCCCGCAACACGACGCAGTAGTAGCATTTTCATGCTCCTTTTTCTCATCGCCACTTAAACGTGCTCGCCGCAGCAATAGCTCATACAGTCTGGTTCAATGAATCTCCGGACTCTTTGCCGAAACTCATTCTCCCGAAAAATAAAAAGGGCCGCCATTCGCTGCCCCTGGTTCACTTTCCGTGCTTATCACCGATCTCCTATCCCCTGTTTCCGTCGTTCATTCGTATCTCAACGACTCGACCGGCTGCAGGCTCGCCGCCTGGTTCGCCGGCAAGTACCCGAAGAAAAGTCCTGTCGAACACGAAACCGCGAACGCTATGATCACGCTCAGCGGGGACACGGGAACCCGCAGATTTCCCGGCAAAAAAGATTGGATTGCCACCGGCACGGCGATGCCAATCAAGATTCCGACAACTGCCCCGCCTCCGCTGATCAAGAATGATTCGATTAAGAACTGGTACATGATTTCCCGTCGCGCCGCCCCTATCGCCTTGCGAATCCCGATCTCCCTCGTCCGCTCGGTCACCGTCACGAGCATGATGTTCATGATCCCTACTCCGCTGATCACCAGCGCGATGAACGCGATGATGATGAGCACGATGGTCAGCGCCAACGAGATGTTTTTCGCCGCCCCCAGAATCGCCGTCAGCGTTTGCACCTTGTATTCTGCTCCGTCCGGATGCCGGCTTCGCAGCGCTTGGCCTACCTGCCGTTCGACGGAAGGCACGTCTTCGGCCCGCGCCGCTTGTACGTCAAGCAGGCGCACCACCTCCTGGCCGGTGTAGTACTTCATAAGCGTGAAAGGGATGATGACGGAATTCTCCTGAATGTCGGAAAGCCCGAAGGTTTCGACGCGCTCGCGGAAAACGCCGATGACCGTGAACGTCAGCTCTCCCATTCGAACGGATTTCCCGACGGGATTCTCCTGCCCAAAGATACGGTCCGAAAGTTGCGTAGTGATGAGGCAGACCTTGCTGCGCATCTCCATATCCGCCGCGTCGAAATACCGTCCGCGCAGGATGAGCAGCCGCCGAATGGCTTGGTACCCTTCCGTCACCCCCACCAGATTCACCGGACGCTCCACTCCGCCTGCAATCACCGCCATCGGAAGTTCCCGCGTTCCCGCAACTTCGATCACATTGGGGACGGTCTTGACGGCCTCCATGTCTTCCAGCGTCATTTCATAACTAAGTGGCTGCGGCTTGTCCGGCCTCTGGACCAGCTCCACCCACACCAGATTGGAGCCGATGCTTTCGATCTGTGAGAGCACGAATTTCTTGCTGGTCAGCGCCACGGTGACGACCAGAACGATGGAAGCGCTCCCGATAATCACGCCCAGCGACGTTAGGATCGCGCGCAATTTATTCGCTCGCAGCGCGTCGATCGCCACCGATATCGTTTCCCGGATATCCATCATCGCTCTTTGGCCGGAATTTTCCGGCCCATCTTGCCGCCGGCCGCTGATGAAACTCTTAACCTTTCTTCAGCCGCTTCAACGCTTCCTGCGCCATTTTGTTCTTTGGATCCAAATTCAGCGCGATCTCAAATTCCATCGCCGCCTCTTCCATCATGTTCTGGTCTTCGAAGAGGCGCCCTAGCCAAGCGTGCGCCGCGGCAGGTCGCGGGTATCCCGATCGCTTCGGCGCTTTCTTCGCGTATTCTCGCAGCAATCGTTCGGCTTCCTCCAGGTTCTCCCTCTTCAAAACTAGCGCGACGCCCCGGTAAAATTTCCCCCTCGGGTCGCCCGGCGCCACGCGCTCCCCGGTGTCCGCTACTGCCAGCAGCCATTCCGGCTGGCTGCGTTTCACCGCGTAATCCCCGATGTCGTAAATTAATTCCGCAGATTTTGGATGGCTCTCCAACGCTTTCGCAAATTCCTCGTCCGCCACGGCGAAATCTTTCTTCTGTCGCCGGCAATTCCCCGCCGCGAAATGCCCTTCGGCGGCGTCCATCTCCGCCAATTGCTTGATCTGCGGCAACGCCTTGTCTTCGCCGCCTCCCACCAGGCCCGGAGCGCTGCAATCGAATTCGATCAGCGCCTGCCGCGCCGAATAATTCCTGCCGTCGAGTTGTACGGCGGTTTCGAATTCCTTGCGCGTCTTTTTCGCCAGCGATATCGCCGAAAACCAGGTGGTGTGATCGGCCTTTTCTCCGTACGCTCTCCCCAGCCATTCGTGGTAGGTCGAATTCTGCGGGTCGATCGCCACCGCCTTTTCCGCGCTCTTGATCGCCGGGTCACGTTCCTGTAGCTCCAGATAACTTTTCGCCAGCAGCAATTGCACGTCGCCGTTCTGCGGCTCCTTGGCTGCAGCCCCCTGCAGCTCCAGGATGGCCTTCGCATAATCGCTGGCCTCGTAAGCCCGCCGTCCCGCTTCGAGGCTCGCTTCCTGCTTCACATTCGTCGCCGCAATCGCCGCGCTTGCGAAGCAAAGAGCTGCGACCAGCCACTTCATCCGTCTAGCCATTCCATCGTTCCGGAAAAATAAAAACTTCCGTTATAATGACGGTGACGGTCATTCCATCTCGCAAATCGACGTCCCCCGGCAGGGCCACGAGATCACCTTCTTGGAGGCCGCTCACCACCTCGTAGTTCGTGGCGTCCGCGATGCCTACGCGGATCTCCCGCTTCTCCAGCGTGGATTTCCCCACACCCAGCTGGCTGTTTTTCACCACAAAAACGAAGCGCCTCCCGCCCTCCGCCGCCACCGCGCCTCGCGGCACGGCCAACACGCCGATGCGCTCTCGCGAGTTGATGCGCACGTTCACATTGATATTCGGCAGCAGTTCCAGCTTGTCGTTGTTCACCGCGCACAGTAACTCACCTACGCTGCGGTTCTGGTGCGGCACCACTTGCTTCGGAAGAATCTCCGTTCTTCCCACCCAGCTTCGGCTCGGCAGCGCATCCCAGGTGATCTTCACCGGCTCATTCGCCTCCAGCGCCCCCAGCTCCGGCTCATCGATGAACGCCCGCACGCGCACCTTGTGCAGGTCCGCCATTTCCGCCAGCAGCTCCCCCAGCTTCACATAGTCTCCGGCTTTCACCGGCAACGAGTAGAGCGTTCCATCCGCCGGCGCAGTAATTCGTCCTTGCCGCACCTTTTCCTCGAGCGCCTCTGCTTCATTTTGAATCTGCTGCACATGCAGCGCCGCCTGGTCTGTGTCCAGCTTCACGCTCCGTTCAAACTCCTCTTTCGCCGCCGCCAGCCGCGTCACTTCCGTTCGCGCTTTCGTCAACGCCAGCTCGTTTGCCGCGACCTCGTCCTGCGTCGCGGCTTGCTGCGCGATCAAGCGCAGCAGCACATCATGATTCTTCTGCAGCCGCTCGCGCTCCGCTTGCGCTTTGGCGAGGTCGCCCGCAACTCTCGCCGCATCATCCGCCCTGCCGCCCGCCCTGGCTGCGCGCAAATCGTCCTGCGCCTTCAGCAGCTTGCCCTTCGCCTCGGAGAGCCTCGCTGCCGCATCCTTTACGTCCAATTCCAGAATCACTTGTCCTTTCCTGACCGTCTGGCCCTCTTTCGCGCGCACCTGTTCCACAAACGTATCCAGTTGCGCTCGCATCACGTAAGGCGCGATGGGCTCCACCTTTCCATTGCTGGTGATCGACGAGACCAGGTTTTCACGCATCGGCGTCACCGCCGTAACTTTCGGTATCGGCTTTCGCCCGCTCAACTCCACCCCCGCGTACGCCAGCGCTAGGGCCAACGCCAGGTAGAGCAAAATTCGGTTTCGCAGCCTGCGATCCATGTTTTCCTATTCTGCGCGGTCCCTCGCTCCGCAAGGCGCAAGGACACATCCCTCAGGCGCAGCGTTTCTCTTACTTGTCCGTGGCTTGCTTGACCCCTGTCCGGAAGGCGCCAAGGTACTTCATTCTAACAAGAGCAGCGTGGGTTTCTCTAGATTCCTCGCAGGCGTTGCTTATTCTGCGCCCTGTTCTCTCTTAACCCATCCCAGCGATCGAGCATCTCTCACCTCTAACGGATGCGTCTTTTGTGTCCTGGGGATGCCGTCGGCTCCTATGGACGATACACCTCGCCGTGCTAGAATCCATTCATGTCCGCTGAGAGCATACCCGAGAAATCCGTCGCTCCTCACACGGGCGGCTTGCACAAATCACCACAGTCTGGTGCCGTCATAAGTCCCGTAATCCACCGCGTCTGCATCCAGTGCAATAATATGTTCCGCGTCACTCCTGACAGGTTTGATGCCAAGCAGTGCCCCATCTGTCACAAAGGCTGAATTCTCGCTCCCAATTCCTACTCCGGCGCGCCATCAATTGGCCCTGCTGTTCGCATTTCCTGTTCGCATCTCCTATTCCCTATCCCCCATCCCCTTTCCGCTTGTAACATTTTCCCCCCGCCCTGCGTAGTAGACTGTGAACGCTTCGTGCCCTGTCATACGATCGCCCATCTAGAGGTCTCTCGATGATTGAAGCTCGCGGCCTGTCCAAACGCTTCCATGACAAGAAGCGTGGTGAAATCCGAGCCGTCGATAACATCAGTTTCACCTGCCAGCCTGGCAAGATTTACGGCCTCCTCGGCGCCAACGGCGCCGGCAAGACCACCACCCTTCGCCTGCTCGCCACCATCCTCGAACCCACCGACGGCACCGCCATCGTCTACGGCCACGATGTCGTCGAACAGCCGGAAAAAGTCCGCGCCAATGTAGGCTTCCTCTCCACCGCCACAGCTCTCTACCCCCGCCTTACCGCTCAGGAATTGGTCGAATACTTCGGCCGCCTCAATGGTTTAGACGAAGCCACGCTGAAAAAGCGTGTCGACGACATCTTTAATCGCCTGGACATGAACGGTTTCCGCGACCGCCGTTGCGACAAGCTCTCCACCGGCATGAAGCAGAAAACCTCCATCGCCCGCACTCTGGTCCACGATCCACCCGTCATGATCTTCGACGAGCCCACCAACGGCCTCGACATCATGACCGCTCGCACCATCACCGCCTTCATTCGCGAATGCCGTGACCGCGGCAAAACCGTCATCTTCTCCACCCACATCATGAGCGAGGTCGAAAAGCTCTGCGACACCATCGGCATCATTCAATCCGGCAAGCTTCTGGCCGAGGGTACGCTCGCACAGCTTCGCGACCAATTCGCCGAGCACGAACTCGAAGAAATCTTCGTCAAAGTCGTCACTCCCCACTACGTGCCCGAGGAGGCCCACTGACATGTCCCTGCGCAACGTCGGCATCGTTTATCGCAAAGAGCTCACCGAAGCTCTCCGCGACCGCCGCACGCTCATCTCTACTCTGATCGTCCCTCTCGTTCTTTTTCCCATCCTCACCGCGGGTCTTGGCGCCGCCATCGCCTCTCTCGTTGGCAAGGCCAAGGAGGAAGTCCCCAAAGTCATGCTGCGCGGTGGCCAGGACTCCCCCGACCTAGTCGCTGGTCTGAAGAAGCTCGACAAGATTGAGATCGTTCCCGAGACCCCCAACTGGAAAGACCAGATCATCAATAAGGAAGTTCGGGCCGCCATCGAAATCCCGTCCGGGTTCCAGGCCGCTGTCGCCGAAGGAAAACCAGATACCGTCACCATCCTCAAGTACCAGGGAGAAATGAAGTCCGAGATTGCCACCGGCAAGGTTGAAACGTACTTGAATGACTATCGCGACAACGTGGTTAAGGAACGTCTCGCCGCCAAGAATCTCCCGGCCGCTGTTCTCAAGCCCTTTGAGGTAAAGCAGCAAAATGTGGCTCCCCCCGAGAAAGTCGGCGGCGCCGCTTTCGGAGGCGTCATCGGTTACATGGTCATTCTGCTCTGCCTGACTGGCGGCATGTATCCCGCTATGGATCTCACCGCCGGTGAAAAAGAACGCGGCACCATGGAAACCATTCTTTCCAGTCCCATCTCCCGCAGGCACCTGGTTCTCGGAAAATTTTTCCTGGTGCTCACCACCTCCCTCGTCACTGCGGCGCTTTCCGTCACATCCATGGGAGTTTCCTTCGCCGTGCTCGAGCATCTCCATGCTTTTGATAAGGCCGGTAGTGACGCTGGCCAACTGCAGCTTCGCATTGGCCTCGGCACCGTTATCTCCGTATTCATCATGGTTCTCCCTTTGGCTGTCCTTTTTTCGGCGGCGCTAATGACCATCGCGCTCTTCGCCAAGAGCTACAAAGAGGCGCAGAGTTATGTCACTCCTCTCATGTTCCTGGTCATCATTCCGGCTGTCGCCGCCATGCTTCCCATCGATCTCACGCCGAAGCTCGCTCTCGTCCCCATCCTGAACGCCAGCCTGCTCTGCAAAGAGCTAGTCACTGGCACCTATCACTGGAACTCCATCGCCATCATCTTCTCGTCTACTTGCGTCTATGCCGCCGTAGCCCTCTTCCTCGCCATCAAAATGTTTCAGCGCGAATCCGTCCTTTTCCGCTCCTAGTCTTTTTCCCCTTGTAGGGCCGCAATATATTGCGCCCCTGCTC
>Ga0209180_10001043_pt1 | contig 13600 bp, 13 predicted proteins | sample CZO8metaG_3_FD_188355 | JGI IMG/M metagenome (GOLD analysis project Ga0209180, IMG submission 188355) | Vadose zone soil microbial communities from the Eel River Critical Zone Observatory, Northern California, USA - CZOApr15con2H2.8 metaG... | ecosystem: Environmental > Terrestrial > Soil >...
CTTCGGCCTATTCTTCATCAAATTCCCGATAAGGATCGCTCTACTGTCCAGAAAAGCTTGATTTACTGGGCCGATTCCTACGATGCGATTATCTGCTACCGCGAAGTAACTCCCTTCTATCGCGAAGTCACCCCTTAGCGTTTAGTTCGTCGACACAGCGGTAGATGTTTTGCCTGATTAGTGCGGGCTATTCCTAGAAACTAATACCGCGACGCGTCCGGAAGTCCCGCTGTGTGAGTTGGAACCTCCATTGGGCGCTTGGCGTCGATGTGGACGGATGACGGGGTACTCGGAAACTAGAACTAGGGGATCGTAACTTCCGGATTGCCGACCATACGTCCATTGGCACGGATTCGAAGTCAGTCTTCTCCGGAAGAATGGGAATTCCCCGCGACCTAGCCAGGCAAAAAAACTTAATCCCTCACTGTCTTCTAGGATTGTCCTCCAAAGGTCTCTCGCGGTCGCAGGAAATAGAGCACGGCCGCCAGTGCCAACCGGATTAGCGACCGACCCCAGATCAGGTAGCCGGGATAGAGTCGGCGAATGTCCAGGGTGTAGAGCGACAGCAAGGGTGTTATGGCCAAGATGCAAAGACCCACAATGAGCCCGTTCACGATGGCCACGTTGCGAACCGGGTTACGAGACGCAAAAAAGAACAAGACACTGAGCATGACAGCCAGTCCGCCCAATTCCCTCATCACGAAGAGCAACAAGGTGGAGACTTCAGTCTCAGGAGGGGAGAGAAGCAAGCGCATGACGAGCGGCTTGCCAGTGAAGACAAGCAGCAGGCCTGCCGCCGCGGTGAACACAGAAACAATACCTAATATGATTCGCAAAGCCTGATAGGGAGGATTCGACACGGAATTCGACCTCCTTCGCCAATTGATATAGTGCAAATATCAGTCAGGAACAAGTGAAACCGCTCTTGCGGGAGTAAGCCGCACAGCTTGGTGGATCGCCAGGTTCCGCTACCCCAGCGTGCGCCGCCGGGCGGCTTTGTGCTCACGGCGCATTCTGAAGTTATCGGCCAGATTCCAGTTTCCAGGTTGCCGACAAACCGCTCAGAACCTCAAGTTTGGCTTCCCACAACCCAGCTTGAACAAAAGCCGCCCGGCGGCGGACGCTTCGCGTGAGGTGAACGGAGCGGTAGTTACCTAGCGTTGATCGGGACTAACAGTCGGGGAGGGGTGGTCGAATTCATCGCTACCGGTATATGAAGAGCAAAGGACTTGCGGCGGATGGTTTTTAATAATTATCTTGACACTTACAAGTCATTGGACTAGGCTCCGCTCGGCTTCATCGCTCTTATACAAATCTTATACAAATATGGAACCGTTGAAATCGGAATTCGGTACCACGCCTGATTCCGCGCGTGCTTACGTGAGGAGGCGCTCCATGTGTCGCGCCTGCGCCTGCTTTGCTGTGATGTTTTTCCTGGCCACCAGCGGCTACGCTCAGAAAGAGTCGTCCGGAGGGGATCGCCAGACGAGGCCGGAGCGGAAGGGCACGTATGCCGTGGACGCCGGTGGCCGGCCGATTCAATCTCTGGAGATAGGGTCTACGTTATTCGTCGGCGCCCGAGGGCTTCGCCCGAATACGACGTATGAGTTTCGCATGGCTATCGGCCGTGAAGCACGGCCTTCGCGCGAGGACGCGGTGAGCTTCGCGCGGGTCACGACCGACCGCCGCGGCGAGGTGCCCCCATTTGTGCTGTGGTACGAGTCCGGCGTTGCTGGCTGTTCAGACCAGGAGAGCGAGCGGCGCAGGCGGCCACCGAACACTTACAGGACCTTCGAGGAAGCCGAAAAAGATCTGAGGGGCAAGATCCTGCTTGTGTCCGCGCACGTCGTGGAGAGGGATGACGCCGGCCGCACACCGCCAATGAAGCTGCGGGTCGCTAAGGACTCCGAGGCTGCCTTCCGGTTGCCGATAATTATCCGGAAGAGCCCTGCGGTGTACGCTTCCGACGCCCACGGGTGCATGCTCAACAGCCAACTGGCCCGGAGCGCGGACCTCTATGTAAGCGGGCGAGACTTCCTGGCGGGAGAGGCCCTGGAGATTTCCGTCGTGCCGAACCAACGACTATGGCATGTGGGCGATCCGGTTAACGACGTCACCGGCGTGGCCTCTGCCGCCGCGCCGAAGAAGGTGAAGGCGGACGCCAGGGGAAGGTTCACGATCAAGGTGTGGGACACACCGAACCAGAGGCGGGGTGCCTACGACATTGTCGCCCATCGTCCCGGCAGTGGGCGCGCTGGCTTCGTCGGGCCGAGAGACATCGTCTCCTATGCGGCTGAGACGGGATTCATCTTTTATCTTCGCTATCCGGTCGGCGGTCCTACGATGGACATTGCTGGGCGGCCACTCGCATGGTCTCCCTATTTCGAATTCGCCGACTCTTTCGCCACCAGCGGCGATCCGGTGTGGGGAGCCGTGGACCCCACTTATATTCCCGTGAATCATCCGGGGGGCACCTATGCTGCCTATTACGTGGTGAACCATCGGGACGTTGCCGGTTGGGACCCGCAGATGGGCGGCGCCACGAATCTGGCGGATGTTTCCGGAGGCATTGAGATTCACGCGGTGAAGTCCTGGTGCGTGAATGGGACTGACGTCATCATCTGGCAGCCGCCACTGAACCCGGGGAACTACGATGTAGTAGTCGATTTCGGGCAGAATCCCGCGGCAACGCCACAGCAGTACGTCACGGACATGAACTACGACGCGAATGTGGATTTCTTGGATGGCGCCGACCAAATCGGCTTCGTTGCAGCCACCGATCCCTATGATCCGGGCCTCATTCCGATCGGGCAGGATTCCTATAGCCAGGACGATTTCTTCCCCATGCTGGGGACAGCGACGAACGTGGATTTGCGCGCCGTGGTACGCTACCCTGCAACGGCGGCCGGCCAAGGAACGCCGGTAGCAGCAGGTCAGCATCCCATCTTCATCATCGAGCACGGAAACCATTTTCACTGCGCGGTCGGGAAAGACGGCAGGACGACCGCGCAGGAATACGCCGACGTGGTGCATGGGATCGTCACTTGGGCGCAATTCTTGGCGTGGCAATATGACCATGTCAGTTGCCCGAACCGAACCAAGAACCACGAGGGCTATATGCACTTGCTCGATGCTCTGGCGAGTAACGGGATCATCGCGGTCTCGATCGATGCGTACGACCTGACGGGCATCGGTGTCCCCGGATGGATCCAAGAGCGCGGAACACTGCTCTTGAAACATCTTGAGTTGTGGTCTCACATGAATAATCCGCAGACGTTCGGCACCTACCCTGACTTCTTCAACGGGCGTTTTGCCAACCACGTGGACCTGAGCAAGATTTCGGTCTCGGGGCATTCGCGCGGCGGGGAAGCCTCGGTGGCCGCTTACATCTTGAACACCTCATTCACTATCGGCTCGGTCTCTTCGATCGCTCCTGTCGATTTTCTGGCGTACGTGCTTCCCGATGAGCCCTATTTCGTGATTCTGCCCGCAGCGGACGGGGACGTCTATGACCTGAGCGGCACCCGCATCTACGACCGGGCGGGCAGCGGCCTGCAGCCTCCCGACTCCACGCTGAAGAGCGGGATCGACGTCTACGGAGCCAGTCACAACTTCTTCAATACTGTCTGGGCGGCCGACTTCGATGACGGCGATCCCAACCGCCCGGACTACATCCCAGCGGCCGACCAGCAGAAGCTGGGCGAGGCCTACCTGGCGGCCTACGCGCGCATCCATCTGAATGACGAAGTGGTGTACATGGACATGATGCGCGGCAAGCTCAGCTTTCCGTCGACCGCGGGACGCAAGATCTACGCGTTCCATCACGAGAAAATCCACTCGAAGCTGGAGGACGGAACAAACATGGGTGCCGTGACCGCCGGGGGCGCCACCGTAATGTCCGTGAACAACCCGTCGGTGCATCAAACCGCGGCCCTGCAGGTGGGCTGGCCGGCGGGCACAGCGACGATGACCTATACGATACCGATGGCGAAGCGCGACGCCTCGAGCTTTGAAGTTCTATCCTTCCGCGTGGCGCAGACGAACTCGGGGTCCAATCCGGTGATGGGCGACCAGGACTTTGAGGTGGAGCTCCAGGGGGGCGGCAAAACCAAAGCGACGTTCGCCAGCAATTACGGACACATCCCAAGGCCGTATGACCAGCGCGGCCAGAACGTGATGACCACGATCCGCATCCCCCTTCACTCCTTCATCATGAACAGCTCGGGGGTCACGCTGAACAATCTGGATACACTTGTAATTCGTTTCTTGTTCCCGACACAGGGAGAAATCTATGTGGATGACGTCGAATTTTCTCGATAAGCAATGGCGTGCGCTGCCCTCCGCAGTGCTCATCATCTGCGCGGGAGCGCTTGCGTCGTTTGCAGCCGCGCGGCAAGCTCCCGCTCCGCAGGTTGCGCCCGATTCCCCGCGCCCCGCCAGGGCGCGGCCGGTCACCGGTGGCCGCGGGGAAGGAGTGAGCGGAACGCGCGTGAGGCCAACCGTGGAGTTGAAAACCGTGATCGTGCGGCGAATCGATGAAGAGATGGGAAAACTGGCGGGCCCGCAGTTCTTGAAGGCGGCCGAAGAGCCGTATTACATCGAAGTGCAGACGCAGGCTTCCCTGGGGAACCTTGCGCGGTCGAGCCTGCCCGTCATCCTGCTGAACGGCGAGAAGCTGCTGAACACCCGCGCGACGGGAGACCGCACGCTGGTGGCGTTCCTGCCCAATCTCAAGATGCTGAGAGACGCTAACACGGTAGCCGTAGTTTGGCTCGGAGACGAACAGACGAAGACCATTCGTCCCCTTACCTTCGGGCTGAGAGACGTGGCCCGCTGAACAGCCTTAACACGGGCGGCCATCGCGTAGAATCGGCCGGCGGCGAGAAGCGCTGGCGACGCCCATCACGGTTCCGCCCGAGTGACGGGCTACTCTGAAGTTATCCGCTCGGTTCCAGCCTTCGGTTTCCGGATTGCTGACTACACGAGTGGCTCCGTCGGTAACGGCGTTCATTGGTCTCGCACCAATCACTGCATATAAGGGGCACGAGAATTCTTTTGACTTCTCTGCTGACGGATAACGTACATCCGACGCTGTCCGTGTACAATACCCGAATCGGGAATCGACTTCGCCTGAGTTTTGCATGCAGATGATCGCCAAAGCTGACAGCGGGCGCTTCCAGAGCGGCGCGGCCAAGTACGCCGCCTACCTCGAGACACCCGAGGGCCGCCTGCGCTCCGACTTGGCTTTCGCCAACCTGCAGGATTTTCTTCCCCTGCCGCACAGCAAACTGTCCCTGCGCGCTTTGGATCTCGGATGCGGCACGGGAGCGGCCGCCGTGCGCCTGGCGCGTCTTGGCATAAACGTGACGCTGCTGGATTCCTCTCCAGCGATGCTGGAGATCGCCAAGCGCGCGGCGCGGGAAGCTGGCGTTGACGGGAAGATCGCACTAAAACACGGCGACGCCGCCCAAGTGACGAACCTGTTTCCCGTGGGATCGTTCGACATCGTTCTTTGCCACAACATACTGGAATACGTTGACGATCCAGATGCTGTCCTCTCCGCCGCCGCCCAGGTGCTGCGAAGTGATTCGACCGGGATTGGGATTCTGTCTATCCTGGTACGCAACCGGGCCGGTGAGGTGCTCAAGGCTGGCATCCAGGCAGGTGATCTGAAGACGGCTGAACGCAACCTTACGTCTGTGTGGGGATATGAATCTCTCTTCGGCGGCCGGGTGCGGCTATTTACGTTGGACAGCCTGCAAGTCATGACGAAAGCGGCGTCGCTCGCAGTGGCTGCCGAGCGGGGCGTACGCGTCATTTCGGATTACTTGCCGGCGCAGGTCTCCCGCCGCGAGGAGTACGAGCGAATTCTTGAACTGGAGCGCAAACTGGGCAGTCGACCGGAGTTTGCTGCGGTCGCGCGCTATATACAGATAATCGTTCGCCATTCCTGTGAGTCATCGGGCAAGGAGACGGGACCATGACTCAGGCCGGCGCCCAGTCCGTTTCACACTCTGCGTTGGTCCGGCCTGCTGCGACTGGGGGATTTGCGCTTGGACTTGGCCTGACCAACGAGTGCAACTTGGCTTGTTCCTTCTGCTACCGTGATCCGGCGCGGACCGACCGGCTTAGCCTCGAGCAGGTGCGATCTGTGATGGAAAGCCTGCCGGTCCGATCCGTTAATTTGGGCACCGGTGAGAACGGAATGCACGCGCAGTTCAGAAAGATTTTGGTCTACCTCCGCACGCAGCCGGTGAAGCTCACCATCACCTCCAACGGTCACAGCGCGGCAATGCTCACGGATGACGAGCTGCGAGCCTTTCACGATGTCGAGTTCTCCCTGGATTATCCCACCGAACGTGAGCAGGATGCCCAACGTGGCTCCGGCAATTGGGCGCTGATCCACGATCAGGCAGCGCGCTGCGTCCGGTTGGGGATCCCTGTCACCTTCGTCGCTGTAATGATGAAGTCGAACTACCTGCGCCTTGCCGAAGTGGCGCGCGTGGTCAAGCGTTACCAGGCGCCGCTGCGCGTCAACGTTTACCAAGCCGTGCGTTCTGACGTATTTGCCTTGAGCTACGAGGAGTATTGGCAAGGCTTTCGCGCCCTATTTGCGCAAACCGACGTAATTGCTATTGGCGAGCCGTTGGTTCGAGCAATGGCGGGTTTACCTCCAAGGGCCGGAGGCTGCGGAGTGAGCACGGTGCGGGTTACGCCCCGCGCTACTACTCAGCCTTGCGTGTACTGGCCGGGGGCTGGGGAACCTCTTGCGATCCTGTTGTCGCTCCGCTCGGGAGTTGTAGAAGCTCCGTCCTTTGTGGAGGCACGCACCACGCCAGAGGCGTGCCGCTCCTGCGTTTATCTGGAGTCTTGCTATGGCGGTTGCGCGGGACGGCGCCGCATCCAGAATGCTTTGGACCAGCCGGACTTCTATTGCCCAATTGTCCGCGGAGAAGCCCAAAAGCTGGAAATCCGCATGGCTCCCGCTCGTGAACTCCCCAAAGGCGAAAGCGCATGTACGACTATCGTGATTGCGCGCGATTAAGATGGGCTGGGTGTACTCGGCGCGACAGCGTTCACAGGCTAGTTATTCCTTGGGCATCCATCTGGCACGGACGGGTCCGATAGTTTAAGATTGCGCCCTTTTAGTCGCGGGTTGAATCTATTGCGCAGAGGTCTAAAATGACGACAAACGCAACTCAAGTACAAAATGCAGCAGTCAGCTTCGCCGGCGCATCCGATGCGGCAAAAGGCTTGGCATTGGTTCGCATGACAATCGGTGCGATGTTCGTGTGGGTCTTCTTCGAGAATCTGGGGAAGGGCGGCTACACCCCGGCGGGTTACGCGGGGGTGATCAATTATTACATCAAGGCGAGCCACTCACCGGCAGCATGGAAATGGGTTATGGGACTGATGGCAAGCCATGCGGCCATGGCGGCTCCCATGCAAGCGGCGACGGAGATCTCGCTGGGAATCCTGCTGGTCATTGGTTTACTTACGCGTCCGGCCGCCTTTGTCGCATTCCTTTTCCTGTCCAGCCTTTGGGTCTCGGAATGGGGTACGTCATGGATTTGGGAACTGCTGGTTCCGGTGCTCGCATCGCTCGGCCTTGCGGTGGGACGCGCAGGTCGAGCCTGGGGCGTCGACGCGTTGCTGGCACGGCGGCGCCCCTCGTCCCCGTGGTGGTAATGAGGGAATCCGTGTGCGAGTATCGGTCATCATTCCTACCCATAACGAAGCGCAGGCCATTGGCCGCGTGCTTGCCGATCTGCCTTCCAATCTCGTCACGGAAGTTATCGTTGTTGACAGCAATTCGACTGACGGAACGCCCGATCTCGCCCGAAGGATGGGGGCACAAGTCATCCAGGAGCCCCGCCGAGGATACGGGCGTGCTTGTTTGACAGGGCTTGCGAATACGCAAAATCCTGATGTGGTCGTTTTCCTCGATGGAGACTACAGCGACCGCCCTTCGGAGTTGCCGACTATCTTAGCTCCGATCACCGAGGGGCGCGCTGACATTACGCTCGGTTCGCGCTTCGGCGGCAAAAGCAACCCCGCTGCGCTACCGTGGCACCAATCATTCGGCAATCGCCTCGCCGCCGGCCTGATCAGGCTTTTGTACGGCGTGAAGGTCAGTGACCTAGGTCCGTTTCGCGCCGGCCGCGCAGATGTGCTGCGGGCCCTCGCCCTTGAGGAGGCTACCTACGGCTGGGCAGTGGAAATGATCCTGAAAGGTGCCATCGCAGGATTTCGCATCGTGGAAGTCTCTGTGAGCTACTACCCGCGCATTGGAAAGTCCAAAATTAGCGGTACGGTGAAGGGCACGGTAGGAGCAGCGTGGTTCATCCTGAGCCGGATCGTGCGCTATTCTCTTCGAAGGCGAAGGGCGGGAACGCCGCGACCGGCGTAAGTCCCGACGGACCAATCTCTCATGGAATCCTCTAGCCAGACCACTGTGTCTTTTCCTGACCCAAACCGCACGTTAGTCATTATGGCGAAAGCCCCAAAGCCCGGCATGGTCAAGACCCGTCTCACGGAGAGCCTTCCTCCTCCCGCAGTGACAGCGCTGTATCGCTGCCTTTTAGAGGACACCCTCGCGTTGGCAGATTCATTGACGAGCGTGGAGGTCGCGGTGATGTGCCCTGAGTCGGATCAGCACGAATTGGCGCACCTATTAGGCAATAGAGTGCAGGTCGTGGCGCAAAAAGGCGAAGGTCTCGCGGCAGGACTCACCTCTGTTTTTCGACATTTCACTGCCGCCGGCCGGCAGCACGTCATCGCATTCAATAGCGACAGTCCACACCTCGCGCCGTCGGTTTTGGACAGCGCATTCGAAATACTCGCCAGGTATGACGTGGTTGTCGGGCCAACCCACGACGGAGGCTACTATCTGGTTGGCGCCAAGGCCGCTCATGCGGCACTGTTTGAAAGCGATCGTATGGGAACAAGGAGTGCGTTCGACAGATTGCTAACGCGCACGAAGGTCCTTGAACTCTCAACCGGCTTCACGGAACCCTTCTATGACATCGACGTCGCAAACGACTTGATTCTGCTGGCTCGGGAATTGCATCTCGCTCCCGCGAAGGCCCCAAGGACTGCAGCCTGGTTCGGCGAATGGCAGCAAGCAGTCGCGCAACTTCGTGTTGGTACGGGAGGCCTGTGAAACTCACGCCCTCGCACAGGCTGTACGGACTCGGCGTCATCTTGCTTGTGGCGCTGACGATCTGCTCACGCAACTTTAGTCGTACGGGTGAACCGTCATTTTTCATTCCTCTCGCTGTTGCTGGCGTCGCGTACCTCCTAGCCATCCGCGAGCTCTTATCCACGCCAGAATTTCCGAAGCGCGTCATCGTCTTCGGTCTCGCCCTGTCTGCTCTGTGGCATTTTCAATTCCTACGAATGCCACCGGGTTTAGACGACGACGTTCATCGATATCTTTGGGACGGCCGCGTGCAGCGGCTCGGCTATAACCCTTATATCCTCGTTCCGAGCGACCCTGCGCTTGCCGGCTTGCACACCTCGGAGACGCGTACGCTGAATAATCCGGAGGTCCCGAGCCCCTATCCACCGGGGGCGCAGCTATTCTTTCGCGCGCTAGCGGCGATTCATGAATCTACATTTGCGCTGAAAGCAGCATTTGTAATTTGCGATATGGCGTTTGTGTTTGTTTTGCTCGATGTTTTGCGTCGTACCGGGCAAGGGGAGCACTGGGTTCTGGCTTATGCCTGGCATCCCCTGCTGGCGACGGAGGTGGCGGGCAGCGGTCACGTCGATATTGTCGGGGCGCTGTTGCTGTTGGTGTCCGCGGCCGCGCTTGTCAGGCGCTGGCGTGCCGTTGCAGCCGTGGCATTTGGGCTGGCTGTTGCGGTGAAATTGCTCCCAATCGTACTTCTGCCACTCTACTGGAAGCGGGTTCGCATCCGCGACGGTGCGCTGGCTGCAGTCGTGCTTGGACTTCTATATATGCCATTTCTCGACCACGGCCGCATTCCCTTCGGCTCGCTCGGCACCTACGTGCAAAGGTTCCGGTTTAATGATCCGGTCTTTGCAACACTCGAGCGAGTGACGGCTCCACAGGTTGTGGCTGGGCTCGCGGTTCTCGTTGGCATCGTTACTGCGATCTGGATGAGAAGAACGCCCGCGGAACTTGCTTCGGACGCGTTTGCTTGGCCAATGGCAGCATCGCTTTTATGTGCACCGGTTGTGTATCCATGGTACATGCTGTGGTTGTTGCCGTTCCTACGATCGACCTCGACGCTGCCGATCCTCGTCTGGACATTGAGCATTATTCCTACTTATTATGTCTGGCGCTTGCGCACACTCGGACAGCCGTGGGTGGTTCCTGGCTGGATTATGCTGCTGGAATACGGATCCGTGGCAGTAGCTGCCGCAATCATCGCTTTCCTCCGGATCAGGCGATCGGCCGCACCACAGTGCTCAGCGGACCTGGTAGAGTGATGCCAACCGCACCACACACGATTTTGGGTATCCAGTAGCCGTTGTGCGCATCCAACATCACGTTCGTTTCACTTCACTGAGGAGGACCCTTCATGACAAAGTCGACCCGTTCGGCGACGATTCTTGTGCTCTCTCTGGGGATGCTGCTCCTTGCGGGCACTTCGCGGGCACAGACGCGTCCCCCCATTGTTGAACAGCTTGCGAAAACCTATGGCCTTGACTCGTTTGGGCAACTGGATGCGATCCGCTATACGTTCAACCTAGAGCTCCCCGATTTGAAGGTGAATCTCTCGCGAACCTGGACCTGGGAGCCCAAGACCGGCCAAGTCACTTACGAGAGTAAAGATAAGGACGGCAAGCCGGTGAAGGTTAGCTATGCCCGGTCTCAGATCAGCAGTGCGCCTGCCAACGTGAAAGACGAAGTTGAGCCGGCGTTCGTCAACGACAATTATTGGTTTATTTTCCCATTCCATGCTTACTGGGACACCAGCGCCATTGTGACAGTCAAGGACATGCAAAAATTGCCGCTGGGAAAGGGTTCGGCGAAGCTGGTGTCGGTGAAATATCCTCCGGAGGTTGGCGGCTACACGCCGGGAGATACGTGGGATCTTTTCCTCGGGTCGGATGGTCGAGTTAAGGAATTCACCTATCATCGCGGTGGACCGAAGAAGCCGAGTCTCCTCTCCACTACTTGGGCGGGCTACAAGAAAGCTGGCCCTCTGCTTTTCTCTACTGACCATCGCGGAACGGCGGACGGCAAGCCAGCGCGAATTTTCTTTACGAATGTGGCCGTCAAGCTAGCGGGGTCGGACACTTGGGTGGACGCGAAATAGCAAACGAGCGGCTCGTTCCGTCAAGCAATGTCGTCTATATTGCTGTGTCGCGGAATGAAGATTAGAATTATTTCCAACCGAACGCGGCGATGGGATGGGTCCAGGGCATGACGGAAGATTCGACTCCTCCTATCCTCAGCCATGCGCTGGATCAACCGTCTGCACTCACCCCCGAGAACTTGATCGACGATGTGCGACGAAGCCGTCAGATACCCACCGGAGTCGTTCCGCCCGTGTGCATCCTGGAGTTCGATGGAGATATCACCGACTGGGTGGTTCGAGATGGGATAGCCAAGCCCTTCGGGCCCTGGGCGTGTTTTCACACCTCGATGTTCACGATGGATCTTGAAGGTGTTACCTGCGGAATCATTGCGCGAACCATCGGCGGACCCTACGCGGTACTGATTGCCGAGCAGCTCCAAGCCGCGGGGGCCAAACTCATCATCGGGCTGACCTCCGCCGGCCGCGTGTCTCCCGATTTACCGCTCCCTTGTCTCGTAGTGGCTACCAGCGCGATTCGTGACGAGGGAACTTCTTATCACTACCTGCCGCCAGACAGCGAGGTCGCGTGCAAATCGCCGGTGGTCCCGCTTCTCGAGCGGGAGTTGATCGCCACCGGATGGGCCGTCCGCTCGGGTAAGGTATGGACGACAGATGCCCCTTACCGCGAAACCAAAGCACAACTCAATAAATGGGCCCGGGAGGGCGCCCTTGCGGTCGAGATGCAGGCCGCATCGCTTTTTGCTTTTGGCATCGCTAGGCAAGCTTCCGTAGCCTCGGTTGCCATGGTAAGCAATGCCGTTGATCATGCGGGCGCGCAGTTCGATACCGGCTCACAGGATGATGGCCTCCGAGTTCTCAAGGGGATCGCTCGAGCAGCCCGAACTCTTTTCGCCACTGCGTGATCTGTTTAATCTGACTCAGTGCCGACTCGATCGGCATCACTAAGCTGGCTGAAACAAACCAGTTAGCTGCGAAGTCGTCATACCAGTGATGTCGAACCGCCGAAACCTAGATGATTCTGCTTGGATCAAGGGCTACTCTGAAGTTATCCGCTCGGTTCCAGCCTTCGGTTTCCGGATTGCTGACTACACGAGTGGCTCCGTCGGTAACGGCGTTCATTGGTCACGCACCAATCACTGCATATAAGGGGCGATGTTGTTCTCGATCGTACGAAACTCGACGGCCTGTTCCTGATGAGCGAGGGAATCGGATGGATAATATCGGACGGCCAGCCTGTTCTGCAGGTGTTAGGAATAATTTCCTATGACGACGAGAGCGGAACGTATCGGAATGCGGACATTCAACGATGGTCGTTTTCTCGAGACGGAATTGAAACTGCTGGGTGATGGCGACGGGCTCACGTGGGGCTTTGCCTTAGGGACCGACCCGTGGCAGGGATCCAGGGCACATGCAAAGGATGAGCAAGCCGGACCAGAACATTCTATTACTTATATATAATATATTAATACAGTATACATTAAATATTTGTGCCTCTGATGGGGGCAAGAAAGCCCGCAGGAGGACCTGATTCAGGCGTCAGTCTCGACAAGAGTAAAATTGCAAAACGAACTCCGGTAAGTCTTTTAAATAGAGACCTTTAGATCTTCGGGGGCCTGCCCCAAACCGACAATAAACGCACCGGTCCTGCCCAAACTCGAAGTGCGCCATTTGCTGTCCTGAGGATGAGCGGATAGACGAGCATCTGGACTGCCGAGCTCAACCGCCGAGTTCAGGCGACTGCGACTAACTCCTGGCCCAACTTCCGTGCCAAGAGACGGGAGCCGAGGTCGATTATCAGGTAGCAGCACCTGCTGAAACGAGAACGCCCACCATGCACCGAGCGAAAATCGCTCACAAAAGAGTGCGGGTGGAAGGATGGCGACAGAGGCGGCTCGGCCCGGACACTGAAAACCACGGGGGAGGAAGAAGAAAAACAGACTTGACTCACACCGGCCTTCTCATGGAAGGAGTTGGCTAAGACAAATAAATGCTTGACAGCGCTGGTGGCGATTCCATTCCGGCAGGGACGGCCTGTTGCAAGACGGACGACAAGAGCGCAATACCTGAGCCAGCAATTCGGGGCTTGCAATCCGGCCCCCAGGGGGGATACGTTTTGAGCATCCACCCTTTCCCTCTTGGCTCAACCGACAGTCACTTCCGCGCCCCGCGCGATGGTGGCAGGAGGTTTTCATGGCCCTTAATACCACTACCAGCAGGTCAGATGGGGTCATCGTTGTCTATCTCAGCGGCGTCATCTTCTTTGGCGAAGAGTCAGCATCTCTGCGCCTCCTTGTGAAAGACTTGTT
>Ga0209180_10001044_pt1 | contig 13600 bp, 14 predicted proteins | sample CZO8metaG_3_FD_188355 | JGI IMG/M metagenome (GOLD analysis project Ga0209180, IMG submission 188355) | Vadose zone soil microbial communities from the Eel River Critical Zone Observatory, Northern California, USA - CZOApr15con2H2.8 metaG... | ecosystem: Environmental > Terrestrial > Soil >...
GTGCGAACACCGGCGAACGCCACTTTTCAGAGGGGAAGACGGATTTTTCGAAATTCCCCTCGGAAACCTGCGAAAAGCGGGAACGGACTTAAAATCCGCTGGTCCTAGAAGGGCGGTATGGGTTCAAGTCCCATCTCGTGCATACTTTTATTAATAGCTCTGGCACGAACAGGTTCCGCCTCTCGATTCAAAAGTCTGTTGCAATCGACAAGGGCGGGGCGAAGAATGCGCCCGCTGAAAACGAGAGGGGAACCATGAAAATCTCATTGCGTTCTGTAGTCGTCGCTTCGCTCACGGCAGTTGGAATTGGATTTGCAAGCAGTGCCATTGCTGCGAAGGGAGCAGCGAAGAAGGAACTCGTCCAGTGGAATTTGGCCGACCTCAAGTGGCAGGACGTGCCAAACTCGCCCGGGGTACAGCAAGTCGTGGCCTACAAGAAGGGCGCCATGAACTGCATGTTCGTCAAGTTTCCGAAGGGAACCGAAAGTCCAATGCACACGCATACCCAGGACATCATCGGGGTCGTGGTGGCGGGAACCTTCGGCTCGACCGACGAGGCGGGTAATGGGAAGCCTCAAGTGGCCGGTGGCTTTCAGACTATTTCAGGTGGCCTCAAACACTCAACTAAGTGTACGGCGGACACAGACTGTATTGTCTTCGCCTGCCAACCCGGTCCGTTCGACCAAAAGATGGCCAAGGCCGCCGTCGGGAAAAAACAATAAGGACGAAGTAACGCGTTCATTCCCAATTTGCCGGTCAGTCGCGAACGCGTGCGAACACCAGCGGACGCTACTTTTCAGAGGGAAAGTTGGATTTTCTACGCGGGATTGAATGCTGCTCACCGTGCGGGTCTGGCAAGAGGCGTTCCAGAGAGCCCTGCGAGCATCGCCGACAAAACGCGGCCGATCTCCCGCTCGGAAAACGGGCGCACCTTCCGCGACCGCTCCGCCTGCAGTCGATCCCGGATCATCCCTTCCACTGTGCCTCGAACCGCCGACGCGATTGCCGCGGCGCTGAAGCCTCTGGAGAAGCTGCCGTCCTTCTGACCTCGGACGATCAGCTCGCGGGTCAGCTCCTCGAAGGCGAGGAAACCCTTGGAAAGGATGACCTCGTGCTTTGTACCGCGCAAGCGTCGACCCTCGAACAGGAACAGAAAGGCGAGTTCCGGATCTTGTGCGAAGGCGTGGACGAAGGCTGAGATGACGCCGAGGATCGCTTCGCGCGCATTGATTGCAGCACCGATTAGCGCCAGGGCCCTCTCGTTCAGCGGCTGCCAGCTTTCATCAAAGATCGCCTGGAGCAGGCCTGCCTTGCCTTCGAAGTAACGGACGAGCTGCGACTCCGAGGTGCCCGCTCGGTGCGCAATCGCCGCGGTAGAGGTTTGTTCGTAGCCAACGCGCGCGAACAGCGATTTACCCGCTGCGATAAGTCGCGCGCGCGAGGACTGCATCAGCGCACGATCGCTCCTTGCCGCCACGGTACTCGCACCTCAGTGTTGCCGGGGAAACATTTTCACGTCACGCGAGTCATTTCTAAGACACTTCAATGAATGGGTTGGTAGCATCACTACCGTAGTCTGGCAAGGTGACTACCGCCGTCTGACTACCAGAGTTCAGAACACAGTCGGCTGAAGAAGGAAATCCGTCCTTCACCAGAGGGGGAAACATGGCTTACCGAAACGGCTTGAGGGCGATCGGAATGACATTCGTGCTGCTGGCCGGCTGCTCCGCTGGCGCCGACGTGCTCTCGCGCGCGGTCGTGCACCACCTCGACGCGCTCACACCGATCGGCCTGGTTGACCCGTCGGCGCCGATCACTGTCGGCGTCGTGTTCGCCCGGCCCAACCCGGCCGGCGAGGAGGCCCTCGCTGAGGCGCTCTACGATCCGAACAACGCCCAGTATCAGCAGTTCCTCGATCCCGGCGAGTTCGCCACCGCCTTCGGGGTCTCGCCCAGCGTCTTCCAGCAGGCGGTGAGCTGGCTGCAGTCGGGCGGACTGAACGTCACCACCATCGACGGCACAACTGACTACGTGCTCGCCAGCGGGAACGCCGCCCAGGTCGGGTCGCTATTCGGCGTGACGCTCAGCTGGTTCCGGACTGCGTACGGCCCCATCTACGCCAACACCGCCGCGCCAACGGTACCGGGGTCCTTGCCCATCCTCACCGTGTATGGCCTCAACAACTTGAACCGCTTCCGCACCTTTCACGTGACGCCGTCGCCCAGCGTGCCCGTGACCGGGCTTCTCACGCCGCAGAACCTGTGGTGGCTCTACGACCAACCCTCGAACAACTTCGGCAACGGCCAGACGATGGCCATTTTTGGCTGGGGCGTAACCCCCAACACCGTGGCCAACCTGCGCGCGTTCGAGCAGACCTATGAGTTGCCCCAGGTGCCGATCACGATCAGGTACTTCGGTAGCACCAGCACGCCGGACACCAGCGACGGCGCCGATCTGGAGTGGGACCTCGACACCCAGGCCTCGACCGGCATGGCGCCCGCCGTGCAGGGTGAGGTTCTCTACTTCGCGCACCACAACACCGACACCGACATCCTCGCCGCACTCGCGGCCTGGGTGAACGATCGGCTCGGCCCGCTGCAGGGGAGCGCGTCGTTCGGCGAGTGCGAGAACGTGCCGCAGGCGGAGCCGGTGATCGGGACGGATGGGCTAGAGGACCCTGGCAACCAGATCTTGCGCCAGGCCGTGATCGAGGGGCGCACGCTCTTTCGTCTCGACGGGCGACACCGGCGGCTCGTGTCCTATCTTGCCCGTAAACACCAACGGCCTCTCGACGCAGCTCTACCCGGCGCTCAACTATCCCGCGGCGAGCCCCTACGCGGTGGCCGTTGGCGGGACCATCCTCAACAGCGACGGGGCCAATCCGCCACGGCGATTGGCGGAACCCGCCTGGGAGTTCACGGGCGGCGGCAACAGCCAGTTCATCAAGGCAGGGAGCTACCAGCAGGGCGTAACCAACATCACGGGCCATTGCATCGAGAGCCCGGACGGCCAGCCGTACAGTCCGCCGCTGCCGCTCTGCCGCGGTATTCCCGACGTCGCGGCGATGTCGGGTGACGCCCTCACCGGTAACGGCCTCGCTATCTACAGCGGCGGCATCACGCAAGGCGCCGGCACCAGCCTCTCCGCCCCACTCTGGAACGGCATGTGGACGCGAGTGGCGGCGGCTGCGGCTGGCAGGCGTGGAAGGGGCATCGGATTCGCCAACCGCAGCTTCTACGCCGTGGGCAAGAACCCGAGCCGCTACGCGAACGAGTTCTTCGACATCATCGTTGGCAACAACCAGCCCTACAGCGCACTGCCTGGATGGGACAACGTCTCGGGCTGGGGAGTGCCTGACGTCACCCGGCTGATGCTCGATCTCGACGGGCGCACGCTTCCCGTCCACAACCTGCCGCCGCCCGTCCCGGCCACGCCCCCGCCTGCTATCTCCTGCGGAACGCTCTTTACTGATCCCGCCGGCGACGACATCTACATCGTTGAGGGCCAAGTCCTCGGGCCGCGGGGCTCGCAGCCGCAGCTCGACATTCTCTCCGGCTCGATGGCGCTCACGCCCGACGGCTCGACGCTCAGGACGATCATCACCTTGCGCAACTTCTCCACCACCATCCCCACGGGCGGGGTCGCGAACGACTACAACTTCGTCTGGCAGTTCAACGGACAGGCGTACTTCACGCAGGTCGAGGTCGACCAAGGCGGGATAGCCCACTTCTTCGACGGGCAGGTTATCCACATCTCGCTCGAGACCCGCTTCCAGCAGCTCCACCTCGACACCGGGTCGGTGACGCCGGGTCCGAACGGCACGGTGGAGGTGGACGTGCCTCTCGCCAACATCGGATCGCCGGCCGCCGGGCAGATCCTCTCGCAGCCATCGGCCACGACGTATGTCCGCGAAGGTGTTGTGGCCGGTCCGCTCGAGACCGTCGACACCTCGGCGCCTCAGGACGACTTCCGGGTCTCGACGAGCTGCCCTTAGGAGCAAAAAACGGGGGAACGGACTTAAAATCCCCTGGCCGTAAAAGGGCCGTATGGGTTCAAGTCCCATCTCGTGCACAGTTACTTCGGCTTGAGCTGATTACGCGTGCAAAGCAACGGGTCACCGCGCGGGGTGGGCTCTCGGACGATCAGCGCGAGCGGCATGCCTCATCTGTTGTTCCATAAACCTGCCATTCGTAGAGCCTACCCACGAAGCGCAGTAGCCACCCCATCCAAAATCTCGGGTCCGGGGTAATTAAACAACAAAGACGCATATCTCATCGCGCGCAGTGGAAAGGCAATTGTAATGATTGGTTTAAGAACATCTGTGTCAGGTGCTGTCATCAGTTTACTGTGGCTCGCTGGTTGCGGTTACAGCTCGCCTTCAGGTACGACTTCCTCCACCATAACGCTGAGCAGCACTGGCGTGAGCCCGAAAGCGAGCTCGGTTTCCGGAGGTAGCTCGGTCAACATCCTCAACGACGACAGTGTTCCCCACCAACTCGCTTCTAACCCGAATCCTCAGCAGACGGATTGCCCTGAGCTGAACAGCCCAATGCTTGCGCCTCGAGATGCATTTATGGCGACCATTGCTAACCGGGACGGGACCTGCGGATTCAACGACATTTTGAATCCTGCCGACTCGAACTTTCAGGGGACCATCACCGTGACTATCCCCCCCACCACGACGTCGCGTGGTTATTGAACATTGTCGACGCTTGCAACGCCAGCAATACATGTCTGTCATTAACTGGTGCTGACTCCATTCCCCGCGAGGATCGCTTTGACGTCGAGTGACTTCGAGAATGCTCCCGAGATCTTGTCCGTCGGGCGGGCGCTGCCGCCGCATTACGCGGACCAGGAGACGTTGATCGCGACCTTACGCGAGGAGTGGGTGGAGCAGCACTACAATCTCGACCGCCTCGAAGAGCTGCACCGCGCAGTACAGGTAAGCGGCAGGTACTTGGCGCTTCCGATCGCCGAGTACGCTGCGCTCGGCTCGTTTGCAAAACGAAACGAGGCGTGGCGGCGAGTCGCCGCTGAGCTGGGTGAGTCGGCGATCCGGTCCGCGCTGCGAGCCGCCGGGCTTTCGCCGGGCGATGTAGACGCGCTTTTCTTCGTGACGGTCACCGGCATCTCCACTCCCAGCCTGGATGCGACGCTGGTCAATCGCCTCGGGCTCCGGCCCGACGTCAAACGCACACCGATCTTCGGTCTGGGATGCGTCGCCGGAGCGGCGGGAGTTGCGCGCGCGTCCGACTATCTGCGTTCATTTCGCGACCAGGTCTCCGTTCTCCTCTCGGTTGAGCTCTGCTCCCTCACGCTTCAGCGCAAGGATCTTTCGGTTGCAAACATGGTCGCCTCCGGGCTGTTCGGCGACGGAGCGGCGGCCGTCGCGTTGGCAGGTGCGCGCAGGCACGACTCGCCGCGCGGCCCGCGGGTGGTGGCGGCGCGCTCGGTGTTCTACCCGGACACAGAGCGAGTGATGGGCTGGGAGGTCATCGACGGTGGATTCAAGATCGTCCTCTCAGCCAAGGTTCCCCAGCTGGTGATGCAGAACATCCGGCGAGACGTGGACTCATTCCTCGGCGCCCAGGGCTTGGATCGCACGCGAATTGCGCATTGGATCGCACACACCGGTGGTCCGAAAGTCCTTCAGGCATTCGAATCGGCGCTCGAGTTGCCCGCCCAATCGCTCGAACGCTCGTGGCGCTCGTTGTCCGAAACGGGGAATCTTTCCTCCGCTTCCGTGCTGTTCGTACTCGGCGAGTTTCTCGAGGCGAGCGCGGCGAGGCCGGACGACTATGGCCTCCTGCTCGCGATGGGGCCAGGGTTTTGTTCTGAGCTCGTCCTTCTCCGATGGTGAGCTCCGTCAATGCCTACCTGATTTTCCTCGGCCTACCGAGGGTGCATCGTGGCCCATAGCACGCAGGAAGTCTTGGCGGAAATCCGGCGCATCGCCAAAGATGAGCTCCAGCTCGACCGGTCGGTCCAAGGGTCCGACGCGTTGATCCAGGATCTCCAGCTCGACTCGCTCGGCCTCACTATTCTCGCGGTGGGCCTTGAGGATCGTTTCCGGATCAGGTTGACGGAGGAAGATTCTGCGCGGGTGAGCACCGTGGCCGACCTGGCGAGTCTGGTCGCGAGCCGCGCTTCGGGGGCGCAACCGTGAAGGGTCCCCCCGCCCCGAGGCCAAAGTTTGCCACGCTCAACGCGGCGCTGGCCGCCGCGGGTGACGATTCAGGCCTGACCTTCGTGGATATGCGCGAGGAGGAGCAGTATCTTTCCTGGCGCGAGGTGTACCGGCGAGCCCGGCGAGCTGCGTCGGTCCTGCTGAAGCTCGGAATCCGCCGAGGAGACCGCGTCGCAGTGATTCTGCCGACCGGGCCTTCGTTCGTGGACGCGTTCTTCGGCACACTATTAGCCGGAGCGGTTCCGGTGCCGCTTTACCCTCCCCTCCGTCTCGGGAGGCTTGAGGAATACCATTCGGCGACCGCGCGAATGGTCAAACTCGTCGGCGCGCGCCTGGTGATCAGCGACTCGCGCGTGCGGCGCCTGCTCGGAAGAGCGATGGAAGCCTCTCGTCCGGACTTGGGTTGCCATACCGCCGATACGCTCATCGCTGAGACTGATGAAGCGGAAGCGCAACCGCACCACCTTGCCCTGATCCAATTCTCGTCGGGCTCGACGGTGGATCCCAAACCGGTTGCGCTGTCTCAGGGGAACCTGCTCGCTCAGTGCGCCATTCTCAACTCGATGATCAACGCCTCCGCGACAGAGCACGAGGTCGGAGTCTCATGGCTACCGCTGTACCATGACATGGGGTTGATCGGCTGTTTGCTCAGCGCCATGTACTATCCGGCGCCGCTGGTGTTAATTCCGCCCGAGAATTTCCTCGCTCGGCCTGCGCTCTGGCTGCGAGCGATTTCGCGCCATCGCGGAACCGCATCGGCGGCGCCTAGCTTCGGATACTCCCTGTGTGCTCACCGAATCAAGGACGCAGAGCTGGACGGAGTCGACCTGTCTTCCTGGCGAATCGCGCTGAACGGCGCTGAGCCCGTCTCGATGAAAGTGATGCGAACCTTCGCGCGAAGGTTCCAGGCCTGGGGCTTCAACCCTCGCGTCCTCACGCCGGGTTACGGGCTCGCCGAAGCAACGCTGGCAGTGACCTACTGCGTACCGGACCGGCCGGCACGGGCGTTGAGCGTTGATTCCCTCGAGCTCGCCCGACGAGGCCAGGTTCGAAGCGGCACGTTCGAGATCGCGTCGGTGGGTCCGCCCGTGCCTGGGGTGGAGGTCGAGATCCGCGGCCAGCGCGGTGACGTGCTGCCCGAGCGTCGCGCAGGGAGAATCTTCGTTCGAGGTCCATCGGTGATGGTGGGGTACTTCGGCAACCGGAAAGCGACTGCCGGCACTCTGATCGACGGATGGCTCGATACTGGAGACCTGGGCTTCGTTGAAAAGGGCGAGCTGTACATCTGTGGGCGCGCCAAGGACCTGGTGATCATCCGAGGAGCAAACCATCAGCCGCAGGAGTTCGAAACCTGCGTCGACTCCCTCGAGGGCGTTCGCACCGGATGCGTGGTGGCTCTCGGTTTCACACCCGAAGGAGCCGACGGAGAGAAGCTGCTGATCCTGGCCGAACGTGGTCCTCGCGGCTCTTCCGTCAATCTCGAGGAGAGGATACGCCAGGCGGTGCTCGACCGCACGGGAGTCCGTGCCCACACGGTGAAGATTCTCGATCCCGGGACGCTGCCGCGCACTTCCAGCGGCAAGATGCGACGCCGTGAAGCGCTGCGCCGCTTCCTGTCCGACGAGCTGAGCGCGCCGCAGCCGGTGAACGTTCTTCGGCTCGCGGGGAAGCTTATCCAATCCGCGTTGGCGTTCGCCAAGGTGGAGCTCAGCCACGAAAGTTGAGGTGACCATCGCGCGCGGCAGCACTGCAGGGCGGGCGATGGCACCATTTCTGCCGTGCACGCGATGGTGGGTCGGCACGGCAGCGCGAGTGGCAGCTCTTCCTCTGCAGTGTCTCCCGTGTCTCGCTGTGGGTTTACTCGGGCGCTGCTTGCCGCAAGGGCAATAAGGGCCACGGCCGTGAAACCCGCGGCCGCAGCTGATCACAACGGCCGCTGGGTTAGCACGCCGATTGGCCGCTCGGGGTCGATTCTCTACAGATCCGCGCGCAGCCGCGCGAGTTAAGGCTGTCCAATTGAGGCGCGGGAATCAGAGACAGTGCCCAGCAGGAGGAGATGAATTCTCTTGTCAGCGAATGATCCGCTGGCTTGGTTTCTGCCTGCACCTTCAAGTCCGGAACATCATCGAAGCCATGAACGTGCTCCAAAGACCTGAAATCCAGCCACAACAGCATGCTGGGCCGAATCACCGTGGTCGAAATCGAATCTCTGTCGGCACCAAGTGCGTAAGAAGAAAGGAGAAGAAGAATAATCGCTGAGACATTTTTCAAAATTGTCAACTCGCCAGACCCTTGACCGATGAGTACACCGATGTGCGTTTCTTGGATTTCCGCAATGCGGACCGGCGCGCATTGGTCGCCGTGTAGTGCCGACTGCAACTGCCGAGGGACCACCAGCATACCGATAATCACGATCCCGCCTAATCCCATCCAAGACACCAGGCCCAGAGTATTTAGAGGAAGAAGTTTCGCATTTCTGCGAGGAGTAGAACATGTCCGCGCGACCCACTCCGGACGCGTATCGACTGACCAACATGGTGTGGTGGAGGAAACTCATCGCCACTGCCGCGATCCTCAGCGGGGGAATCTTGTTTCTGACCGGCTGGGGCGTCGCCAAGGTACTGGTGGGCTGGCTGTTCCAGCATGACACCGCCCCCTACGATTGGGCCGTGAAGCTGGCGGACGTCGCTTGGGGACACCCGATGGTCTTCTGCGCACTACTGCTCAGTCACATCACTGGACTGGCGATCGTCCTCGCCGTTTCGCAGTTTCTCTTTCGCAAGACGACCATGCGTCGTCGGGTACGAAAGGCAATCACGCTCTCGGCAGTTGCGCTCAGCGGGCTGGACGTCGCGGTATGGCTGCTCGTCCCATTCAACTCACTTGCACGGCAGGCACTGGCGCCACTCAGCATAGTCGAAGCAGCGCTTTTCGCGTTCATGCTCTTCGTGCCGTTGAAACAGATGTGGTTGTTTCACCGCTGGCGCGGCAGCAACAGTAAGCTGCGAGTCCTGGTGGTGGGCGGTGGCTTCGGCGGCCTCCATGCCGCCTTGGCTCTGGACAAGAGCCTCGGCCACCACCGGGGCCTCGAGCTCGTGGTCATCGATAAAAACAATTATTTTCTCTTCCCCCCGCTCCTTCCCAGCGTCTCCGTCGGCGCCATCGAGACGCGGCAGGTCACCTATCCGTTTCGCCGGATTTTCGAGACCACCAACATTCGCTTTCGCAATGCCATCGTGGAGAGCATCGACCCTGTCTCCAAATCAATTACCGCCAAATTCGAGGCCGATGAGATCGCCGCCGATGCCTGCGTGCCCACCCAGCTCGGCTACGACTATCTGATTCTCGCTCCGGGTTCGACCACCAATACATTCCGTACGCCGGGTGTGGACAAACATGCATTCTTCATGCGCGAGCTCGGCGACGCTGTCGCGGTGCGGAACCAGGTGATTGATTGCTTTGAGCGCGCGGCGGCGTCCAGGTCGACCAGCCTCCAGAAGGAGCTGCTTCGCTTCGTGATCATCGGAGGTGGCCCTACCGGTGTAGAGGTGGCAACCGAAATCCACGATTTGATCGAGAACGTACTTTTGGGACGATATCCGGAAATCGTTCCGAGCTTAATTGAAGTCTGGCTGGTACAATCCGGCAAGCAGCTCCTCCCCGGGTGGCACACCAAAGTGGTGGAGATTGCATCGCGGCAGCTCTCACGGCTGAAGATCAAGGTCTTCCTTGACAACAAGGCGATCGAGGTTGGGCCGCGGCACGTGACGCTCAAGACCGGCGAGCGCGTGGCGACCCGCACCTGCGTGTGGTGCGCCGGCGTCCGTTCCTCGGAGCTGCTGGCGCACAGTGGTGTCGGGCTGGATGAGTCTGGGCGAGTGCGGATCCGGCCCGATCTGCGTGCGGAGGGTTTCGATGATGTCTTCGTGCTCGGCGACGCCGCGTTTTTAGTTGACGATAAAACCGCGCGCCCGCTGCCGCCACTCGGTCAGGTCGCATTCCAACAGGGTCCCCATGCTGCCCGCAACCTGGTACGCCTGCTTCACCGCAAGACGACAAAGCCGTTTCGCTATTTCAATTACGGCTCGCTTGTTTCCGTCGGGGAGCACTTCGCAGCGGTGCATTTGCTGGGAGTGAGGCTTTCTGGCTTCGTCGCTTGGCTCGTCTGGAGGACATTGTACCTTGCCAAGCTCGTTGGGTTCAGCAACAAGCTCCGCGTGATGCTGGACTGGAGCCTCGATCTGTTGATCGAGCGTTCGATCTCGCAGATTCAAACACGTTCTCGAGCGACGGCGCAGCCAAGCATCGCGGCTGGTCCACGGGCTGGAACGGCCTCAATGCTGCAGGCGGTTCCCGACCCCGTCGTCCCGATTGCCAAAGATATGGGAGTAAGATGGTTCACGCTAAAGTGTTTGGCTTTATCGTGGTTGGAATCGCCGCGAGCGCCGGCGCTGGCGAGGTGCTGTACGTTGATCCCGAGGCAGGAAACAGCAACTTCAGCGCTGTCTTCGACGCACCGTTGGGAGAACGCATCAACGCCGTCAGCTCTCGAGTGACCTGCGCTCTGGCTTACGAGTCAAACAGTGGGGCCGTCTCCGGGTCGTGCTCCGTTCCACTCACTTCGATCGTAGTCGACAATCAGCCGCTCAAGACCGAGCATTTCCAGCAGTGGGCCACCCATAGGAAGTCGGACCCAAAGGCTTGCGCTTTCGAAGCGAAGCTCTCCGGTCTCAAGCTCGATCCACCGCTGGGAGCGAACGTGGTTTCCAAGTTTGCCGCCGACATTCCCTTCGCCGTCTGTGGCCGGCCACGGCGCGACGGAAAGCGAGAACACATCGAAGGCACGGCGACGCTCGTGCCGTCGGACGCGCAGGGCCGTGCCAAGCCTGTTCGCGTGCGTGCGCAGATCGAAAAGTTCAATCGCGATGCGTACGAGATCGCTCCCGGCTTCACCGAGGGCTGGCTGGCGCGGGTGCAGGCGCTAAGCACTATCGTCGCGCACGAGGGACGGGTCGAGCTGTCCCTCTTCGCTACCCCGAAACCCTAGGCTGCTCTCTCACCCCATCCAAAGCTTCGAGTACGGAGTACTTGGAAACAAAGAGGTGATTCATCTGCGTCGGACATCGAACACACCACCTCGGCGACCACCCAGAGAGAAGGGGTTGCGTAATGGCAACCCGTTGCTGTGGGGATCGGACATGGCCGCCTCGTATCGCGCCCATCCGCTGCTCGATCCTCTGTTCCCAACGCGGCAGCGAACAGCCGCGCGCTTTTGGTATGCAAGCTATGGCTCCAGCCAGGCCGCTGCGGAAGCCGAGCCCTATTTCATCCAGGCTGACCAGTACATCGATGAGCTGCTGATACCGATTACCGATACGTTGAAGCAGCGGCTCAAGCTCCTACCCGAGACGCGTAAAGCAAACACGTTTGAAACACTGCTCCGGATTGCTGCTCGACGATCGAGCCGACGCACCCGCTATGAGGCGCAACGGAAGCTGTACCTTGGCAAGCTCCTGTACGACGTAGACCATTGTCGCTCCGTCCGGGATGGGCCACGGCACCGATGCATTTTCGAGCTGTTGCTCAAGCAAACGCTTTGGTCCGGAACCATCACCGAGAAGGAAATCGAGGTCCGTTCGGAAGTTGAGCCCCCGAGATTTGGCCACGGGCCTCTCACACTTGTACCGAAAACCAGTGGCGAGCAGTGCTGGCGCTTTCGTATGCGACGACTGCCGCCTCGCAACGGGGAGCCCGCGATCGACGTATACCGCTTCGTTTCTCGCTTCAAGGGTGAGGATGATCCGGCGACAGAGTTGTCCGATGGCGCGGTGACGCTCAGCGACGCATGTCAGCGGCCGATGCTGCCGAGGCGGAACGGTTCGATCCTGAGCAAGATGATTCGCCGCGGCCTCGGGGATCCACAGATGATTCAAGATCTCCTCGGAGCGATGTTCATCGTGGGCGCTCGGCGGCAGGTTTACGCTCTGGAGCGACGCCTTGTGGAAGCCCTGGGAGGCCCTCTGCGCTGGCGCGACCGCGTCGATACCATTTCAAACAGAGTCGATCGCGAACTGCTGGATACTCATGCTGCGACGAGCTTTCAGGTCCTGAAGGAGATCGTGGATATCCCGATCGAGGATCCTTTAGGAGCGTCAGCCTACCTGGTCCCTATTGAAATCCAGATTTGTCAACTTGAGGCGTACATCGGGACACTGCTCGATTCCGATTCCGCCAGCCACTCTGCCTACAAGGAACGGCAATTCCTGAACCAGCTACTGCCAGTCCTCTTTCCATCCGACATCTATTGAAAACCAGCTCGCTTCCAATCCGGATCGCCAGCAGGCGGACTGCCCCGAGCTGAACAGCCCGATGCTTCTGCCTGGAGATGAATTTATAGCGACCATTGCGAGTCGCAGTGCAACGTGCGGGTTCAACGACAGTTTGACTGATCGATCGCGACGTCTGCAACGCCTCACCATCTAAAGCTTCGCATCCGGGTTACTTAAGAAAGAAATACACGGCTGTCATCAACTTACTTCAGAGGAACCTATGAAATTGTTCACAAACAAATTGACGATGTGCGCATTGGTGGTTGCGTCTTTTGTCGGAGTCGCGGATGCCGCTCCGGTGATTGTTTTCGAGGCCCCGCTCGACAATTCGAACCAGGAAGTCTCGGCCGATTTCGCCGCGAACCGCGAGCTGGGTCGTGCCTGGATTGATGTGCAACTGAAGTCGACTCATTCGCTGGGTGAAGAGGTGTTGCAAGGCGAGGTGATCCCGAAGGCGGTCGAAGGCCTTTACTATGACTCGGCTCGCAAGCAGGTGCTTTATCGCACCGCCACCGAAACCGTCGTTTGCGCCGAGGACGCCACCATTCTTTGGAGCACTTATTTGAAGAATACGGGGCAGTGTCTGCTGATTTCGCGCACCGAGCAGCGCAAGATCGACGATGGATTCAACATTCGCGAGCGAACCGTGGCCAAGGTCGTTTTCGAGGCTCAGACCTCCTCTGCTTCTCAGCGTGCCGCAGGCTCCAAGGAGCCGAGACGCGAGACGACGGTGGGCAAATGACACGCGGGCAATTGATGTCCAAGCCCCGCCACCCTGAGCAAGCTGATAGTGATTAGCTTGCTAGGGGCCCTCTCCTTGCTGCTCGTGGAGATTCGATTCGAGCACCGGGAAGTGCTGGGTGAGGCTTGGCAATCGTGGATACCGCTCTTGTATTGCGGCGCCATGCTCGCGCTCGGAGCGGCTGCATTGGCCCGATGGCATCGGGGCGGGCGTCAGGTCTTGCTGGTGGGATTTGCCGCTGCTTTTCTGATCGGTCTCCTCGGGCTCTGGTTCCACAGCGAAGGCCATCCGATCTCCGGAGTATTCCAAGTTTTAGCAGCGTGGGCGCTGCGTCCCGGCGAC
>Ga0209180_10001047_pt1 | contig 13575 bp, 8 predicted proteins | sample CZO8metaG_3_FD_188355 | JGI IMG/M metagenome (GOLD analysis project Ga0209180, IMG submission 188355) | Vadose zone soil microbial communities from the Eel River Critical Zone Observatory, Northern California, USA - CZOApr15con2H2.8 metaG... | ecosystem: Environmental > Terrestrial > Soil >...
GGTCAAAGCTCGATGAGAACGCCCTCGGTGAATTCGGCTGGAAGGAAGTGTTGAAGCAATTTCTCGGCGAGGACCGCGCGATGCCCCTGGCGGCAGCCTGGGACGGTGACCGCTATGTTCTCTACGAGCAGAAGCAAAACAAAAAGCTCGTCCTGGTGACTCGCTTACAGTTGGACAGCGAGGAGCATGGAGCGCGCTTCTTTGGTCAATATTCGGAAGCGCTCGAGAAAAAACACTCCCAGCGCTCCAATTTGTTTCGCCGTCCGACCTTTTTTTCTTTTGACACACCTGAGGGCGGCGTCTTCCTGGATTGCTTCGCAAAAGAGTGCGTGACCCTGGAGGGCGCTACGCGCGGCGTTTTTGACGGATTAACGAAAGCGCTGAGCTGGCCCTCTGCTCCGCAGCCTCCGGAGCGCCCCGGCGCCGTTTCTGAAAAGACTGCAACCACCTTCAGGCGGACCGAAAACGGCTCAATCGGTCATTCGGAGAAGCCAAAGACGGCGTCGAATCTCTCTCCTGCTTTTGAAGAAGACCGCCCTCACCTTGCTGCATTTTCAGGAAACGGCGGAGTCTTTGCGCTGCACCACGAGAAGCGTCAAGTCGTCCGTCTGCTTGACAGCTTCACGGAAGCCGCTCAAATCGGTTAGGCATTCCGAAATCAGCTTTCTCGGCTCGGCCCCAGGGTGACGAGCCGCCAGCTTTTGAACTCGCGCAAGGCCGTACTCCTCGCCCGCTCGATTTCGTGCTTCCGTCAATCCGTCGGTGTACAGAAACAAGCTGTCACCCGCGGCGAGCGTCATCCGGTGGAGCGGGAAGCGCGTGCTGCAAAACATGCCCAAAGGCACGCCCGTTGATTCCCTCGGCGTTGCTCCCTCACTGTGGATATGAAGCAAGGGCAGGTGGCCCGCGCCGACAAATTCCACGGAGCCATCCGGCGTCGCGCGGCCCACGACGAGAGTCGCAAATTGTCCAGCAAGCGTGCTCTCGCAGAAAATTCGGTTGGCATCCTCCACCATGCGTTCGAGCGGAAGGCCGGCTTCGGCGAGGCTGCGAAACGTGGCGTGCAGATGGCTCATCAGCATCGACGCGGCGACTCCCTTGCCGGATACATCTCCCAGCAAAAACAGCAGACCGTTATTCGTCTGCAGGAGATCGCAGTAATCGCCGCTCACCATGCCGGCGGGCTGATAGTGATAACGCACTTCCCAGCCCGCCAGCTCCACACCGGGTTCCGGCAACAGCCTGCGCTGAATGCGAGCGGCAAGGGAAAGATCGCTTTCCAAGGCGCGCTGTTCGTCCTGCGTAAGATGGTCGAGGCAAAACCGCATCAGCGGGTCGGCGAGCAGGCGTTCCGCTTCGATTGTGTCATGGCAGGTTTCGCAAAGGCCGAATGTTCCGCGTTCGAAACGATCCAGCGCCTCGTCCACGGCGGTGAGCAGTTGAGAGAGAGAAGCATCAGCGCCCGGTGAATGCAAAGCCGTGTGAAGACGTTCGCGGCGCTGTTCAAGTTCGGTGCGCAAATAGGTTTGTTCGGCAGTGGCCATGGGACCTCCTGCCTTAGGTTGCGGTTTTGCAGCTGAGCTTTCCATCCGATTTCCTCCATTGAATTGAGGAACACGGGACGAGATCCGGATTTGACGGTTCTAGCTTGTCACTTCATCTTCACCCCGGGAAGGTGATGGAGGGAGTGATTTCGCCAGATCGCCGCCGATCCTAATTCGATGCTGGAGGCGCGCAAGACGGTGCAGGGTTTTTTGCTCCAGGCGGGCAAAGCGGGCGGCGAGGAAGGGATCGCGCGAACTGGCGCGCCGGCGGCGGAGTTTCGAAAGCGCCAATTCTGCAAATTCCGTGGCTTTGGCCAGGTTTTTGGCGTGACGTTCGAAATAGATGGCCAGTTGTTCGCAGGCGTGAATGCCGTCGGTCGAATCGGCCACAATTTCTTGCCAGAGTTCCGCGGCGCGGGCATGCTCGCCTCGCCGCTTGGCCATCAGCGCCAGGTCGCGGCGCGCCTTGGGGCGAAATTCCGCGGGCAGACCAATCTCCAGCGCGTGCGCACAGGCGGAATGTGCGCGATTCGAATCGCCGCGGCGCTGGAGAAAACGCGAGAGGCCGAAGAGATCGAGGCTTTCGAAATCGGTCGCGGCGCTCGACGGTTCGGAAAGCAGTGCGTTGACTTTGCCGAAAAGAGCGGCGAGGCCGCGCAGGTCCATCTGATTGTGGCGGACAACGCCAGCAAGCGGTTCAATCGGCCCGCCGCGCAGATAGTCAAAGTAAAACTGCGGGATTAGCGCGGATGCAACGTCATCGTCGCGGTGCCAGCCGAGGCGCGGGGCGCCGAGAACCTGGCGTTCGAGTTCCACCAGGCGCACTGAACCTAGCCGCAGCTTCCATAACGCGCGAGCGGGGTGCAGCAAGTCGAGATGCGCGGCCAAGCGCGGCACGGCGATGGAGCGAGTCATGGTGAAGCGATTCTCGAGCAGCGGCCAATCGAACGATTTGCCGTTGAAGGTGACGAGTACGGGGCGCTCGGCAACGCGGGCCGAGAGTTCGTGAAGCAGGGAATGCTCTTCGGCGAAGTCACGCATAAAGAATTGCTCGACCTGCAATCCACCGGCATCCCACCATGCCAGGCCGATGAGAAAAGCGTACGTACCGGTGCCCCCGGCGAGGCCCGTCGTTTCCGTGTCGAGGAAAAGCCACCTGGCCGGATCTGAGAGGGCGGCACGTGTTTTCCGGGAAAGCGCTTCATCGCGAGTGCGCGAGAGTAATTCGAGCGCGACGGGAGAAGGCTCGGAAAATTCCGGCGTGGAAAACCAGTTTCGAACGGCCAAATGCTCGCCGAAACGATTCTTCGAGACACCTGCGCCGAGTAGGCGGCCGAGCGCGTCTTCTTCGTCCGGCGCGCGCAACGTCGTTGGCCGCGCGGGCATCGCGCGGGCCGGCTTGAGTGCGGCGAGGCGCGAAAATTTGTCAGCGGTCGCAGCCATTTACGCACCCAAGCGGTCAAGAATGGCAAGAGCAGCTTCTTTGGCGCGCGGCGCAAGGTCGCCCGCCGGGCCCACGCAGGAAGGGCAGCCCTGTTCGCACTCGCATGCGGAAATGAGCTCGCGCGTTTTTTGCACGAGGAGATCGTGGGCGCGAAAAAGCGGCTCCGAAAAGCCAATGCCGCCGGGGTAGGCATCGAAGAGATAGAGATTTGGCTCGAAGAATTCTTTTGCGCTGGCGGAGATGGCATCTTCAAGGCGGGTCGTGGTGAATTCAGCAGACGCGTCCAGATGGGGCACAGCAGTCCCGCGCAGCGGCTCGGGATAAAGCTGGGGCCCAGCGATGGCGCAGCCGGAATCCGGCGCTGGAGGGCATTCGCCGATGGCGGCGCCGAGGTCGCGGCGATCGCACATCAGCAGAAGCGTGGCGACGGATTCGAGCGCGTGGAGCAAACCGAACATGCCGCTCTGGCGTTCGCTGACGGAGAAGGACAGCGACTCGAGCAGGGGCCGCTCCAAGGTGATCCAGTAGGAGGTTGTGTGCATTTCATTTTCCGGGAGTTCGAGTTTGCCGGCGCCGACATTTTCGTGGGTGAAAAATTTGATTTTTTTGAAACCGACGACTTGGGAGCGGACGAGGACATCGCCGTGAGAATGAGAATAGGGAGAGGAGAGGTCCTTTCCGACAAGGCCGGAATGCTCCTTCGGCTCGCTGCGCTCGCTCAGGACTCGCATCCTTGTCGGATGTTCGCAAGCGGTTTCGAGGACGCGGACCTGGGTGTAGCGGATAGCGTCCGTGTAGTAGTCGACGTCGACCTGCTTGACGTAGGCTTTGCGCTCTTTGAAGTCGAGATGCTCGACGTGATACTGCTGGCCGCCGTGAATGTAAATGGCTTTTTCATGGACGAAAACGAGGGCGCTGGGAAAGTCGACTTCGCCGATCACATTCGGTACGGCGGTGATGTCGATGATCACAAAATTGTCGCTGGTGACCGAACGCAGGCTGATGGTGTCGGCGGGATAAGCTTCATACGTCCAGTGATAATTTTCTCCGGCGAGATGCAGGAAACCGGCTTCCGCGAGGCGGGCGCACAGATCGGGCAGGTCAACATCGCCGAATTTTTCGCCGGGAGCAATGGGCAATTCGAACGCGGCGCATTTCAGATGATTGATAAGAATTTCGAGATTGTCGGGCTGGATGAAGGCGTGCTCCGGCGTATTGCCGAAAAAATAGTCCGGATGGCGCGCGATGAATTGATCGAGCGGCGAGGATGAAGCCACGAGTACCGCGCAGGAGCTCCCGCTGCGGCGGCCCGCGCGGCCGGCGCGTTGCCAGGTCGCGGCGATGGTCCCGGGATACCCGGCCATGACGACCGCGTCGAGCGAACCAACATCAATGCCGAGCTCGAGGGCGTTGGTCGAAACCACACCACGAATTTTTCCGTCGCGGAGGCCGCGTTCGATCTCGCGGCGCTCGTTGGGAAGATAGCCGCCGCGGTAGCCGCGAATGGTTTGCGGTTTTCCGGGAGAATGCGGATTCGCCTGCTGCAAGTAGGTCAGGAGGATTTCCGTGTGCAAGCGCGAATTCGCAAAGACCATCGTCTGCAGATCGTGGTTCAGGAATTCCTGGGCCACGCGCGAGGCTTCATTGATATAGCTGCGGCGGATGCCCAGCGCGCGGTTGACGACGGGCGGATTGTAGAAAACAAATGTTTTTTCCGCGGCCGGAGCGCCGTTTGCGTTCAGGACTTCGACGTCGGTTTCGAGAAGCCTTGTGGCCAGATCGCCGGGATTGGCGATGGTGGCGGAGCAGCAGATAAACTGCGGGTCGCAGCCGTAAAAGCGAGCGATGCGCCGCAGCCGCCGAAGTACGTTGCACAAGTGGCTGCCAAACACGCCGCGGTAGGTGTGCAGCTCGTCGATGACGATGTAGCGCAAGTTTTCGAACAAACGCGTCCAGCGCGTGTGGTGCGGCAGGATGCCAGTGTGCAGCATGTCGGGATTGGTCAGGACGATGTGGCCTTTTTCACGGATGGACTTGCGGGCATCGGCCGGAGTGTCACCATCGTAAGTGAAAACACCGAAGCGGTTTTCGAGGCGCTGATTCAAATCGTAGAGTTCCGCGAGCTGATCCTGCGCGAGCGCTTTGGTGGGAAAGAGGTACAAGGCGCGGGAATCTGAGTTTTCAAGGACCGCGTTCAGGACCGGCAGATTGTAGCAGAGCGTTTTGCCGGAAGCCGTCGGCGTGACGATGACGACGTTCTTTCCCGCATGGACGGCCTCGGCGGCGGCGGCCTGATGGGTGTACAGGCGGCGAATGCCTTTGGCAGCGTAGGCGGAGGCGAGGTCGGCGTTGACCCAGGCAGGGAAGTCCGCCCACTGCGCTTCGCGAGCAGGGAAATGGCGAATCGCTGTGAGGATTTCGCCGGTGTGGTCGCGCGAAGCGAAAGTATCCAGCACTTCGTGGACGCGGGTGAGCGCAGTCGAAATCCCAGCTCTGCGAACAGCAAGCGATTCCGGCATCCAAAGCCCCTTTCCTGTCATTCGCTTTTTATTCGCCAACGCTATCACATGCCGTTTGCCGACGCAAGACGGAAATCTTTCTAGGTGCGGAGGCGGAGGATCAGAAGGGCTCCGGCGAAGAACAGGAGGGCGGAGGCGGTGAAGGCGGTCTGAACATTGAAGGCGCTCCAGAGGAAGCCGACGAGGAGGCTGGAGAGGAAATCGCCGACAGCGTTGACCGCGGCCAGGGTACCGAAGGCCATGCCGTGCTGGTCCTTGGGCACGAATTCGGCGGAGAGAGAGTCTTCCAGAGCTTCTTCGGTGCCGATGTAGAGACCGGCGAGGATGAAGATTACTGCCAGGAGCCACAAGGAGTGGGTACCGGTGCAAAGAAGGATAGCGGTGATGCCTGCCAAGGCATAACCGGCGGCGAGAACGAGTTTGCGGCTGGGAACATGATCGCTCAGCCACCCGCTGAGATAGGCCGAACCGGCATAGAAGACGTTGTGCAAGGTGTAGAGACCTACGGCGAGACTTGCGGCGCGGGCGAGTCCGTGAGCGGGTGCGAGCATGCGCGAGGCGTATAGGATCAGCATGGAATGCGAAAAATCGCCAGCACCGAAAATGCCCACGCCGAACAGGAAACGCCGGAAGGGCGGTGGCAGCGCCTTCAAGCCGAGGAGGAAGGATCGTTGCGGCCTGGCCGCGATGGGCCGTTCGCGGACGAGCAGCCAGAAAGAAGCGACGGCAATTAGTCCGGGTAGAAGCGTCCAGAGAAAAACTTTGCGAAAGGAATTCCCGGTGGCTTGGAGAACCCAAAGCGCGGTGAGAGGGCCGACGATTGCGCCGACCGTGTCCATGAGGCGTTCAAAACCGAAGGCGCGGCCGTAGGCGTTCGGTGGCGCGTCGGCGGCGAGCAGAGCTTTCCGCGCGGGCGAGCGAACGCCGCGTCCGAGCCACGCGGCGGCTCGGCCGAAAAGCACGTGATAGGCGTGGGTGGCGAAGGCAAAAGACGCGGTCGAAAACGCGGTGAAGGCGTAACCGAAGAGGGCCAGCGGCTTGCGATGCTTCAGCCGGTCTGTGAAGTGGCCTGCGGCAAGTTTGGTGAAGCTGGAGAGGCCGTCGGCGATGCCCTCGATGGCGCCGAGCCATGCGGGGCCCGCGCCAATCGCGGCGAGAAATGCGGGCAGAACGGCTGTTGCGGTTTCGTGACTCCAGTCGCTGAAGAGACTGGTGAGACCGACGCCGAGGACGGTACGGTTGAGCCAGGATTGGGTTGGGGAGGCTTCAGGCATAGAGAAGGAGTCTACAGTCGAGAGTTGGGAGTTCAAAGTTCGGAAAGGAGCAAGAAACAAAACCGACGACTGCAAGCGCCGTGCAGGGAAGACAGAAGCCGAAGGTTACTGTACCGCCACACCCCCGGCATTTCACATCAATGTCAAAACAAAGGACTTATGAAATTTGACTGTCGTAAGTCGTTGATTCTAAAAGACGCGACTTCGGTTGCTTGCAACGCATGGGGTCAGTCCCGGAAAAAGAAAAGCGGCAGCAGGGGCCGCCGCGCTCCAAAATCCGCACTACTTCCTAAAAGAATCATACTGGATTTGGTCTGGCCGGTCAAGAAAAAGTGAGGGAAGTCAGTTTAGCATTTTTCTGCATTGGCGGAAGGCCAATTCAATGGCCCGGTCCATTGCTGCAAGAGATGACTCAATCGTTTCTTCTTGAAATAGTTGCACACGGATCCTCGCGAAATTCAGTAGTGGAAACGGTAGCGCAATTGGGCAAAGATTTCGCGGGGATTCAGGAAGTGCGTTCCGCCGAAGGTAAAGCTATTGTCGAGCAGAACGCGGCGGTTGGCGAGGTTGAGCGCACTCAGGGAAATGGAAAACCTTTCGCCAAACTCTTTGCCGAGAGTGAGGTCAAAGGTGGTGTGCCCCGGAAGATGATCGGGAGGAGGATCGCCGTTCGCGAATCCTGATCCGTAATAGACGTCGGTCGAGGCATAACTTCGCCAGGGCAGGTTGATAACTCCGCCGAGGTGCAAGGTATTCCGCTGATCGTGATCGAGCGGGAAAAATCCACCGGGTGGCGAAAAGTCAGTCAAACCGCCGTTGATTCCACCAAAGCCGCTGGCGACCTGGTTGGAATAGGTGACGTAGAGCTGGCCGCGCTTGAAGAGCCGGGGAGAATGCAGCGTCAGTTCCCAGCCGCGGATGAGCGCGGCGTCTATGGTGATGGGAAAGAAGATGTCGGAGTTTCCGAGGCTATTGTGGTCGAAGAAATTTTTCGCGCGGGTGCGGAAGGTATCCGCGTCCAGCGTCCAGTTCTTGAACGGAATGGTCACACCAAACTGGGACTCTTCATCGCGCTCGCCGTGGAGCGGAATGAAGGAAAGATTCTGACCGTTGACGAATTGCAGAAGCGGGCCGGACGCGGTTATCAGCGGCGGGGCCTGGTAGAAATGGCCGTAAAAGCCGCGAAAAACCCAATTGAGGTTGGGAATGCGAAGAGAGGCGCCAAAGCGCGGGCTGGTGGCGTTCTCGACGAGGCTGCCGGAGAAGTGTGTTTGACGCAGGCCTATGTTCAACGATAGCCATGACGTTGCACGAAACTGATCCTCTGCGAAAAGAGCCAGCAATCCTCCGGAAACGTTTTCCGTGTCACGGAAGCTGTTGCCGAAATTCGGATCGGCAGGATCCTTGAAGTTCAGGCCGAAAAGCTGATGGTCCTGCTGGCCGAAGCCATACAGGCCAACGCGCGCGTTGTTTCTGTTTTTGACCCAGGCAAGCGTGGCCTGGCCACCTCCGTAATGCGAAGACCGGTCATCGGTGGCCGCCGAAGGGAAGTCCTGCGCGTTGCTTTCGAACGCGGCGCGATTGAAGTGATAGAAAGGAGAAACCGTGAGCATGAGTCCCGCGTTGAAGGTGCGCACCCAGGAAAACGCGACGAAGGCGTCGCTTTCGCGGTCGGCGTCGCGCAAATGTTCACCGGTGCTGTTCCGCGGATCGTTCGGATCGAAGGGAATCTGATAAAAGTCGCGACGAAGCGAGGTGACAAAGCGCAACTGGTTCGCCGGACCGGCGTTGTAAATGAGCGAGGCGAATCCGCCGAAGCCATTGGCCCGGTCGTGGATGACGGCCGCGGTCGGAGTTTCGAGGCCGAGATCGGTGCGGTTGCCGTTGAGGCTGCCGTAGTAGGCCAGGCGCTTGGTGTGACCGCCAAGATTAAATTGGTCATCGGTCTGGAAAAAATTGCCGAAGCTGGTGACGAGTTCGGCGTCACTGTTGCGTTCGAATCCTGTGCGCGGGGCTACGTTAAAGACGCCATAAGTGCGGTCGCCGAAATCGGCGGCATAACTTCCGCGCTGCATCTCGACGGTGTCAATGTCTTTTGGATCGATCTGCGGGCCGAGATTGCTGGCGATATTGGTGTTGGGGATCGGCACGCCGTCGATGAGCCAGCTCACCTGGTGGCCGCCGCGAACGTGGAGCTGATCATGAGTGAGGTAGGCGCCCGGGACATAGTCCGTAATCATGGCCAGGCTGTTGGTGCGGGCGGCACCGGGCGTTTGCTGAATTTCGGCGCGGTCGACAAGCTCGGTCGGGGTAACAGATTGCGTTTGAAGGGAAGCGACATCCGCGGTCACGGTGACGGATTGATTTTGCGAGGCAACGTGCAATTCAAAATGCAGAATCGGAGCCGTGCCGGACAGCACGGTTACGATTTGTTCCTCGGCCGCGAACGAAGCGTCGGATACGGTCACCGTATAGTGGCCCAGCGGGACGGCATCGAAATGGAACTCTCCGTTCGCGTCGGTTTGCGTTGTAACTGCAAAGTCCGACGCTTTTGCCTTCAGGATGACCTGAATGCCGGGAACCGGGCGATGCTGCGGATCGTGGACGATGCCGCGCACGGCGCCAAAGACGGTTGCCAGGGCCGCGCTTGCCAGCAGCAACACAAATAAAATGGACGAGAAAACTCTTTGCATGAAATCCCTTTCTCCTCAAAAGGATGAGTCACGCGGCACGCACGCCGCGGTTGGACCTGATCAGTGAATGTGAAGAGAGGGCGGCGCGTCAGGCGGCCGCAACGGTGAAGCGAGGGGGAGGAGAGAGGGGTTCGATCGATCGCGAAAAATCCAACGGCTTTGACAAGTTGATCGCTGACTCAAAGGTCGCCGGCCCAGAAATGTTCACCGAGGCGGGCAACAAAAATACAACCGGAGTAATCGCAGGGCGATCGGGATTCTGACAACACGAAAGCGTGCATGCCATCATGGCGGGCATATCATGTCCGCAATCCATGTGATTCGCGGGGGCAGTGGGCGCCTTTCGGTGATGATGCGCCGGAATCGGACAGTGATCCGAAGTGCAGCACGCGGCGCCGTGCGACGACCAGAAGGCTCCCGCGAGCGGCGCATGAAGCATGACGACCGCAAACAGACAAACACTCGCAAAGAACGAACGCCAGCGATCTTGGTGGCGAGTAGTCATGCAAATCCCAAATCTTGCCTAAATCATACGCCAAAAGGCCGATCCATACAGCAGACCAATTGGATGCTCATCTTACTCCCGCTCTTTAGCCGAAATAAGAGACGGCATGTGTCGAACCTTGACTTGGGGGTCAAGCGCGTCGCAGACTCGAATCATGGCTCATATTTATATTCGCTTCGATTTTGGCACCGACGAAGAGAAGGCCCAGCAAGCGCGGCATAAACTCGACGGTTGGAAGCAAGCTTTTCGGCTGGATAAAAGACTGCTTTACAAACTTGACCGGCCCGAAAGCGCGCCTGAACAAGCTTCTGCGAAACCGGAAGCCGCCGAGAAGCCTGCGCCTGGGGCGAAATCCAAGACAAAAACGGCTGCGAAATCCGCGGCAAAAACGAAAGCCAAAGCCAGCGAGGCCGCCGCTGAAAAGCCGGCGCCCGCCAACGGCAAAGTTGGCTTGCTTATCCGGCTGTACTTTTCTTCGTACGAAAAGCTCTCCGAGCAACGCTGGCTCGACCGTATTCCCTCGGAGGATCCATTCAAGGGTGCCTCGCCGAAAATCATTCACCAGAGCGATCCCGAATTCGAATCGACCGACAAGCAATTCGAGTCCCTGGTGTGATTTGATCCGGCCGATTGTTTTCAGGATTCGCGCTTCCAGGCCAAATTGGCTGGATAAGGCCCGAATGCCAGCCTCGCGGGAAACACCGATGTGGACTGACCCGGGGCGGAAATCCGGTATAATGGAATCCCGCGGAGGCACAATCCCGAATTCCAACACGAGGACAGAACGAATGGCGTTACAAACGCGCGTCAAAGTGGCAAAGCTTGACGCCCCCGAAGTTCACGGCCTCGATCACGACACCCTGATTCGAGTCTACCGCACGATGTATCTTTCGCGGCGGCTGGACGACCGCGAAATCCAACTGAAGCGGCAAAGCAAAATCTTCTTTCAGATCTCCAGCGCCGGGCATGAAGCCGTTACTGCCGTCATGGGGCTTCTTCTTCGCCCGGGGGTCGATTGGATTTATGCGTATTACCGCGATCGGGCGCTTTGCCTCATGCTTGGCGTAACCCCTCTGGAAACGCTGCTTGCGGCAGTTGGAGCAAAGGATGATCCCAGCTCCGGGGGCCGGCAGATGCCCTCGCACTGGGGCCATCCGAAGTGGAACATCGTGAGCAAGTCTTCCTGCACGGGCACGCAATTCGTCCAGGCCGCCGGCGCCGCGGAAGCGACGCTCTATTACGAAGGGCGCCCGAAGGCTCTCGCGCAAGCGAAAAAAGCTCCGCTCGGCGAATACGTCAGGCACGAGCGCGATGAGATTGTGTATGTTTCCGGAGGCGACGGGGCCACCAGTGAGGGCGAGTTTTGGGAATCGCTGAACGTCGCATGCGCCAAGAAACTCCCGCTTTTGTACCTTATCGAAGACAACGGGTACGCCATCTCCGTGCCCGTCGAAGTGCAAACGGCAGGCGGAAACATTTCGAAATTGGTGCGCGAATTTCCGGGACTGCATGTCAGCGAATGCGACGGCACTGATCCTTTCGAAAGCTATTCCGCGTGCAAGGAAGCGGTGCAATACTGCCGCGAGCGGCGCGGTCCCGCCCTGATTCACGCGCGCGTGACGCGGCCCTATTCGCATTCGCTGTCCGACGACGAAAAACTCTACAAGTCACCCGAGGAACGCGAAGAAGAAGCCCGGCGCGATCCGGTTTCGAAATTTGCGCTCTTTCTCGTTCGTGAAGGCATTCTCGATCAGAAGCAGATCGAATCTCTGGAAGCGGAGATCGACAACGAAGTCCGCGAAGCCACCGACCAGGCGCTCGCCGCAGAAGCACCTCCCCTCGATTCCATTCGAATGAACGTCTATTCCCCGGAATTGGATCCCACGTCCTCCGAGTTCGATACGGAACCGCAATTGCACGGCGCACCGAAGACGATGGTCGAAATGGTGGCCGCGACGCTTGCCGACGAGATGGCGCTTGACGAGCGCATCATCGTTTTCGGAGAAGACGTCGCGGACGCCAGCCGCGAGGACAACCTGAAGCACGTGAAGGGGAAGGGCGGGGTCTTTAAAGCCACTTCCGGATTACAGCGCAAGTACGGCCACGACCGCGTTTTCAATTCGCCGCTGGCCGAAGCGAGCATCGTGGGCCGCGCGATCGGCATGGCCACCCGCGGCTTGAAACCGGTCGCGGAAATCCAGTTCTTCGACTACATTTGGCCGGCCATGATGCAGATTCGCGATGAGTTGTGCGTGATGCGCTGGCGTTCGAATGGAGCGTTCAAGGCGCCTGTAGTGCTGCGCGTGGCCATCGGCGGCTACCTCACCGGCGGGGGCGTGTATCACAGCCAGAGCGGCGAGTCGATTTTCGCCCATTGCCCGGGTCTTCGCGTGGTGATGCCTTCCAGCGCGCTCGACGTCGCGGGCCTTTTGCGCACGGCGATCCGCTGCGACGATCCGGTCATGTTTCTCGAGCACAAACATCTTTACCGCCAGCCCTACAACCGCTCGGAGAATCCTGGGCCGGACTTTATGATTCCGTTCGGCAAGGCTCGAATGGTGAAAGAGGGTTCGGACCTCAGCATCATCACCTACGGCGCCCTCGTTCATCGCACCGAAGTGGCCGCAGCACAATTGGAGCGCGAGGGCATCAACGTCGAAATCATTGACCTGCGCTCGCTTTCGCCTTACGACTGGGAGGCCATTGCCGCAACCGTTCGAAAAACACACCGCGTGATCGTCGCTTACGAAGACATGCTGAGCTGGGGCTATGGCGCGGAAATCGCCGCGCGCATTGCCGACGAACTCTTCGATGAATTGGATGCTCCCGTAAAGCGCGTGGCGGCTATGGATACTTTCTGCGCCTACCACCCGAAGCTGGAAGATGTGATCCTGCCGCAGACAACACACATCACCGCCGCTGTGAAGCAGCTTCTGGAGTACTGAGCCGGCCGAGCATAGACTACTGCGAGGGAAACTTTTTCGACTCGATTTGCGTAACTATGATGTAGGAACGCCAAGAAAGATCGCTCTGTGGGGGTGACGCTATGACTTGCCCAAACTGCCACAAGGAAATCGCTGTGGGGTCCAAGTTTTGCTACAACTGCGGCGCCAAACAGCCGGAGACGCCCGCGCCTGGTCTTTCCCCCGCCACTGGCGGCAAGAAGAAGCTGATGCGCTCCAGCACCGACAAGAAAATTGCTGGTGTGTGCGCCGGCCTGGCCGACTATTTTGACATGGATCCGACGGTCATCCGGGTGCTCTGGCTGGTGGCTGTACTATGCGCCGGGACCGGTATTCTCGCTTACATTATTCTTTGGATTGTTCTGCCTCTCGCGCCGGCCGGGGTGATTCCGACGTCGGCGACTGCCGCCTCTTAGACGGTTAGCGCAAATCAAGCAAACGGAAAACTCAGAAGTAACTCGTTTCCGATAAGCAGCGTCCAGCCCGCTCGCCTCGCCTTTATGGCAGCGGAGACCAGTCGGATAATCAGAAGCTGGTACTCTGCCGATTTTTTTCAGGAGGGATTTAGTTGCCTGGCTTTGAGTTTCTCCAGGCCCGCATCCTGCCCTCGAACAGGAGGCCGTCGAGCGAGAG
>Ga0209180_10001049_pt1 | contig 13574 bp, 14 predicted proteins | sample CZO8metaG_3_FD_188355 | JGI IMG/M metagenome (GOLD analysis project Ga0209180, IMG submission 188355) | Vadose zone soil microbial communities from the Eel River Critical Zone Observatory, Northern California, USA - CZOApr15con2H2.8 metaG... | ecosystem: Environmental > Terrestrial > Soil >...
GGACCAGCGCACCGAAAGCCACCCCCATCAGCCGCATGGCGGCCGCAGATTACCACGGATCCGTGGTATATGGCACGGAGTCGTGGCAACGGCCTAAAGTGCTGCGGATGCCCCGCCGCGCCGACGTCTCTCTTCTCTTCGACCTGTTCGTAGCCAGCCAGCGAATCCGGAGAGTGCTGGCCGATGGCATGGCCGGCTCGGGGATGCGGGCCGACGAGTACGCCGTCTACAGCCTCCTCTTCATGCACGGCCCTCTGACCGCGACGGAGATGTCCCACCAGCTCGGCCTTCCGCTCTCCACCGTGCTCGACTACCTGAAAGCCATCGACGAGGCCGGCCACCTCCGGCGGATCCGCCACCCGGATGACGGGCGTGCGGTCCACGTCGCGCTCAATTCCAGAGGCGTCGCCGCGCAGGCCCGCGCCAACGCGCACTGGGAGGTGGTGCGCAAGCACGTCGAAGGCTCGCTCGGGATGCCGAAGGGTGAGGTGCGGGCCGCACTCCAGGCGCTCGACGATGCAGCCGCGGCCGTGCTGGAAACGAGGTCGAGAGAAGCGACCAGGCGGCGCTGAACCGGATTCAGGCGACCATCACTGCTTCGATGGGCTTCCCGCGGCGTGCTATACGTGAGGCATGAATCGATTCTTCGATGACCTGGGGGAGCGTTGGGTGGCGGCGGCACAGCGGCGATCGGCTCGGATCGAAGCGCCCTCTCTAGACGCCAAGGTGGCGCTCGAGCTGCTGGACCTGGCGCGCGTGGCGGCCCACACGCAGGAACGGCGCTTCGCACCCCTTTCCTGCTTCATGGCCGGAGTCGCGACCGAACGCCTCCGCGCGTCCAAAGGCGGCCTCGATGACGCGGCAGTGGCCGAGTTCATCCTCGAGGTGAGGCAGGAGCTCGAGAAGGAGTACCCCGCCGGCCTCAGCGAACGTTGAGCACGGGGAGCTGCCGGAAGCTCTGGACCGAGACCCGCGCCGCGACGGCTGACGCGACGTCGCGGAATGCCTTGGCGCCCGCGGTGTCCGGCCTCGACACCACGACTGGAGCGCCGGCGTCAGCCTCCTCGCGGATCACTTTCTCCAGCGGTATGCCGCCGAGATAAGGGACCCCGAGACGCTTCGCGGCGCGCTCCGCCCCGCCGTGGTCGAAAATGAAGTGCTCTTCGCTGCATCGACCGCAGATGAACCAGCTCATGTTCTCGACCAGGCCCAACGGCGGGACGTTCAGCCCACGGAACATCTGCAGAGCTTTGACCGCGATCCCGAGCGCGGCGGACTGCGGAGTGCAGACGATCGCGACGCCCGTCAGCGGCACCGACTGGGCCAGGGTCAGCGACGCGTCGCCGGTGCCCGGCGGCAGGTCGATCACGAGGTAGTCGAGCTCGCCCCAGTGAACGTCGGTCAGCATCTGCTCGATCGCCCTCGCGACCATTGGTCCTCGCCAGACCATCGCTTTGTCGGCGCCCGCCAGGAACCCGATTGACATCAGCCTGACGCCAAACGCTTCGAGCGGCACGAGCTTGGAGTCCACCACCTTCGGCTCGTCCTGGACGCCCATCATCCCCGGTATCGATGGACCGTAGATGTCCGCGTCGAGCAGTCCCACCTTCGCGCCGCTGATGCCGAGCGCGCACGCCAGGTTGATCGCCACGGTGGACTTGCCAACGCCACCCTTTCCGGATGCGACGGCGATCGCTTGCTTGACGCCGGGGATGACCTGGTTCGGCTGCCGCCGGTTGAAGGCCGATCGCACGTTGGCGGTCATCTTGAGGTCAACCGCGGTCACGCCCGGAAGGTCGCCGACCAGCTTGCTGGCCATCGTCTGGAACCGATCCCGGACCGGGCACGCGGGCGTCGTCAGCTCGAAGGTGAAGCTCACCCGGCCGTCGGCGCCGATGACCAGCTCTTTGATCATGCCGAGGCTGACCACGTCGCGACCGAGGTCGGGGTCCTGGATCGCGGCCAGCACCGCAAGCACCTGGTCCGTGCTGGGCGGCGAACTCACAGGGGTTTCCTACTGAGCACTGAAGATCACTGCCGCGCGCAGCGCCAACACCCCAAGCAGGACGAGGACGGACACGACCAGGGTGTCGGCGCCGGCGCGGGCGATGACCGCCGAGCCGCCACCGCCTGGACGGATGCGCATATGGCCCCTCGCCGCCACCAGTGACGCACCGATCCCGACCAGTGCGAGCAGCCACAGCGGGAGGAAGGGCAGGGTCAGGCCGGCGGTCCCGGCCGCGGCGATCGTGATGAAGAACGCGACGAGCAGGACGAGCTCGAGAATCGAGAAATACCCATCCGCCTCGTGGAGACGGCCGAGGCTGAACACAGCGTCGGCGCGATACCGCGTGAGGAGCGCGATCAGGGCGGCCGAGCCGCTCAGGCCGGAGGCCAGGAACAGGCCACCCAGCATCCACGTGTCGCTCCAGATCGGCTGGTTGCTGACGCTGAGCAGGACACCGGTATAGGAGGCGATGAACAGCGCGAGGACCCCGCCGACGAGGTTGAAGGCGCCGCCCAGGACGCCGCCGATCGGCCGGCTGGGATCGCCGGCAACGCTGCGGTCGCGGCGGTCGAGCACAAAGGCCTCAAGGGCGGACACCGCCGCGAAGGCGCCGAATACCAACAGGGCCCAGACTCCCACGGACATCGGCGACCAGTACTTGAAGTTGAGGCCCTGGTCGCCGGGCGTGATGTCGATGAGCATGTGCCAGAACTTCGACCAGCTGGCTCCCAGGTCAGCCGTCAGGAGCACGGGGCAGACCAGAACGGCGACGAAGCTCGCGTAGAAGCCGGCGCGAGCCGCCGCCTCATCGCGCGCATCGCCCACCAAACGCAGAAGCGTCGCCAACGCATAGCTGCCCCCGGTGAGGCCGGCGAAGAAAAAGTAGCCGAGGATGTACCACGTCCATTGGGGCGCTCGCACGAAGTGCTCCGCGGCGAGGTAGATCACGATGCTCCTCGTCGCCTGAAGGCGACGATGCCCGCGATCACGCCGAGAATACCGGTCACCAGGGCGGCGAGGTATCCACCCACGTCATTGCGCGTGGGCAGCTGGGCGTTGTCGGCGCTCGGCAGCCCGTAGGTCTCCGGCTTGTCCATGAGCAGGAAGAAGGCGTTCAGCCCACCGTAGACCGCGTCGTCGCGGCCGTACAGCTGCGCCTGGGTGACCCCCTGCGAGTGCAGTGAGGCCAGCCGGAAGTCAGCCGCGGTGTGGAGGTCGCCCAGCAGGCCGAACTGGATCGATTGGGTGGGGCAGGCCTTGGCGCACGCAGGTTCGAGGCCGCCCTGGAGCCGGTCGTAGCAGAGGGTGCACTTATGCGCCGTGCCCGTCTTCGGATTCAGCGCGATGACGCTGTAAGGACAGGCGGCGATGCAGTTCCTGCAGCCGTTGCACACGTCCTGCTGGATGAATACGGTGTCGAACTCCGTGCGGATGATCGCGCCCGTCGGACAGACGTCCATGCAACTCGCGTGCTTGCAGTGCTTGCAGACGTCGGACATCATCAGGAAGGCCTTGCCGTTGCCGGCATCCGCGGACTGCGCGGGCACGTCGTCGATGAACTTCACGTGGCGCCAGTTCTGGTCGTCGAGCTGCCCGGTGTTGTCGTAGCTGTCAGCGAGGAATTTCGGTTCGTTGCCCTGGAGCTCGTTCCACTCCTTGCAGGCCACCTCGCACGCCTTGCAGCCGATGCAGATGCTCGTGTCGGTGAAGAAGCCGTACGCCTTGCCGGGCTCGATCTTTGTGGCCATCAGAATCCCATCAGATTGGGAATGATCTTCGAGAAGCCCCGCTCCCGGGCGTACAGGTCGAGCGGGAGGGCGGCCAGCTCGTCGACGACTGGGACGGCGGTTGGATCCGCCGCGAGGTCGACGCTGAGCAGATAGCGCCGGCACGTTTCGCAACCTTCGATACGTACGTGGGGAAAGACGGCCTTGCCCGCAGCCACGCGATGGTCGCCGAGCCTGCCTTCCAGCCCGCGCACGACGCTTCCACGCTCACCGGACGCGGTCCCTTCTTCGCTGAAGATCGGGAGTCGCGAGCTCGAGTCTTCGCCGCAGGCGGGGCACGTCATGCGCGCGTATCCCCAGCTGCCGTGACAGCGCGCGCAGAGGAGAAAGCGGCCGCCGGACGCGAGGTCTTCACTCGGAAGCGCGAAGTAGCTGAGCTGCGGAGGTCCTGCACAGCTGGGGCAGTGGAGATGGTCGCGGACTCCGGCGCAAGATGCCGCGCCCTCTGGTCCGAGCGCTTCGAGCACCGGGCCCACCGACGCACGGGCCAAGAACCGATCGACCATCGTCTGCTCGTCGCCTTGAATCCAGCCGGCGATGAACTCGCGAGGATCGGTGGTCTCGAGCCGTTGCGCGACGGAGTCGCGCAGCATCGCGGGACCGGCGGCGAGGCTCGCATCCACGACAGCCGGCACCACCACCTCGGCCGCATAGGCGACCAGATCGTGGGCTGGCGGCCTCGCTGAGATCGCTTCCTCATATGCCTGCTCCTGAACTCCGAGCAAGGCACCGTAGAAGTCCAGCGGCTCGCGCGCGAACGCATGCCGGTGGCGAAGCACTTCGGTCCGGCGTCGCCGGTCGGTAAAAGGAGAGGTGGCAACTGCAGCGGGAGCCATCACAACTTCTCCAGGTTGACCAGGAAGGCCTTGAACTCGGGGGTCCGCGAGTTCGCATCGCCGACGAATGGCGTCAGCGCGTTGGCGAGCCAATACCGGCCGTGGTCGGGATCCGCGTCGGCGGGAATGCCCACGTAGCCCCAATGGATCGGGATGCCGATCTGGAACACCTTCTGACCGGCGACGGTCAGCGCGCCGAGCCGCTTGGTGACTACCGCCTTCACCTCAACTTTGCCGCGCTTCGAGGAGACCCGGACCTTGTCGCCAGTCTTGATCCCCTTGGTCTGGCCCAGCTCCCACGGGATCTCGACAAATGGTTCGGGCTGCAGCTGAACCAGGTGCGGAACATGCTGGGTCACGTAGTGCTCGTGCTCCGTCAGCCGGTAGCTGGTGGCGATGTAGGGGTAGTCGGTCGCGGTGCCGAACCGATTGGGCCGGTTGGCGACCTGGTCATAAAGGAAGGCGACAGGCGAAGCAGACGCGGTCGAGTGCAGAGGGTTAATCACCGGTGATTCGATCGGCTCGTAGTGCTCCGGAAACGGGCCGTCGACCATGCCGTTGCTGAACAGCCGGCCGACGCCTTCGCCGTTCATGATGAAGGGCAGCCACGCCTTCGGGTCGTGCGGGTCCATCGTCGCCGGGTAGTCCGGCACGTCACCGACCCACTTGCTCCCATTCCAGGTGATGCCCGGCCGTTTGGGATCCCACGGCTTGCCGTTGAGGTCCGCGGAGGCCCGGTTGTAGAGCACCCGACGATTCAGCGGCCAGCTCCAGGCCCAGCCGGGATAGAAGCCCATCCCGGTGGGGTCGTTCGTCGACGGATTCTGGATGCCGTCACGACGCTTCATCAGATTGCCGGTGTCCGGGTAGGAGCCGGTGTAGATCCAGTCGCCGGCCGTGGTCGTGCCGTCGTCCTTCAACAGGGCGAACGAAGCCATCTGCTTGCCGGTCCCAAGGTCCTTGCCGTTGATCTCCCTGGCGATCTCGTCCAGCTCCGGCTTCAGCGGGTCCTTGTAATCGATGGTCAAGGCCATGATCGGGTCCGGGAACTTACCGCCCTGCTGGGTGTATAGGGTCTTCACCCGGCTGAAGATGTCGGCCAGGATCCAGTGGTCGTGCCGGGCCTGGCCATGGGGTGGAAGGACCTGGTCCTTCCACTGCGCCCACCGTCCGCTGTTGGTGAACGAGCCGTCCTTTTCAATCCAGTGCGTGGTCGGGAGCATGAAGACCTCGGTCTTGACCTGGCTCGGGACGACGCCGGGAGCGTGCCAGAACTCTGAGCTGGTGGTCGGCAGCGCATCCATCACCACCAGCCACTTGAGGTTCGCGAGGGCTGTCTGCACCTGATTCGAGTCCGGACCGATGCTGGCGGCCGTCATGCCCGACAGGATCACGCCCTGCATGGCGCCCTTGAGCGCCTGGTCGTAGATCGACATCCACGATGAGTTCTGGCCGGGCTTCGGCACGTAGTCGAACGCGAACTCGTTGGCGTTGGTCGCGGCCGACCCATACCAGCCCTTGAGCAGGCTGACCATGAACTTGCGGTAGTTGGTGCCGAAGAAGTTCCACGAGTTGGGATCGGACTTCTTGGCCGCGCTCGCGGCCACGTAGTCGTCGACGGTCTTCTGGCCGGGCGCCGGGATCCTCATGTATCCGGGCAGGAGCTCCCACGAGATCGCGTGGTCGGTGTTGCCCTGGATGTTGGCGTGGCCGCGCTCGGCGTTCATTCCACCACCGGGCCGGCCGATGCTGCCGAGGAGCAGCTGCAGCACCGCCCCCGAGCGGATCAACTGTCCCCCGGTCGTGTGGTGCGTCAGTCCGACCGCGTAGACGATGGTCATCACCTTGTCGGGCTTGCCCATCTGGCCGACCAGATCGGCCACCTTGTTGAACTCGTCGACCGGGATTCCGGTGATGCTCGACACCATTTCCGGGGTGTAGCGCGAGTAGTGGGCCTTCATGAGCTGGAAGACCGAACGCGGGTGCTGGAGGGTCATGTCCCGATTGGCGAACCCGTTGCTGCCGACCTCATAGCTCCAGCTGCTGATGTCGTAAGTCCGCTTGGGGGCGCTGTATCCCGAGAAGAGTCCGTCCGTGAAACCGAATCCCTGCTTGACGATGAAAGAGGCGTTCGTGTAGTTGCGCACGTAGTCGGCCTGATAGAGGTCGCCCTGCAGTACGTGGTTGATCAGGCCGCCGAAATACGCCACGTCGGTGCCGGTGCGAATGCGCAGGTACATGTCGGCCACTGCCGACGTGCGCGTGAAGCGGGGATCGGCATGGATGATCTTCGCCCCGCGGTCGAGCTTCGCGCGCATGAACCACTGGAAGCCGACCGGGTGGGCCTCAGCGGGGTTGGCGCCGTTGATGAGGATGAGGTCGGCATTCTTGATGTCGCGCCAGTGGTTCGTCATCGCTCCCCTTCCGAATGTGGCGGCCAAACTGACCACCGTGGGGCCGTGTCAAACCCTGGCCTGTTGCTCTAAGTGGACCAGTCCCAGGCCCCGCATCAGCTTGGTGGCGAAGTAGCCTTCCTCTGAGCTGAATGCGGCGCCTCCCGCGAAGGCGATGCCTTCGGTGCGGTTGACGGTGTTGCCGTTTCCATCCGTCGTGACGAACGTGGCATCGCGCGACGCCTTGATGTTCTGGGCGATCTTGTCCAGCACGAAGTCCCAGGAGACGCTCTTCCAGCCGGTCGCCCCGGCAGCACGGTACTGGGGCGATTCGACGCGGCGCGGCGAGATCGCCAGCTGCATCGCGGTCGCGCCCTTGGGGCACAGGCGGCCTTCGTTGACGGGGCTGTCGGGGTCGCCTTCGATCTGCAGCAGCTGCACGCTGCCATCGGTGTTCTGGCGGGTGTATGCGACCAGCGAGCACCCGACCGCGCAGTACGGGCATATCGAGTGGGACTCCTTGGCGCCCGCAATGCGCAGGTTTTGCTTGACCTTGGTGGCGTCGGCCAGCGCAACTTCGAAACCGAGGCCCGACGCGACCAGCGCGCCGGCCCCGGCGACGCCAAATTTCAGGACGTCACGACGAGTGACTGTCTGCAGTCGCCAACCCTCCGATGCAGCCCACCGGGAAGTACAGCGAACCTAGCTCACGGCGGTCGAAGTGTCAAGTTCGCGCCTAACTCTCGCCTCGACTCAGCCGGTGGCGATCAAGAGGTCGGACCGATCGTCCGGCTCGCCCGCGCTCCGCAGGAGGTCGATGAGCCGCGGGTCCCAGGGCACGATGATGCCGGTGGCTCCGGCCGCCCCCAGTGCGGCGATCATGTGCGCCCAGCCCGCCTTGTCGGCCGGCACGGGTACGTCGACCCAGAGCTCGAACTCACGGTCCGGCCCGCGCTTTGCGCGCAGTGCGCGCACTTCTTCTTCGCCGCCAGACACGATGACGCCATGCGCCGGCGCCACTGACTTTTCGGCTTCGGCATGGGTGCCGCAGATAATGAGGATCGAGGGCGACGGGGAGGCGGAGCGCCAGCGCTTCAACTGCTCGAAAAGCGCTTTCGCCTCGGTGCCGCGCGGTATGCCGACCACGACCCGACCGCTGGTCAACCGCTCGAGGATGTCGACCTCGGACGGCCAGACGCCTGCAGGGTCAACCGTCAAGCCCAGCCGCATCCGGTGCGTGACCGCGGCGATCGCTCCCAGATGGATCCAGGCTTCGGTCGATGCTTCGTTCGCGACGTCGAGCCAGATCGAGTCGGCGCCCGCCGCTTCGAGCGCGGTCACGTCCGCCAGGTAGTCGCCGATCCGGCCCGGGGCCGCTGGAAGCTTGACCGCTACCCGGAGCACGACCTCACTGTACCGGGGTCGCTCGGAGGCAGCGATTATCCTTGCCTCGTGGCGGCCACGAGATTCACTGCCGAAGAAACGAGCCGGCTCTACGAGCTCGACCGGACCCACTGGCTGCACCCGCAGGGCGACCTCGGCGCGCCGCCGGGCACGATCCCGCAGCTGATCCTGGCGAGCGGCAAGGGCGCAACCCTCACCGACGTCGATGGCCGGGAGTACATCGACGGCATGGCCTCGCTCTGGAACGTGAACGTGGGCTATGGGCGAACCGAGCTCGCCGATGCGGCGGCAGATCAGATGAAGAGGCTCGCCTTCAGCTCGGCCTACGGGGGCTTCAGCACCGCGCCCGGGATCGAGCTCGCCGCGAAGCTTGCCGAGCTGGCGCCGGGCGACCTCGAGGTGACGTTTTTCGCGTCCGGCGGCGCCGAGGCCAACGACACCGCATACAAGCTTGCGCGTCTTTACTGGCAGCTGCGAGGCGAGCCCGAACGGGTGAACATCGTCTCCAGGCTCCGCGACTACCACGGCCTCACATACGGCGCGACCAGCGCGACGGGCCTGGCCAACTTCTGGAAGGGGTTCGGCCCGCTCGCCCCCGGCTTCCTGCACGCGCCGCCACCCGACCCTTACCGGTTCTCGGGCGAGGGCTCCGCCGGCGCCGCCTACGCCAAAGCGTTGGAGGAGGTCGTGTTGAAGGCCGGTCCGGCGACAGTCGCCGCGGTGGTCGCGGAGCCCGTCCAGGGCGCCGGGGGCGCGATCGTCCCGCCCGCGGATTACTTTCCGCGATTGCGTCAGATCTGCGACAAGTACGGGCTGCTGCTGATCGCCGACGAGGTGATCACGGGGTTTGGGCGGACGGGGCGGTGGTTCGGGCTTCAGCACTGGAACGTCCAGGCGGACCTGATGATCTTCGCCAAAGGCGTGACCAGCGGCTACTTGCCGCTGTCTGGAGTGATGCTGACCCACTCGGTGCACGACGCGCTGAAAGCGTTGAAGGGGCCCATGTGGCACGCGTTCACGTACAGCGGGCATCCGACGGCGTGCGCCGTCGCGCTGCGAAACCTGCGGATCCTCGAAGAAGAGCACCTGGTGGAGCGAGCTGCAGAGAAAGGGGCTTACCTACAGAAGCGGCTGCAGGACCTGCGCTCGCACGAGATCGTTGGCGACGTGCGTGGGCTCGGCCTGATCGGTGGGGTCGAGCTGGTGCGCAACCGAGGGACCAAGGAGTCGTTCGACGCCTCGGTGGGCGCGGCGCGCCGCGTTTGCCTGGATGCGCTCGAGCAGGGCGTGATCTTCCGGCCGCTGGCAGGCGACGTGATCGGGATGTCCCCGCCGTTCGTGATCAGCGACGAGCAGATCGACCGCATGGTCGCGGTCCTGGACACAAGCGTCGCCCGTATCGAGAAAGAGCTCAAGGCAGGCGTGTAGCTCGCTTCGCTAAAGCCTCGTCACGAATCCGTCCCGCCAGGTCGAATGACGGAGCGTCCAACCTAGCTCGCGTTTCGCCTTCGCGTTGGATGCCCCGCGGCCGCGCTGCATGGTCGCTGCGGCGAAGCGCCCGGCCATGAGCTCGACCAGCCATCCGGGCACGTGCATCGGCGCGGGCGCGCCGATGTCACGGCAGAACGCGGGGATCCAATCGCGGGCCGCGGCGGGATCGTCGTCCACGATGTTGTAGATGCCCTCGCCGTGATCCAGCGCTGCGATCGCCGCGCCCGCCGCATCGTCCACGTGGACGAACGAGAAGACTCCGCCGCCGCTGCCGACAATCGGGAGCATCCGTCGCCGCGCCTGGCGCGCAAAGTCGCCGTCGAGGTCGAAATAGGTCCCCGGACCGTAAAGCTGGCCGTAACGCAGCGCCACGCCCGTGATCCCATCGGCCGAGAGCGCGAGCCGCTCGCCCTCCACCGTCGAACGCACGGCGGAGCCGAAAGGCTCAGGTGCGTCCAGGGCGAGTTTCGCGTCCTCTGCCAGCGCCGCAGGGCCGGCCGGCACGTACATGAATGCGAGCGACTGGTACACGAAGCGACGCGCGCCCACCTCATTGGCCGCAGCCAGCAACGTTCGCGTCGCCTCTATGCGCAACCGCGATGTGCGCTCGTAGAACGGACTCAGCTTGCGAGGGTTGTATCGCTGCGGCAGGTCGGTCAGCTGGTTCATCACCGCCTCGGGCCGGAAGTCGTTGACTGCCTTGCTGAGCGCCGGCTCATCGAGTGCATCGATCACAACGGGAATGGCGCCGAGCGACTGCAGCATCGCGGCTTTGGCTTCCGACCGAGTCGTCGCCGCGACCTGGTGGCCGGCGGCCGCCAACTGTGGGATCAGGCGGCGCCCGATCGCGCCGCTACCGCCGGCGAGGAAGACCCTCACGTGCGGTTCGCCCTCACATCGACGAAAAGTGCGATGGCCAGCGCGACGCAGATCAACGACAGCACGGGCAGATCAGTAGTCGGGTGGCCGCCGAGGCGGATGTCCTCGACGTGGGCGATGACGTGGAGAACCGATGCTCCGAGCACAGCGATGAGGGGCGCTCGCAGCGGCGCCCGCAGCGCGACTGGAACCGTGAGGGCCAAACCGAGACCCACCTGGAAGGCGCCAGCGTCGTGGAGCAGGTGAATGTTGAGGGGTGAGAAGGTTGCCACAGCGCTGAAGAAGCTCACCGGCGCCAGCAGTGCCCAGGCGCCGGTCACCAGGTAAAAGACCCCGATGACGGCCCCGATCGCCCGCGCCACCCGAGGATCGCGCATCAATTCATTCTGTCAGCGCCGCGCCCACACGAATAAGGTTGACGGCGTGGGTGGGATCGCAGCCGGAGAGACGTTCGGCGGCACATTTCCGTTTCGAGCGCATTTCACGACCAGGCCTGGCTTTCGAATGCACTACGTGGATGAGGGGGCCGGCGAGCCCATCATCCTGATCCACGGGGAGCCGACGTGGGCCTACCTGTATCGGAACTTCATACCGGCCCTGTCAGGTCATTTCCGGGTGATCGCTCCCGACCATATGGGGTTCGGCAAGTCGGAAACGCCGGCCGGCGCCGACTACACTCTCGACCGCCACGCGCGCAATCTCGGCAGCCTGATCGAGGAGCTCGACCTACGCGACATCACGCTCGTGATGCAGGACTGGGGCGGTCCGATGGGTGCGGTCGTCGCCTCGAGGTATCCCGACCGGATGAAGCGGTTTGTGGCCATGAACACCATCTTCGGCACCGATCGCGACGTGCGCGAGGAGCGATTGACGCCATGGTTCGCGGCCATCAAGTCGATGGAGGAAGCGGGTCAGCTCGAAGCTGTGCTCGGCAACCTGAAATACCTGGTCGGCGGCATCATGATGACGCTCGGCATCCAGCGCCGTGAGGTCGTGACCGATACGTGGCTGCAAGCCTACGCGGCGGCATTCCCCACCTTCGAGGAGTGTCGGGCGGCGATCGCATTTCCTCTGGAAGGCCTGCACCTGGAGCGGATCCGCGAGACTCTGGTCTCCGCGCTTCCGGGTCTGTTCAAGCTTGGACAGGCCGGGGTGCCGGCCATGATGATCGAGGGCATGCGCGACCGCGCGATCTGGCCGCACGTGGCGATTGCCGGTTTTCGCGCCTTCTTTCCCAGAGGGACTGTCCACGAGCTTGCCGATGCCGGCCACTTCATCCAGGAGGACGCGCCGGAGACGGTCGTCCCGCTGATCGAAGAGTTCTGCCTGCGGACCTAGGCGGTCGGCGAGAGGATGACCAACGGAATCTCGCGTTGAGTCTGTGACTGATAGCGGTCGTACTGAGGCCACAGCCTGGTCATTTCCGGCCACAGCCGGCGCCGTTCATCAGGCGATGCAATGCGAGCCTTGGCTGCAAACCGCTTGACGCCGACCTGCACCCCGACTTCTGGAAGGGCCTCCAGGTTGTGTACCCACGCCGGCGCGACGTCGCTGCCACCCTTGGATCCAACCACGACATAGTCGCCACCGTCGCGGTGGTAGAGAAGGGCCGCCGTGCGCGTGAGCCCGGACTTGCGGCCAGTCGTGCGCAGCAAGAGCATCGGCGCCCTTCCGATTCGCTCGCCGATTCGGCCGCCCGACTTTTCGTAGATGAGCTGGTGCAGCGCGAGCACCCTTGACCCAACGGCTTGATCGAACGAGGTCATCGGCACGCGCTGAGTGTAGAACTGCCTTGAGCACCCCGCCGCAAACGCTTAAGCCCGCCTCCCTGTCAGGTCCAGGTCAACTGGCGACCTCGAATCGGATCGCCGGTAATTCGGACAAAAGAAGCGAGACCAGCTCTCGGTCCCACTGCTGGCCCGCGCCGCGCATCAAGGTCTCAATTGCTTCCTGAGGTTGACGCCGAACCCTGTAGGGCCGGTCGCTCGCCAGCGCGTCATAGGCGTCGCAGACCGACACGATTCGGGCCAGGAGAGGAATCCGATGGCCCGACAGGCCGTCTGGGTAACCGCCGCCGTCGAATCGCTCGTGATGATGGCGGATGATGGGCAGGATGTCCGCCGCCGAAGGCAGCGGCTTCACGATGCTCTCGCCAATGATCGGATGCGCGCGCATCCGCCGTTCTTCCTCAGCGTTCAGCGGCCCTGGCTTGCCCAGGATTGCGTCGGGCACGGCGATCTTGCCGATGTCGTGGATCAGGGCGCCGCGATACAAGGCGATCAGATCCGATTCCTGGAAGCCGAGTCGGATACCGAGGTGAAGGGCGGTGCTCGCCACCCGCTGGGGATGGCTTTCGGTGTAGGCGTCCTTCGCCTCCGCGGCCGCAGCCAGCGCGATGATGACCTGTTCCGAGCTGAGAGCAACGGGCAGCCGCATGAACATCAAATTCTTTACTGGCGACGTTAGTAAGTCACCATGCCGGGGCGCGGTGCGCCGGCCCTGAATTCGACGGTTTTCCAAGCCCCGAATTCAAAGGGATTCGAGCCCCTGAATTCACAGGGGGTCAGCAGCCGAGCTTGTCCGCCAGGTCCATGAAGTCAGTGGCCTGCACGTCGGCCTGCGGATCGGGAAGGCGATCCGCGGCTCCATCCGGTCCCCTCTCGAGCGGCCGCTCGACGAATGCGGCCCGCATTCCAGCCGCCTGCGCGGCGCGCAGGTCTCCCTTGTGCGCCGCCATCATCATCACCTGGCCCACTTCGAGGCCAAGCGCGGACGC
>Ga0209180_10001066_pt1 | contig 13489 bp, 12 predicted proteins | sample CZO8metaG_3_FD_188355 | JGI IMG/M metagenome (GOLD analysis project Ga0209180, IMG submission 188355) | Vadose zone soil microbial communities from the Eel River Critical Zone Observatory, Northern California, USA - CZOApr15con2H2.8 metaG... | ecosystem: Environmental > Terrestrial > Soil >...
GGTGACTGGGATCTCGTTCGGATGGATCGCTCCAACGATCGATAGCTTCGTCGCGAACAACAAGGCGTTTGCCCAGATGTTGGCAAGCGCGGGTGTGGGCAGCCTTACCGACACTTACTTCGCGACGTCGTTCCGCATCATGGCACTCATCGCGTCGGGTTTCGCCATCCAGTCGGCGCTGCGCTTGCGGAGCGAGGAATCGGCTCTGCGAGCGGAGTTGGTGCTGGCGACTCCTGTCTCGCGATGGCGCTGGGCAGCGAGCCATCTGACGGTCGCGGTGGCCGGAAGCGTTGGCCTGGTCGCCGTCGCCGGCCTGGCCACGGGTGTGAGCTACGCGATCGCGGGTGGACCGTGGAGCAGCGTGCCGCGACTCCTGGGCGCCGCTGTCGTGTACGCGCCAGCGATGTGGCTGATGATCGGGCTGGCCGCGATCGTTTTCGGATTCGCGCCGCGGTGGGTCGACGTCGCGTGGGGCATCCTCGCCGCCTGCTTTGTGATCGGCCTGCTGGGTGTCGTGCTCCGCCTTCCCGACTGGGTGCAGAAGCTGTCTCCATTTGAGCGCACGCCGGCGCTGCCCGCCGCTAGCATGGCCGTTCTGCCGCTTGCGGTGTTGACCGCGCTGGCCGCGGTTTTGATACTCGGCGGGCTCGGCGGACTGAGGCGGCGAGACATCGGTTCCACCTGAGGACGCCCGAGTTCAGATCGGCTTGCGCCACCGCCACCACTCAGCTTACCGATGAAGGAGTTACTGGCGAATCTGTGACCCGGCCGTGACACGCCGTCCGCTATCGACGAGCGGGAAACGCCGACTCTGAATACGAAATCTGGTCGGGGGCCCGGGATTTGAACCCGGGGCCTCACGGTCCCGAACTCTGAGAACTCCCGTCCAGGAGTCGTTGGAACGATCGGTTTCGATTCGAAATTTCTAAGGCAGCAACCACGCCGTCCAGATTTGAGGCGTTTTGCCGATGGTTTACTACATGAACTACTACATGGGCCGAGGGTGAGCGCGGACACGGTTCGCGACGCCTACTTGACCATCTCGGGGCGCGGCCTAACATCGACTAGAAATCACTTCCGATGCGCCTATTCCAGAAGGCCGAGCGGCCCGGCACATGAGGGCAGCGTGCGGAGCAGGAAATCGCGCTCAGTGTCGTCCAGCGCCGCTCAATCGGCGGCATCTCGCGTGAGGTCGAGGGTCTGCGCAAGCCGGGCGATGGAGTACGGCAGGCTTGCAAAGATGGTTCGGGATGATCCGAGGTTGGCGCAGTCCCTCACTCGAGGTTTCGAAATCAAGTTGACGATCACCGCTAACGGGACACGTTCATCTGGCGGAAATTCATTACCGGAGACGAACGGACCTCGCGAAAAAATGAGACATCGTCCGGGTTCTGTTGAGCCGACCAGGCCGATCTGTCCAGGACGATCGCGCCGGCGACACGCGTCAGCGCGCCCGCTTGCGCGTGGGCGACTACTGCAACTGCCAACGCTCCACGTCGATGGTGATGAAGTCCGGAGCCGGAAGGACCCATCCGTACTGCACGGGCGTCAGCTTGACTCGACGTTTCGACGCGTAAGGAATGCCGTTGGACGTCCGATGCTCGAAGACCACGTTGGCCACGTCGACGCCAACCGCGGCAGCCACTGGTGCGTAGTCGTTGCGCCTGAGCAGGCCGGTCTTAGTCTCAAACCAGAATCGCTGGATGCGGCTGTGGACCGGTAGGTTGGATCCATAGTCTGCCTGCAGCTCACCATCGCCGAGCTCGGTCCACACGATGTCGGTTCGCATCAGCTGATAGGGCAGCGTCAAGTAGCCCCAGAACGCATAGCCCAGGAAGTAGACGAGATTGAGGCGATCCCATCTGGTGCCCAGGCTTGCGTTCCGCAGGTGCCGGCGAGCATCGTCACGTTCCTCGAGCACTTTTCCATGCGAAGATTCGATCGTCACGCTGAAGCCATCGAGGATTCCGACGTCACCGGACCCGTCAACGGGTTCGATCACCGTGTGCGGCCGCTGCACGTCAACGGTGAACCGGGCGTGCGGTGGGATGTTGATGCCCTTCTGTTGAAAGAGGAGGCCACCGACTGTGACAGTGGCCTGCACCGTATGCGCACCTCTCCAGACCACCTCGCCGCCGTAAGCCTCGAGCGCTCGTGCCGCGGTTGGAGAGAGCTGACCTGGGACCGACGGCCGCACGTTCCCGGACCCCGACAACCCCAGAGCCGCCGCTGTCAACGTGTTCTCATAGACGGTCCACAGAGCAAGGATTCCGAGCAGAGCAAGAAGGATGGCGACGATCGCCGCGACAACCCTGACCAGCGGTCTTCGCGTTGCCATGCGCGCCTCAATCTAACCTCGTCACGCGTCATACGAAGGCAGCAGATCGAGAGCCTCCGACTGCTGGAGGCTCTCGAGAACGGCCGCCTGGCTCGTCAGCTCTTGACCGAAGGGTAGGCGCTTATCCACCGAGGCCCACGTTACCTCCGCCGCCGAGAACTGGACGACCGCTGGACCACTCGAGCACCGGCACCGGATGCCCTCCAGACCTGCGCGACCAGCCGGGCCCAGCGTGAAAATGCCGCCGCCCGCCGAAGGCGATCGGCTCCGTCCACGAGGGTCGTGCTCACGGTTGGGCCCGTACTCCTTCGTGCGTTCCAGGTCGGGCCGGCCCCAAAAGCCGCCTGTGCATGATAACTTACTGGTCGACCAGCAAGTTATGCCTGCTCCTCACAGCAAAATTCGTGATGCCGATCGCTCCCGCCGAGCGATCCTGGACGCGGCCGAGGCCCTGTTTGCCGAGCGCGGCTATCAAGGGGCGACGATCGCCGAGATCGCGGCCGAAGCCGGTGTCTCGAGGGGGACTCCCGCCTACTTCTTCAGTTCCAAGGAAGAGCTCTATCGGGTTGTGCTCGGTCGGGCTTTTAATGAGACGGCGGAGCTGGTGCGGGCCGCGCCCTTCGCCGACACGAGCTTCGCACAGGCCGCGGCCGATTCGCTTGGGCGCTACCTCCGATTCCTCAACGAGCGGCCGAACTTCGTGCGCCTGGTCGTTCGCGAGTGTCTTGACGGTGGCCGCTTCCTAACCGGCTTGCCGGAGCATCTGGGAGCGATCGCGGAAGCGATGGTTGCCCTCAAGAACAATGGTGCCGTTCGCTCCACGGTCGACCCTCGCCACTTTCTGCTGAGCGCAATCTCGGTCTGCTGGTTTCCGCTGGTGGCGCGACCGCTAACCAGCGACCTCGGGTTCGATCCCGATTCGCCCGAGTACATCGAGCAGCGCGCCACCCAGGTCGCTGAGGTGCTGCTCAAAGGAGCACTCGACACTAGATGATTGCGCGCTGGATCGCCGCGGTCGTCGGCGTCTTCTACCTGGGCGCTGGACTCTGGTCGTTTTTGGCGCCGACCGCCTTCTACTCCAATGTCGCGAGCTTCGCGCCCTACAACTTGCATCTCCTCCACGACGTCGGAGCCTTTCAAATCGGCCTCGGCGGGGCGCTGATCGCGGGCGCGCTGGTGGCTCGCGCCCTGTTGCCCGCACTGGTCGGTGCGCTGGCTGGGTCGGTCTTTCACCTGTTGGCGCATGTCTTAGACGTTCGTCTCGGTGGACATCCCGCGACCGACCTGCCTGCCCTATCGGTGCTCGCACTTGCGATCGCCGTAGCTCTATACCTTGAAGTCGCACGGCGAGGGCGCGACACGACGCGATGAGGGTGTTTGTCGCCGGCGGCAGCGGGGTCATCGGACACGCGCTCATACCGCGCCTGGTAGGCGCTGGGCACGAGGTAGCGGTAACGACGCGCTCGCAATCAAAGGTCGCGAGTCTCGCATCGCTGGGCGCAGTTCCATACGTCCTCGATGCTCTTGACGAAGAATCGCTCGCCGCGGCAGTCAGGTCATTCCGGCCGGACGCATTGATGAACCAGATGACGTCGCTACCCCCCCATTACAACCCTCGGCGTCTGAGCTCCTGGTATGCGGCGACCAGCCGGCTCCATGTCGAGGGGACGCGAAACCTGCTCCGAGCAGCCGCCAAGGTCGGTTCGCGTCGCTTCGTCTATCAGTCCATCGCTTTCATGTATGCGATGTCTGGTTCTAAAGTGGTGGACGAAAGCGCTTCGCTAGCGGTTGACGCGCCTGAGCCGTTTGGAGCTCTCGTGCGAGCGACGCTCGAAGGCGAGCAGCTGGCTGTCGGATCACCAGGCATTACCTGCGTGGTGTTGCGGTATGGACAGTTATACGGACCGGGCACATACCTGGCGCGTGATGGTGACTTCCACAAGCAAGCCATGCAGCGCATGCTGCCCATCCTCGGCTCGGGTTGCGGGATGTTCTCGTTCCTACATGTCGAGGATGCCGCGACATCCGCGGTGGCGGCGCTCGAACGAGGATCTGGTGTGTACAACATCACCGACGACCAGCCGGCCGAGGCGAGAGAGTGGATCCACGCTTTTTGCCGCGAGGCCGGCGCGCCTGCCCCAATGCGGCTGCCCGCCTGGATCGGGCGGACCTTGGCCGGCAGCTTTCCGACCGCACTGCTCACTGAGGGCCGTGGCGCTTCCAATGCCAAGGCGAAACTCGAACTGGGCTGGTCGCCTTCCCATCCAACATGGCGGGCCGGCTTCTTCGGTTCAACGTGATCTGTCGCGCCGAGCCTGGGGCCGTGGGCTACCACGCGGTGCGCGGTGATTAGGTGATCGCTACAAGTGACACGGCCAGTGTCACATTAGACAGGCTTGGAGTAGCGCTTGTGAATTCAACGATTGGTCGGGGGGACGGGACACTATTTCAACTCTCGGATCGAACTCGCGGGAGGCGTCCTCAACCTCGTCAAGGCCTCCCGCGACCAGCTCGGAGCACGCTCTCTTCCTTGACGACTAGTCGCGCGCGCGCAGCGTGGGAAGGTTCTTACGTTCCGTTCGCGGCCACACTTAACTGATTCGCAACGTAAATAGCGACCTTTGTTCAGGTTGCCAGCCGGTATTGACGATCAGGCTGAGGCGTCGCCGAGTCGGGGCCGATCTGCCCGATTCAGGAAAGTTTCAACTTGTGCGATGGCCTGGTGACATTCGGGCAGTAAAGTCATCTGCTCAAAGGTGTGAATCAATCCCGGCCAGATCCTGAGCGTCACGTCCACTCCTGCGTCGCGAGCTCGACTGGCCAGGCCGACGGCGTCATCCATAAGCACCTCGTGATCCCCCGCCATCACGAGCAGCGGCGGCAGGCCATCGAGGTCGGCGTATAGGGGCGAGATCAGCGGGGAGTAGGGATCCTGTCCGGCCAGGTACCACTTGCTTACCATCTGAAGAAATGCGGGAGTCAGGAGGTCGCGTCGCCCGTTGCTGCGAATCGAGTTCCCTGTCCACGCAAGATCCACAGTCGGTGAAAGGCACACCACGCTGTGCGGCAGTGCTTCCCCGGCATCTCGCAGAACCAGCACCGTTGAGACTGCCAGGCCGCCACCAGCGGAGTTGCCGGCGATGACGAGGTTGGCGGCTGAGACTCCACTCGCAAGCAGCCAACGATAAGCAGCGACGCAGTCTTCTAAAGCTGCGGGGAACGGGTTCTCAGGGGCGAGGCGATAAGTGAGATGGAGGGTTCGCATTCGCAACGTCTTTGAGAGCCGCCCGGCGAAAGCCCGGTGACTGTCGACCGAACCCGAACACCACCCGCCTCCGTGCAAGAAGAGCATGACCCGCTCCGAATCGACGGCCTCCGGGATGAGCCATTCCATGCGGAGCCCGTCGGCTTCGACGTGCTCGCCCCGCACGCCGTCTGGTGCCTGCGTCACGCGCGAACGAGCGCGCATTTTGGCGATCGTGACACCGTCCCGAAAGACCCACCTGGCGATCGGCGGAAGCGCAAGGCCGACCATTTGGGCCCTCAGGCTCGGCATTCCAACGGAAGCATAGTCTCGACTAATCTGCGGAGCTGGACAACTCCGAACACCTTCTCGGAGCAGTTGCCGATGCGTTGGCCACGCACTATAGAAATCGATGCTGCGGCACAGCCGCGGACGATCCCTCTAAAAAAATAATCGTTGGGCAGTGGCGCTTAAAATCGCGCAACATCGCCAGAGCACGAATCCCGTTCGCTGGTCCGGCGATGGCCATGCCCAAGTCCCCAATATGTGGGACCGTCAAAGAGTCCATATGTTGAGGTCACTCGACCAAAGTCCTGGTCGGGGGCCCGAGATTTGAACCCGGGGCCTCACGGTCCCGAACCGTGTCGGTGCTGTGTCCTCCAGTGTCCCGGCGGCTCCCCAGATGCCCGCCTGAACTCAAATTGCCGCTCCTTGGTGTCCGTCTGTGTCCCCCTACATCCCCCTGGTGCCGGGAATCTGTGCCCCGGCTGTGCCCCGGCTGTGCCCCGGCGAGTGCCTCAAGAGATGGCGGCCGTGCCGATTTCGTCGGCAAGCCCGCTATGGATTGCCGAGGTGGTGATCGTTTTCTCGGGCTCGTATGGAGCGCAGTGATTGGCTGGCGGCTGCAGACTACCAAGGAGGTATTCGATCGGTTGGTGACGCCTATCCAATCTGGGCACTGGCTGCCCTCATTTCGGGCCTCGCCCTATGGATCCATTAGCTACCTGTTTCCGTCATCTCTACTAGGTAAGAGGCGGGGACGCGCCTTCAGTGCTGCCTCGCGAAGGCGATCGCATCACCTGCTGCGGGCTCAGGATGTGCGACTCATTCTCAGGTAGCCAAGTTCGTGGCGATTGGGCGACTGAGTTCAATGTGCGCAGTGGTTGAATGTGCCCGGTGAGCGCCGGTCACCACCACTCATCAGCCCATTACGGCAACAAGGATGCGGTCAGGGCCGTAATCGTCAGCGCCGTTGCGCTCGGTCTCGCCGCTCTCGCAGAGATCACTTCTTCGGTCGTCAGCGGATCCGCGAGTGTGCTGGCGGACGGGCTCCATAACTCTGGGGATGTCCTGACCAGCTTCATCCTTCTCTTCACCTTCGCTCTTGTGCGACGACCGGCAACCAGGCGATTCTCATCGGGCTACGGCCGTTTCGAGGATGTGGCGACGTTGCTGATCATCGTCGTCATCATCATTACCGCAGCGGTTGCCGCCGGCGAATCGGTGGCCAAGCTCATCTATCCAGCCACCTACTCAAACATTCCTTTGAGCCTGGGAGCCGCTCTCGTTGGTGTGGTCGCCAACCTGGGGGTGTCCGAGTACAAGATCAGGGTCGGCCGCGGCATTGGGTCCGAATCCTTGAAAGCGGACGGCATTCACTCGCGGATTGACGCCCTTGTCTCGGCGGGCGCGTTCGTCGGAATTGGGCTCGCCGGGCTAGGCCTCAGGCTTGCCGATCCGATCGTCGGCATCTTGATCACCTTGGCCATCGTTTATGTCCTGGCGGGGACGGTGAAGCAGCTCTATTACCGGATGATGGACGCCGTCGATCCAACCATCGTTGACGAAATCTCGAGCGCAGCGAAGTCAGTCCCAGGCGTTCTCGAGGTTCACGATGTGCGGGTTCGCTGGGTAGGGCGCGAGTTGGTCGCCGTCATGCACGTCGCCACCAATCCGAAGTCAACGCTCGAGGATGCCCACGCTCTCGCCATGCGCGTTGAAGACGCGGTGTGCCACGAAGTGCCCGCCGCCCGACTCGACATTCACATGGACCCGGGGACCGCCAAGCACCAACATGCCGTGGTCGGCACGCCGCACGATGAAGAAGATGACGACGACGACCATGACCATCGCCATGAGGATTCTCACGGGCACGATGGCGACCATGGCCACGACTGAACGAGGCGGCGCGAGCGGGGCCTGAGCTGTCATGGCACATGCATCTCGTGGTCGGCCGGGCGCCGCGCGAAGGCTGCGTAAAGTCCGATGTCGTAAGTGATCTTGAGGATCCCTGCCAGGAGGAATGGCGCACCGAACGCCGCCGACTGGATGGCGATCCCGGCGATGGCTGGTCCGAGAGCCTGCGTCACTCCGCGCAGGGTGCCGGTGAAGGCGAGCGCCCCGGCACGCTCTGAAGGCGGGACTATCGACGCCACGTACGCCTGGCGCGCGGGCACATCCATCTGCGCGATGCTGAAGCGGAGGATCAGGAGGGCCACAGCGACGGCGAGGTTGGGACTGAATGCGACGAGCATAAGAAGGACATTGCTCGGCAGATGCGTAAAGACCATCGTCCGCACGAGTCCGATTCGATCCGCGAGCCGGGACGCAACCTCAAACGAGCCGGCCTGAACGAGGGCCATCGCCCCAAGCGCCGGACCGATCACCTCGGTCCCGACGCCAAACCGGACATGAAGCCAATAAGCGATGACTGCCTGGAGTACCAGTCCGCCGCCCAACGAGTCCACGGCGAACAGGGCAGCGAGACTGGTGAGTGGTCTGAGTGACGTTCGACTCAAGATCGGCCCAGGCGGCGGACTCTCGACACGCCGCGACAGCAGCAGGCTGAGCGCGGCGGTGGCTATGCCCACCGCAGCAAAGAGTAGGAACAGCCCTGGATACGCTCCGGCGTTGTAGCCAAACCGCCCGCAAGCCCACCAGCCGCCACCGCCAAACCCCCGGTGAGCGAGTAGCGTCCAAACGCTCGATTGCGGCGACCGGCTGTGACCGATTCGGTCAGCATTGCCTGCTCGAGAGCGAGAAACGGTCCCAGGTCCACCCCGGCCGCGCCCAACATGCCGGTTGCCCCCGCGAGCACAAGAAGTGGAGGCTGGGTGGCGAGTGCAAGGTCGGCTCCGGTTAGCGCCATCAGGAGCCCGACACCGGCGAGGACTGTCCGGCGGCCAATCCGCGACGCCACGCCTGCGAGCGGTAGTCCGTAGAACGATGCCGCCAATACCCCGATCGCCAATGCGCCACCGAGTGCTCTTGCACCCAGTCCCCGGTGTTCCAGCTGGATGCCGAGAAGGACCGGCATAAAACCGAACGCGAAGCTTCTTAGAACACGCGCCGCCAGCAGAAGGCGATAGTCACGCCTCATCTCAGACACTTACGACGCGCGTCAAACTCCGTTCAGACTCGACTCTGCGGATCGAGCCGCACTTTCAGGGCAGCTTCTTGATCTGTAGGTTGCGGAACTGAACTCGGGTTGGGAAGTCGTGGGCCTGCAATGCCAAATAGCCGGCGCCCTGCCTGGTGCTTACGTATGAGTTGACATGTGTGCCGTTCAAGGTGACGTTGAGCTGCGGGCCATTGGCCTCAATCAGGTACGTGTTCCACAACCCGATTGGTTGGATTGGAAAGGAAGTGGGTGCCTGGAGCGCGTAAACCGCACCCGTGCGATGGATGTTCGCCCCGTCAGGCGCTCCCACATCGTCGATCTGGATTTCGTGTGTCGGGTTCGAAAATGACGTCACGCGGCCACCGGCCCATTGCGGTAGTCGCTGAGCAAGCCGCCGAGGCGTGTGCTGTGTTCGACTCGGCCACCGGCCGCATGCACAGGGTCGTTGCGGGACGCTAGAGGTCGCAGGTTCCGGCTCCGATGGGGGCGCTCATGGTTGTAGTGCAGGCAATACTCATGGATGACCGTCTCGAGGTGGCGTTGGTTGACAATCAGCATCCAGTCGAGGCATTCGCGACGGCAGCTCCCAATCCAGCGCTCGGCATAGGCATTTGCCATTGGCGCCATCAGCGGGGTCAGGATCACCCGGGCGCCTTGCGATTGGAAGACCCGATCGGCTTGGAACGCGAACTTCTTGTCCCGATCGTGAATCAGCGCGCTGAGGTTGATCCCTTCGTCCTCGAGCTTCCAGCTGAGATTGCGGGCTTGTTGGGTGACCCAGGCAGCATTTGGTTCCGAGGTGCAGCTCGCGAGCAAGACTCGACGCGACGCCAGATGCACATATATAAGGACGTAGAGCCGCTTGAAGAATATCGTGTCCACGCTGAAGAAATCGGCCGCCACCAGGGTCTCGGCATGCGCGGCCAGGAATTGCTTCCAGGTCGGCTGAGACCGTCTGCCGGCAGGCGGAATACCGGCGGCGAGCAGCACAGATCGGATCGTGGTCGCAGCGACTTGGTGGCCAAGCTTCAACAGCTCGCCGCGGATCCGGAAGTAGCCCCAGCCCGGATTTTCGCGCGCCATCCGGACAATCAGCTGGCGGCACTCCCCTGAGATCGGCGGCCGACCACGGCGCGGTCGGCCTTGGTAGGCCGCCCACTTCCTTCGCACCAGTGCAAGGTGCCAGCCGAGCACCGTCTCCGGTTTCACCAGCAATCCCGCCCAGCCCGATCTCGGGATGCGTTCGCGAAGGGCCGCAAAAACCATCCGATCGCCTTGACTCCATCGCACCCGGTCGATCTGCCGCTGCAGAACCTGGACCTGGCGCCTTAGGGCTAGCACTTCGGCCTGCAGCCCGGCTTGGTCGCAATGGCTGGTCGCCAATGCATCCAGCAAGACGCGAAGGAGTGAATAGATAAGAGAGACGACCACCCGGCCGGCAATCCTATCCGGCCGAGGTCATCGCTCGCTCAAAGCTATCGAAGCGCGGACGTATTTATTGAACCCCACAAGGTGCACATCTCATGGAACACAAGGAATTCGATCCCAGACGAACGGGAGATGTGTGTGATCGTTGGGCTGGCTTCATCATGAGCGGCTACGAATGAATCACTGCTCCAACCCGGAGACAGGAGGGGTTTCGGTTTGAGGTTCGTGTTTACTGCCTTGCCGGGATCTGGCCATATCCATCCGATGATCCCAGGGGCGCAGGCGCTGACAGCACGGGGGCACGAGGTGACGTTCGCCACGTCTCCCGCTTCGGTGGGTTACTTGCACAAGATTGGCTTCGACGCCATCGGGGTAGGCCCCGAGTGGGTAGAGGGCGGCGATGACTCGATCTCAATCCGCCTCATTTCGCTCGACGTCCCGGGGCAACTCCGACTGTTCATCGAGATCGCCTCCATGGGTGCGATTACAGATCTGCTCGACTTCTTCTCCAAGCGGCGCCCCGATGCGGTCGTGAGTGAAGACTACGAATATGCCGGACGCCTAGCAGCCGAACTCGCAGGTGTCCCGGCGGCGACTCACTCAGTTACCGTCCGCTTGCCTCGAGGAATGAGCCGGCCCATCATCGGACCTGATCTACTCAGACTACGAACGAGCCTTGGACTCGACCCCGACCCGGAGCTCGATCGCGTGTACGGCCAACTTTATCTAGACTCCGTGCCCTTGAGCCTGGCACTGCCAGAGGCGCGCCAGCTCCCCTTTAGCCATCGCCTCAGACCAGTTGTCTTCGATACCAGCGGTGGCGAAGGCCTACCGCTCTGGCTCGACGAACTGCCCGACCAACCCATCATCTACGCAACCCTCGGGACCGTTTTCAACCGTACGCCCCGCGTACTGGAGGCGGTCATCGAAGCGATGACGGGGGAACCGGTCACGATGATCGTAACTACCGGCCGGAACCGCGACCCGGGCGAGCTGGGGCGGCTGCCTACGAACGTCCGTGCCGAGCGATACATACCCCAGAGTGGTCTCTTCCCCAGGTGTTCAGCTGTAATCACACACGGCGGGTTCAACACATTGGTCGCGGCGCTTAGCCACGGGCTACCGGTCTACTTTCTGCCGCTGTCAGCAGACCAGCCATGGAACGCACAGCGTGCAGTTGAGCTGGGCTTTGGCCTGAGCGCGGGGGAATTAGGCCCCAACAGTATTCGTCCCGTGGTGAGGGCAGAGAGACTGGATCCGGCGCAGATCAGAAACGCCATACGGCGCCTACTGTCGGAACAGAGTTTCAGTCGAGCGGCGGCTGCCATCCGAGCCGAAATCGAGGAACTACCCGGACCGGACCACACCGCCGACTTGCTTGAGCGATTGGCGACCGAGAAAGGCCCCATTCTCGCGAAGGCCTAGCAGCCCCGCGAGCCAACGGGCGGTCCGTCATGTCATCGCCGTTGATCCCATTTTGCCCAACGCGGTGAGTTCCGCCGGAAATTGTGAACGGCTGTGCACCGGCGACTCCAGACAAGGTCCTGGAAACGCCTGTTTGAACTCGAAAATGGTCGGGGGGACGGGACACTATTTGAACTCGCAGATCGACCTCGCAGGGAGCGTCGTCAACCTCCTTAGGAGGCATCATGGCTTGCTTTTGATCGACCCTCAAGAGCCGGCCGGTGTTCAGCGAGGGCTAGTTCACGCTTCGAGTGAAATCACTCTCTTGCCGCGCAATCCCGCAAACTCGCGCTTCTACCGGACCTTCAGCGCTCGTCACTCGCACTAGCATTTGGCTGTGGGCCCGTTCCGAAAGCGTGGGCGGGGCGACCTCGTTGAAAGCGAAGAGGGATTCACAGTCGAACTGACTGTCTCCGACTTCCCGGGGGTCAGGTTCCGATACAAAGAAGGCCCTCGCACGATGGACGTTTCTGGTGAGGCGATGGCGAAGCCCGCCAATTTGTTCGTGCTTTACCGATCGAGCATGGCTGGTTGGGAACCGCCTAATGCCTTAGAGACCGTCGATGATGCTACCCGCCAAACGGTACTCGACCGCATCATGGCAGCGCTGAGTTACGCAGGCTACGTCATCGAACCCGATGGTCCCTTTCCGACGGTACGCAACCAGCTGGAAGGGCAGGTCCAGTTGAAACAGACACTTGCAAAACTGAGACGGAAATGGCGCGATGAGAAGGAAAACCCGCCTGTTCCCTGGCAAGGCCCGAACACTCCTAGGTAAGCCTCAGGGAATCAGTAGATACCGGCTCATCTTTTCGGGTGACCGGGGTTGTCTCCGTCCTCCCCTCTTCTGGCACAAGTCACACGAAATAGCGACTTATCGCGACCATCGAAAGCGCGAGGCTTAGTTCTCAAACCGGTCAGATCCTCAGAGATCGCACTCGATCCTTTCGGACGGATTACAAGTTGACCTTAGTTTGGAGGGCCAACCCCGAGCGCTGGGCATAACGCCCTCCGACATGGTTTTCCGCCAATATCGCTCAGGTCGGGATGTCCTCGCTAAAAAAATATGGCCTGTCGTCTACCGAGAGTTCAAATCCCATCCGGGTAAGGTTTGGGTCCAGTCACGCCTACACCACATCGTGTGGTAGGGCGTTCGTCAGCTGCGATATGAAGGGGTCCCCGGTCGACCAATTTGGTCGGGGGCCCGGGATTTGAACCCGGGGCCTCACGGTCCCGAACCGGCCTAATGTCGTGTCCTCCGGTATCCCAGCGGCTCCTCCAGTGTCCTCCAGTACTCAGCCGCCGACCTCGCCATGTCCTTTCGTGTCCTCCTGTATCCGCTGGGTTCCGCGAATGCGTGACACGGCTGTGACCTCCAGGGGCTCGGAGACTTACTCCCAATCCTCCAGATTGCCCAGTTTCGACTCCGTCGCGGAGGGCCGCGGTAGGCTCGAACCACCTACTTCGGTGTTGTCGCGACGTGAACGACGTAGCGTCGAATACGCGACAGCGAACGACGTGACGCGGCGTTATTGGTCGCGACACGACGCGAACCTGGGTCGTCGGTACGTTCACGTCAGCGTTCACATGTCCAACAAGTACTCTGCTGACCGTG
>Ga0209180_10001069_pt1 | contig 13478 bp, 10 predicted proteins | sample CZO8metaG_3_FD_188355 | JGI IMG/M metagenome (GOLD analysis project Ga0209180, IMG submission 188355) | Vadose zone soil microbial communities from the Eel River Critical Zone Observatory, Northern California, USA - CZOApr15con2H2.8 metaG... | ecosystem: Environmental > Terrestrial > Soil >...
GGAACTCAATCACCCCACGAAGTTTCAAACCACGGTCAATATTCCAATTTACGATCCGGATGGAATCGGGCGAAAAAAGATTCCAGCGTGGGACTGAAAAATTGCCGCTTTCAATCTCCTGTGTGGCATTCATATGCGTTCATGAATCTTGCCGATGGCTCTTTTGGCGTCGACCCTCGCAGCGGCAAGAAGCACACATTCCTCCATGCTCCTTTATTCATAGCGTGCATGCACATCGCCATCGGTTCAGCCTCGCCTCCCCTCTTGAACCGGTCCGGTACGCAACGATCGCTCCGTGAATACGTTCCGTGAGTTCCGCTCTTTCGGGAGCTCCGCGCCTTCAACAACTAAGAGACAGTTAACGGCAGCGCAAGTTGTCAACAACTCGTCGAAACCGTCGAAGCCTTGCCGTGGACCTTCCGAGCCCACGTTCGATCGGTCCACACCTGTCTGTGCGAACGCTTCTCAAGCCGTTGATAAGAATCAACATCCGGAGCAGGCACTCATGGACCGTCGATTGGAAGGACTCATGCTTCGTTGAAGCGAATGCGGGGATGGATGCATTGGACGAAGTCACAAAGGACGTTGCCGATGAGAAGCGTCTTCATCGCTTTCGTCGCGGCATGCAGCCTGACTTCGCCCGGAGTCTTTGGGCAGACTCCTGCGGCTACGGGCCGCGTGGAAGGGGCTGTCTTTGTCGGAGTTTCTTCCGGGCACGCCTTCGCAGCGGGCGCGACAGTCAGGCTATCCGGTCCTGTGGTTCTTGAAACGGAAACGGACGAGAACGGCAACTACACATTCGCGGCAGTCGCTTCCGGAACCTATCGAATAGAAGCTTTTCTTTCGGGTCTCGATGCCGCACAGACGATAAGCGTCGAGGCCGGCAAGATTGTTCGAGCAGAGTTGCAATTGAAGCCTGCCGATGTGAAGAGCTCCGTCACCGTAACTGCAACTGCGTCTGAGACGAAAGACCCCGCTCCTTCTGAAACTATTTCTGAAAAGACACTACGTGATGCTCCCAACGTGAACGAACGGTTTGAGAGTTCGCTTCCTCTGGTTCCCGGAGTTTTGCGGGGGCCCGATGGCCACATCAATCTCAAGGGCGCTCGCAACACTCAGAGCGGAGCGCTGGTGAATAGCGCGAACGTAACTGACCCCGTGACCGGCGGCCCGGCCATCAACCTTCCAATCGATGTCGTGTCGTCGGTACAAGTCATTTCGAATCCCTATGATCCCCAGTATGGGAAGTTCACAGGGGCGGTTTCCACGGTAGCGACAAAGACCAGCGATTACGAGAAGTTTCATTTCTCCATCCAGAATTTCCTGCCACGACTGCGAGATCGCGACGGCAGCATTATGGGCCTTGGCGCCGCCACCCCACGAACCACCATCACCGGCCCAGTGTGGAAAGATCGCATCGCCATCACGCAGTCCTTCGAATATCGTTATGTTCGCACGCCAGTAAATAGCCTTCCACCTTCAAAACGAGATACGAAACTCGAAAGTTTCGATTCCTATACGCAAATCGACTTTATTCTCAGTCCGAAGCAGACAGCTGCGGTTTCGGTTGCAGTGTATCCGCAAAAGTTGGACTACCTCGGGCTTAGCACCTTTACACCTCAGCCGTCGACGCCGGATTTTCATCAGCGCGGGGAGCAAATCAACGCGCAGGATCATTACGTCATCGGCCAGGCGGGCCTGCTGAATTCGCAGTTCAGCTACAAGCGCTTTGACGCCGACGTCACTGCGCAGAGCAACGATCCGTACCGTCTGCTGCTGGAGACCACTGAAGGCGGTTTCTTCAATCGGCAGGCGCGTCGAACTTCCCGCACCAGCTTGCAGGAAACTTATCAGTTAGCGCCCTGGCAGTTCGCCGGTTCGCACCAATTCGCGGTGGGCCTGATCTACGAACACTCTGCATACCAAGGCCGCCAGAGGTTTCTGCCGGTAGAGATTGACGGGGCGTTGAACGAACCAGTGGAACGCATCTCCTTCACTTCCCCAACTTCATTCCGCATTAGTCAGAACGAGACGGCCTGGTTCGCCGGCGATCAGTGGGCGATCAACCCACGTTTGACCTTGAGCTTCGGCTTGCGCTTCGACAACGACACGATCACGAGTTCCACCCATGCCGCTCCTCGCACCGGATTTCTCCTGTCACTGACCGGGGATGGAAAGACGCTGCTGAAGGGCGGCGTTGGCCGGTTTTATGACCGCGTCCCGCTCACGGCTCCCACGTTCACTGATCTTCCGGATCGCACTGTCACTGTGGTCGACCAGAACGGCGTGGCGCTTAGTTCTGTGTCCTATCAGAACAAAATAATTGGCGAGCTCCGAAGCCCGCGCAGCACGTCGTGGAATCTGGAACTCGATCGCCAGATTCTTGCGGGCTTGTTGCTGCGAATCGCCTACGAACAACGCAACACCACCGACGACTTTGTCGTTTCGCCGGTCTCCTCCGGGACGACAGGAGCCCTTGAACTCTCAAACGGTGGCAGCGATTCCTACCGAGAGTTCCAGGTGACGGCTCGCTACCAGCTAGCTCACCATTTGCTGAATGCTTCGTACGTCCACTCCCGTGCTTTTGGCGACCTTAACGATCTCAATCAGTTCTTCGGGAATCTCGCGCAACCGGTCATCCAGCCGGATGCCCGAGGGAGATTGCCGTTTGACGCACCCAACCGTTTCCTGTTCTGGGGCACATTTACCGGCCCGTTGCACCTAACACTCGTTCCCGTTTACGACCTGCACACCGGATTTCCCTACTCCGTCGAAAACGAACTCCGCGAATATGTTGGACCGCGAAACGTCCATCGCTTCCCGCGTTTCTCTTCATTTGACCTGCAGATTACGCGCCCGATAACACTTCACTTTGGGGAGAAGCGCATACACGCGCGCGCCGGAGGCGGTGTTTTCAATCTTTTCAACCACTTCGATCCACGAGACGTACAGAACAACCTGACCAGCGCCAGGTTCGGGGAGTTCTTCAACTCATCTTGGCGTGAATACCGCGGAAAATTTGTTTTGGAGTTTTAACGATGAGAAATCGCCTCTTGCTTGCTGCTTTGTTTCTGCTTCCGGCGTCTGCCGCTGCGGCGGACGAATCCCCGTCTATCCCGACTGCTGAGGAAATCGTCGCACGGATGGGTTCTCGAGACCTGCAGCGCCAGGTCTCCATTGAGGGATACGCCGGAATGCGGCGGTACGTCCTCGATAATCAGCATCTCCACAAACGCGCGGAGATGCTCGTGCAGGTGCAAGGCGACCCGGACGGCACAAAACATTTCGAGGTCGTGTCGGAAGAAGGCTGGAAAGCAGCGCACAAGCATGTTTTGCGAAAGATGCTGGAATCGGAATCGGAGACGTCGCATCCCGAAGCTCGCGCCAAAGCTAGAATCAATCCCGAAAACTACGACTTCAAAATGGCTGGAACGGAAGTAATTGACGGCCGCGCAGCTTATGTTTTAGAAGTCAGCCCCAAACGCAAAGAGAAATACCTATTTCGCGGCCGCATCTGGGTGGACGCGGAGGATTACGCGCTGGCCCGCGCAGAGGGCCATCCTGCAAAGAACCCTTCGTTCTGGACGAAGAGCACGGACTTCGTCCAGATCTACCAGAAAAATGGCCCTCTCTGGTTTCCCCGTTCGACGCAAAGCGTCACTGAAGCCCATATTTTTGGCACAACGGACGTGAACATCGAGTATTTCGATTACGCGCCCAAGACGGTGCACGCCCCTGACAACTCCGTAATGTCCGCAAAGGAGATGCTGAAGCCATGAATCACACAAGGACCTTCCTTTGGTCCGCAGCAGAGCTTCTTTGCGAAAATCACCGATTCACTAAGGTGGGCCAGCCATGACGGCCGTCAATGAGTGCTTGATTCTCGCTGCCGGCAATGGAAGTCGGATTGCATCTGTGTCCGGCGGCGTCCCCAAACCCCTGGTGCCCCTGCGCGGCATACCACTTCTCGAGCACGTCATGACCTCGTGTCGGGAAGCCGGAATTACGAGATTTGTGGTAGTTGTTGGGTACCGTGCCGACCAGATCCGCCGTTGGTTCGCCGAGCGGCCGTTTGGCGGCATTTATGTCACCCTGATCGAAAACCCGGAATACCACAAAGCCAACGGCGTCTCTGCCCTGTCTGCTAAAAATGAACTTCGCAATCCATTTTTGCTTCTCATGTCGGACCACATTTTCGAGCCGAAAACAGCCAAGGGCCTAGCGCAGCAACCACTGGCAGATGGCGAGGTGATTCTTGCAGTCGACCACAATGTGGATCGTGTTTTTGACCTCGACGACGCAACAAAGGTCAAATGCGAAGCGGATCATATCGTCGATATCGGCAAAGATCTTGCCCGTTATGACGCCCTCGACACAGGCATGTTTTTGTGCAGCCCGGCACTCTTCGACAGGCTCGAATCAGCAAAAAGAGACGGGAGCTGTTCGTTGTCGGATGGTATGCGCCAACTTGCGCGCGAGCAGAAACTGAGAGCCTTTGATATCGACGACGCACACTGGCAGGACGTCGACAGCCCCGAAGCATTGGCTCACGCCGAAAGCATCTTTGATGTGGACTTTCCTGAAAACCCGCTCGCGGAGAGTTTGGTCGATGCTTAGAATCCCATCAAAAGCACAACTTCCGGTTCGTCTCATCGCGATCGCCATGAGCGCAGGCTTCTTTCTTTACCTTATCTGGCGAAGTGGTCCCAGCAAGCTTTGGAAAAGCCTCTCCGAACTCGGTTGGGGGATCATTTTAGTGATTGCCCTGGCCGGAGTCTCGCACCTTGCGAGGACCTGGGGCTGGCGGCTTACACTCGGTGACGACCAGCATAAGATCTCCTTTTCGCGTTTGGTGGGGCTTAGACTGGGAGCGGAAGCCGCCGGACAACTCGGGATCCTGGGGCAGACGCTTGGAGATTCTGTCCGAGTGTCACGCATGAGTGCGGAAATACCCGTTGCCAGTGGTCTCGCCTCGGTGACTTTCGATCGCGGCCTCTATGTCGTGACGGCGACCGTAACCACGATCGCGGGGATTCTGGCTGCCCTGCCCCTCGTGGGGCTTTCCCGGGCTCTGCGCCTGTATGCGAGTCTGTTCGCTTTTGCACTGATCGCCTTTCTGATGCTGACGTTGTTCGCGGTTCGAAAGCGTTGGCCCGTGCTTTCGTGGAGCGTTCGCAGCATCGCTCGCATTCCCTCTCTCAAAAGTTGGATCGAAAAAAGGTATCTGATGGTGCAGTCCGTTGAGAATGCTCTGTTCGATTTCCATCACAAGACCCCCCAAGCATTTTGGGGAAGTTTTTCTCTTAATTTGGCCGCTCAGTGCATGGCTGTTTCGGAGGTGTGTTTGATCCTCTGGCTGATGGGCGTGAAGATTGGTTTCTTCAGTGCTCTGGTCATCGAAGCGTTGACCAAGCTCGTGAACGTCCTAGGCAATTTCAACCCAGGGAACATTGGAACCTACGAGGGTGGAACCATGCTGATTGGCAAGATGTTTGGCTTAAGTAGTGCGACCGGATTGGCTTTGGGATTATCAAGGCGATTGCGGTCCTTTTTCTGGGCCGCGGTTGGCACCATTTGTTTCATCTTGCTGACGCGCTCACGAAAGCACCGTGGATCCAAGACCCTCGGGAGCACAACCGCAACGGTCGCGACATCTCCCAGAGCGCGAGCGAATTCCCCAAGCAACCGTTCACCGCAAAACGAAATCGTGTTCGCCATTTTCCTCGCCGAAGGAGAGGCCACAAGCAGCCAATTCAGCGCTCCACTCTCTCGAGTCGGCACGCTGCCAATCCTGCTCCGAACGATACTCGCAGCGCAAAAGGCCGGAGCTAGACGCATCGTGGTGGTGGCCGATCCCAACACCAGGCGAAAAGTGCGGCGCGCGTTGTTTTTTACTGGGCGACTTCCCGAATCTGTCGAGTGGATAGAGGTAGCCGCTGGCACATCTCTTTCCCAACGATTACTGCTCATTGCCAATAAGGCATCTAGTGAATGGTTGGTTCTGGTTGACGGAAACACAGCGTATCATCCAACCTTGCTTCGGAAGGCCGGTGAGTCGGGTAACAAACGCACTGCGTTGGCGCTGACGAGCGGCGACAAACCTGCCGGCATTTTTGCGCTGCCAGTGGAGATGATCCGCGATTTCGCAGAACGCTGCCCCACGCAAGCTGGAACGCTCGAGGAACTGCACGCGTCACTCACCGAGATGCAATCCGTCGTTTCCATGCCGGTCGCGGAGGAACAATGGCAGCACGTCAATACTCCCGAAGACCGCCTGTCCGCCGAAAGAAAACTGGATCGCTGGCTGGTCAAACCTACGGACGGCATCTACGCGCGATTGAATCGCCGGATTTCCATTCCCATCAGCCGGCAGCTCATTAAATTCCCCATCACTCCGAATATGGTAAGCATATTCACATTAGGAGTTGGGATTGCTGCCGCTGGCTTCTTTGCTTATGGCGGTTACTGGAGCACTTTGCTCGGCGCGTTTCTATGCCTCTCCGCAAGCATCCTGGATGGGTCCGATGGAGAGGTCGCTCGCTTGAAACTCCAGGAATCCGATTTCGGTTGCTGGCTGGAAACAATTTGCGACTACGCGTTCTATCTCTTTCTTCTTGTCGGCATGACCATCGGACAGTGGAGAAGCTCGGGAACAAGAACGTACCTGGTATATGGCGGCCTGCTCCTTTTTGGAGCCTTAGCAAGCTTCCTCGCCCTTGGATGGGAGCGGCGTCGCCTTGCTTCTGGACGTCCGGAGCAGCTACTGAAAATCTGGCAGGGCCACGCGGAGAGCCGGCCGTCGAATCCTTTCTTGTATTTTGGGCGGCGTCTGGAGTTCATCGTCCGGCGCTGTTTTTTCCCTTATGCCCTGCTCTTCTTTGCGCTCTTTAATCTCATGAGCGTGGCGTTCGTTTTGAGCGTGATTGGAGCAAATCTGGTTTGGCCCATCGCGCTGTATTCCTCGCACGCTTTTGCGGGAGGCCGGAGTTCAGCGCCAAGGATTCCGGAAGCTTCCGCCCGGCCAAGAACCAGCATGCGTCAATATGCGCCTGTCCAGTCTTAAAGGTCGATTATTGATGCCACGAGAGTGAACCTGGGAGGACGTGGACCACGTTGCCTCTCGCACTAAAGATGGAAGTGTTTTGCATCACTCGGGCGGACTTGACAACGCAACAGAGTGAAACGTCTGCAGGAATAACATCCTTGCAATTTACATTTGTCGTTGCAACGACTCCAGTTCGGTGCGACAGGTGTCACTGAACTGCCTCAACGGATCTTGGCCATTCACGGCCCGAGACTCAATCTGGTCAGCCGTCAGGTTGGGCTGCGGGTACGTGTTCACAATAGTTTTTATGACCTTTTCTGCTGTTTGCAGAACGGGCTCCGAAGAACTGAGCCGAATGCGGCTCAGCAGCGCGTAAACTGGTAACAGTTTTTGAAGATCACTGACGTTGTGCTGCATGGCGTCGACCAGCAAGCGCGCGCTTTCGCCAATGAAGTCGGAATACAGCGCCTCCCGTCGCGCAATCTGCTTTCCCAACAAGTCGCGCCGGTCCTGATGCCTCGCTGTGATCCACGTCCCGACGGCCGAGCCCAATGCGCCGACGAGCGAACCAGCGATAGCCGCTAGGGCAGTGATTATCACCGAATTTATAGGTGCTCCGAACGTATCTGCTCCTTGATTGCTTCGCCGATGCCTTACATGAGCCACCTGCAAGCAACAAAGCACTGGTATTTCCAATAAATCGAATTCTTCCAAGCTCATTTAAATACCGTATTGACAAATGCTTGGCGAGCGCCAGAGAGCGCGAGTCTGCCTCACGATGGAAGATTGGATGGCTAAGCTTTGACAGTTTGGGCGCGTTATTGACACCTGGGCGCCGTCATGTTTGCCAGGCGGTACGCGACAAATCCTCGACCATTTTGTCAATCAAGAGACGCAACAGCACCCGCAGCAATTCGTCACTGTTTGTTTTCGTCATCCGTAAGACGCTCAATCAACGCAGTTTGTGGTTTCGCGCTATGACGCAATCGCTTGGACACCGCATTGCATGGTACCCGTGTGCAGAGAATCTTGCCCTTCAACTGGGATTGCTGTCACCAACCTGAAGTTCTTAGTGGGGATGCTTGATGAGGATCGTCGAGACAATGCAAAAGGCGGATTGGCCAGCGATCATCAGCCGAGTTGTGGGTGTTGCGGTTCTCGTCGCGGGCGTGCTTCTCGCCGCAGGGTTGTGCACCGCAGCTCCGCAGGACAACTCCGTTCCCAGCATCTTCGATTCGCACTCCACGCCAGCGGATTCGATCCGCCATCTGTCCCATTTCGTCCTCGGTATCACTGGGCTGATTTTTCTCGTCGTGTTCAGTTTATTGAGCTATGTCGTTGTGAAATTCCGTAGGAGAGTGGCGGACGCAGAGCGTGAGCCAGCGCAAGTGTATGGAAGCACGCAGATTGAGCTGGCCTGGACCATCATTCCGATTCTGATCGTTGTTGTCCTTTTTCTGGCGACTGCGCGAGTGATTCACGCGATCCAGGACGCGCCGAGGCCCGCAGAGGCGGTGGAGGTGACCGCAATCGGGCATCAGTTTTGGTGGGAATTTCGGTATCCCAAGCTTGGCATCGTCACCGCAAACGAACTCCATGTCCCTGTGAGCGACGCTGCTTATCCCACACCGACATTCTTGAAATTGCTTTCCGCCGACACGGATCACAGCTTCTGGGTACCTCAGCTTGCAGGAAAGACAGACTTGATTCCGAATCACCCAAACGGGACTTGGATCGACCCCCATGAGACGGGCCTATTTCTCGGTCAATGCGCACAGTACTGCGGGACACAGCACGCGAAGATGCTCTTGCGCGTATACGTGGATACCCCAGAAGACTTCAACGCCTGGGTACGCGGGCAACAAGAGCCAGCGAAGCGGGATGAAAAGGAAGCCGCGGGAAGACACGTGTTCGAGACCACCGCGTGCTTAAACTGTCATGCAATTACCGGGACAAACGGCACTGGGCGTTTTGGTCCTGACCTGACCCATCTGATGAGCCGCCGCACGATCGCGTCGGGCGCGGCGGAGAACAGCGCACAAAATCTTCGGCTTTGGATTCAAAACCCGGATTCCATAAAACCAGGATCTCTAATGCCGGCAATGAAATTGAGCGACGCCGACCTGGACGCACTCGTGCGCTATCTGGAAACACTGCAGTAGAGAAAGAGAGTGGAATCAGCAATGTCGTCGGATGCCATAGCCATTCAAACCGCAGAAGCCGCGGGTCGGCCATGGGTTGAAACGTTGCATGAGTGGGTGACCACGGTCGATCACAAGCGCCTGGGTATTCTGTACATCCTTTACGCCCTGGTTTTTCTCATCATCGGCGGTATTGAAGCAACCATTATCCGCATCCAGCTGATGCGCCCTCACAACGATTTTGTCTCTCCACAGGTGTTCAATCGCATGTTCACCATGCATGGTACGACCATGATTTTCTTCGTAGCCATGCCCATCCTGTTCGGGTTTGCCAATTACCTGGTCCCGTTGATGATTGGCGCCAGAGACATGGCGTTTCCACGGCTCAATGCCTTTGGTTTCTGGCTTACGGCTCTCGGCGGATTTCTTCTGTATTTCAGTTTTGTTGGCGGAAGCGGTCTCTACGGCGCTGGAAGCGCCCCCGACGTGGGATGGTTCGCCTACGCTCCCTTGACCTCGCGTGCGTTTTCAGTCGGTCACAGCGCGGATTATTGGACGATTGCGTTGCTGGTCTCGGGGTTCGGCAGCATCTCCACGGCGATCAACATCATTGCAACCATTCTCTGTATGCGTTGTCCCGGGATGAAGCTCAGCCGGATGCCGCTGCTGGCTTGGTTGAACCTGGTCATGGCCGGGATGGTTATCCTGGCCGTATCGCCTCTTACCGCAGCTCAGATCATGCTTTCGATCGACCGTTACCTTGGCGGGCACTTCTTCGATACGCAGGCCGGAGGCTCTGCAACCCTTTGGATGCACTTCTTCTGGATCTTCGGGCATCCGGAAGTCTACGTTCTGATTATTCCGGCCTTCGCCTTTGCATCCGAGATCATTCCAGTATTTTCGCGCAAACCGATCTTTGGATACCCCGTCATGGTAGCCGCAACGATCTGCATTGGGTTCATCGGTTTGAGCGTCTGGGCGCATCACATGTTCACGATCGGGATGAATTCCTACGCCAACAGCTTTTTTGTGTTTACGACAATGGCTATCGCGGTCCCTACCGGCATCAAGATCTTCAATTGGCTCGGCACGATGTGGGGCGGAAAGATCCAGTTCAAGACGCCGATGATCTTCTGCATCGGATTCCTGCTCCAGTTCCTGATCGCCGGGCTTACCGGCGTCATGATGTCTGTCGCACCCTTCGACTGGCAACTCGGCAACTCCTACTTTGTCGTTGCCCATTTCCACTACGTGATCGTGGGCGGGATCCTGTTCTGCCTTTTCGGCGCGTTTTATTACTGGTTTCCGAAAATCACGGGAAGGCTACTGAACGAAACCCTGGGCAAACTCCATTTCTGGCTCTTCGCGATCGGTTTTCACCTGACGTTTGACTCGATGCACATTCCCGGCTTGCTTGGCATGCCGCGCCGTATCTACACGTACGAACCCGGGCGTGGCTGGGAAATATGGAATCTGATCGAAACGATTGGCGTTTTCGTCCAGGGCATCGCCACGTTGATATTTGTTGCGAACCTTGTTCTTTCCTACTTTAACGGACCGAAGGCGGGTAACGATCCTTGGGACGCATGGACTCTTGAATGGTCCGTAAGTTCGCCGCCACCTGTCTACAACTTTGCTTCCATCCCCACGGTCGCTAGCCGGAGACCATTGTGGGATTTGAAGCACCCAGAAGACCCGGACAGCCATTATGAGTAAAGGAAACGATCGATGAGCGCAACTACGACTCCGCTCCCGGGAATACCTGGAGCTTGGAAGCTCCCGTATCGGGGGAAGGTTGGCATGGCGTGCCTCATATTTGCAGAGTCCGCCATCTTCACGATTTTCGTTGTCGCCTATCTTTTTTATGTAGGAAAAAGTCTCTCAGGGCCGACTCCACGGGAAGTGCTGGAAACGCCCATCTTCTACACAGTCTGTCTGCTGTCCAGCAGTTTGACCGTCCACTTTGCGGGAAAGCTTCTGGAACGCGGCAGGCGAGGCGCATTCCTGCTCTTATGGGTGCTCACGATCGTTCTAGGCGCCCTCTTTTTGTATGGCACCGGCCAGGAATGGCACCGGTTGATCTACGAACACGGGCTGACCATCTCCACGAACCTTTTTGGAACAACGTACTACTCGCTGGTTGGCCTGCACGCCTTTCACGTTACCGCTGGATTAATCATGCTGAGCATCGTGCTGTTCTTCGGACTGGCAGGGCGCGTCGGACCGGAGCAGTCTTCTCGGGTCGACGTGCTCTCCCTGTACTGGCATTTCGTGGATGCCGTGTGGGTTGTAGTTTTCACTGTTGTTTACGTTCTGGGCCGCTGAGGAAGAGAAAATGGCAACGCTGGTATCCGTGAAAAAAGCTGAGCAGAGCCCTGGAGCTCCAGTTGAAATCGAAGTGCCCGCATCAACCGCGTGGCCCCTTGTTCTGGCTTTCGGCTTCACCTTGATGTTCGCAGGTCTTCTTACGAGTGCGTCGGTCAGTGTCTTGGGCGTCGTGCTTGCTGTGGCCGGTTGCGTCGGCTGGTTCCGAGAAGTGTTTCCTCACGAGCACGAAGAAGCCGTGCCGATCGTGTTCGAAGATCATCGCATAACGACGGAGCGCCGCGTTGTGGAACGCGTGCCAGTTGCACCCGATCTCGTGCGCGCATGGCTTCCCCTGGAGACCTACCCGATATCGGCTGGCTTAAAGGGCGGCTTGGCTGGAGGAGTAGCGATGGCCGTGCTGGCCTGCACCTACGGGTTGCTGAAGGCCGGAAGCATCTGGTATCCCATCAACCTCCTTGCTGCTACTGTCTACGCGGAATCCCTTAAGCTTGGAAACTCCCAACTGAATTCATTTCATGCGGACAGCTTCGCGATTGCCCTGGTCCTGCATGGCATCGGATCCATATTCGTGGGATTGCTCTATGGTGCAATGCTTCCCATGTTCGCGCGGCGACCGATCGTACTTGGGGGGCTGATTACTCCGGTGCTGTGGTCAGGGCTGCTGTACTCGATTATGCAGCTTCTCAATCCTCTACTTGCAAGCCGCATTGACTGGATTTGGTTTATGGCGTCGCAGATAGCGTTCGGCGCGGTAGCGGGCATCGTCGTTGTGCGACAGGAGCGAATCTCAACTCGCGAGAATCTGCCCTTCCTTGTACGTGCGGGGATCGAAGCTCCCGGGGTAATTCCGCCACGGGAAAGCGGGGAGAAACGGCCGTGAACGCATTTCGGCATCCTTATGTACTCGTGGCTCTCGCCGCGATCCTAGCTTCGGGTTGTGGCGTGCCACACGGCCAGCCGAAAAAGGGTTCGGAAGTTCTGGCGCCGAATGAGGTCTTGGAGTTTGGCACTCTGTACGCGGAAAACTGTGCTGGCTGCCACGGTGCGGAAGGACGCGGAGGAGCAGCGATCGCGCTTGCCAACCCTGTTTATCTAGCCATTGCAGACGACGACGCCATCCGTAAAGTCATCGCGAACGGTGTGCGGGGAACCGCGATGCCGGCCTTCGCCGAAAGCGCTGGCGGAATGTTGACAGACGAGCAAATCGACGTGATTACCAAAGGAATTCGCTCGCGTTCGAGCCAGCAGGGAGTTCTGGGCACAGCTACCGCGCCTTCTTATGCGCCTAAATCAGCAGGGGACGCCCAGCGAGGCGAAGTCGCCTATAAGACTTACTGCGAGTCTTGCCACGGTCCCGGCGGTAAGGGCGGACACAAGGGCAGCCCTATTACGGATGATTCGTTTCTCGCGTTGGTTAGCGATCAGGGGCTGCGGACGATCGTCATTACGGGCCGCCCTGAATTGGGAGCGCCGGATTGGCGGGGAAATGTGCTAGGTAAACCTATGTCAGACCAGGAAGTCACGGACGTAGTTGCCTGGCTTGCCTCGCAGCGCGCGCAGAACCCCAGGCAGACATATTCCGTTTCGAATCTAACCCAGCACTAGGAGTCTAGGATGACAAGCGAAAATACAATTTCCCGGCGCGGACTGTTCATGAAGTTAGGCATTCTCTTCAACGGACTCGTCGCGACCGCTCTTACGGTACCGATCGTGCGCTTTCTACTTTCCTCCGTCACGCAGGGACGCGCAAGTGCCTACCTATCCTGGGTGCCTCTCGGTCGCGTCAGCGAATTTCCAGAGGGCGAGACGCGGCTGGCCACATTCACCAATCCCTACGTGACCCCAACCGACGGCAAGACCGTGGACACAGCGTGCTGGGTGCGGCGCGTCGAAGGAGAGCAGTTCCAGGTTTTTGCCATCAATTGCGCGCACCTGGGCTGCCCCGTGCGCTGGTTTCCACAATC
>Ga0209180_10001072_pt1 | contig 13459 bp, 11 predicted proteins | sample CZO8metaG_3_FD_188355 | JGI IMG/M metagenome (GOLD analysis project Ga0209180, IMG submission 188355) | Vadose zone soil microbial communities from the Eel River Critical Zone Observatory, Northern California, USA - CZOApr15con2H2.8 metaG... | ecosystem: Environmental > Terrestrial > Soil >...
CGTCCGCATCGCCGCGATCACGTTCGGTGGGCCTACGAGCCCCGCGCGCCCGCGGGCCACCTGGTCCCAGGCCCGCGTCCACACGCCCGCCGCGAAGAGCAGGCCGGGCGGCACCAGCCCGAGCGCGACCAGGAGCGCCACGGTGCGGCGGTTGAGGCGCAGGTGCGTGCGCGCGATGCCCGCCTCGAAGGCGAAGCGCAGGTCGGGGCTGGAGGAGGCCCCCAGGAGCACTCCGAAGGAGGCGCCCCACAGCCCGAGCAGCCAGGCGCCGGCGCCGGTGAAGGCGGCCCAGAGGAACAGCTCGCGCGTATCGGCGAAGAACTTGTCGTACGAGAACGACGGCGGCTTCATCCGGTGCAGCACCAGGAACGCCACCACCGCGAGGGACAGCGCCGCCGCGCCCAGCTCGCGCCAGGCGAACCCGCGCGCGAGGAAGCTGACCAGGAACCCGGCGAAGAGGAAGGCGAGCGCCTCGGCGCCGAAGGAGAGCCCGATCACGGCGTCCGGCGAGAGCACCGTGCGCGCCGAGAGCAGGTGGCGGATCGCGAGCTGGGCGGCGAACGCTGCGACGAACAGCCACAGCGCGACCAGGAACGCGCGCACCCGGAACCGCTTCATGCGCCCTCGCCCTGCTCGGGCTTGAGCAGCGGGAACAGCACCACGTCGCGGATGCTGGGCGAATCGGTGAACAGCATCGCCAGCCGGTCGATCCCGATGCCCTCGCCGGCGGTGGGCGGCATCCCGTGCTCCAGGGCCCGCACGTAGTCGTGATCGTACGGCATCGCCTCCTGGTCGCCCCGGCGCGCCGCCTCGACCTGGGCGCGGAAGCGGGCCTCCTGATCGCGCGGGTCGTTCAGCTCGCTGAAGGCGTTGGCGATCTCCATCCCTCCGGCGAACGCCTCGAAGCGGTCCACCAGCCGCGGCTCCGAGTCGCGCTTGCGCGCGAGCGGCGAGACCTCGATGGGATGGTCGACCACGAACACGGGACGGTCCTCCGGGAGCTTCGGCTCCATCAACGCCTCGAACGCCCAGGCGATCTGCTCACCCGTAGACGCCGTGCGGGCCAGCTTGTTCAGGTGCTCCCGGTCGGTGACCTTGGCCGCCCACTGCTCGCGGGAGAGGCGCGCGAGCCCGTCGAGCTGCTCGGTCGCGGAAGAGCCACCCACCCCGTACGCCTTGGCCAGCTCGCCCACCATCGAGACGCGCGGCCAGGGCGGGCGCCAGTCGATCTCCACCCCTTGGTAGGGCACGATCAGGTTGCCCGTCACCTCCAGCGCCAGACGCGCGATCAGCTCCTCGGTGAGCTTCATCAGGTCTTCGTAGGTGGCATAGGCCTGGTAGAACTCGACCATGGTGAATTCGGGGTTGTGCTTGCGGTCGATCCCCTCGTTCCGGAAGATCCGGCCCACCTCGTAGACCCGCTCCAGGCCGCCCACGATCAGCCGCTTGAGGTGCAGCTCGGTCGCGATGCGCAGCTTGAGGGTCAGGTCGAGCGCGTTGTGGTGCGTCTCGAACGGGCGCGCCGCCGCCCCGCCCGCCTGCTCCGGCGTGTGCAGCACCGGGGTCTCCACCTCGACGAAGCAGCGCTCCTCGAGGAACCGGCGCAGTCCGCTGATGAGCTTCGCGCGGCGCCGGAAGGCCTCGCGCACCTGCGGGTTGACGGCCAGGTCCACGTAGCGCTGCCGGTAGCGCGTCTCGACGTCCGAGAGGCCGTGCCATTTCTCCGGCAAGGGCCGCAGCGCCTTGGTGAGGAGCCGGAAGCCGCCCTGGTCCGCCTCGATGGACAGCTCGCCGGTCTTGGTGCGCATCGCGCGGCCGCGCACCCAGGCGATATCCCCGAGGTCGAGCAGCTTGAGCGCCTCGTAGGCCTCCTCGCCCACCTTGTCCTTCTTGATGAAGGCCTGCAGGTCGCCGGTGCGGTCGCGCAGGGAGAGGAAGGTCACCTTGCCCATGGTGCGGATGGCCATCACCCGGCCGGCGAGCGAATACGCCGGCGTGTACTCCTTCTCGAGCACCTCGGCGGTGTCGCCTCCGTGCACCTCCTTGACGTGCTCGGCGGTGGAGCCGACCTGGACCGCGTTCCCGTACGGGTGCTGCCCGAGGGCGCGCAGGTCGCGCGCCTTCTCCTCGCGCAGCCGGATCTGGTCCTCGATCGAGCTGGTGGCGCCGGGTGTCGGCTTCTCGGACATCGGAGCGGGTGTTCTATCGCTCAAGCCGCGGCGGTGTCACCCGAATCCAGGGCGGTTCTCGAGAGTACGTGTTCCACCTACCCTCGAAAGTCTGGCCGCCCGCCCGCCGGCACCGGTATCCTGCCGACGTGCTGAAGCGCACCCGCAAGGCGCTCGTGCGAGCCGCGCTGCTCGGCGTGGGCGCTCTCTGCCTCGCCGCGGGTCTATTCTTCCTGACGCTCCCCTCGGTGGAGCCCCTGCGGATCGAGAACCCTCGCGCCACCGCGCTGATGGACGCGCGATCGAGAGAGGCGATGGATCACCACCGCCTTCCCCGGCGCGTGCACACCTGGGTCCCGATGGCGCGCATCTCGCCCTGGCTGCGCCGCGCGGTGGTGAACAGCGAGGATGCCCGCTTCTACGAGCACGACGGCTTCGACATGACCGAGGCCGAGGCCGCGCTGGAGCAGGCGGCGGAGCGCGGGCGGCTCGGCCGGGGCGCCTCGACCATCACCCAGCAGCTGGCGAAGAACCTCTGGCTCGGCGATGAGCGCACCCTCTGGCGCAAGCTGCGCGAGTACTTCCTCGCCCGGCGGCTGGAGGACCTGGGGAAGCGCCGCGTGCTGGAGCTGTACCTGAACGTGGCCGAGTGGGGAGATGGAGTCTACGGCGCCGAAGCGGCGGCCCGGGCGTGGTTCAACAAGCCGGCGGTGGAGCTGTCGCCCGAGGAGTCGTCGGTGCTCGCGGCGATGCTCCCCGCTCCGCGCCGGCGCAATCCGCTGCGGCCCAACGCGCGCCTGCGCAAGCGCGCCTTCGAGATCCTCGAGCTGTACGGGCTGTACCAACAGCTCGGGCCCGAGCAGCTGCAGGATTCCCGCGGCCGACTGGCGGACATGCTTGGAGTTCCCGAGGTCGCCGCCTCCAGGTAGCCCGGAGGACAGGCGCTCGCGCGGTATGTCCTCGATCGCCCCGAGGTGGTGCGCGGCAGGCGTGACACCCATGTCTACCGGCTCTAGCTAGGCGTGTAGCGCCTGCCGGTCCTGCGGGGACAGCTCGGTCCACTTCTTGCCGACCAGCGGCGACAGCCTCGCCTTCCACTCGCCGCCCAGGTCGACCAGCGAGGCGACGACGGAGTCGCGGAAGTAGGTCTGCACGCTGGGATCCACGAAGGTCACACGCACCCCGCTGGTGCCGATCGTGATCTCCATGTCGCAGTCGTCGCACTCGCTGCACTCCAGGGTGCCCGACTCGCGGACCTGCCCGATGTGCGGCCACTCGTGGTCGAGGTCCTTGTCCAGCGCATCCTTCCAGAGGTGCACCTCGAGCCCGGTGCGCTTCTCGATCTGGTGCTTCAGATCGATCAGCGAGGGCGTTTTCCCGGAGAACGTCACGTCATAGTGGATGATGGCCACGTCTTACACCTCCGCCTCGGGGGAGCTGCCCGGCCGATCCTTGCGCCGCACGCCGAGCAGGTAGGGTTGGATGAACTGATCGAGATCTCCGTCGAGCACCGCATCGGGGTTCCCGCTCTCCACGCCGGTGCGCACGTCCTTCACCATGCGGTAGGGCGCGAGCACGTAGTTGCGGATCTGCGACCCGAAGGAGATGTCCGCCTTGGACGCTTCCACCTTGTCGCGCTCCGCCTGCTGCTTGCGCAGCTCCAGCTCGTAGACCCGCGAGCGCAGCACCTTCCAGGCCATGTCGCGGTTCTTGTGCTGGCTGCGCTCGTTCTGCATCGAGACCACGATACCCGTGGGCAGGTGGGTCAGACGAATGGCCGAGTCCGTCTTGTTCACCTTCTGTCCGCCGGCGCCCGAGCTGCGGAAGGTGTCGGTGCGCACGTCCGCCGGGTTGATCACCACCTCGATGTCCTCGTCCACCTCGGGGTAGACGAACACCGAGGCGAAGCTGGTGTGCCGGCGCGCGTTCGAGTCGAAGGGCGAGATGCGCACCAACCGGTGCACGCCGACTTCCGCCTTGAGCCACCCGTAGGCGTGGTCGCTGCGCGCGATGAACGAGGCGTTCTTCAGGCCCGCCTCCTCGCCCGGCTGGAAGTCGCCCGGCTCGACCTCCCAGCCTTTGCGCTCCGCGTAGCGCCTGTACATCCGGTAGAGCATCTGCGCCCAGTCCTGCGATTCGGTGCCCCCGGCGCCGGCATTGATCTCCACGATGGCGTTGAGGTGGTCCTGGGGGCCGCTCAGCATGCGCGACAGCTCGAGCCGCTCGACGCCCTGCCCCGCCTCGCGCGTGGCGACCCTCGCTTCCGCCCGCGCCTGCTCGTCGTTCGCTTCCTCGGCCAGCTCATGGAGCGCGAGCGCGTCCTCCAGCCGCTCCTTCTCGCGCTCGAACGAGGCGATCGCCAGCTCGAGCTGGCTCTTCTCCCGGGAGAGGTGCTGGGCGCGCTTCTGGTCCTCCCAGAAGCCGGGCTGCACGCTCTCGCGCTCGATCAGCTCGACGCGCGCGCGCTTCCGCTCGATGTCAAAGCGACCCCCGCAGCGCCTCAAGGCGCCGCGAAAGCTCGTCCAGTTCAGGAGAAGGGGAGGCCATCGCTCCGCAGGGTAGCGGACTGTCGCGCGCAAAGGAACTGTCAATCCCCGACCATTCCCTGGCGGCCGAGCAAGCGCCGTTCGGCGGCGGCCATGCGGCGGGCCTCCTGCGCGGTGTGGTGGTCGTGCCCGAGGCAGTGGAGGAGCCCGTGCGCGAGCAGCCGGCGCAGCTCGGCGGCCAGGCTCCAGCCGCCCTCCCGGGCCTGCCGGCGGGCGGTGTCGAGCGAGATGACCACGTCCCCGATCGAGGCGCCGTGCTGCGGGAAGGAGAGCACGTCGGTGGGGCGATCCTTCCCGCGCCAGTCGCGGTTCAGCGCGCGCATGCGGCGGTCGGAGACCAGGGTCAGCGAGACTTCGCGCGAGAGGCGCAGCGCGGCCAGCTGCTCCTTCGCGGCGGCGCGCAGGACCCTCGCCGCGTGCCCACCTCCCCTCACCTCGACGGACAGCCGGACGCCGGCGGCCGGGCGCCGGCGCCGCCGGCTGGCCCCCTTCTCCGCTGCGACGATTCGACCCATCGACGGCTGCTTTCGCTCCAGGCCCGGCAACGCATCCCATACTGCCCGGGCCATGAAAAGCGCAGCGCCGCCGGATCCGGCGGCGACTGGCTGTCAAATTGCAGGTTCGGAACCGGCCAGCCGATCGAGCGTCCCCTTCCGTTCCTGCCGGATCGTCGTTAGATCAGGGCCGAACCGGAGGCCCCCCGCCCCGATGCGTCGCTGGCCGTACATCCTGGTCGTCGACGACGACGCCGACTTCCGCGAAGGCCTGCGCGCCGCCCTGGAGATGAAGGGCTACCAGGTCGAGGAGGCCGGGAACGGCAAGGACGCGCTGGAGCGGATCGTGAAGAAGCCGCCCCTCCTGGTGCTGCTCGACCTGCAGATGCCGGTGATGAACGGCCGCGAGTTGCTGCAGAAGCTGCGCGCGGCGCCCGACACCAAGGACGTGCCGGTGGTGATCATCTCCGGCTTCGGCTTCGAGTGGGAGGCCGAGCTGATGGGCGCGCAGGGCTACGTCGGCAAGCCCTTCGAGCCCGAGGAGCTGGAGCGCACCATCGCAGCGCTGCTGCGTCCCCGCCTGGTCAGCGTCCGGGCCGGCCCCGCTCCGGAGAAACAGAGGTAAAGTCGCGAAGTCCGCGCTCTGAAAAGCGCAGCGCCGCCCTATCGGCGGCGACTGGCGCGGATGCGCTTCTCCTCGTCCATCAGGGCGGAGATGCGCTCGCAGAAGAGGTCCGAGCACTTCTTGTGATGGGTGAGGCGCGTCTCGGGGGGGAACGCGGAGAGGTCGATCGGCTCGCCGAACACCGCGATGATCGGATCGCGGCCGCGCAGGTTGGCGGCGATCTCGCGGAGCAGCTTGTTGGAGAGCCCGGTGACGAAGGCCGGCACCACGACCAGGGGCCGCGACTTGAGCGCCACCTCGCCGGCCCCCGGTTGCGCCGGCAGTAGCTGGTACGGGTCCGGTCCCTTGTTGCGCGTGCCCTCCGGGTGGAAGCCGACCAGGTTGCGGGGGCGCCGCAGCTTGTCCAGCACCAGGGAGAGGCTGTAGCGGTTGAACCCCTTCGACCGCGGCTTGCGGAAGAAGGGCGGGAACATCGACCCGCCCGAGAGCAGGAGGCAGATGAGCAACCCCAGCGGGTTCTCGTAGAAGAAGTTGGCCCGCACGGGGAAGGACGTCCGCCAGCGCTTCCTCCAGGTCCGCACCAGGATCAAGCCCAGCACGAACAGGTCGAAGAAGGTGCGGTGGTTGGCGACCAGCAGGATGGACGCGTCGGGCGGGATGGACTCGAGGCGCTCGAGCCCCCGGACCACGAGCCGGCGGCGGATGAGGAGCCCGAAGATCGGCTCCAGGATCCACCGCTGCCAGAGCGCGCCGAGGTCCGACCCGCCGCCGACGTTCGCCCAGCGCATGACGCGGAACGCGAGCCGCTCGAAGGGCGCGAGCGCCTCGAACGGCGGCGCGGCTGGGGATCGTTCGCGCGGCTCTGCGGCGGGCAACTCGGCCACGGACGTTCTATACCGCGCCGGTCAGAATCCCGGGACCAGCTTGGCGATGATCTCCTTCATGATCTCGCTGGTCCCGCCGCCGATGCTGAGCAGCCGCGCGTCGCGGAAGGCGCGGGCCACCGGCGTCTCCACCACGTACCCCATGCCGCCGTGGAACTGCATGCAGTCGTAGACCACGCGCTGGATCAGGTCGCCGGTGAAGAGCTTCGCCATGCTGATCTCCTTCACCGCCGGCTCCTTGCGCGCGAACAGGTCGCACGCCCGGTACGTGAGCCAGCGCGCCGCCTCGATCGAGGTGAGGTGCTCGGCGAAACGGTGCCTCCACACCTGGAACTTGATCAGCGGCTTGTCGAACGCCTGGCGCTCGTTTCCATAGCGGAGCGACTCCTGGACCATCTGGTCCATCCCGGAGACGGCTCCGATGGCCGCCATCAGCCGCTCGCCCTGGAAGTTCGTCATCACGTGGTAGAAGCCCTGGTTCTCCTCGCCGAGCAGGTAGCGGGCGGGGATCCGGCAGTCCTCGAAGAAGAGCAGCGCGGTGTCGCTGGAGAGGTTGCCGAGCTTCTGCAGCTTCTTCGAGACGGAGAAGCCCTTCACGTCGGTGGGGAAGGTCACCAGCGAGATCCCGCCGTAGCCCGGGCCGCCGGTGCGCACCGCGAGAGTGATGAAGTCCGCGCGCGTCCCATTGGTGATCCACATCTTCGCGCCGTCGATCACGTAGTCGTCGCCGGAGCGCCGGGCGGTGGTGCGCAGGTGCGCGACGTCGCTGCCCGCGTCGGGCTCGGAGATGCCCAGGGCGGCGATCTTCTCGCCGGCCAGCGCCGGGGCGAGGAACTCCTTCTTCTGCTCGGCGGTGCCGATCTCCTGGATGATCGGGGTGGCGATCTGCGACTGCACCAGCACCGCCATGTTCACGCCCGAGTTGCGGCTGTGCACCAGCTCCTCGGCCAGGACCACCGCGTGCCAGAAGTCGCCTCCGGAGCCGCCCACCTCCTCCGGGTAGTTCACGCCCAGGGCGCCCAGCTCGGCCAGCTGGCGGAACACCTCGCGGGGGAAGATCCCGGCCTCGTCCCACTCCAGGGCGTGGGGGGCCAGCTCGCGCACCACGTAGTCGCGCAGCGTCTTGCGGAAGAGGTCGTGCTCGGCCGTGAACGGCGGCGCGATCATGCGATCCTCGCGGCTGAATGAACGCTCATTCATTCGAGCGCGCAGGGTATCACGCCAGTACGGAGCAGGCGAGGCCCACGCCGGCGCCGATGGCGAGCGCGCTCCACGCGAAGCTGGAGGCGACCGCGCGCTCCATCTCGCCGGCGCCGCGCGCGACGGCTCCCGGGAGCGCCGCGCACAGGCCGCCCAGCGCGAACAGGCCCACCCCGACCGCCGCCGGCGGCGCGACCAGGCGCAGCGCCAGCGCCAGCACGCCCGCCGCGGCCAGCAGGCGCGGGATGACCAGGGCGTTGCGCGCCGCCGCCTCGGCGCGGGCCGCCGCCGCCATGCCCAGGAGCGGCGGAAGGACCGCCCACCATCCCCACGATGACCGCACCGCCGCCGCAGCCGCGCACCCGCCGCCGGCGGCCGCCAGCAGCGCGAGCTGTCCGGCCAGCGGCGTCCGCAAGATCTGCAAGCGGACCCGGACGGGCCAGGTGGACCGCGGCGTTCCGCGGTCGCGCAGGTCGGGAATGCCCAGGCTTCCTACCAGCAGGGCCGCGGTACCCAGGAGCGGCGCCAGCCGGGGCTCCGCCACGCCGATCGCCAGGCCCAGCCCGCAGCCGAGGCCCTGGGCCATGTCGAGCCAGGAGTACGCCGCCGCGCGCCGCTCGACGGTGACCGCGTCGGCCACCGCCACCGCGCACAGGTCCGCCACGGCAGGCAGGGCGGCGGCCACGGCCCCCAGCGCATCGGCGAAGGTCATCGCCGCGAAGCCCTGCACCAGGAGTGACGCGGCCAGGAGCGCGAACGCCACCGCTCCCCGCCGCAGCCGGGTCCCCAGCCACGCCCACAGCGGCCGCAGGACGCGGCAAAGGGCGAACGCCAGCGCCGCCCAGGCCGGCCCGCGGTGCGCGAGCAGGCGCGCGAACCAGATCCACGCCGCCAGCTCCGCTCCTCCGGCGAGCAGCGCCAGCCGCGCGGCGAATCGCGCCTCGTCCGCGAAGAGGCGCGGCCGTACCGGGGGCGCCGGCTGGATGGGGAACCGCGACAGCTTCGGCCCGGTCGGGGCGAATTCCTCGGGGAGCTTCTCGCCGGGCACGGGGCGCAAGGTACACCAGCCGCAATGTGATCGCCGTCACGCTCATGGTGAACCGTGCGCAGAGGGGAGCGGAGGTGCGCAGCCTCCCCACCTGCGTCGCCGGCCGGCGCCTGCGCTAGAGTCTCCTCCATGCAGACCCTGCCCGCCGAGGTGCGAGGCGCGCCCGCGCCGGCGAAGTGCGCGCACTGCGGCGGACCCTTCACGCCCTCGGTGGGCGACCAGTCGCTGTGCGATGCTTGCCAGGGCCTGGTGCCGCCCGAGCCGCGATCGCACCTGCGCGAGAGCGACGTGGCGGGCTGCAAGCTCGTCCACCAGCTCGGCGCGGGGCGCTTCTCGACCTCCTGGCTGGCCGAGGCGCCCGACGGCTCTTCGGTGGTGGTGAAGCTGCTCCACGCGTACGCCCCCGATCCGGCGGCGGTGCAGCGGTTCCTCGGCGAGGTGCAGCGGGTCGCGCAGCTGCCCGCGATGGAGCACGCAGCAGTGGCGCCGCTCCTCACCGGAGGCGTCCAGCTCGCCAGCGCGCTGTTCCTCGTCTACCAGAGCGGCGGCGACGCCACGCTGGCGGACGAGCTGCGCTCGCGCGGCCGCATCGTCGCCTCGCGCGCGCTGGAGCTGGGAGCGCAGCTCGCCGAGGCGTTCGGGGCGCTCCACGCGGCCGGGGTGCTGCACCTCGACCTCAAGCCCGCCAACGTTGCCGTGAGCCGCGACAAGGACGGGAGCGAGCACGCCGTTCTCCTCGACGCCGCGACCGCGCACCTGCTCGCGCGCGCGGACCTCCCTGACGACGTCCCGCTGCCCCTCTCCACCGCGGCGTACCTCTCTCCCGAGGAGGCCGGCGGCGAAGTCGCGGGCCCGCGCTCGGACCTGTACTCGCTGGGCGCCCTGCTCTTCCAGTGCATCTCGGGCCGGCTCCCGGTGCTCGGCTCCACCGCCGAGGAGATGGTCGCCGCGCACCTGGAGCAGCCGCCGCTGTCGCTGCGCGACGTCGGCCGCAAGGCGCACCCCCAGTTGGAGGCCGCCCTGGCCCGCGCCCTGGCCAAGGACCCCGAGCAGCGTTTCGGCAGCGGCGAGGAGATGGCGGCCGCGCTGCGCGCGCTGGTTCCCGTCGCCGACCGCGCCACCGCGGGCGCCGAGCCGCCGGCGCCGGTCCCCGACCCGATCCCGGTCCTCGCCCTGCCCGCCGCCGGGAAGGATCCCGCGCCGGAGCGCGCTTCCCGCGCAGGAGGCGTGGATGGGCGCGCACGCGGCTCCGGCCGGCGCTGGGCGGCGCTCGCCGCAGCCGGGATCGCCGGCGCCGCGCTCGTGGGCGGAGCCGCCGCGCTCTTCCGCCGCGGGGCGCATTCCGAAGCCGCACCGCTCGCCGCAGCCACGCGGGTGGGCCCCGAGCTCGCCGCTCCGCGAGCGGCCGAGCCGGCTCCGTCCGAGGCGGCCGATCCGGAGGAGGCTCCCACGCCGGCGCGCGCCGCCCTGCGCCGCGCCCAGCTGCAGGTCACCGCGGGCGACGCGCGCGGGGCGGAGAGGACGCTCGCTCCTGTGCTGGCTCAGGCGGGGCTGCCCCGGCGCGACCTCTCCCACGCGATGCGGCTGATGGGCTCCGCCGAGGCCCGCCGCGGGAACCGCAAGACGGCGGTGGAGTGGTACCGCAAGTCCCTGCACCTGACCGACGACGCAGCCGAGCGCGAGCGCGTGGTGCGGATCATCCAGCACCTCGCGCACCAGTAGCGCCCGCCGGGTCCGGTGGCGCTACGCCCTTTCGGCGACGCCGGATGGCCGCGAGCAACCCGAACAAGCCGATCACCTCCCACCCTCCCCCGTTGGCCGAGCAGCCGCATTCGCCCTTGTTCTGGATCCAGATTGCCACCCCGGGCGAGGAGCCCTGGTTGCCCTCCGCGTCCGTGGCACGGGCGGTGAGCAGGTGCGGGCCGTCGTCCGCGGACTCCGTGTTCCACATCAACTGCGCCGGAGAGGTCTCCGCGACGAGGCCGGGTATCTTTAGGCCATCCAGGTACAGCTCGATGCTCTTCAGGGTGGTGCCCAGGCTCACTCCACCCGTCACCGCCACCCGCCTGGTCCCGCTGACGTACGAATACGGCCGGGGGTCGATGATGGTCGCCAGCGGCTGGAACAGCGTGCGCAGGCGGACGACGGCGGTGTGCGAGGTCAGGGTGCCAGCCGCGGTGATCTTGACGGTGCTCTGTCCCGGCGACAGGAACGGCGCGCTCTGCAGCCGCAGCGTCGTCGACTCGCCGACGCGGACGTAGACGGGATCGAACGACGCCTGCACGCCCCGGGACAGCAGGGAAGCCGAGAAGATGACCACCTCGGGGGCGCCGAACAGGGGCGAGACCGTCACGCGGACCTCCGCGCTGCCGCCCACTCCCAGCGTGGTGCTGGTCTTGTCCGTGGAGATGGCGAAGTCGCTGTCGATGACGGCGACGGTCGCGGCCGCGGTCTGCGTGACGATGCCGGCGGTCGCCTGGACCGCGAACGGCACCTCGCCGATGGCGGAGCCCGGACCGGACGTGATCGTCAGCGTCGCCCACTGACCAGGCATCACCACGGGCGGCTGCACGTCCGCGACGAGTCCGGAGCCCGGTGGGAGCGGCGTGACGGCCAGCTGGATCGGCGTGGCCGCGGCGGTGTGGCGCAGGGCGGCGGTCGAGATGATCATCTCGGCCTTGTCGCCGCGGCGGACCGATCCGCGATCCGCCGGCATCCAGAAGGCGAACTCCGGCGCGGTGGCGCACCCGGGGAGCTCGAACGTCATCACCCGCGTGCGCCAGTTCCTGGTCCCGTCGAACGGGATGTACTGGGCCGTGTACCAGAAGGTGCAGTCGTCGGAGGGATCGACGGACATGCTGCTGTAGTCGCCCCACCGGTTGCGGCTGTCCTCGGCCCCGCCGGCCGGGATCACCGTCTCGCCCAGCCCCATCACCCCGGGCGGATCGGCGGCGGTGCGGCCGGTGATGCCGATGGCGACGCTCTGCTGGGCGCCCGAGATGCTGAACCCCAGTCCGATGTTCCCCGCACGGTCCATGGCCGCGCTGCCCATCCAGCGCGAATTGGCGTCGGGCGCATAGGTGCCCTGCTGGAACACGAACGGGTCGCCCGCGGGATCGCGGATCTCGTACCAGCGAACGCCCCCGCCGGATTCCGCGGCGACGTTGTGATTCGCGATCAGCGACTCGTAGGCACCCATGTTCCGGTACGCGACGCGGAACATCATCCGGTCCCCGATCCCGTCGAGGAACTGGCCGCTCTGCTGCGGAACGCAAAACCGGGGCCGAGCGCCGCTGGCACAGAGGGGCTGGAACGGCGCGGCCGGGATCACAACGGCGTCGATCGAGGTGTTCCCGGGAGCGGCCCAGTCGACGTGGAAGCGATAGACCACCAAGGTGTCTTCGTGGAAGAACCCGACCATGGAAGCCGGCGCGCCGGCCGGCGGAGGCAGCTCACCGTCGAAGTCGGCGGGCGTGAGGCCGCTCACCTCGCTGGTCGTGATCTCCGCGCACTGCTGGATCGGCGCGGGCTCCCCCGCGACCATCCGCAACCGGTCGAAGGCGCAGATCCTGCGCGCGACCAGCCTGCCCGTCTCGGACCCGGTCGTGAACATGTTGTACGTCACGTAATAGCCGTCCGGCCACACGGCGAGCTTCGGGTAGTCGTTGAAATTCGTGTACGAGTACGCGTACTGCGCGTACTGGCCCATCGGATCGGGCGTGCGCGACACCGCGACGCATTCCCAGTAGGGCCCTCTGAACTGGTCGAGCCAGGCGAGCTGCGAGATCAACCACCGGTCCGCGAGCGGGTCGTACAGGACGATTCCGTCGTACCCGCTGCCGCCCCCGCAGGCCCCTCCCAATCCCGCGAACACCGTGTGCGTCGGCAGCGGTCCGAGCAGCAGGGTGCCCGTCTTCGAGAAGACGGCGATGCTCGAGTTGACGATCTGCAGGTAGTGGTTCGGGCCCACGTCGCCCTGCGGATCGGCCGGATCCGCCTCGACGCTGAACGACTGGGCCGACGGCACTCCCACGGTGCCGAGGCCGATGCCCTCGAAGATCAGCTTCGTCGGCGGGGCCAGCAGGGCGGGAACGCTGCGCTGCACGACCGGGTCGCGGACCGGCTCGGCTGGCGCGCTGAGCGGAATGCGGCGGGGCTCATGGTCCTCGGGAGGAGGCGGGACGACAGCTGGACGCATGAGCCAGAGGGGGGGCGAGACGCCGTAGAGACCGGGCCCCATCTGCTGCGGCCGCGTGATCTGCGGCAGCGCGAGAGCGGCGCCGGAAATGGCCAGCGCCAGTGCGGCAACCCGCAAGCGCATACCGGTACTACGATACAGCTTCCGGCAGAATCAACCAGCCTCCCCGCGTGAGACCCGGGAAGGATCCGTCGGAAAGCGGGCGAATTCCTCCAGCAGCGCTGCGCAAAAGGCGACGACGGCGCGGCCGTTGGCGAAGAAGCGGAACAGCGCGACGTCGGCTCCCGGCTCGCCGG
>Ga0209180_10001077_pt1 | contig 13449 bp, 14 predicted proteins | sample CZO8metaG_3_FD_188355 | JGI IMG/M metagenome (GOLD analysis project Ga0209180, IMG submission 188355) | Vadose zone soil microbial communities from the Eel River Critical Zone Observatory, Northern California, USA - CZOApr15con2H2.8 metaG... | ecosystem: Environmental > Terrestrial > Soil >...
CGGATCGGGCGGCATCGCCGAATCGCCGAGCCCCGGCAGGTCCGGAGCGACGACGCGGTACCCGGCGGCGAGCGCGTCGATGTTCTTGAGCCAATGCGTCCACGAGCCATACCCGCCATGCAGCAGCACGACCGGCGGGCCGCTACCCCAGGCGCGCCACACCATGCTGCCCTTGCCGCAGGGCGAGCGCCGCTCGGTGGCGTCCCGCCGCAGCCGGTCGAGAAGCGCCGTGGATGGCTCATCTTGGCGGGAAGCGGACAAGAACGGACCTCGGCTGAGCAGCGGCGGCATAGGGTCGCCGTCGCGACCGCGCACAGTTAACCGCAGCCGCGGGGAAAGCCAATAATTTCCGCCGCATACCCGCTCCTCCCGATCCCCGGCAGAGTGCTTGACGGGCCTCGGCACGGGTACAAAATGACGGATGCGCGCCAGCGCGGCGGAGAGTGCGGCCCATGTATTCGGAAACGACCCGGTCCATCAAGGTGACGGTGAAGCCGTTCTATCTCGAAGACCAGTCTTCGCCGACCGACAACCACTATGTCTGGGCCTATCACGTCCGCATCGAGAACCATGGCGGCGAGACGGTGCAACTGCGCCGGCGCCATTGGCGCATCACCGACGGTCTCGGCCGGGTCCAGGAGGTGCGCGGGCCCGGCGTGGTCGGCGAGCAGCCCGTGCTCGCCCCGGGCGAGAGCTACGAGTACACCAGCGGCACGCCGCTCAGCACGCCCTCGGGCATCATGGTCGGCAGCTACGAGATGGAAACGCCGGACGGCAAGAATTTCGCCGTCGCCATCCCGGCCTTCTCGCTCGACAGCCCGCACCAACCGATCCGCCTCAACTGACCGGACCGCCCGCCCCCTCCCCGTTCTATCGCGCCCGCGTCGCGCAGGAGCACCCCACATGGCCCCGAAGTCGCCTCTCCGCCCCGTCAACCACCAGGCCGCAAACCATAAGGGCCCGGCGCCGCGCCGCCCGACGCGCGAGGACGCGGAAGCAGCGGTGCGGGTGCTGATCGAGTGGGCCGGCGACGATCCCGACCGCGAGGGGGTGAAGGGAACGCCGTCGCGGGTGGCGCGGGCGTTCGAGGAGTATTTCGCGGGCTACGCCACCGACCCGGTCGATCTGTTGCAGCGCACCTTCAAGGAGACCGACGGCTATGACGAGATGGTGGTGCTGAAGGACATCCGCTTCGAGAGCCATTGCGAGCACCATTTGGCGCCGATCATCGGCCGGGCGCATGTCGCCTACCTGCCGCAGCAGCGCGTCGTCGGCATCTCCAAGCTCGCCCGGCTCGTCGAGGTCTATGCCAAGCGGCTGCAGATCCAGGAGAAGATGACGGCGCAGATCGCCAACACGCTGGACGAGGTGTTGCAGCCCAAGGGCGTCGCCGTCGTCATCGAGGCGGCGCATCAATGCATGACCACGCGCGGCGTCCACAAGCCCGGCGTGTCCATGGTCACCTCGCGCATGCTCGGCGCCTTCCGCACCGATCCCTCCACCCGCCGCGAATTCCTCGCCATCATCGGCCAGCCGGCTGGCGCCACGCTGGTCAACGTCTAGGAGATTCAGCGCGGCGGCTTCGGCGCCTCGAGCGTCACGTCACGCCCGGCGCTGCCGGGCTCGCCAATACGCAGCTCAACGCGCCAGTCGGGCCAGTCTTTGGCGTAGCGGGTTGGGTCGGGAAGCTGGATCAGCGCCGTCGATGACATGACATCGATCCGCGTCACCTGTCGCGGCACGCCGGGCGATGCCATGAAGATCGCCTCTGCCTGCGCCGGCGCGACGATCGGCGAGGAGCGCACATCGAGAGAATAAGCAGGCACGCGCTCGCCATCGGGCGCCACGAGCGTCGCGCTGCGCAGCGGCAGCCGGTCGACGACGTTGACGACGATCACGTCCGACAGACCTTCGAAGCGCGCCGAAACGCTGTGCGCTGGCGCACCGCGCCAAGGTTCCTCCTCGGCGCATCCGACGACGAACAGGATCGAGGCCACTGCGCCGAGCGCCATGGCGCGCCGCATCCGCTCCTCCTTCGGCCGCTCGTCGCCGCCGAGCCCACCTACTGGAAATAGCCGCCGAGATTGGCGCTGATCTCCGCGCTCATCTGCTGATCGAAGTCGGCCATCAGCGCCTTGGTCATATCGTACCAAGTCTGATCGCGCTCATTTGGTGTGATGCCCTCGATGACGCTGAGCGAGCGCAAAGCCTTCACCGTCACCGTGCGCAGCGCGAAGCCGCGCCCATCGACGATCTCGAGCGTGGCGCGCAGCGTCGCGTCATAGCGCTCCGTCGGCTCCTTCTTGAAGGCGCCGCTGATGCCTTCCGACTTCTTTTTCAGCGCCGTCTCGATGACCGACGCGTCCTGAATGGTGAAGCGGGCGCGTGCCGCGCCGCCGCCGGCCTGCAGCCGGTCATGCGCCCAGTTCTCGGCGGCTTGCGCCAGCGGCACCGGGAAAAGATGCTCGACATGCGGCGACTGGAAGGTGGGCTTGTACTCATTGCGCAGCTCGACGGCGCTGACAGCCAAGCGGATCGGCGCTTCGTTGGCGAAGCGAATGTCGGGATAGGTGGGCCGTGGTGGCGCGGTGTTGCAGGCCGCGAGCCCAGCGAGCAAGGCAATCGCCACGATCTTCAGGCGCAACGAGCTTGACGGCATGTAATGTTCCCCGAGGCGATGTCGCTGGATGGGCGTCGGCCAGGAGACTGGCATGCGCGGGCGGCGGATTTCAAGCGGCTTTGCCGCTTACACCGCCAGCGCGGCCACCTCGCCCTGGTCGAAATCGTAGACGGCGCTGCAGAATTGGCAGGTGACAAGAATGTGACCATCGATCTGCATGGTCGCCAGTTCGTCGGCGGGCATCATGCGCAGCACCGTCTCGACACGCTCGCGCGAGCAGCGGCAGCGCGCGGCGAGCTCGAGCCGCCGATAAGCGCGCACGCCGTCCTCGTGGAAGAGACGGAACAGCAGCGCCTCCGGCGCCAGATCGGGATCGACCAGCTCGCGCGACGTGCTGGAGCTCATCAGGATCACGGCGCGCCGCCAACCATCCTCGGCGGCGTCGCGCTTCGCCGCATCGCCCTCGGGCGGCAGCCGCTGGATCATCAAGCTGCCGCCGCGCCATCGCGCCGTGCCATCGCTGTCGGGCAAGCGCGCCACCGCGACCTTGAGCCCGGCCTCGACCTGCTCGGACTGGCGGAAATAGTGATGCGCGCATTCGGCCAGCGTGGCGCCCTGGAGTTCGACGATGCCCTGGTAGCGATCGGTGTGCTCGCCCTGATCGACGGTGAAGGCGAGATGGCCCGCGCCCAGGAGGCGCGGCACCGAACCGCCGATCCCGGTGGCGCCGCCGGGCATCGCGGCCACCGCCTTGGCGAGCTTCTCCGCGTCATATTGGGCATAGCCACGCACCGCGCCGGCGCTGGTCACGTCGGCGACAAGTAGACGGATGGGCCCGTCACCCCTGGTTTGCAAGGTGAAGACGCCCTCATACTTGAGCGCGCCCGCCAGCGCCGCGGCGAGTGCGATCGCCTCGCCGAGCATCAGCGCCACCGGCTCGGGATAGGCGTGGCGCGTCAGGATCTCGTCCAACACCGGGCCAAGCCGCACGAGGCGGCCGCGCAGGCCGGAATTGTCGATCTGGAAAGGCTGGATCAGGTCGTCGGCAACGGCGCTCGGCATCACGCAACACCTCGCCCGACGGCAACGCGCCGTGCGGGCCACTCACGGGGCGGCGGGAAGCGCGATCGGAGTCAGGCCAGGCACCAGGCGAGAATGCCTTTTTGTGCATGCAGCCGGTTCTCCGCCTCGTCCCACACCACCGATTGGGGACCGTCGATGACCCCGGCAGTCACTTCCTCGCCGCGCTTGGCCGGGAGGCAGTGCATGAAGATGGCGCCGGGCTTCGCCTTGGCCATCAGCCGCTCATCGACGCGGTATGGAGCGAGCATGTTGTGGCGATTGATGTTCGCTTCAACCCCCATCGACACCCAGGTGTCGGTGACGACGCAATCGGCGTCGCGCACGGCCTCCTCAGGATCGGTGGTGAGACGGACGCGCCCACCCTGGGCGCGCGCCCAGTCGAGGACGCGCTGCGGCGGGCCGAGCTCGGCGGGACAGGCGAGACTGAGGGCGAAATTGAAGCGCACCGCCGCATGCATCCAGCTCACCGCGACGTTGTTGCCGTCGCCGCTCCAGGCGACGACCTTGCCGGCGGCGGGCCCCTTGTGCTCCTCGAGCGTCATCACGTCGGCCATCAGCTGGCACGGGTGGCTCGCGTCGGTGAGGCCGTTGATGACCGGCACGGTCGCGTGCTGCGCCATCTCCTCGAGCTTTGCCGCTTGCGTCGTGCGGATCATGATGCAATCGACATAGCGCGACAGCACGCGTGCCGTATCGGCCGTGCTCTCGCCACGCGACAGCTGGCTGTCGCTGCTCGACATCATGACGACATCACCGCCCAGCTGCTTCATCGCGACCTCGAAGGAGAGACGGGTCCGCGTCGACGGCTTCTCGAACACCATCGCCAGCACCTTGCCCTTGAGCGGCTGCGAGCGGTCGAGTCCGCGCTTGTAGGCGACGCCGTGGTCGAGGATGCGCCGGAGTTCTGCGCCGTCGATGCGGTCGAGATCGAGGAAGTGCCGGGGCGTGGCCATGGTGGGCGACTCCGTCACTGCGTCCATTGCCGCGCCGCTCCCTCGATGACGCCCACCGCCTCGTCGACATGGCTCGCGCCGATGATGAGCGGCGGCAGCAGCCGAACCACGTTATCGCCGGCGCCGGCGGTCAACAGCCCGCCCTGGCGCAGCCGATCGACGATTTCGGTGTTGGGAACGACGCATTTGAGCCCGATCAGCAGGCCCTTGCCGCGGACCTGCGCGAACACCCTGGGAAATTTGGCGACGACCGCACCCAGCCGCTTGCGCAGCAGTGCTGCCATGCGCTCGACATTGGCGAGGAAGCCCTCGGTCAGCATGACGTCGAGCACGGCATTCGCCACCGCCATCGCCAGCGGATTGCCGCCGAAGGTCGAGCCGTGCGAGCCGGCGGTCATGCCGACAGCGGCGCGCTCGGTGGCGAGGCAGGCGCCGACCGGAAAGCCGCCGCCCAGCCCCTTCGCCGTCGCCAGCACGTCGGGCGCGACGCCCTCCCATTCATGGGCGAAGAGCTTGCCGGTGCGGCCCATCCCGCATTGCACCTCGTCATAGACGAGGAGCAGGCCGAACTCGTCGCAGATCGCGTGCAAGCCCTCGAGATATCCCTCCGGCGCGACGGCGAGGCCGCCCTCGCCCTGCACCGGCTCGACCAGGATGGCGGCCGTCTCCTTGGTGACCGCGGCGCGCATCTCGTTGAGATTGCCGAACGGCACGTGGTCGAACCCGGGCGCCGGCGGGCCGAAGCCCTTCAGGTATTTCTCATTGCCCGCCGCCGCCAGCGTCGCCAGCGTGCGGCCGTGGAACGAGCCGTTGCAGGCGATCAACCGGTATTTCTCGGAGTGGCCGGTCTCCGCCTGGTATTTGCGCGCGATCTTGATCGCGCATTCGACTGCCTCGGCGCCGGAATTGCAGAAGAACGCCGTGTCGGCGAAGCTCGCTCTGACGAAGCGCTCGGCGAGCTTGTGCTGGCCGGCGATCTGAAACAGGTTGGAGCAGTGCCACAGTTTCTGCGCCTGGTCGGTCAGCGCCTTGACGAGGCGCGGATGGGCGTGGCCGAGCGCGGTGACGGCGACGCCGCTGGCGAAATCGAGGTATTTCTTGCCGTTGGTGGCAAAGAGGTAGGCGCCCTCGCCCCGCTCGAACGTCAGATCGTTCCGAGCGTAGGTCGGCAAAACGGCTGGAATCACGGAAGTCTCTCCTGCGCGAAAGGTCTAGGGGTCAGGCGATCGACAAGCGATCCCTAGCGTCGTCGCCGTCGCGGCGACACCCGCCCTTGCCCATAGAGCCGGCCGCGCCGGCACGCATCGCGCATCATAGTCACTCCACCCCCGCAACGCCCGCTATGGTTGAGCCGGGCCAACCCCGGGGGAAACCGAGGAGTATGAGCAGGGCTAAAGCGCCTGTCAATGTTGGGGCAGCAACAACCGGGCCTCTCACAGCCGATCGACCGGCACCTTCAGATAGCGCATCCCGTTTGCCTCGGGCGCGGGAAGGTGCCCGGCGCGCATGTTGACCTGCACCGCCGGGATGATCAGCGTCGGCGGCTCGAGCGTCGCGTCGCGGGCGCGCCGCTTGGCGACGAAGCCGGCCGCATCGAGGCCCGCATAATGGATGTTGGCGGCGCGCTCATCGGCCACCGTGGTCTGCCAGCGCGGCTCACGGCCGCCGGGCATGTAGTCGTGGCAGACGAAAATCCGCGTATCCGGCGGCAGGGACAGGATCCGTTCGATCGAGCGATAGAGCTCGGCCGCATCGCCGCCGGGGAAGTCGCAGCGCGCGACGCCGCCATCCGGCATGAACAGCGTGTCGCCGACGAAGGCCGCGTCACCGACGACATACGTCACGCTGTCGGGCGTGTGGCCGGGCGTGAACAGCACCTCGAAGACGAGGTCGCCGATGGCGAAGCGCTCGCCATCGGCAAGGAGGCGATCGAATTGCCGGCCGTCAGCGATGAAATCCGCGCCCGGATTGAACACCTCGGCAAAATGGCGCTGCACCTTCACGACGTCGGCGCCGATGGCCACGCGGCCGCCGCAGCGCTCCTTTAGGCGCTGAGCGCCGGAGAGGTGGTCGGCATGGACGTGGGTCTCGAGGATCCAGGCGAGGCTCAGCGCTTGATCGGCGAGGAAGTGCGCGAGCCGGTCGACGCTTTCGTTGCCGGTGCGGCCGGCACGCGGCTCGTAATCGAGCACGGGATCGATGACGGCGCAGCCAGCCCCCTTGCCGGCATGCACCACGTGGCTCACCGCACCGGTGGCGCGGTCATGGAAGGACTCGACCCGCGGGACCATCACGCCTTGAGCTTGTAGCCGCGCGCCACCAGGACATGGCACAGCGCGACAAGCGCGCCGTTGATCCCGACCATCACCGCCACGCCCACCCAGACGGCGCCGTCGGCAACGCCGATGAAACCGTAGCGGAAGCCGTCGATCATGTAGAAGAACGGGTTCCACAGCGCGATCTGGTGCCACGGCGGCGGCAGCCGCTCGATCGAATAGAACGTGCCCGAGAGGAACGAGAGCGGCGTCACCACGAAATTGGTGACGGCGGCGATGTGATCGAACTTGTCGGCCCAGATGCCGCCGAGCACGCCCAGCAGCGACAGGAGCAGCGAGGCGGCGAGGGCGTGGAACAGCGCGAAGCCGGGAAGCGCGATGCGCACCGGCACGAACACCGCCATGGTGGCGGCGACAACGAGGCCGACGAGGACGCCGCGCGTCACGCCGCCGAGCGCAAAGCCCCAGGTGAATTCGGCCGGGCTCAAGGGCGGCATCAGGACATCGACGATGTTACCCTGCACCTTGGCGATCATCAGCGAGGACGAGGTATTGGCAAAAGCGTTCTGCACCATCGCCATCATGATGAGGCCGGGCGCGAGAAATTCGATATAAGGAACGTCGCCGATATGGCGCTGCTGCGCGCCGAGCGCCAGCAGGAAAACCGCCAGGAAGAGCAGCGTCGTCACCACCGGCGCGGCGACGGTCTGCATCGACACCTTGAGGAAACGGCGCACTTCGCGCACGTAAAGCGTCCAGAAGCCGAGCCAGTTGACGGCGCCGAAGCGGCGGATGCGAGGCGCGAACTCTGGGACCAAGGCGGTAATCCGCGTTGCGTTTCCCGATTCTACGCGTCGCGACGGTGGGCGCGCAAGGCGCGGCCGCGCGCCAGCGGGAGGGCACTCGCCGAGCGATCGCAGTACGTATTAGGATGGCGCCATGAAAACCGAACCGCGCCGGAATCCGCCGCAGAAGCGCCGCTTGCCGCGCCGGGTAACGGCCGCGCACCTCGAGAACGCCGCACTCCACTATCTCGAGCGTTTTTCGAGCTCGAGCGCCAATCTGCGGCGCGTGCTGATGCGCAAGGTGGCGCGCTCGGCCCGCGCCCACGGGACCGACCCGGCCGAGGGCGTGGGCCTGGTCGAGGCGATCATCGCGCGCTACCTGCAATCGGGCCTCCTCGACGACGCGGCTTATGCAGTGCAGAAAGCGGCGAGCCTGCGCCGCCGCGGCGCGTCACGCTACGGCATCCGCGGCAAGCTCGCGGTGAAGGGCGTCGACGCGGAGTTCATCGACGCCGCGCTTGAGCGGCTCGACGGCGAACGGGGCTCGGGCGATCTCGGCGCCGCCTGCGCGCTGATGCGGCGCCGGCGGCTGGGGGCCTATCGACCCAAGGAAGAACGGGCGGCGCATCGGCGGAAGGACCTCGCCGCCCTCGCCCGCGCCGGCTTCAGCCTCGACGTGGCGCGACGCGTGCTCGCCGCCGCCGATGTCGATGCGCTCGAGGCGCTGGCGCGCGGTGGCGACGAGTCAGATTGATCCCGGTCACTTCGACGCCGTGACGGGCTCCGGCCCTCTGGTCGCGGGCGCGCCCATGGGGTCGCCCTCGGCGAGATAACGCGTCTGATTGGCGGCGGGCATCTCGATGCCGTGCCGGTCGAATGCCTTCTTCATGCGCCGGTTGAACTCGCGCCCGACCGGCCACTGCTTCACGGGCAGCGTCTTGAGCCGGACGCGGATGACGATAGCGCTGTCGGTGAAGCGGTCCACTCCGATCACTTCGAGCGGCTCGACGATGAACGGCGCCCAGGCCGGATCCTTGACGAGGTCCTCCGCCACCGCGCGCAACACAGCGACGACGCGGTCGGGATCTTCGCGGTAGAGAACACCGACATCGGCGACGAAATAGGAATAGTCACGCGTCATGTTGCGCACCGTCGAGACCTCGCTGAAGGGGACCGTGTGGACGGTGCCCGACATGTCCCTGAGCTTGATCGTGCGGATCGAGATCGCCTCGACGAGACCGACATGGCTCTTGCCGACGTCGACGACCTCGCCGACCGCCAGCGTGTCCTCGAGCAGGATGAAGAGGCCGGTGATGACGTCCTTCACCAGCGCCTGCGAGCCGAAGCCGATGGCGAGGCCGACAACGCCGGCGCCGGCCAGCAGCGGCGCGATGTTGAGGCCGAGTTCCGACAGAACGATGAGGGCAACGATCGTGACCAGCACGATGAGCACGGCGGTGCGCAGCAGCGGCAGCAGCGTGCGCGCCCGGGCACTGCGCGCCACCGGCCGGCCATCCGTGCCGATCCGGTTGAGGTAGCGCTCGATCGCCGAGACGAAGGACTCCCAGAGCACGAGCGATATGATGAGCACCGTGACGATCGAGATGAGGCTGCCGGTCATGCGCCGGCCGAAATTGGTGGTGAACCAGGCGAAGGCATCAACGCCCCACGCCTGCAGCAGGGTCAGGACGGCGAAAAAATATACGATCGTCGAAGCGGCGATGGTGAGCACCGGCAGGTAACGATTGGCGCGCGCCTCCAGCATCGGGAACCGCGACTTCACATCGGGGCTCACGGCAAAGCCGCGCTGGCTGAAGCGCCGCACGAAGCGCACGATCAGCCCGGCGGCGACCAGCACGACGATGCTCAAGAGGGTTGCGCGCAGCACGAAGACCGGGCCGCCTTCGATGCGCAGGACGTAGCTGCCGAAGGTGCCGACGATATAGATGATCGCCAGCACGTGCCAGGTGTCGGCGACGCGCTGGCGCAGCAGGCCCCAGCTGCGTCCCGGCGCGGGTGCGCCGCCCTCGCCGGCGCCGCGCTTGCCGCGGAGCATCTCCGCAACCGCGGCACGGTTCTGCAGCACGAAGATCACCGCCAGGATGCCCAGCACCAGCATGGTGCCGCGCAGCAAGAGGGTGTAGATCGCACCGGGTACGCCGAGCCACCATGTGCCCGTCGCCAGGGCGAAGCCGTAGACCGCCCAGTTGGTGAACCGCCGCGCCCAGATATAGAGATAGGTGCGCGTCTCTTCGCCGACGGCATAGAGCGCTCCCGCGCCCGGCGACACTAGCGCCACATGCGCGACGGCGAGGATTAGCCGCGCCATCAGGCTGGCGTGGATGATGACCTCGGCGACCCGCGCCGTGGCAAAGCGCGGCTGCACCAGCGGCAGCACGAAATAGGCGGCGCCGGTGAAAACCAGGATCGGCATCGCCTCGATCACGAGCTGCAGCAGCATGAGCGATGCCTGCACCGCGACAGAGCCGCTTATCCGCGATACCAGCCGCAGGGTGGGGCGACGCAGCAGCAGGCGGGCGAACCATTCGGCGATCAGGGCGGCGCCGAAGATGATGCCGAGCTTCAACCCGACTTCGAGCCAGAGCTCGCGCGCATGGATGTCGCTCACCTGCGACTGAACCCATGCGATGAGGCGCGGCGCGTCGACGACGACCGCCGCCGCCGCGAGGATCTCGCCGCTGATCGCGTCGATCTGCGCCGAGAAGTTGTTGAGGAGCGTGGCCGGGCCCTCCTCGGCCTGTTTCTGCTCCACGCCGCGTTGGGCCGCGATGAGGCCGCGCAGCTGCTCGACGAGCTTGCCGCGCGCCGCGTCGTCCTGCAGCGTGCCGATGAGCCGCTCCAGTTCGTCGGCGGAGACCGGTGCGGGGACGGGCGAAGCGGCGGCGGAAGGTGGAGACTGCGCCAGCACAGGCCCGGCAAGCGCGAAGAGCAGCCACGCGATGCACGCGCCTACGCCGAAGATGCGGGATCGGATCATGGCGCCGGAGATTAGCCGCGCCCCTGGGCAGGGCCAAGCGCCGCGTCACACCATCGCAAAATTGCCCTTTGCGGCGATATTGTGGCCGCCAGGCGCAGTCTCGCGCAGCAATGTACGCGAGGCGCAAGAGAGACGCGCACGTGCCGCCGCTCAGATCGGCACGCCGGCGAAGGCAAGGAGCGCGGCGCCGACCAGGCCGAGGCCCGACAGGGCCAAGATGGCGCCGGAGATGCGGTTGAGCCAGACCAGCCGCACCGTGCCGACGCCGCGCCGCAGCGCGGCGATGCCGAAGCTGAGGCCGAGCCACCACAACAGCGACCCCAGGAAGACGCCGCCGACCAGCACGGCCATGTCCGGGAGCCCGGCATCCCGGCTGACGCCCACCTTGGCGAAGATGCCGGCAAAGGCGAGGATGGTGACGGGATTGGTGATGGTGAGGGCGAAGGTCGAGACGAAGGTGCCGAGATGCCCCTCGTCATGGACCGGCTCGGGCTCGGTATCGCGCGCCTCGAGCAGCGCCTTAGCGCCGACATAGAGCAGGAACAGGCCGCCGGCAGCGGCGAACCAATCCTGATAGCGCAGCATGAAGTCGCGCACGATGGTGATGCCGAAGCCGGCGATGATGCCGAAGATGGTGTCCGCGGTGGCGGCGCCGAGACCCGAGACGAAGCCGTATGTCGGACCTTCGAAGAGGGTGCGGCGCACGCAGAGCACGCCGACGGGACCAACCGGCAACGCGATAACGATGCCGACGGCGATGCCCTTCAGGAGGGCGAGGAGGAGCGTGGCGGGTATCGGCACCGGGATGCAGCGAAGAAGCGCTGTCAGTCTCGGCGACGCGGCGGCTCGACGCAACCGGGAGCACCGCCGGCGACTCCGGCTTTTGGGGAGAGCGCGGCTGTCAGGATCAATCCCGGCCTCTGGAGCGAAGAGCGATTTCGGCTAGCCCGGACGGAGTTCGCTACGACGGGCCGACTTTGATCCAGTTTCCGCTCGCGGGCTGCGGTGGATTCGGGCTGCCCTTGACCGTCTGGCGGCCGCGGAACTCACTGCTGTACCACGCTCTGGTCTCGGCTTCGTTTGCGCAAGTGACTGTCCGCCCGTCGGGGCAGAAAATGTCGATCGGCTCGTCGGTGTGGTCTTTGAACGTCACCTGCTCGCCGTGTTGGATCATCGCCACGTCGACACCCGTCTTCATTCTGATTTGGGATTTGATGAAGTACTGCACATCGAAGAACTGCTTGCCACGCGAATGCGGCAATGGATCCATGGATGTGCCGCGGCTCCAGTTCTTGTCGCGGGCGATCACATTCGTGGCGACATCGCCCGCGGGGACGATGTCGTAAATGTCGTAATCGCCATGGATGTACTTGCCCATGGTGAGCACGGAAGAGGGCGCGTACTTCAGACAGCCGTAATGCACACTGGATTTGTCGAACTCGGTGGCATAGATCTTTCCGGGCATCACGGTGAAGGCGAGCTTGCCCGACGCATCGCGCATGGGCGGGGCCAGCAAGTTCGCGGCTTTGAACGCCTTCCATGAATCTTCGGCGTCCTTGCGCTTGGCCGGGGTAAAGGCCGCCTCGCCGAGGACGTCCCAATCAACGACGAGTCCGGCGATCTTTCGAGGCTGCCCCTCGATGACCGGATCGTGATCGATATTTGCGGTCTTCGCCTTGCAGTCGAGGGGCTTCGGGACGTAGTCGGGCGCACCGATATAGCCGAGCGAAAACTTGTTGATCCGACGCATCGCGATATAGACGTTGTGCCGCTTTGCCGCGAGCTTGAAGATCGCGACGTGGCCTTCCTTGAAATAATCCCTGGGTTCGCCCTTCTGCCCGTCGCCCATGCGAGCCTCCCAACCACTAGTTTAGCCCAATTCCGCCGAACTGAGGAGGGGCTTGCTCGCCTCGGCGAGCGGCGGCTCGGCGCAACCGGGATCCCGGCGGCTCGCGCAAAAGCGACCCTGCGCCTATATGATGGCGATTATGTCAGGGCCGTGGAGGATCTGATGGCGGATGATACGGATAGGCCTCTGGCGAAAGCGCGGCGCAAGCTCGTCGAGAGCAAGGAGCGCTGGGCCCGCGAAGGCCGTCTCCTCACCGGCCGCGCGGCGCGCCCGGCGGAGAAGCGGCTGCCCCCCGGGCAACGCCAAGTCACGAACTGGCCGGTGCTCGATCTCGGCATCCAGCCCAATGTGCCGGCCGAGCACTGGCAGCTCAGCATCGACGGCCTGGTCGAGAACCCCGTGACCTGGGACTGGGCGACGTTCCGCGCCCAGCCGGTGTTCCGCGATGCCTCGGACATACACTGCGTCACCGCCTGGTCGCGTTTCGACAATGCCTGGGAGGGCGTCAGCGCCAAGCATATCCTGGCGACCGTTCGGCCGAAGCCCGAGGCGCGCTTCGTCGTCTTTCACAGCTATGACGACTACACCACCAACCTGCCGCTGGCCGAATTCGATGCCGAGGACGTGCTGCTCGCGCATTCCTGGCAGGGTCGTCCTTTGCCGCGCGAGCATGGCGGCCCGGTGCGCGCGATCGTGCCGCGGCTCTATTTCTGGAAGAGCGCCAAATGGATCCGGCGGATCCAGTTCCTGGCTGCCGATCGCTCCGGGTTCTGGGAGGAGCGGGGCTATCACGACCACGGCGATCCCTGGACGGAGGAGCGCTATGGCTGATGCGGCGCGACCGGGTTTCGCGCTCGTCGTTGCCCTCGGACTCGCCCTCGTCAC